>Ga0302127_10000005_pt1 | contig 134518 bp, 133 predicted proteins | sample CB4_SCM_MG_FD_204452 | JGI IMG/M metagenome (GOLD analysis project Ga0302127, IMG submission 204452) | Marine microbial communities from Western Arctic Ocean, Canada - CB4_SCM | ecosystem: Environmental > Aquatic > Marine > Oceanic | place: Canada: Western Arctic Ocean | collected 2017-09-24
CCGCATTACACCGTGATCAAAACTCACGATGGTTCTGATTTACGTATTCATCACATTGACGAGGGCCCAGCAGATGGTCCAATCTTATTGGCTATGCATGGCCAGCCCGTGTGGAGTTATTTGTACTTCAGGATGATCCCCCACTTAGTTAAGGCTGGGATTCGTGTGATTGCCCCAGATCTACCTGGGTATGGTAAATCTGATAAGCCCGCGGCAAGAGAAGACTACAGCTATCAGCGCCAAGTAGACTGGATGAACCAGTGGCTAGTGAAAAATGATTTTTCAAATCTAACTTTTTTCGGACAAGATTGGGGAGGTTTAATTGGCCTACGTATGGTGGCTGATAATGGTGATCGATTTGATCGAGTCGCTATGGGGAATACTGGATTACCCTATAGCCCAGATGTTCCTCAAGAGATTGTTGATGAAATTTTAGCGTTCAGAGCGGGGCCAGAGAAAATCACTATGGCATCAATGAGTAAGGAGGTCAGCAAAATGAACGGTTTTGGCGGGGCTGACCCCTATTTAGGGATCCGAAAATTTGCTTATTGGCAAAAATACACTTGGGATGCCATCAACCCTCCTGCAGGTATCATTGCTTCATCAATGATGGAGAGACGCCATAAAGTTATCATCGCCCTAGAATTAGCAATGGCTAACCTTGGGTTATCAAAGATATCACCATTTGGTTCGAGTATTAGTAAAGCGTTCGAGGCACCCTTCCCGAGTGCCGCATTCAAGATGGCAGTGCGAGCGATGCCTAGTCAGGTACCGAGTATTCCTGATCAGTCGCTTGATGCACAGAAGAAAGCATGGGATTTCTTTTCTGAATTTCAAAAACCATTTTTATGTGTCGGTGCCGGCGACGACCCAGTCACGAATGGATTTGAAAAGCAATTTCTAGACAAGGTGCCGGGAACAAAAGATCAGCCCCATCAAATGATTGGCGGTGGCCACTTTTTTCAATGGACCAAAGCTGAGAAGCTTTCGCAGGTGCTGTCTGATTTTATTCACATTAGCCGCGAATGAGGGGGTAAGCTAACACTGTTCTGTCTGGGGGTGAATCATGCAAACTGGGTTGCGTATTTTTGCGTATCTATTGATATTGACAACACCACTTCAATTATTCTTGGTAATCTGGGGCGGCTTTATTGTCCTTACAACTGATTACGGGGTGTTGTCGCTGACGCAAAAAGTATTTATTGCCGACTACTTGCCTATTTTTACGGTGTTCATCGATTGGCTATATGTGTGGATTTGGCCGCCCTACCTTGATTTTATTTTTGGTCTTCCGCTAATTTTTGCTCAAGCGTTTAAGGCGCTGATTAGCACCTGGCTGGGATTTTGGATCTTAAGGAAAATAGGTTGAAAGTGCCGTATAAAAAGAACACCATCCATGTCGTTGCCTCAAAATAACAAAAGAGACGGAAAGCATGATTAAGCAGAGTATCTCATTTTTAGTCGCGGTGACCATCGCCACTGTTTTATTAATTACACAAACAACCGTCACCAATATAGCGTGGTTATTCAGCATGGACATGCCGGTTGATGCCTCGGTTGTTATCTCGATGATAGCGGGAGATCTGATTGGCATGAATGTTAATGGCGCGTTCCCCGTGGGCGGACTCGTTTTGGTTGGAATGCTCATAGCCTTTATTGTCACGCGAATTGCTCTTATTTGGGTGAACATAGATAAAAGGTATCTTTATGCCTTGGCTGGGGGAATGGCGATGTTTGCTATTGTAGGGTTGATGCCTTTGGCCTTTTACAACCTTGAGCTTATTGCAGGCGCCAGAACCTTTACTGGCAAAGGCTATTTGATTTTTACAGGCGTGATTGCCGGTTACTATTTTGGCACTCGTCAAACGGAGGAGACTACCAATGAAAACGCTTAAGTTGCTAACACTATTGGGTGGACTACTGTTCCTAAGTCCGCTGTCTAGCGCCGATGTTCAGTATAAGACTGAGACCATGGTCGAGGGCTTAGACCATCCGTGGAGCATGGCCTTTATTTCTAGCAGACACATGTTGGTCACAGAACTACCCGGGCAGCTAAGACTGGTTACCGATGGGGAGCTGAGTGAAACACCCATAGAGGGCGTGCCCGAGGTTTTGTTTGCTGGCCAAGGAGGGTTGTCTGAAGTGCTTGTACACCCAAATTTTGAAGAGAATGGCTTTATTTATCTGTCCTTTTCAGCACCTGATGCTGATGAGCCTAAGCTAAATCGCTTAAATGTTGTTCGAGCACGATTAGAGGGTGAGGCGCTTGTTGGGCATAAAACGATTTTCCAGTCGAATCCACCGCGCAAGGCCGCGGCTCATTACGGTGCTCGACTAGCGTTTATGGCTGACGGAAGCTTACTGATCACATCTGGTGATGGCTTTAACTACCGAGAAAATGCCCAGCACCTAGATAACCACTTCGGCAAAATCCTGCGGGTTAATGATGACGGCAGCATACCAACGGACAATCCCTTTGTTAACTCCCCGGGAGCGCTGCCTGAAATTTGGTCCTATGGGCATCGCAATTTACAGGGGTTGGTTATTAAAGATGACGGGACTGTTCTTGAGCATGAGCATGGCCCGAAGGGTGGTGATGAACTTAACATCATAGAGCCGGGCAACAACTATGGCTGGCCGGCCATCACTTATGGGATTGATTACAGTGGCGCAACCATTTCACCGTTTACTGAGCAACCGGGTATGGAGCAACCGATAAAATATTGGGTGCCGTCAATAGCCCCTTCAAGCATGGCGCTCTATCAGGGAGATATGTTTCCAAGCTGGAAGGGTAATTTATTTATATCAGCTCTGGTACCCGGCGATCTAAGGCGGCTTGAGCTTAGCGGTGAAAAAGTCGTTGGCGAAGAAACCTTATTTTCTGAGCTGGGCAGGATACGAAATGTCATCACCGCTCCAGACGGAAGCTTGCTTCTCGCCACTGATGGCGCAGAAGGGAAAATAATCAGGGTGTTTGCAGACAACCAGATTGACTGATTGGCGGCAGACCCAAGACTATCCTAACCGTCATTGGCTGCGTAAAGACGACAGACCAGCTTGTAATTGTTGCAAATGCTCGTGGAGTTTAGGGCCTTTCTTTTGCGCAATCCCAATCGCGAGAACATCAATCACGGCAAGATGAGCAATTCGGGACGATAAAGGGGTGTAAATTTGAATATCTTCTTTAGCGTCTACCTCAATAGGGATTGATGCGCGAAGAGCAACCGGAGAACCGCTAGGGGCTAAGCCAATGACCAGCCCGCCTGCTTGCTTAACGAGATCCATAGAATCGAGCAGCGCCTGAGAACGCCCCGACTGAGAAATAGCAATGACCACATCGCCAGCATTTAGAGAGGTTGCAGACATATTTTGAAGGTGGGGATCAGAGTACGCTGCAGAGGTTATTTGAAGTCTAAAGAATTTGTGCTGCGCGTCAAAGGCCACCGCGGCCGAGGCGCCAAAACCATAGAACTCAACGCGGCCGGCAGCGCAAATTGCAGCCACAGCGGCCTCGAGATTTGGTAGGACCAGACTGTCGCGAACCTTAAGTAGCGCATCAACGGTTGAGTCGAAAACCTTGTAGGTATACTCCCTTGTTGAGTCAGTATCCGTCACAGCGATCTGCCCATAGCTTGGGCTGGATGCCAGCTGCTGAGCTAGCGCCATTTTAAAGTCCTGAAAACCACGACAGCCGACAGCGCGACAAAACCGGACCACGGTAGGCTCGCTCACTCCAGCTTGTTTGGCTAAATCTACGATGCGCATCCTGATTACATTCAGCGGTGATTTGAGAACAAAGTCGGCTACTTTGCGCTCCGATTTTCGAAGCGCTGGTAAGGTGTCACTGATCGTTTGGGTCAATTGAGCAGGTTTCATGGGCCGTCCAAAGTAAGTTATGTAAAAAATTTACAAGAAAACGGCCTATATTGCTAGTTTTGTAGTAAAAAAAGAGTCATTTGGGGGTTATTGTGACTATTTTAGCGAGTGATTGAGCGTTAGGGTCTTGGATCTCGGTTAAAAAGAAAAAGAAATTCAGTTGATCCCGATTTTTGCCTATTAAATTGCTAGACTGCACACCTATGGACGTTACCTCAATATTACATAATCTCAACGCACCTCAAGAGCAGGCAGTTACCAGCGATAAACAGCACCTTTTAGTGTTAGCGGGTGCTGGCAGCGGTAAAACACGGGTTCTGGTGCATCGTATCGCCTGGAAAATCCAGGTAGATAATGTGTCCCCTTACGGAATCCTTGCGGTCACCTTCACTAATAAGGCGGCTCGCGAAATGCGAGAGAGGATTGATGATTTACTGGGCATGTCATTGAGAGGCATGTGGGTCGGAACATTTCATGGCTTGGCGCATCGGCTATTAAAGGCGCACTGGCGCGATGCCAAATTGCCAGAAAATTTTCAAATTCTAGATTCTGATGATCAACTGCGCTTAGTTAAGCGTGTTATGCGTAGCATGGATTTGGACGAGCAAAGATGGCCCCCAAAGCAGGCTCAATGGTGGATAAACGGCCAAAAAGATGAGGGCTTGCGGTCTGTCCACATTCAAGAAGGTGGAGATCCTTATTTGGCCACCATGTTACGGATCTACCGAGGTTATGAAGAAACCTGCGAACGTGTAGGCGTGATTGATTTTGCCGAACTGCTGCTTCGCGCGCTAGAGCTGTGGAAGCATAACCCGGCTGTACTAGAGCACTATCAACAGCGGTTTAAGCATATTTTAGTGGATGAGTTTCAAGATACTAACGCGGTTCAATATGCCTGGTTGAGATTACTTGCCGGGAAAGTGAGTGCCGTGACTGCGGTAGGCGATGACGACCAATCAATTTATGGCTGGCGCGGAGCGAAGGTAGAAAACATTCTTAGTTATGAGCGCGATTTTCCTGCTACTGAAACAGTAAAGCTAGAGCAAAACTATCGCTCGACCTCAAATATTCTGCAGGCGGCTAATGCAGTAATCGCAAAGAACTCGGGCCGTCTTGGGAAAAATCTTTGGACTGATGCGGGAGAAGGAGAAGCCATAGCGCTCTATTCGGCGTTTAATGAACATGACGAAGCCCGTTATATTGCAGATCGATTACATAGCTGGAGCACGGATGGGAATCGGCGTGAAGACGCGGCCATTCTTTATCGCTCTAACGCGCAATCAAGGGTGCTAGAGGCCGCGTTATTACAGGCTGAAATCCCCTACCGCATTTATGGTGGGCAGCGCTTTTATGAGCGGATGGAAATTAAAAACGCTCTGTCCTATCTGCGCCTCATGTTGAACTGCCATGACGATGTAGCCTTTGAACGAGTGGTTAATGTACCGCCGCGTGGCATTGGTGACCGCACCTTAGAGATACTGCGAGAATTAGCCCGAGACAATAAAACCTCTCTGTGGACAGCCTCAATTTTGGTAGTCAGTGAGAAGCGCATGGCGGCGCGAGCAACGAACGCTGTTGCTGCTTTTGTCGAGCTAGTCAATGAGATGAGTGGCCAGTTTGATGAGCTACCATTAGCTGAACAGGCAGAAAACGCGATACAACATAGCGGGCTGATAGAAATGCATCGGAGAGAAAAAGGTGAACGAGGTCAGGCTCGCGTTGAGAATCTCGAGGAATTGGTTGGTGCCTGCCGAAACTTTGAAGCGGAAGATAGAGACTTGCCGGTACTGCCACAATTCCTAGATCAGGTCGCGTTAGATTCTGGCGATCGCCAAGCGGACGAAGACCAAGACGCAGTGCAGTTAATGACTTTACACAGTGCCAAGGGCTTGGAGTTTCCGTTGGTGTTTATTGCAGGAATGGAAGAGAATCTATTTCCCCATAAGATGTCGCTGGATGAACCTGGGCGGCTAGAGGAAGAGCGGCGTCTGGCTTATGTGGGGATCACTAGAGCGAAGCAAAAACTCTATATAACTTTTGCAGAGAGTCGATCTATTTATGGAAGCGAATCATTTAATTCAATTTCTAGGTTTGTGCGGGACATACCAAAAGAGGTAATAGAAGAGGTTCGACTGCAAAATACCATAGCGCGGCCGACAAGCTATGCTGCGGGAGCTATGCGCAGCGATCAGGGCGAAGAAACCGGCTTTCAGTTGGGTCAGTCGGTCAATCACAATGTTTATGGCGAAGGTGTGATTTTGAATTTCGAAGGTAATGGCCCAAGAGCAAGAGTACATGTAAGCTTTGAGATGGCTGGAACAAAAATTTTAATTCTAGCGTCTGCCAATTTGGCCGCTATATAAAAAGACCAGAAAGCATCACAAAAGAGGAAAAAAAATGCGGATTATAGTAACGGTACTGTTAGCTTTGTCTTTGGTTAGCTGCAGCGGGGGCGATGATAAGACGGCCGCCTCTGGCGTAGCGGAGGAAACGCAATACTTTAAATGGAAGCTGGTCACCACATGGCCCAAAAATTATCCCGGATTAGGGACGGCCCCTGAAAATTTTGCTAAAAAAGTCGATGCAATGAGCAACGGCAGGCTGCAAATTAAGGTGTTTGGTGCCGGCCAATTAGTTCCGGCATTTGAAGTGTTCGACGCGGTGTCTCAAGGCACTGCCGAGATGGGACACGGGGCTTCCTATTACTGGACGGGAAAGTCGAAGGCCGCTGCATTTTTCACCTCGGTCCCCTTTGGGCTAAATGCTCAAGAGATGAATGGATGGCTGCATTATGGAGGTGGGTTAGAGTTGTGGCGAGAGCTCTACAGAGATTTTAACTTAGTTCCGTTTGCCGCCGGCAATACAGGTGTGCAAATGGCTGGATGGTTCAATCGAGAAATAAATTCCATGGATGATATAAAGGGATTAAAAATGCGGATCCCGGGCATGGGCGGAGATGTTATTACGCGCGCAGGGGGTGTGTCGGTGACCATCGCCGGAGGTGAGCTTTATACCGCCATGCAGACCGGGGTCATTGATGCTCTTGAATGGGTGAGCCCCTACAACGACATCGCACTTGGTTTTCATCAGGTGGCCAAATATTACTATTACCCTGGTTGGCATGAACCGGGTCCGACCTTGGAATTAATTGTTAACAAAGACGCTTTAGCGACTTTGCCGGCTGATTTGCAGGCAATTGTCGAAACAGCGGCTAGGGCCGTTAATCAAGATATGCTCGATGAATACACCGCGCGAAATAACGAGGCATTAATTAGTTTAGTGGAAACTCATGGAGTGCAGTTGAGAAAACTTCCCGATGAAGTGATTACTGAGCTGCGTAGTATCTCTGCAGAGATGCTTGAGGAGTTGGCTGATGATTCAGATATTTCTCGACGTATTGCCGAGTCAGTTAAAGCTTTTCAGCGTCAGGCAACGGCCTACCACACTATTTCTGAAGAAGCCTATTACCAAGCCCGTAAGGAGTAGCGACGGCAAACTAACGCGGCTTTGGGGGTGCGGGTCGCTATTTAATTCCTCCAAAAGGTGGGTGTAAATAATACTAGTAGCGTAAATATTTCCAGCCGCCCTAAGAGCATGCCCCAGCTCAGCACCACCTTGGCAAAACTGCTAATGTCTGCGTAGTTAGTTGCAACGCCTCCCAATCCGGGACCAAGGTTATTTAGTGCAGCTGCAGTGGCTGACCAGGCAGTTACATAGTCCAACCCTGACGCTAACAGTAGTAGTACCATTAGATAAAAAATGGCTAGATAAACTCCAAAGAACGCCCAGATTGCATCAACCACCCGCTCGGGAACACGACGATTGCGAATTTTAATGGGTAGCAGCGCATTAGGGTGCACCAACCTATAAACCTCACGAATGCCTTGCTGCGCCATAATCAAAATTCGCCCAATCTTGATACCACCACCCGTAGACCCAGCGCAAGCACCAAAAAAGCTTAAGAAGATTAAGAAAAAGGGCAAAAAGGTTGGCCAGCTATTAAATTCAGTGGTGGTAAATCCAGTGGTGGTTAGCATTGAGACTAATTGAAACACACCGATACTGAAGCTGTCCTCCCAGCCATAAGTGCCGCTAAAATAGAGATAACAACAGGTGACCAATATCCCGAATAACAGGAGATAAAGGTACATCCGAGCTTCTGGGTCTGCCCAGTAGAAATTGAGCCGGCGGTTATGCCATACGTGGTAATGCAATGCAAAGTTCAGCCCTGAGATGATCATAAAAAAAGTACAGATAGCCATAATTAAATCGCTATCGAAGAAACCAATGCTGGCGTCATGGGTAGAAAACCCGCCAATAGCAACGGTTGAAAAGCTATGCCCGATGGCATCAAAGCCACTCATCCCCGCGGACCAGTACGCTAGAGCGCAGGCAATGGTGAGGGTGAGATAAATTTTAAATAACACATTAGCTGTTTCAGCAATGCGGGGGGTTAGCTTGGCATCTTTCATCGGCCCAGGCGTTTCAGCGCGATATATTTGCATGCCACCGATACCTAACATGGGTAAAATCGCAACTGCAATAACCACAATGCCGATACCACCGAGCCATTGTAGTTGCTGTCGATAATAGAGGATTGACTTGGGTAATTCATCGAGACCCGATAAAACGGTTGCCCCGGTGGTGGTTAATCCTGAGACTGACTCAAACAAAGCATCAACAAATGATAGGTTCGTTGCTTCAGAAAAAATTAGCGGTAAGGTGCCAAAAGTACTCAGGACCAGCCAGAAAAACACAGTCACAAAAAAGCCATCGCGAGTCCGCAGCTCCCCCATGCGACCTTTAGAGGGCAGCCAAAATGCTAGACCAACGAACTGTGTGATGGCAAAAGCCAGCAAGAACATCGGGGTCGTATTTTCTTCGTAGATGGATGCGACTATGATTGGCGAGAGCATGGTCAGGCTGAAGATCATCAGCAGCATGCCTAAAACTCTCGCTATAACAGCAATATGCATAAAGGCCCGTGTCCTAGAAAAAAGTGAATCCGACCGCAAAGAGTTTTTCAACGGCCTTAGTGTTTTCTTTGTCGACGACGAATACTATCACGTGATCGTCGGTCTCTATGACGGTGTCATGATGGGCAATAATCACCTCTCCGTTGCGGACTAAGGCCGCTAGTGTAGATCCTGGAGGCGACTTAATGTCGCCAATGGCGCGACCTACCACTTTAGAAGATTTTGCATCACCATGAACAATGAATTCTAGAGCTTCAGCGGCTCCGCGACGCAGCGAGTGCACACTAACTGTATCGCCTTGGCGAACATGGGTCAGCAACGAGCTTATTGTCGCCTGTTGTGGAGAGATGGCGATATCAATTTCCCCACCCTGCATTAGATCGGCATAAACTGGGTTACTTATGAGTGTCATGACTTTCTTTGCGCCAAGTCGCTTGGCTAGAAGAGAGGCCATGATATTAACCTCATCATCATTGGTTAAGGCTAAGAACACATCGGTTTTATCAATATTTTCATCCAATAGCAGTTCTTGGTCTGTTGCTGAGCCGTTTAAAACCACGGCGCGATTTAGTTTTTCAGATAGATACTCGGCTCGTTTGGGAGAAAACTCGATGACTTTAATACTGTAATCTTCTTCAAGGGCTTTGGTTAGCCGAAAGCCAATATTACCACCACCCGCAATCACTAGCCTGTGATAAGTCTTTTCAAGACGGCGAAGCTCGCTCATGACCTTACGGATGTTTTTCTTGGCCGCTATAAAAAATACTTCGTCGCCATCTTCGATGACTGTATCACCGACTGGGAAAATGGCTCGATCTTTTCGGTAGAGCGCGGCAACGCGCGCATCGGCTTTAGGGATGTGCTCTTTTAGGGTCCGTAATTCTTGTCCCACCAGGGGGCTGTCTTTGACCGCACGCAAGCCCACTAACTGAAGAACGCCGTCCGCAAAATCCAAGACCTGCAGAGCCCCGGGCTGTTCAATCAGTCTACGGATATAATGAGTGACGGCCTGCTCCGGAGCGATCATTACATCCACTGGCATATTCTTGTCATTAAAAAGAATACTTTTATATTTAGGGTTAGTGTAATTATGTGCTCGCACACGCGCTATTTTAGTCGGCGTTTGAAATAGGGAATAGGCAACTTGGCAGGCGGTAATGTTAATTTCATCGCTGCTCGTGACCGCAATCAGCATATCGGCATCTTCGATTCCGGCTTGCACCAGAACATCGGGATAGCTGCCGGTACCTACTACCGTTCGAACGTCCAGGCGATCTTGCAGTCCACGTAACACACCTTCATCAATATCAATCAAGGTTACATCGTTGTATTCACGAGCTAGAGTTTCGGCAAGTGTTCCGCCAACTTGACCAGCACCCACTATGACTATTTTCATCGTTATTCCGGGCCTTTATCGGCACCTTTGCCGACAGATGGTTTTTTACGAAGTCTTGCATAGTAAAACCCATCAGAGCCATTTATGGTTGGGAATAATTGCCGGCCACAATCTGTAGCCACCCCCCAACTAGCCTCAATGGTCATTATTTCTGCGTCTTTGTGGCTAGCCACAAAAGCCTTTACTACCTGATCGTTCTCCTCCGGCAAGATTGAGCAGGTTGCATAGACTAAAATACCCTCATTGTTCAGAGTTTGCCAGAGTATTTCTAGTAGCCTTGCCTGAATAATTGCTAGCTTATCAATATCTGCGGGTTTGCGCAGTATTTTGATGTCTGGGTGGCGTCGGATAACACCAGTTGCAGAACAGGGAGCATCCAATAAAATGCGGTCAAAAGCTTTTTTATCCCACCAGCTATCAAGATCGCCAGCATCAGCAATTTTTAGCTCCGCGCTGAGTTTCAGTCTTGCCAGATTTTCTTCTACTCTGGGCATACGTCTACACTCAGAATCGAGTGCTAAAACAGAGCCGAGATCGGGTTCCACCTCAAGAATATGACAAGTTTTGCCTCCCGGTGCAGAGCAGGCATCTAATATGGATAGGCCAGGCTCTAAAGATAGTAGCCCCGCTGCAAGCTGCGCGGCCTCGTCTTGCACGCTTGAATCGCCTTCAGTAAAGCCAGGCAGAGAGGTAACATCGACGGGTGAATCTAGGACGACGCCGTCTGCGCTATGCATTGTTTTAACGGCACTAATACCCGCTTTTTCTAGGCGCTGTATATAGTCACTGCGGAGGCCATGCCGCCGATTAACTCTTAAAGTCATTGGGCCACGATCATTATTGGCCGCGACAATAGCGTCAGCCGTGGTTTGAGTCCAAGCGTCAACGAGCTTGTTCATTAGCCATTTTGGATGAGCAGATTGAAATGTTGTATTGTTAGCTAGCTCTGCTAGCAAATCCATTTTTTGCCGTTGAAAACTCCTTAATACAGCATTTACTAACCCTTTTGCCCATTTACGATTAAGGCCATTGACGGCGGAAACTGTTTCATTGACCACAGCATGCTCTGATATTCGCATATACATCAGCTGGTAAATACCACAGGCGATCAGACCTTGAACTTCTAAATCTTTTTCACGCAGAGGTTTTTGGATCAGCTGCTTTAGCAATATTGAAATCTGTGGGTACCAGCGCAGAGAGCCGAAGCAGATTTCTTTAAATAGCGCGCGATCCTTTTCATCAACGCGGGCGGCATATTCGGGGAGTAGCATTGATAGCGACTGACCACGAAGCACCTGAGCGACAACTTCTGCAGCCGCGACGCGAATAGGCAGTTGCCTCGTGTTTTTTGGTTTATAGGCCAAGTAATTTCCCGCTAGCAAACAACTCTGAACGTGACTTCAATAGCTCTCCAATCGGCATTCGTGGTTTCCCAGCCAACTGAATTTCCCTTAACAGCAATGCATCTTGGCCACAGCCAACTATTAGGCCATTGGTGTCAAAGGAGCTTATGTGCCCCGCTGCCGCGCTATTAAGCCCCGCTATAACAGTCGTATCCCAGACTTTGAAGCGCTGCCCTTCAATTAATGAAAAAGCGGTTGGCGAAGGATTAAAAGCCCGAACGCAACGCTCTATAGTAGTCGCGGGTAGACTCCAATTAATGAGCGCTTCAGCTTTATCAATTTTGGCAGCGTAGGTGCTCTGACTACTATCCTGTTCGATGCTAACCGCATTGCCCGCTTCAAGCTTGACAAGCATGGCCGTTAATGACGAAGCACCTAAGGCTGCGAGCCTCTGATATAAGGTTCCGCTAGTTTCTCCGTTAGCTAGAGCGCACCTAGAGGTTGAGAGAATCGAGCCGGTGTCTAGACCTGAATCCATTTGCATGATGGTGACACCACTCTCGGCATCGCCTGCTTCAATGGCTCTCTGGATGGGAGCGGCTCCGCGCCATCGTGGAAGTACTGACCCATGAACATTAATACAGCCGAGCCGCGGAGTGTCTAAGATAGCCTGTGGAAGAATTAGACCATAGGCTACAACCACCATGAGATCTGCCTGCAGATCGGCCATCAATTCTTGTTGTCGATGTTCTCGAAGAGAAGCGGGTTGCAATACCTTAATACCATGAGCCTCAGCTAGTTTTTTTACTGGACTTGCTGAAAGCTTTTTCCCTCGACCCGAAGGACGATCTGGTTGGGTATAGACTGCTAAGATCTGATGGCTACTATCACTGATAATAGACTGGAGATGAGATGCAGCAAAATCTGGTGTTCCAGCGAAAATAATTTTCACTTTACGTACATCCTATGCCAGCTGTTTTTTCATCTTTTTACGGATCATTTGTCGTTTCAAAGGGGAAAGATAGTCGACGAACAATTTTCCCTCTAGGTGATCAATTTCGTGCTGTATACAAATGGCTAAAAGTCCGGAGGCCTCTTCTTTGAAGGCATTCCCATCACGATCCAAAGCAGAAATCATGACATGGATTGGACGGTCTACAGTTTCATAAAAGCCTGGAACAGAAAGGCAGCCTTCGTCATACGGCTCTGTACTTTCATCTAAGACCTCAATCTCAGGATTAATGAAGACTTTAGGCTGAGAGCGGTCTTCAGTTAAGTCCATGACGATTACTCGCTGATGCACGTCTACCTGAGAGGCGGCTAAGCCAATACCTTCAGAGGAGATCATCGTTTCCAGCATATCGTCCACCAGGCAACGGATCGAATCATTTACCTCCTTTACCGGCGAGGCCTTAATACGCAATCGTGGATTTGGATACTGAAGAATATCTAGTTTAGCCATGAATTCATTATTCTGAGTGTCACTACATTTGTTGATAGGGTTACGGCCATTAGTATACATGATCAGCACTAAAATAAAGATGAAAGCACATTGAAAATCTATCGCGGGAATATTAATACCTAGGTACGGTTGGCTTAAAGAGGCTTGCGGAGCCATGTGCTGCAGGGGCGAGCGAGCTTAAATCCGATCGCTAGCAAAGCTCTCTCAAATTTTGGGTGCCCTGGAATTGAAAAATACAATAGTCAGTGAAAATGGGTTTTACCAGAGACTAGTTTAGTTAGTAGGGCAATTGGATTCACCAGAGTTCGAGGATGCCCAAATTTCAGTGACCTACAGCAGAATATCGCACATCACATAGTTGCACATCGCCAATGGTTGCGGTAGTCTGCGGAATTATTAGTAAAGTGAATAATGTTATGAGTAAACCTTTTGTTGCGATTTTAATGGGCTCTGATTCCGACTTGCCGGTTATGGAAGCTAGCTTTGAGATTTTGAAAAAGTTTGATATTCCTTTTGAAGTTAAGGTGACTTCCGCGCATCGTACGCCCGAAGCCACCCACAGCTTTGTAACAGACGCTGATGCTCGAGGATGTGTTGCCTTTATATGTGCGGCGGGGATGGCCGCACATTTAGCCGGAGCGGTTTCCGCGACGACATTAAAGCCAGTTATTGGTGTTCCTATTAACGGGTCGCTAGATGGCCTCGACGCGCTTCTTTCAACGGTGCAAATGCCGGGTGGCATACCTGTAGCAACGGTAGCTATTGGTAAGGCGGGGGCAAAAAACGCAGCCTACTTGGCAGCTCAAATTATCGGCGCTTCTGATCCTGAAATGCATCAAAAATTGATTGATGAACGTGCGGCTAATGCTGCGGCGATTATCGCAAAAGATGCCGCCCTTCAGGAAAAGCTGAAAAACAGCTGATTACCTTGTGAGTGAATGGAGCGACCACGCTCAAATTGTCCAGGCAACACAGGTCCTTAAAGAAGGGGGTGTAGTTGCCTATCCTACAGAAGCTGTTTGGGGCTTGGGGTGTGATCCTTGGTCTGAAGCAGGCGTAGAAAAAATTCTTCGTTTAAAGAATCGTCATGTCGATAAAGGACTGATCTTAATCGCCAGCGAGATCTCTCAGTTTGAGTCTCTACTCCAGGGCCTGGACCAACACCAGCGCGATCGTTTCAGTGGAAGCCGAGTTAAGCCGACGACATGGCTCGTACCTCATAATGGCGCCGCCGCGCGTTGGATTGTTGGGCGACATAACACCATTGCTCTGCGCGTGACTAAGCACCCACTGGCGGCGGCACTTTGTGATTTATTTGGCGGACCAATTGTCTCAACTTCGGCAAACCCACAAAGTTTGCCCGCGGCCGTCACGGGCCATAAAGTACAAGATTATTTTGGCAAAGATATAGATTTTCAGACTGCCGGCGAGATTGGGTTGGCAGCGAAAGAAAGTGAGATCAGAGACTTACTAACTGGAGGGGTAATTCGGCCAGGATAGAATGGACACAATCGACAAACAAAAAGTGAAGGACTATTTACTCGGGTTGCAAGACGGCATTTGTTCGGCTTTGCGGGCTGAAGATAGTGTTGCCTGGCGTGAAGATAACTGGACACGTGATCAGGGTGGCGGTGGTCGGAGCAGGGTCGCTGCGGATGGTACTGATTTTGAGAAAGTAGGGGTGAACTTTTCTCATGTGTATGGTGATCAATTACCCCCTACAGCCAGCCAGAGTCGGCCCGAACTCGCGGGGCGAAGCTGGCAGGCCATGGGTGTCTCTTTAGTCATACACCCACAAAACCCCTACGTCCCGACCGCACATGCTAATGTCCGGTTTTTTATTGCAGAGAAAGACGGCGCTGATCCTGTATGGTGGTTTGGCGGGGGTTACGACCTTACTCCTTATTATGGAAACGATGAGGATTGTCGGCATTGGCACAGCACAGCCAAGGAAGCCTGTGATCCATTTTCGCTGGAGCTCTATCCTCGGTTAAAGAGATGGTGTGACGATTACTTTTACTTGCCTCACAGAAGGGAGCCCCGGGGCATTGGCGGCTTATTCTTTGATGATTTTAATGAGCTTGGATTTGATCAGAGTTTTGCTCTTATGCGCAGCGTTGGTGACAGCTTTTTATCCGCTTACATGCCTATTTTCCAGCGTCGACGAAAGATGGCTTATGGGGAGAGAGAGCGAAAATTCCAACTTTATCGCCGTGGCAGATACGTGGAGTTTAATCTGGTTCATGATCGGGGCACCTTGTTTGGCCTTCAAAGTGACGGCCGGACAGAGTCAATTTTAATGTCCCTACCGCCATTGGTGCGCTGGGATTATGACTGGTCACCAGAGCCGGGCTCCGATGAAGCCGAGCTTTATAATAAATATTTAATTCAGCAGGAATGGGTTTGATGACAGATAAATACGCGGTTTTTGGAAACCCTATTGCTCACACTCGATCACCTATGATTCATCAAATGTTCGCTGAGCAGGCTGGTCAGCAGATGGAGTATGCTTCTCAGTTGGTCGAGGAAAATAATTTCACTGCAGCAGCAGACCATTTTTTTCTTAATGGAGGCAAGGGCTTAAATGTTACGGTCCCGTTCAAGCAGGACGCTTTTAATTATGCGCCCAATAAAACCAAAAGAGCGTCATTAGCGGGTGCGGTAAATACGCTGACCATGCAACCTGATGGCACTGTGCTTGGAGATACCACTGACGGTGTTGGCCTAGTGGGAGATATTGTAAATCAGCTGAACTGGACGATAAAATCTAAGCGAGTTCTGGTGTTAGGCGCTGGAGGTGCCGTTAAAGGTATTTTGGAGCCACTTTTAGCGCAGCAACCTCAGCATGTAGTGATCGCCAATAGAACACTGAGCAAGGCGCTTAAGCTAGCCAAAGATTTTGCCGAGCTGGGCTATTTATTGGGCTGTAGTCTGGAAATGCTAGATGGGCAAGAGTTTGACCTGATTATTAATGGTACCAGCGCGAGCCTTCATGGATCAAAGCTTAGTTTGCCGAAGAGTTTAATTGGGGCTGAAGGTTCTGCCTGCTATGACATGATGTACGGTCCTTCGCCAACGCCCTTTGTTCAGTGGGCGTTAAACGGCGGCGCGATAGCGTCAGACGGTTTGGGAATGTTAGTGGGGCAGGCCGCTGAGTCGTTCTACGGATGGCGGGGAGTGCGGCCGAGCACCACCGAGGTGCTTAAGGCTTTGCGAAACGCGCTTTGATATTTAGCCTTGCTCACGCTCCAGTAAATACTGGTTTTTTAATTTCACGTAATTGGAGGGAGAGTAGCTAAAAAAGGACTTCTCTTTATCGCTGACCTCGCGCAACGGTTTGCAAGGATTGCCAACATAGACGAAACCGCTGGCGAGAGTTTTTCCTGGCGGCACCATGCATCCAGCGCCAATGATTACTTCGTCTTCTACGATTGCCCCATCATTCACAATGGCGCCGTTACCCACTAAAATCCGGCTACCTAAAGTGCAGCCATGAAGGATTGCTCGATGACCAACAACAACGTCCTCACCAATACTTAACGGCCAGCCTGCAGGATTAAAATCAGAGGAATGCGTAATATGTAGCACTGCATTGTCTTGGATATTGGATCGAGCGCCAACACTAATAGAGTGCATGTCCCCACGAATAACTGCCCCAGGCCAAACAGACACATCGTCTCCTAAACAAACATTACCAATAACAGTTGCAGCGGGGTCGACATAAACTCGAAGGCCGAGATTAGGAGAAATTCCCCTGTGAGAGCGAATAGAGTGATCCATATTAAACAATGCCATATATAATAGAGTCCCCTATTGTGATGATAATGTGATGGTTTTTTCAACTAAAAAAAGATTTATTGCCGGCGTGACCTGCCCCAAGTGCGCTGTTATGGATAAACTTCAGGCTTTTTCTGAGGGCGGAGTCGATTTCCGGGAGTGCGTTAGTTGCGGCTTTAAAGATGAAATGCGGATTTCGTCGTCGCCAAGAGAAATTCAAACGCGAGTTAATCTCAGTAAAGATGAAATTGATCAACAGATTAGTCCGGTAAAAATTCTCGACCCTAAGGGGTGAGGTGCTGGATAATCAATCGCCAGTTGAAGAGTAATACGACGCAGTCACGTTCTATTAAATTTGAACCCATTCACGCTAGTGAAACGTATCTTTGTTTGCTACAATCGCGCCGCGCGAGCCGATGGGTTAGATGGGAGGTTCGCGTTAAAAGTATGAAATAACCGTATTTTGTGAATTACCATGGAGAATGAAGCGATGATGAAAAGAGCGAAAGCGCTTTTCTTGGGTTTGCTGAGTCCCTCGAGTTTGTTACTCGCGGGAAGCGTTAGCGCAGAGAGCGCGACGCGGCAACTTAATATGCCCCGAGGAGTTACCGAAGTTAGCCAGGCGGCTTATGACATTCACATGATCATGATATGGATCTGTACGGTCATCGGTGTTCTTGTGTTTGGCTTTATGTTCTATGTTATGTATGCCCACCGCAAATCCAGAGGGGTCACGCCTGCAAATTTTCATGAGAATCTGGTGGTAGAGGTACTCTGGACCATTATACCTGCGCTCATTCTGATTGTGATGGCCGTGCCAGCTACGACGGCGCTCCTCAAAGTTTATGACACTGGAAATCCTGACATTGACATAAAAGTGACTGGATATCAGTGGAAATGGCAGTATGAATATATCGGTGAGGGCGTCAAGTTCATGAGTGAACTTCGCACATCGCAGGACGAAATCTATGGGCGCGCTCCAAAGGGTGAGCATTATCTACGTGAAGTAACCCAGCCCTTGGTGATACCTACCAATAAAAAAGTTCGCTTTTTAATTACTGGCAATGATGTTATCCATAGCTGGTGGGTGCCTGATTTCGGAGTTAAAAGAGACGCGGTGCCAGGGCTCTTTACCGCAGCTTGGGCGAAGACTGATCAACCCGGAACCTACGTTGGTGAGTGCACCGAGCTTTGTGGCTTGGGCCATGCGTTCATGCCTGTAGTGGTTGAGGTCAAAGAAGAAGCTGAATATGAGCAATGGCTGGCAGGGAAGAAAGAAGAGGCAGCGCTCTACGCTTCTACTATTGGTAAGCAATGGACTTTTGACGAGCTAATGGTAAAAGGCGAAGAAGTTTATGGTCGCTCCTGTGCAGGCTGTCACCAAGCCAACGGCGAAGGTATTGCGGGAGTATTCCCCGCACTGAAAGATAGCCCTATCGCATTAGGGCCAGCAGAAGGACATATAGGGATTCTTATTGAGGGTGTCGCCGGTTCCTCCATGCAGTCTTTCGCAGAGCAGCTCTCAGAGGTTGAGATTGCCGCTGTTGTGCATTATGAACGTAATGCTTGGGGTAACGATGTCGGTGATATTGTTCAGCCAATCGACGTTCTTAACTTCAAACAAAGCCAATAGGGAGTAACTTAAATGGCTCACGGTCCTTCACAAAACTTTTTTAGCCGCTGGCTTTTCAGTACCAATCATAAAGATATTGGCACCCTATACCTGTGGTTTAGTTTTGCAATGTTTCTGCTTGGCGGTTTTTTTGCAATGGTTATTCGGGCGGAATTATTCCAGCCAGGAATGCAGCTGATTAAGCCAGAGTTTTTCGTTCAAATGACCACCATGCATGGACTGGTGATGGTTTTTGGCGCTATCATGCCGGCCTTTGTTGGATTAGCTAATTGGATGATTCCGATGATGATCGGCGCGCCGGATATGGCTTTGCCGCGGATGAATAACCTAAGCTTTTGGATCTTACCTTTTGCGTTCACTATGCTGACCGCTACATTGTTTATGGAAGGCGGTGGGCCCAACTTTGGTTGGACGTTCTATGCCCCGCTATCGACAACCTATGCACCCGACACGGTTAACTATTTCATTTTTGGTGTTCATATGATGGGTGCTTCTTCAATCATGGGATCAATTAATATTATTGCTACCGTGATGAATATGCGGGCACCGGGTATGACGTATATGAAGATGCCTTTGTTTGTCTGGACTTGGGTGATCACTGCGTTCTTGTTAGTCGCGGTAATGCCGGTTTTGGCAGGCGCAGTCACTATGATGCTGATGGATATAAATTTTGGTACTAGTTTCTTCGATGCTGCTGGCGGTGGTGATCCGGTTCTGTTCCAGCATGTGTTCTGGTTCTTTGGTCACCCTGAGGTTTATATTATTATCTTGCCTGCTTTTGGTGTGGTTTCTCAGATCATTCCAACCTTTAGCCGCAAGCCGCTGTTTGGTTATTCTTCAATGGTTTATGCCACAGCCTCCATCGCCTTTCTATCATTTATAGTATGGGCTCACCACATGTTTACGGTGGGCATGCCGATTGCTGGCGAACTGTACTTTATGTACGCCACGATGTTGATTGCGGTGCCAACAGGCGTCAAAGTGTTTAATTGGATCACCACCATGTACAAAGGTGCTCTGACTTTTGAAACGCCGATGCTGTTTAGTATTGCCTTTGTGATTTTGTTTACCTTCGGTGGATTTACCGGGATGATGCTGTCGATTGCGGCTGCTGATACTCAGTACCATGACACCTACTTCGTCGTGGCTCATTTCCACTACGTTATGGTAGCCGGCGCGGTGTTTAGTGGCACGGCCGCAGTTTATTATTGGTTGCCTAAGTGGTGCGGCAGAATGTACGACGAAACTATGGGCAAAGTGCAGTTTTGGATTGCCTTTATCGCATTTAATATTACCTTTATGCCTCAGCACTTTTTGGGCTTAGCTGGCATGCCACGCCGTTATTCTGATTATGGCCTACAATTTGCGGATTGGAATATGGTGTCAAGCATTGGTGCCTTTTTGTATGGTGGAGCCCAGTTGTTGTTCTTATACAACGTTATCCGAACCATCGGTTGGGGTAAGCCAATTGACGATCCTCAAGTTTGGGAAGGCGCCGTAGGTTTGGAATGGACAGTGCCCACTCCGGCACCATTCCATACTTTCTCAACGCCACCTGTTGTCAAGTAGTAGAGGTTAAGGATAAAGATGAGTGAAACATCGAGACATCGCGGCTTACTAATTAAGTTATTGATGGGTGCTGTGGCAATGTTTGCGTTTGCAATATTTGTGTTGCCTCCGCTCTATGATCTTTTTTGTGAGTTCACTGGGATTGGAGGCAAGACTGGCGGCGCTTACACTGTTAGTGAAGTAACGATAGATACTTCGCGTAAGGTGGAAGTGCAGTTTGTGGCGACCAACAATGCCACCATGCCTTGGGACTTTTATCCTACAGAGTACAAGGTGTTTGTTCATCCTGGAGAGTCACGCGAGATCACATTTTTTGCGCGTAATAAAACGAGTAGTGACATGGTTGCACAGGCAATTCCTAATGTGTTGCCTAATAATGCAGCAGACTATTTTCTCAAAACCGAATGCTTTTGTTTTAACAATCAGCCGCTGGGTGCTGGTGAGCAGGCGGAGCTAGCTGTCGTGTTTGTTATTGATCCTGACTTACCCGTCAGCGTCAATACAGTTACTTTGTCATACACACTTTTTGATATAACCGACCGCATGCCGATGCAGGTTTCACAAATACAGTAAATGGAGATTAATTATGTCATCTGAAGGTTCTTATTACGTACCCGAGCAAAGCAAACTGCCCCTTGCGGCGGCTACGGGTATGGGTGTAATGGGCTACGGAGCGGCTAGCTGGGTAATCGATGGCGGCACATCAACGATATTTTTGATCGGTTCGCTAATCATGGCGGTGGTCATGTATAGGTGGTGGAGCCTAGTTATCGAAGAAAATACGCAAGGCATCGTGAGTGATCAGTTAAAACATTCTTACGTATTGGGGATGTACTGGTTTATTTTCTCCGAGCTGATGTTCTTTGTGTGCTTCTTTGGGTCTCTTTTCTATGTAAGAGTCTTGGTAGGACCTTGGCTTGGCGGTGAAGCCGCCATTGGATTGTTTGATGATACGGCCACCGATGCGGCTATAGCGAATGCAACACATCTCTGGCCTGGTTATGATGCGACCTGGCCTCCATTAGTGACTCCTGATCAGGTGGCTACCTTGGCTGCTAATCCAAATGCGACTGAGTTTCAATTTAAAGGCCCTGAGCATGCGATGAGTTTTCCGGGGTGGAGCTTTAGTCAGTTATTGGGGTGGTTGCCGCTTTGGAATACGATTGTTCTACTGACATCAAGCGGAACGGTGCATATCGCTCATCACGCCTTAAAAGAAGGCAACCGAAAAAAATTCGTAACATGGTTATTTTTGACCGTCTTGTTAGGCGTTTTCTTTTTGTTCTTGCAGGCAGAAGAGTATATTCACGCTTACCAGGAATTAGGGCTTACCTTGGAGTCGGGTATCTATGGCACGACCTTCTTTTTGTTGACTGGATTCCATGGTGCTCATGTAACGTTGGGAACGATCATGCTCTTTATCGCTTTTCTTCGTGGGTATAAGGGCCAGTTCACCGATAAAGATCACTTCGGATTTGAAATGGCAGCTTGGTACTGGCATTTTGTAGATGTTATTTGGATTGGCTTATTTCTTATTGTCTATGTACTTGGTTAGGGATTGATCAGGCACGTAAACGGCTAGGTAACTCCTGGCCGTTTTTATCTTAGGAGTATTATTTTAGTCATCGGCGGGGTTAGAGCGTTGTTGCATTGGCACCGTCGCTTCTGGATGTAATTGTCGATCCCAAGGGGCCTTGCTGGTAATCTGTCCGGTATAGGCACCATAAACAATTGTGCCTAGTAACATCGTCGCTAATGTAACTCGAACCCCCAGGCTATTGAATAGCCGGCGCTGAGAGTCTCCTAGGTCTTTGACCAAAAATCGAAGTCCACCAAAGAGGCTAATGACAACGGCAATAAATAGAACAATGATTATTACTTTTAACATCATGGGATTATCTGCTCTTCAAAAAAGGTGAATTTAAACACAAATGGATCAAGACCCCCAATCTTCTGTGCAGCAATTTCAGTGGCAGCCCAATAAAAAACTATTGGTGCTAGTGTTTTTTTTGTTTCCACTGTTGATTCTCTTGGGGTTTTGGCAGTTGGACCGAGCCGATGAAAAAAGCGCGATTGTTGCTGCTTTTAGTGCCAATCAACAGGCGGTACCAGCTGACGTAAATATATTATTAGAAGGCGGCAATCAACAGTACAGGCCAGCTTGGCTGACAGGGACCCTCGATTCGTCGCGCCAGATAGTGTTGGATAATCGTGTTAAAAATGGCCGGCCTGGCTACGAGATACTAGAGCCGATGAGCATTAAAGGGTTTGAGGTGGCTGGCCAATCACAAACGGTGTTAGTTAATCGTGGTTGGGTGCCGGCCTCATTAGATAGAACTCAGCTGCCTGAGGTGGAGCCAGTTATTGGCGAGGTTCAATTGCGTGGTTTTTTGTATCATAACCTTGGTGGTGGTTATCGATTAGACGACCAAATCACAGTGGTGTTGCAATGGCCGAGTCGGGTTGGGTGGATTTCGGTTGAGCGTGCCGAAGAGTTATTTGGAGAGCCTTTTTATGAGTATCAATTACGGCTCGATAGTGACTCCATAGGGGCCTTAGAAACTGGCTGGGTGACCGTTGCTGTGCGACCTGAAAAGCATACAGCCTATGCTGTTCAGTGGTTTGTGATGGCTGCGGTACTATTGGTTATGACATTGATCGCCAACTCTAACGTTGGCAGTTGGATTAAACAGTTTAGAAGGCCCTAGGGGGCCGCATAAAAGGATAGAAGAGTATGACTGATAGCAGCGCAACAACCGTAAAGCAGCGCGGATTTAGATATCAAATTTGGTTGATGCTATTTATCGTCGGTGGCGTTATTTTGGCTGGTTTTATTATGGTGCCTAAGACGGAAGAACAGCGACAGCAGATGATTGAATTGCTTGGAACCACCAATCTTGGAGCGTTGGTTAAGCCTACGCTGGACTTTTCGCCAGTCCTAGTTGATTTACCTGCAACTGATAAAGCAAAGTGGAAGGTAGTTACGGTCGGTGGTATTGGCTGCGATCAGATCTGTGAGGATATGTTGTTTAATAGTCGGCAGGTGCATATGCTGATGGGTAAGCTGACAGGTCGCGTTGAAAGAGTTTATCTGCCAGATGTCGGTTCGATTGATCCCCAGCAGATAGACGCACTTAAGGTTGTTCATCCATTTCTTACTATTATGCCGACAGTCCCTAAGTTGGTTGCTCAGATAATCTCAGGAAGCTCTTCTGATTGGGACATGCAAGAACCCAGATATTTCGTGGTTACACCAGATCATAGGGCAATTCTCTATTACACCAAAGATCATGATGGCAGCGGATTACTCGAAGACCTTAAACATCTGCTAAAATATTCTCCAGACCGATAATGAACGGCGAGTTAAATTATAGTTACCCGGGAAATTCTGGAGTGAATGTTCATGCCTAACACCGAACTCAATAACCCTGCCGTTAGCTGGCGTGACTACCTTGAGTTGTGCAAGCCCAATGTTGTGGCGCTGATGATACTCACCTCGGTGATTGGCATGTTGTTAGCCACCGACCAATCAATACCGCTAAGCGTTTTTATTTTTGGCAATCTAGGTATAGCTCTTGTCGCCGGCTCAGCCGCAGCGGTTAACCACATTGTGGATCGTCATGTTGATGACAAAATGGCGCGCACACTTAACCGACCGCTCGTGCAGGGCAGGCTAAAGCCGCAGCAAGCGACTATTTTTGCTTTAGTCACCGGCATATTTGGCATGGCGTTCCTGCTTATCTTTACTAACGTCCTAACAGCTTGGCTAACCTTGGCGGCTCTAGTGGGCTATGCCTTCGTCTACACTATGTTTTTAAAACGCGCTACGCCTCAGAATATTGTTATTGGTGGTCTTGCAGGCGCGGCTCCCCCCTTGCTAGGCTGGACCGCGGTGACGGGAGAGATTCACTACAACGCATTGCTTTTAGTGCTAGTTATATTTGCTTGGACGCCGCCGCACTTTTGGGCTTTAGCAGTGCACCGTAAAGATGAGTACGCAAAGGCTAAAATTCCTATGCTACCGGTAACGCATGGTGAAAAATACACGAAAATCAATATCCTTTTGTACACCTTGTTGTTAGTGGTAGTAACCACCCTGCCATATCTCACCGGCATGTTTGGCTGGTTATACCTAGCGGGCTCGTTACTTTTAGGGGCGGGGTTTTTATATTGGGCGGTGGTCATGTTGCTTAGTGAGGGCGGAAATTCAGGCATGAAAACGTTTCAGTACTCGATCTTTTATTTGATGGTGTTATTTGGTCTTATGTTGATAGACCACTACCTCATAGAACCAGTGATATATTTACCAGCGACATAGGGAGTTATTTGATGGCAGATCAGCAGGTTGGCATTCGCCGTACTATTATTATTATTGTTTGCTTTATTGTATTGGTGATTTTTGGTTTCATTTGGCGTATGAACCAGCCGGTTATCATGAGCGTGCAAGATCTTAGGATTAATGGCGCGATTGTTCTAAATACGCCACGAAAATTTAGTGATTTTGATCTTATTGATCACCGTGGAGATGCCTTTACGCTAGAGAGGTTGAAAGGCCAGTGGAGTATGATTTTCTTTGGCTTTACCAATTGTCCTGATGTTTGCCCAACCACCCTTGCCACCCTTAATGAAACGTATAGCAAGCTAAAAGACAGTGAGAAGGAGAATCTCCAGGTTATTATGGTGTCTCTGGATCCTGAGCGAGACACGGTAGATAAGTTAGACCAATACATGCCTTATTTTAATACTGAATTTGTTGGTGTTACAGGCAATAAGCACTTTATTAAGCGTTTTACTGCTGAGATCAACATCGCCTACAACCAGGTGCCTTTGGGTGGAGATGATTACACGGTTGATCACAGCTCCCAGATTGTATTAGTTAATCCCAATGGCCACTATCATGGCTTTTTTAAATCGCCCCACAGCGCGATTATGCTGCGCAAGACCTGGCGTTCAATCTATGGTACGTTTTGAGTTTATGTTCTCTGGGGGCGACAAAGCGACACGCTAAATAGGAATGCCGCACAGATGACCACTGACGGCCCTGCCGGTGCGTCGCTATACCAAGACATTGCAAGGCCCATAACTACAGTCAGCATGGCAATAATGCTGGCCATCACCGCCATCTGCTCTGGCGTTTTTGTCAGTCGTCGGGCCGTCGCGGCAGGAATAATTAATAGAGCAGTAATCAATAAAACCCCAACTACTTTCATAGCCAGCGCGATGACCAACGCGGTGATTAGCATTAGTGCCGTCCGCACTAGAGCGACATTTGTTCCCTCTACCGCAGCTAATTCAGGGTCCACGGTAATATTAATAAGCTGTTGCCAGAGTAATGCCAACAGGGTCAGAACTACTGCCGATAATCCGTAAATAACCCACAGATCGTTTTTAGTGACGGCTAGCAAGTCTCCAAATAGTAGAGACATCAAGTCAACTCGCACATCGGGCAACAAAGAGATAATGACTAGGCCCGCTGCCAGGGCAGAGTGAGACAAAATGCCTAGCACGGTATCTAAGGCCAAAAACCCTCGTTGCTCTAGGTAGACAAGCCCGAGTGCCATAACCAATGGCACTGCCGTGACGGTTATATTGAGATTAATCTCGAGCATGACGCCAAGCGAAACACCAAGCAGAGCGCTGTGAGCTAGAGTGTCGCCAAAGTATGCCATACGACGCCAAACCACAAAGCAACCTAAGGGGCCTGCCACAAGGGCAACGCCAAGTCCGGCCAATAAAGCATAGATCAAGAAATCAGCCATGGTCACAATGCCCATCGTCCAGAACATCACCATGTAAGCTATGATCATGGTCGTGATGGTGTGAATAAGGCACTGTGGTTTGGCCAAAAATATCAAGATAGGCAGGGTCTTGGGTAACATGCTCTGGGTGGCCCTGGCAGCAAATATGCCGATTTAAACAGACCACTTTATCGGTGGCAGACATCACTAGATGTAGGTCATGAGAGACCATTAATACGCCGCAGTTAAGGGTTTTGGCCAAGTTGCTGATCATTCGATACAGAGTGTTTTGACCATTCACATCCACGCCCTGCACTGGCTCATCTAGGACCAATAGGTTTGGTTTTCGTAGCACCGCTCTTGCCAGTAGTGCGCGCTGCACCTCCCCTCCTGACAACTCTTGAATAGGCGTAGCCGCTAAATGCGCAATCCCTACTGATTCCAGGGCTTCATGGCATGCTTGATGAGAGGTGTTGGCCAATTGTAAAAACCGGCATGTTGAAATGGGTAGTGTTGGGTCAATCGCTAGCTTTTGCGGCATGTACCCAACTTTGAGATCAGACGTCCGCTTGATGTCTCCCGAGTCGGGCTTTAGCAAGCCAAGAACAATTCTCACTAGAGTTGATTTGCCGGCCCCGTTGGGGCCGATCAAGGTGGTTATCTCGCCTTGTTTAAGCTGCAGGCTCACGTCCTCTAACACCAACTTGCCTGCGAACCTTTTATTGATTTTCTCCAGAGATACTAGTAGTTTAGCCATGTGTCGTAGGCTCCGGAGCTTGGTCAGTGTCTTGAGAGCATTGAGGGCAGCGACCAAAAAGCTCGATACTCTGCGATTCGAGCTTAAATTGGGCCTTCTCGCTAGCATTTTGCAGCACATCGTTTAGAGCACTGTGGGCGACCTCGGCGGCACTGCCGCAACCATTACAGATCATAAATAGATTGCTGTGTTCGCTGTTCGGGAAAGGGCAACCAATATAAGCATTTAAGGATGCCAGTCGGTGTACCAAGCCAAGATTAGAGAGGAACTCGATAGCGCGATAAACCGTCGGGGGAGCGATTGATTTGCCTGTAAGCTTGGATAGTTGGTCCTGGACCTGGTATGCGCCCAGAGGCTGGTGACTTTGCCATAGTAGTCGCAAAACGGATTCGCGAGTAGGCGTTAACCGCACGCCTTTTTCTAGACAAAGATTGTTGGCTCGAGACAAGGCGGCATTGATACAGCGGCCGTGATCATGAGGTTGGTGCACTAAACGAGAATTAGTTAGCATGAGCAGTCTTTTTCATTATGTTATGTTATAATATAACATATAAATAAAATATTTCCTTTTTTCTTTTGTTGGGTGCCGGTTTGAAAAAGATATATTATAACGTTTTTGGTATTTTAGTGCTCTTTTTTGCTTTAAATGCCGCTGGGACTAGCATTGACAGTCCTGAATACAGCAAGAATGCATCTGCCCCCTTAGTGGTGACTACTAATAAGCCGTTAGCCATTATTGCAAAGGCCGCACTAGGCGATAACGTGAGGGTGCAATTTTTGCAGTCTGCTAGTCAATCGTCTCATGATTTGACGCTCTCGATCTCGGCTTTGGGGAAAATCCAAAAAGCCCAATTAGTCGTTCTGCTCGGCGACCAAGTTGAACCTCGAGTGGCCAAAGCCGTGTTGGCCCTGCCTCAAAATCGTGTCATTAAAGTCCTTGATTTGCCGACGCTAAGGTTTCATGCAGAGTCTGACCAGGTTAGTCAAGACCATCAGCGTGATCACCACGTTTGGCTTGACCCACAAAATGGCAACCTAATTGGTCGTGCCATCCAAGACATGTTTGGGGTAAAGGCTCACAACATTATTGGTGATTTAGAAATTATGAGGTTGCGCAGCATACTTGCTCCATATGCTAAAAATAATTATTTGACCCATCACGATGCCTTTAGCCATTTTTCCCGTGGATTTGGACTGTCCTCAGGGCTCTCGATTAGGGATTCAAGTGGCGGACAAAAAGGCGCTAGAAGCCAATATATTCTTCGCAAGCATGCGTTACAAAGCGGTATTCAGTGTGTTTTTGTGGAACCACAATATGGCAATAAAGACGCACAAGGCATTGCTGACATGCTTAATTTACCCATTATCAGTATTGATCCACAAGGAATGACTCAGGCACTAATAGATGACGGTTATGAACAATTTATGCAGGGATTAGTCGCGCAATTTAAAGCCTGTTTCAGCTAAATACTGTATTCTCTGTTGAACTCTATAGCGTTTAAAAAGTAGCGAAACTATGTCTGAACAAATTCCACTAGTCTTAGTTGACGGATCTTCTTATCTTTACCGAGCCTATCATGCGTTGCCGCCACTGACCAATAGCAAGGGTATGCCCACGGGTGCGGTTAAAGGCGTCATCAATATGATGCGTCGGCTACAAAAAGATTACCCTCAAAGCACATTGGTGGTGGTGTTTGACGCCAAAGGCAAAACGTTTCGTGATGACATGTACAGTGAGTACAAAGCCAATCGTCCGCCGATGCCGGATGATCTTCGGCTGCAAATTGAGCCTATCCATCAAATCATTCAGGCCATGGGCCTGCCTATGCTAATTATCGATGGTGTTGAAGCTGACGACGTCATTGGTACCCTAGCTGTTCAGGCTACGCTCGCTAAACAGCCAGTGGTTGTCTCCACGGGGGACAAAGACATTGCCCAATTGGTTAATGAGTACATCACCTTAGTGAATACCATGACTAATACGGTTCTTGACAGAGAGGGGGTGATTGAAAAGTTTGGAATTCCACCTGAATTAATCATTGATTACTTAGCCTTGCTGGGTGACAAATCTGACAACATCCCGGGCGTGCCTGGAGTCGGCGAAAAGACAGCTCTTGGATTACTGCAAGGGATTGGCGGGCTTGACGCTATTTACGCTCGATTGGACGAAATATCTGTGTTGGAGTTTCGGGGGGCCAAAAAAATGGCACCTAAATTAGAAGAGCATAGAGACCTAGCTTATTTGTCTTATCAGTTGGCAACGATTAAAACGGATGTTGAAATGCCGTTAAATATTAGCCAGCTTCATAATAGTCCCGCCGATGAGCAAGGGTTAGCTACGCTGTTTGCGGATATGGAATTTAAGACTTGGGTTGCTGAGAGCGACAAAAGCAACAGTCCTAGAGGCGTGGAACGTGACAGTTCAGCGCAAGCCAAACCAGCATTATCAGAAGTTGAAATTGTCCCAGTTGATATCGTCAAGGATTATGAAACAGTCTTAACAGAAGACCAGCTGTGCGCCTGGGTAGAACGAATAAAAGCCGCAGATTTGATTGCTGTGGATACAGAAACAACCAGCTTGAACTATATGGTCGCCGATTTGGTGGGTATATCCATAGCCGTTGATGCTGGTCAGGCTGCTTATATTCCATTTGGGCATGACTATCTAGGCGTGCCTGAGCAATTATCACGTGACAGAGTAATTGCACATTTAAAGCCGCTATTAGAAAACCCCAGCATTAAAAAAGTAGGGCAGAATATAAAATATGATATGAGTATCTTTGCGCAGCATGGTATTGCGTTAAAAGGTATTGAATTTGACACCATGCTTGAGTCTTATGTTTTGGACTCGGTCGCGACACGGCATGATATGGATAGCTTGGCAGACAAATATCTTAGTGAGCAGACCATTAAATTCACCGACATTGCAGGCAAAGGAGCCGGCCAGCTGACATTTAATCAAGTTGCTCTAGAAGAAGCTGGGCCCTATGCCGCTGAAGATGCTGATATTACCTTGCGGTTGCATCAAGCGTTGTGGCCTAAGGTTTCCGCTGAGGCGACGTTGGCAAGAGTGCTCACAGATATTGAGTTGCCACTAATCCCTGTCTTATCACGAATTGAGCGTACAGGCGCACTTGTAGATGACACTCTCTTGTTTCATCAGAGCCAAGAACTTTCTGAGCGTATTGCAGAGCTAGAGCGCCAGGCATGGGCATTGGCCGAGCAAGAATTTAATTTAGCTTCACCAAAGCAGCTTGGGGAAATTTTGTTTACTAAATTAGAGCTGCCGGTGTTGAAGAAAACATCCAAGGGAGCACCTTCAACTAAAGAGGAGGTACTTCAGGAGCTAGCGCTCGATTACCCTCTGCCTAAGGTGTTATTGGAGCATCGAGGGCTGGCAAAGCTCAAATCGACCTATACCGATAAGTTGCCAACCATGATTAATCCGACGACGAAGCGTATACATACCTCTTACCATCAGGCTGGCACCGCCACTGGTCGGCTTTCGTCTTCAGATCCTAATTTACAAAATATCCCAGTGAGGAGTGCCGAAGGTCGGCGAGTACGACAAGCATTTATTGCTGCTTCTGGATGTAAGATAGTCGCTGCGGATTACTCTCAGATTGAGTTGCGGATTATGGCTCATCTGTCTGAGGACCCAAGCCTGCTAGCGGCTTTTGCCGCCGGGCAAGATATTCATCGCGCAACCGCTGCCGAGGTCTTTGGCACAGACACTGAGTCGGTAACAGTAGATCAACGGCGTAGTGCCAAGGCGATTAACTTTGGGCTGATTTATGGTATGTCGGCTTTTGGCTTGGCACGGCAATTGAATATTGGCCGTAAGCAAGCAGCCGACTATATTGAGCTCTATTTCCAACGCTACCCCGGTGTACAACATTATATGAACAATATTAGGCATAGCGCTGCCGAGTTCGGCTATGTCGAAACCTATTTTGGGCGCAGGCTTTACTTGCCAGAAATTAGCTCTTCCAATGGCATGCGCCGTCAAGCTGCTGAGCGTACTGCAATTAATGCGCCGATGCAGGGAACAGCGGCAGATATTATTAAGCTAGCTATGATCTCCGTAGATGATTGGCTGCAGAACAGTGATTTGGACAGTGTCATAATCATGCAAGTTCATGATGAATTGGTTCTCGAAGTGCCAGAGCAAGAATTGGAAATAGTCTCGGCTGGGCTTGCTCAGCGAATGGAGCTGGCGACCAGCCTAAAAGTACCCTTAGTGGTTGATGTGGGCGTTGGCGATAATTGGGATGAAGCGCACTAAGCAGGGTTTCGCCACTCTGGATACTCTGGAATATCCTTGTTGCAAAGCGACCAGAGTGGCTTTGAAGAACAAAAAATACTGTTGTCTACCGAGCGAGACGGCTCTTCATCTAGGGTGCCAATGGCGATAGAGATTTGATCATCTCGATCTATGAATTTATAGTAAAGGCTTGATCCACAACATTTACAGAAGCCCCGTTCGGCTGTAATTGATGATTGATACGTGAGTATTAGGGCCTGACCCTGAAGCCATCTAAAATCTTGCCTCTGGACTTTGCCGTAGGTTGCGTAAGCAGCACCATGGAATTTCCGACACATAGCACAGTGGCAATTAGAGATTTCAGGATCAAAACAAGCAACTTCGTATTTTATCTGGCCACATAGGCAGCTACCGAGCATATTTACCCCTTTTTAATTCAAGAATAGCTGTTAACTTATAGGTATTAACTATAGCTAAGGAAATTAAAAATGGTAAAAATACTAAATTATGAAAAATAAATTGAACTTCTTGTTTAAACCCTGTCAAAGAATAGGCAAGTGATGATTGCACATAATCTCCCCCGAGATAAAGAAGTAAAGGTAAGACTCCCAAGTAGTAGAGAAAAACTTAATCCAGGTTCTGGATTAAGTTTTTTTTTGCTTAAGAGCTTTCGTCATTTATTGTTGACACTTCAGCGGCGCTAAAGCCTGCGCTGAGCCAATGACTTAGTTGCTCCTCAAGTTCGGCCAAGCCTTGTTTCTTCAAGGCGGAAAATGTTTGAGCTGTAAATAAAGTCGCCTGAGGATCCATTTCGCGGAGTAATTTATCTACTTTCAATAGAGTGCTTTGTGCTGGTCCACGCTTTAGCTTGTCAGACTTTGTCAGTAGGATATGTACGGGTAAACCTGCCTCCGCTGCCCAGTTAAGCATCTGCTGGTCATAGTCTTGGAGCGGGTGGCGGATATCCATGAGCAGAATTAAGCCGCCTAAACTTTTACGCAAACGAAGGTATTCGGCTAGGTGCTTATCCCACTCTACCTTCATGGCCTTGGGGACTTTTGCGTAGCCGTAACCTGGCAAGTCCACTAATCTTTTCCCTGGGCTAAGCTGGAAAAAATTAATTAGCTGAGTTCTGCCTGGCGTCTTACTGGTCCGCGCTAAACCTTTATTTTTGGTAAGCGTATTAATGGCACTTGATTTACCCGCGTTGGACCTTCCCGCAAAGGCTACCTCACAACCCGTATCCTCGGGACACTGTTTCAGTGAGGGCGCACTCGTGGTGAATTCGGCTGATTGAAATTTAATTGTTTGTATATGCATAGGAAAATCGACACTACTGGCTTAAAAACTGAATTTATTGGTATATAATGCACGGCCTTACTCAATAAGGCTAATGCTCGGCGGCCACAAGACTGCCCAGGAGCTTATTCTAACGTATTGTGAGAACCGTATTAACCATGAAAAAATCTTTTTTAAGTATTCTCTGTATTCTAGCGAGTTTGGCGGCAACCCAAGCGCTTGCGGTAGGTGACCCCAAAGCAGGACAGGCTAAGGTTGCTGTATGTGCTGGATGTCACGGAACAGACGGTAATAGTATGGTGCCGTCCTTCCCAAAGCTGGCTGGCTTGGGCGAAAAATATATGACTGAACAGCTACGTAATGTTAAGTCAGGGGAGCGGGTGATTCTTGAAATGACGGGTATCTTAAGTTTTTCCACAGACCAAGATCTACAGGATATGGCGGCTTATTATGACAGCCAAACCAGGCTGATTTCAGGGGCTTCAAATATCGACTTGATAGGAGTTAGTGGCCCCAAGGAAGCTCTTGCCTATGGTGAAAATATCTATCGCGCCGGCAATATGAAAACCGGTGTCGCTGCCTGTATTGGGTGTCACTCACCTTCAGGTAGTGGCAACAATCCAGCTGGTTATCCAGCGCTTGGTGGGCAGTATGCTGGATACATCGAAAAACAGCTCCTAGGCTATCGGCGTGGAGAGAGAGCTAGTGGGGCGAATGCGCTCATTATGCGAGGTGTTGCTGCTAATTTAAGTGATAAAGAAATTAAAGCCGTGGCCAACTACATTGCAGGCCTAAATTAATAATAGTCTGTATCATTTATGGGCTGGGAAAAGTAGGAGATGGAAATGCCAAAGTGGATTAAACGACTCATGTTTATTGCCTTAGTAGCCCCAATGGCTATGTGTCAGGCGCAGACTGAGCAGTATCAAGCCGGTATCGACTATGAGGTTTTACCTCAGGCCATAAGAACAGCAAACCCAAGTAAAATTGAAGTCAATGAAGTGTTCCATTACGGCTGCATACACTGCTTTAATTTTGAGAAGACAATTCACCCTTGGACAGAAAAATTAGCTGATGACGTTGATTTTCAGCGTACCCCGGCTATTTGGCAGTCTGCCTTGGAGCCTTATGCAAGAGCCTACTACACGGCAAAATTATTAAAGGTTCTAGATAAGACGCATGTGCCTCTATTTGAAGCAATTCATGTTAACAGGCAATCGATTCGGTCAGAGCAAGATTTGGTTAAGTTCTTCGGTCAGCAAGGTGTGGACGAGGCTAAATTTACTAAGGTTTATAACTCTTTTGGCGTAAACAGTATGATAGGCCAGGCTAAGGCTCGAGCTATCGGTTATAGAACTCAGGGCACTCCAGAGATGGTTGTGAATGGCAAGTATAGGGTGACTACACGGATGAGCAAAAATTTTGATGGCATGTTAAAAGTGGCAACATTTTTGATTGAAAAAGAGCGCAAGGCAGCTCTTTAGTTTAGCGGCTTTTACAGAAAACTGATGAATACGCGGAGATAACCGCGTATTTTTTTGTCTGTGATTTAGGGCTATGTGTTCACTATAACTTTAAGCTATAGATTCATAGTGTGAAACCACTTTCTTTAATGCGACCCAAACAGTAAAATGAGCGACCTTTCTAGACACGATTTAAACTGATAATAACTATGAGCATTACTGTGAAACCCAGCTTGAAACCGGCTAATCCCAACTTCTCTTCTGGCCCTTGTGCAAAACGGCCGGGCTACGATGTGGCTCATCTCGATATAACGACGCTTGGTCGATCCCACCGGTCATCAATTGGGAAGCTCGCGCTGGCGCGCGCCTGCTCTGATACCGCTAAGCTTTTAGGGCTACCTGAGGGCTATCGCGTTGGTGTGGTTCCCGCTTCGGATACAGGCGCAGTGGAAATGATTATGTGGTCAGTGTTAGGAGCGCGCCCGGTCGATGTGTGTGCGTGGGAAAGTTTTGGCAGCGGTTGGTTGACTGATGTCGTTAAGCAATTAAAAATTAGTGATGTTACTACTCATGTTGCGGACTATGGTTTGCTGCCGGACCTGACAAAGACGAATCCAGATCACGATATTGTGTTTACCTGGAATGGAACAACGTCTGGTGTCAAAGTGCCTAACGCTGACTGGATCAGCGATGATCGTAACGGCCTAACTATTTGTGATGCGACCTCGGCCGTTTTTGCTATGCAATTACCATGGGAAAAACTTGATGTTGTAACTTACAGTTGGCAGAAAGTACTTGGTGGTGAGGGCGCACACGGCATGTTGATTTTGAGCCCCAGAGCAGTGGAAAGATTAGAGTCGTACACGCCTAGCTGGCCGATGCCTAAGATTTTTCGTATGACTAAGGGCGGTAAGTTAATAGAGGGTATTTTCCGTGGGGAAACCATCAACACGCCATCTATGCTTTGTGTTGCTGATTACCTTGATGCTTTAGATTGGGTTGGTTCGATAGGTGGGTTAGACGCAGCCATCGCTAAGTCCGAAGCTAATCTTGAGGTGATTAAATCTTTTGTTGCCCAGCGGCCTTGGATTAACTTTCTGGCTCAAAAACCGGATCAAATTTCTAATACTAGTGTTTGCTTGACCTTGGATTTAGAGGCGGAGCAAGTAAAGAAGATCGTTAAGTTACTTGATTCAGAGGCGGTCGCTTTTGATATTGGAGCCTATCGCGATGCGCCAGCAGGGTTGCGAATTTGGTGCGGTGCTACGGTCGAGCAATCTGATTTGGAATCCTTGATGCCTTGGATTGACTGGGCCTACGGCCAAGTTAGCAAATAGTTAAAAGACCAAAAAATTACCTTTAATAGATTTTATTACTGAGACCAGACCATGCATAATATACGCACCTATAACGCTATCTCCTCCAAAGGATTGGATCGATTTTCTGCTGATAGTTACACCGTCAGCGACGACTGTTCTGCTCCAGAGGGGTTCATCTTGCGTAGTCAAAAACTGCATGCCGAGCCCGTCCCTGAGAGTTTACTGGCAGTAGCTCGCGCCGGTGCAGGCGTTAATAACATTCCAGTGGTAGATTACACCGAACAAGGTATTGTTGTCTTTAATACGCCTGGAGCTAATGCCAATGCGGTAAAAGAATTAATAGTAGCTGGATTGCTGTTGGGCTCCCGCGATATCTTTGGTGGTATGAGCTATGTCCAAGAGCTTGGTCATATGAATAACCCTGCTGAGATGGGGAAACTGCTGGAAAAAGAGAAAAAACGTTTTGCGGGCACTGAAATTGCTGGTAAAACCTTAGGCGTGGTTGGTCTTGGCGCCATCGGTTCTATTATCGCTAATTTGGCTTTGGATCTCGGAATGGATGTTATCGGGTATGATCCTGCTATCTCGGTAGAGGCGGCGTGGCAGTTGTCTAGCCGAGTTAAACGCATGGATAGTATAGAGGCGTTGCTAGCTGAGGCAGACTTTCTGACTTTGCATGTCCCCGCGATTCCAGCCACCAAGCATCTTATTAACGCGCAGGCCTTATCTGGGATGAAAAGCACTGCTAAGATTCTTAATTTTGCTAGAGAAGAAATTGTTTGCACTGAAGATATGGTAGCAGCCTTAGATAAAGGAATTATTGCGGGCTATATTAGTGATTTCCCGGCGCCCGCATTACTCGGTCGTAAAGATGTGCTGTTGATGCCTCACATTGGAGCCAGTACAGAAGAAGCGGAGGAAAACTGCGCAGTTATGGCAGCCAATCAGCTGATGGATTTCCTTGAAAATGGCAACATCCATAATTCTGTCAATTATCCGCCGACCAAAATGGGTCGCAATGGTGGCACCCGAATAACATTTAGCAACAACAATGTGCCTAAAGTTTTAGGTAGTGTGCTGTCAATATTAGCTGATGCAGAGCTTAATGTGGTTGATATGGTGAATAAAAGCCGTGGGGAGATTGCTTACAATATTATTGACCTCGAGGGTGATATCAGCGGTGCTGTGCACCAAAATATTTGCGATGTTGAGGGTGTGATGCGAGTGCGAATTCTAAGTTAATAAAGGATTAAATAGTTTGGCGCGAACTGTTTTGCGGTAAGCGCTGGGGCTATTTCCCGACCATTGACTGAAGCGTGAAGAAAACCAGCTCGGTTCTGGGTAGCCGCTATAACTGGCTACGTCGACAATGGGCAAGTCAGTATTCTTAAGTAAATCACAGGCAAAAGCCATGCGGGTCTCGGTTAGATAGCTATTAGGGGTGCTACCCGTCGCGGCTATGAAGCGTCGATTGAATGTTCGTGTAGACATACCAAATTGTGCAGCTAAATCAGGCATAGAGAGTGATTTGCTTAAATGATCTTGGATCCATATTTGGGATTGAGCAATTGATTCATCGTGGTGAGCACGGTCGCGCTGATCGCTAAAGCCAACAGGGCTGGTAATGTTGCGAATTTCATGGAAAAAATTACGTTGCGCTTGATGCGCGATAATCCGACCAAAATGCCGCTCTACTTGATACATGATTAATTCGGCCATTGCATTTATGCTGGCCGCACAATAGATGTTGCCTGCCTGTGTTGTAAAGTGTTGACGATCTAAGTGCACTGTTGGGTAATATTTTTGTAATTGATCGAAATAATGCCAATGTGTTGTTGCTGGTTTTCCGTCTAAAAGTCCTGCCTCAGCTAAAAAACAAACACCAGTACCAACGGCGGTGATCGCGCAGTTACGATGATGTTGCTGTTGAAGCCATGGAATGTACGCCTGATGCTTTTTGACGGCAGGACGTGGATTTCGCCACAGTGCAGGAATGTGTACTAAGTCACTACTAAAGTCTTCGTTGATGGAATGAGTCGGCGTCAACTCAAAGCCCGCGGACGTCCGCACCGGTAAACCGTTTGGGCTAACTCTACGAATTTCAACTTCGGGCATTGGGTTTTTATTGGCCCGAGCCATAGCTTCCGCAAAATAAAATATTTCGGCCGCTAAGGTGCTGCTCGACACAAGCATGTTATCGCAAAGCATTAGAGTAAGATTGAACGCCATAATAAGACAAATTTACCATAATATGGCTAAATTGCACTATTAAATGGCGTAAATACTAAAGAATTGTGTTTTATGCTATTTTACACTATAGGACTAAATATGATCATATAACGAAGGACGCTCTTATGTCTGAAGCTCTGCCCCTTATCGTTGGGTTTGGTGGATTTAATGCCGCTGGACGCAGTTCCTCTCACCAGGCCTTCCGACGCATGGTGCTGGAATCCTTGCCCGTGGATGAGCAGAATAAGACGATTGCTAGCCTGGCTTGCCTTATGGGTTATGTGAAAGCAGAGGGCGAAGAGTTTAGTGACGGGGATAATGCCGGTCTGAGTCTATCTAGGGTTGTCGAGCAGTACAGAGCTGCTGTGATTGAGGGGACTTTAGTACGTAAGATTGAGAATTTTGATCCGTCTCAGATACCCGGCAATAAAAAGATTTCTTTTGATGATGACCAGTCCCCCCGTTTTACAATGATTAAGCGGGACTTGCCTAAAGTGCTACCAGCGGACTGGCTCGTCAGTGACGCTAAAGACGGTCTGGTGGAGGTTAAAACATCTTCTGTTAGCGAATATTTAGTGACCTCTAATTACGAATTGGCCGCAAAAGCGGCCGGACAATTGCCAACAGGGTTTAATCCAGCAGACCACTATAATGCTAGATTTCATCCTCGCGGATTACAGATGACCTTGCTGGGTGCGAGTGACGCCATACATTCAATGGGGATTCCTTGGGACGTAGTCGCTGCAAAGGTAAATCCTGATCAGGTTGGCGTCTATTCATCGAGTGTTTTTGGTCAGGTAACTGAAGAGGGGAATGGCGGGCTTCTGCAGGCACGATTAAGGGGCGACAGAACGACGGCTAAGCAGTTAGCATTAGGGCTGAACACCATGCCCGCTGATTTCATCAACGCCTATATTTTAGGTAGTGTCGGGCATACGGAGGCTATTACTGGAGCCTGCGCCAGTTTTCTCTATGTGCTGCAAGCTGCAGTGAGAGACATCCGTAGCGGCCGTCGCCGGGTCGCCATTGTTGGTAATGCGGAAGCGCCTGTAACGCCGGAATGTTCGGAAGGTTTTTCAAATATGAGCGCTCTTGCAAGCGATGAAAACCTTTGTAAACTAGATAATTCTGATATTCCTAATTGGCGTAAAGCCAGTAGGCCCTTTGGCGAGAATTGTGGCTTCACGCTGTCCGAAGGCACTCAGTACATTGTTTTAATGGACGATCGTTTAGCCGTGGAGCTAGGAGCGGATATTCATGGAGCCGTACCGGAGGTGTTCATTAATGCTGATGGTGTTAAAAAATCAATTTCTGCTCCTGGTGTTGGAAACTATATTTCCTTTGCCAAAGCTGTTGCCGCCGCCGTTAATATCGTTGGTAAAGAAGCCGTTCAAAAGCGTAGTTTTGTCCATGCCCATGGGTCTAGCACGCCAGCTAATAGAGTGACCGAGTCAGAATTAATAAGCCGAGTTGCTCAAACCTTTGAGATAGAAGCCTGGCCAGTTACCGCCGTAAAATCTTATGTTGGACACTCTATTAGTGCTGCCAGTGGGGACCAGTTGATCTCCGCCTTAGGAACGTTTAAATATGGTTTGATTCCTGGCATTAAAACCATTTCCGCGATCGCCTCAGATGTATTTCAAGCCGGTCTTAATTTCCCATTGACTGACCTTGATGTTAGTTCAAAAGCAATGGACGTTGCCTTTATTAACTCAAAAGGATTTGGAGGCAATAATGCTACGGCGGTAGTTTTGTCGGCCGAAAAAGCCAACGCCATGCTTGCCAATAGGCACAGTGATGGTTTCGCTGAATACCTAAAAAAGCGAGAAATCACTCGCTCTGAAGCTGCTCAATATGAGGCTCGAGCGGATGCTGCAGAACTTAATGTAATTTACCGTTTCGGAGAACCCTTAATTGACGAGGCTGCGGTTCAGATATCAGAGACCGGCATGTGTATTCCGGGATTTGACTGTGAAGTTCAATTTAATCTTGAAAATTCTTGGCAGGATATGCAAAAAACTGACTAAGAGTTTCTATTACCCTATGATCTATTTTCCGGGCTTGATTGATTAACTTTTCCGGATCGACCTTCGACCCCCTTAATGTACCGCCGCGCGGTGATTGGGCTTCATTAACCAATAATGTTCCCCCATGAACGCCTACTAGCCCCCCGGTGATGGCATCTAAAATGGCTCCGCCTGAGGCGCCACTATTAGCATCGCAGTCATGAAGCAGAAGCTTTTTACTGGCAAAATTCTGAGAGGTGAATTGATAGCAATCCTCACTTTGGCTAATGTTATTTTCGTCACTGTTGTAACCGATTAGCAGCAGTTCACGACCTATTCTATTACTAGCGCTAAAGGTTAAAGTCGGCTGTATTAATCTCTTTTTCAATCTAATAAAAACAATATCACTTTCTGCCTGCCGCAGTTTGTCCTCTGATTTTGGGTTGAATTGGTGAAGCGAAATATCGGCAAACCCGACCTTAGTGAGGCGCTTATTTTCTGGCCGGTAGACGCATTTATTGAAGGGTTCAGCTGTTTTTTGGTCATACAAAACATGCGCCGCCGTTACGATAATTGACCCGGACGTTAGAGTTTTGTGTAAGGGGGTAAACACATGTATAGCTGTGCCTCTGAGCCTACCGTCACAAAAGATCGTTCCCATCGGTTTAAGGTGTTCTGGGGTTGCTGGTTGCCGCTGGTCTTCGAAACCATTACTGTGATCCCCGTCGCCAAATACCGCGCCTTGCGCCTGCAGGCTAAATAGTAAGAAGATAAAAGGTCTAAGATGCATTGCAGATTGACCTGCCCAAACGGATAACCTTAGTAATATCGCCATTACTTTGTCTATCCCATATCGCCCCAGAGCGACTGCAGGATACTAATTGCTGCCAAGGGGGCGGTCTCGGTTCGTAAAACTCTAGGGCCGAGTGTCAATGGATTAAAACCATTATTTAAGGCGAAATCTATTTCACTATCGCTTAATCCGCCCTCGGGACCGATTAATAAAGATACCAAATCGTTCTTGTCGGAAAACTCACCTAAGCGTTTTTCGGTACGGTGGTGCAGCACTAGTTTAAGGCTATGATTATCAGTAACGACCCATTGTTGAAGTGATATAGCTGGATTAACGTGCGGTACTAGAGTTCTTTGGCATTGCTCACATGCGCTAATAGCGATATGTTGCCAATGGCGAGTTTTCTTATCAAGCCGTTCTGCGTTCAGTTTAACTTCTGTTCGCTCCGTGAATAGGGGTGTAATGGCTGTGACGCCGAGTTCAGTGGCTTTTTGAATAACCCAATCCATTCTCTCTCCGCGTGAAACGCCTATTGCTAAATGAATCTTTAATGGAGATTCTCTATTGCAGTCGATAAAGGTCGAGATGGATACCGATACGCGATTTTTCTGCACATTGGTTAATTCCCCAGAGTACTCCCCACCCGTCCCATCAAATAATATGACTGCTTGTCCAGCGGACATGCGCAAGGCAGACGTTAGGTGGCGCGATGAGCTTTCATCTAAATCGACGAGAGTGTCACAGGATAAAGCTCTGGTAGTATAGATTCGCGGAATCCGCATGTTTCTTTAATCCTTGGCTGAAAAGCCAAGGTTACGGCAAATTTGTTCAGAAATCTGCCATTTATTCATCGTATAAAAATGAAAGCCCGGTGCGCCACCTGCCAATAATTTCTCGCAAAGCTCACTAACCATTTCAATGCCATAACTGATGAGATCGTCACTGTTATGGCTTCGCTCTTTAAGTTGCCAGCGCAACCATCGAGGTATTTCTGCGCCACAGTTATCAGAAAAACGTACTAGATTCTCATAATTAGTTAGGGGCATGATGCCAGGGATAATAGGCTTGTCTATTCCTGTTTTGGCGCAGGACTCGATAAACGTAAAATAAGCATCTGGATTGTAAAAATATTGGGTAATCGCTCGATCGGCGCCGGCCCTAAATTTCTCGCCTAACCAATATATATCGTTGCTATAGCTTTCAGATTCAGGATGAATTTCAGGATAAGCGCCAACATTAATATTGAAATGATCACCGCTATGTTCCCTGATGAGAGAAACTAATTCATTGGCATGAACCAACTTCTTAGTCGCGCCGACACCGGAAGGAAGATCACCGCGAAGAGCAACTAAATTTTTTATTCCGGCCTTCTGGTATGAGTCTATGAGGTCCAGTACGTCTAACGTAGAGTCTCCCCCAATAGAGAGGTGAGGAGCGGCCTGATAGCCTTGATTTTGAAGATTAAGCACTAAGTCTTTGGTGGTATCGCGGGTGGAACCACCAGCACCATAGGTCACAGAAAACAATTCTGGATTAAACTTATTTAAGTGGCTGGCTGTCACATTCAGATTTTCGGCTCCTTGCGGCGTTTTTGCGGCAAAGAATTCAAAGCTGAGATGAGGAGTGTTCGTCATGAAAATTTGTCCTTTGTAAAGCCTCTGACGTCTATCGTCAGAGGCTTTGAAAATACTAAATTAAAGTTAGTACTTGTAGCTGTCACCTTTGAACGGTCCTTCCACAGAAACATTGATGTAGTCTGCTTGCTCTTGGGTCAGCCGGGTTAAAACGCCTCCGAACCCAGCAACCATATGGCGAGCAACTTCTTCATCAAGATGCTTTGGTAAAACTTCAACGCGGAGCATTCCAGCTTTTGTGGCATCATCCTGAGCGGCAAACTGTTTCTTATATAAATCAATTTGAGCCAGTACCTGATTGGCAAACGAACCATCCATAATTCGACTTGGATGACCCGTTGCGTTACCTAAATTGACTAGACGACCTTCAGCCAGCAGTAATAGGTGGTCGTTGCTATCACGATCACGGTAGACCTTGTGTACCTGAGGCTTGATTTCATCCCATTCCCAATTTTCGCGCATGAAAGCAGTATCAATTTCATTGTCAAAGTGACCAATATTACATACAACACAGCCACTCTTAAGCGCGCTTAGGACGTCAGAACCGCAGACGTTGTAGTTGCCAGTGCTGGTCACTAGCATATCGGTATTAGCCAGTAATTGACTATTGACCCCCTTACTTGAGTCACCTTCGTTATAAGTCGATACGATTTCAAAGCCGTCCAAGCAGGCCTGCATGGCACAGATTGGGTCAACTTCAGTAATCTTCACAATCATTCCTTCTTGGCGTAATGATTGAGCTGATCCCTTACCTACGTCACCATAACCAACCACAACCGCTTTTTTGCCAGATAGCAGGTGGTCAGTGGCGCGTTTAATCGCATCGTTTAAGCTGTGACGACAGCCATATTTGTTGTCACACTTTGACTTTGTAACAGAATCGTTAACATTGATGGCGGGAACCTTTAACTCGCCTGCTTTAAGCATCTCGTAAAGACGGTGCACACCGGTAGTCGTCTCTTCGGTAACGCCGTGAACAGCGTCAAGCACCTGAGGATATTTTTCATGCAACAAGGAGGTTAGATCACCACCATCATCTAGAATCATATTGGCATTCCAGGGCTGTCCATCTTTTAATACTTGTTGCTCTAGGCACCACTCGTACTCTTCTTCGGTCTCACCTTTCCAGGCGAAAACGGGGGTGCCATTAGCTGCAACCGCAGCTGCGGCATGATCTTGAGTAGAAAAAATATTACAAGACGTCCAGCGTACTTCTGCACCCAGTGCCTCTAGGGTTTCGATGAGCACGGCGGTTTGAATCGTCATGTGAATACAGCCGAGTATTCGAGCGTCAGCCAACGGCTGCTCGGCGCGGTATTCTTCACGCAAAGCCATCAATGCTGGCATTTCAGATTCGGCGATGGAGATTTCTTTTTTACCCCAATCAGCGAGCGATATATCGGCAACTTTATAGTCATCGAATCCTTTATTACTATCAACGTTTTGTACAACTGCAGTCATGATCAATTCCTTATTTTTTAATATTAACGCTAGAAAACGGTTTTGTTGTTATAGCGCTTTCTTAAGCAACGCCACTTTGTCTGTATTTTCCCATGTAAAATTTTCTTCCTCTCGGCCGAAGTGGCCGTAGGCTGCGGTAGCTTGATAAATCGGCCGACGCAGGTCTAGCATGTCCATGAGGCCGCTCGGACGGAGATCAAAATGTTCACGAACTAAGTTAGAGATCTCATGATCAGAAAGTTTTCCCGTGCCGTAGGTGTCGATACTGATCGACGTGGGCTCAGAAACACCGATTGCATAGGAAATTTGAATTTCACAGCGATCCGCAAGACCTGCTGCAACAATATTTTTTGCCACATACCGGCCAGCGTAGGCTGCAGAGCGATCAACTTTAGTAGGATCTTTTCCAGAGAACGCACCACCACCATGATGGGCCATACCGCCATAGGTATCGACGATAATTTTACGTCCAGTCAGCCCGCAGTCGCCCACCGGGCCGCCAATAATAAACTGGCCAGTAGGATTGATGTGATATTTAGTCCCTGCATGCAACCATTCTTCTGGCAGGATCGGCGCAATAATTTCAGAGCGTACCGCTTCTTGCAGATCCGCCAAAGCGATATCGGGTGAATGCTGAGTGGACAGGACCACCGCATCTATAGCGACTGGCTTACCTTGGTCATATCTAAGAGTGACCTGGCTTTTCGCGTCGGGGCGCAACCATGGCAGTGTGCCATTCTTGCGAACTTCTGCTTGTCGTTTGACCAACAGGTGGGAGTAGTAGATGGGAGCAGGCATAAGCACAGCGGTTTCATTAGTCGCATAGCCAAACATTAAGCCTTGGTCTCCGGCACCAATGTCTTTGTTATCGCCAGCATCAACGCCTTGAGCAATATCGTTTGACTGTTTGCCTATGGCATTCAAAACGGCACAAGTATTGCCATCAAAACCAACATCTGAATTGTCATAGCCGATATCATTAATGACTTTTCGAACAACGTCTTCCAAATCAACATAGGTGTTGGTCCGCACCTCTCCTGCGATGATGGTCATTCCAGTTTTGACCATGGTTTCTACAGCAACCCGAGAGTTGGGATCATCCTTAATGATAGCGTCAAGCACTGCATCAGAAATTTGATCTGCCATTTTGTCTGGGTGCCCTTCTGATACGGACTCAGAGGTGAACAAATTATAAGTAGACATACGTTTTTCCCTTTAAATTAATTGGTGTTTAAATTAAATTGTCTTAATTGGATGCGAAAGCCATTGCGCTGCGTGAGGTACTGACTATTGCCCTCCGTTAAATTAGCAGCTAAGCACCACTGGGTTAATGCTTCTGGCTCAAACCCTAACCACAGATCTCCGCAGGCTTCTTTCACCCACTCTTGATCATGCGCACAAAGCTCAGTGATTAAGAGCGTACCGTTTTTGTTTATGAGCTGTGCACAGTCAGCGATTATCTCTGCTGGCGTTGGATTGTGGTGCAGTACCATATTCAATGAAATAAAGTCGGCTTTAACCCCATTGCTGATGGCACTATCAGTGCCGCCCAGCATAAAGTTGATGTTGGTTAACCCTTGAAGAGCAGAACGAGTTCGGCACTGCTCCAGCATTTCCGCGGAATTATCTAGCGCAGTCACTTGATCAAAATCAGCCGATAAGCGCGATAAGAACTGGCCATACCCGGGACCAATTTCCAGAGCTGCCTGATTGCCTGCTGTATTATTAGGCAAAAAACTTTCGACACTATCACCATAGTCAGACCAGCCAGCAATTAAGTCTTGGTTTTCTTCAAAGCGGACAGCATTTTGATTAAAAAATGCGACGGATGCAGCAGCTCGGGTGCCATTTATTTCAGCCAGTCGATTTCGTAGATTTGGATCAAGCGCCGCCTCATCAATGGCATGAAAAAGACTATACTGTAATGCTTGTAGGTCAGTATCAGGATGCATTTCATTGCGACGGTAAAAAATAGTCGTTCCTTCGCGCCGAGTGGCTACTAAGCCTGCGTTGGCGAGAATTTTAAGGTGGTGGCTCATGGCCGGCTGTCGAATATCAAAAACCTGACACATTTCGAGAACACCATAGGCATTTTGCTGCAGTACTTTTAAAACTTGCATGCGCAGGGGATCACCGGCGGCCTTGCACAGCGCGGTAATAGCGCTAGTGTCGGTAGCTGATCGATTCTCACTGCTAAAATGTATTGGTAACAACATGAGTGCACTATATCATGGGTTAATCATATATCAAAATATTTTAATATAGCGATTAGAGCGAAAAAGCAGCAGCTTTATTGACTGGGGGAGGCTAATGAATAGCGAATATCGGTTTACTGAAATGCTTGTCTGAGAGACAATGTATCGTTCAAATTTCCCCCTTTAGGAGTTAAGTACTATGGCCTCACGCAGAGACCTTGCCAATGCTATTCGAGCGCTCAGTATGGATGCTGTACAACAAGCCAACAGTGGACACCCGGGTGCGCCAATGGGCATGGCAGATATTGCCGAAGTGCTGTGGAATGACTATTTAAAACATAACCCATCTGACCCTGCGTGGGTTAATCGAGATCGGTTTGTATTGTCCAATGGGCATGGCTCTATGCTGCTCTATTCTCTACTTCACCTCACTGGATATGATTTGCCTATTGAAGAATTGAAAAATTTTCGGCAGCTACATTCAAAGACGCCAGGACACCCCGAGTATGGTTACGCGCCAGGGGTAGAGACAACCACTGGGCCTCTTGGCCAAGGCATAGCTAATGCCATTGGTATGGCCTTAGCTGAGAAGGTGCTGGCTGCGCAATTTAATCGACCCGGGCATAAAGTGGTCGATCATCAAACCTACACCTTTCTAGGTGATGGTTGTCTGATGGAAGGCATTTCCCATGAGGTTTGTTCTCTGGCGGGTACTTTAGGGCTGGGTAAATTAACGGCATTCTATGATGACAATGGAATTTCAATCGACGGTGAGGTTGAGGGCTGGTTTAGTGATGACACGCCTGCTCGGTTTAAAGCCTATGGCTGGCATGTGGTTGCTGATGTCGATGGTCATGACAGCGATGCTATTAAAGCGGCAATAGAGCTTGCTCGAGCCGAAAAAACCAAACCGACATTGATCTGCTGTAAAACTATTATTGGGTTTGGCTCGCCAAACAAGCAGGGCAAAGAGGATTGTCATGGCGCACCTCTTGGTGCGGACGAAATTATCTTAGCTCGGAAGCAGTTAGGTTGGGATCACGAGCCGTTTGAGATACCTACAGATCACTACGCTGGATGGAATGCCATTGATAAAGGCGTTGTGGCTCAGAGTGGTTGGGTTGCGACATTAGATGCTTACCGAGATGCTCACCCTGACTTAGCTGCTGAATTTGAGCGACGAACAAGTGGAGAGCTTCCAGTAGACTTTAGCGCTAAAGCTGATACTTATATTCAGGAGTGCCAAGACAAAATGGAAAAAGTGGCCTCTCGAAAAGCATCGCAGAATTGCTTAAATGCTTATGGTCCAATGTTGCCTGAATTACTGGGTGGTTCGGCAGATTTGGCGGGGTCAAATCTCACTATTTGGTCAGGATCAAAAGACATCAGCAGTGAAAATGCCGACGGCAATTACATTTACTACGGTGTTCGTGAATTTGGAATGAGCGCGATGATGAATGGTATCGCCTTGCACGGGGGATTCATTAATTATGGCGCCACTTTCTTGATGTTTATGGAATATGCGCGCAATGCTGTGCGTATGGCGGCGATAATGAAACAGCAGAGTATTTTTGTTTATACACACGATTCTATTGGTTTAGGAGAAGACGGCCCAACGCACCAACCTGTTGAGCAGCTGAGCTCCCTTCGATCGACGCCTAACTTAAATACGTGGAGACCTTGTGACACGGTGGAGTCGGCGGTATGTTGGAAAAGTGCTATCGAGAATCGTCAGGGACCCAGCGCGTTAGTATTTAGTCGGCAGGGTTTAGCGCCGATGCCAAGAACACGCCAACAGGTTGCGGCGATAGCCAAAGGCGGTTACGTTTTACAAGATTGTACTGATCCTCAAGCTATTATTATTGCGACCGGCTCAGAAGTTGAATTGGCAGTCTCTGCAGCTGATCATTTGGCTAAGCAAGATGTTCGAGTGCGAGTAGTCTCCATGCCCTGCGCGGAGATGTTTTCTGCTCAAGATGTGGACTATCGTGATTCAGTATTGATCCCTGCGGTTAGGGCAAGAGTCGCCGTTGAAGCTCTGCATGCAGATTATTGGCATAAGTTCGTTGGCATTGATGGCCGGATTGTTGGCATGCGAAGCTTTGGCGAATCTGCGCCAGGCGGAGTACTTATGAAAGAGTTTGGCTTCACGGTTGAGAATGTGGTCGCTAATGTCTTGGAGTCACTTGGCTAATGTTACGCATTGCTATTAATGGTTATGGCCGCATAGGGCGTTCGGTATTGCGTGCACTCTATGAGTCTGGCGCCCGTGATTGGGCTCAGGTAGTTGCCATCAATGAGCCGGCTGAAACTAAAACCATAGCTCATTTGACCCGCTATGATTCTACTCATGGTAGGTTTCCTGGCACGGTTGAATTAGATCAGCAGACCCTGACGGTAAATGGTGATGCTATACAGATAGTTAATCATAAAGATTTGCGGAAACTGCCTTGGCGCGAGCAGCGTATTGATGTGGTTCTTGAATGTAGCGGTAGCTTCTCTGACCGTGCGACCGCCCAACAACATATAACAAATGGGGCTAAGCGCGTATTGTTCTCGCAACCCGCCGAGACTAGTGTCGATGCAACTATTGTTTATGGCGTTAATCACCAAATACTCGATGGCTTGGAAACGATCATCTCTAATGCGTCTTGCTCCACTAACTGTGTTGTGCCAGTAATAAAGGTACTGAACGATTGCTTTGGTGTGGATGGCGGCGTTATCACGACCATCCATTCTGCGATGAATGATCAGCCCGTTATTGACGCCTATCACCACACAGATCTGCGTAAAACTCGAGGATCAATGCAGTCAATCATTCCAGTAGAGACAGGGTTAGCGCTAGGTATTGATCGCCTGCTACCGGAACTAACGGGGCGCTTCCAAGCTCAGGCTATGCGTGTTCCAACCGCTAATGTGTCGGCCATTGATTTGTCGGTGATGTTGAACACTCCAGTTGATACGGCGATCGTCAATGCCGCTTTGGCTGAAGCAGCGATGGGTAAATTGCAAGGAGTACTTGGATATACTGAAGAGCCTTTGGCTTCCTGTGATTTTAACCACGACCCACACAGCGGCGTTGTCGATGCGAGCCAAACACGTGTTAGCCAGCAAAAATTGGTTAAGGTGCTCATTTGGTTTGATAACGAGTGGGGTTATGCTAATCGCATGCTAGATACGCTGCACTATTGGTGTGCAAGATAGCTTTAATTAGAAATCCGTGAAATTGAATCTACCCAAAAGGAAATAGGGGAATGACCTTGAAGTTAATGACGGACCTAGATCTAACGGATCGTCGAGTGTTGATCCGCCAAGATTTAAATGTGCCAATTAAAGATGGTCAAGTGACTAGCGCGGCCCGAATAAAAGCAAGCTTACCAACAATTAGATTGGCCCTGCAGGCAGGCGCTAAGGTTATCGTAATGTCTCACTTAGGTAGGCCCAGTGAAGGATCGGTAACCTCAGAGCATAGTCTAGAGCCAGTTGCGCAATTTATGAGCGAGCAACTGGGGAAGCCGGTTAATCTGGTGGAACATTGGCGTGAAGGCATCGACCTGACAGGCAGCGATGTCGTTATGCTAGAAAATGTTCGCTTTAATAAGGGTGAAAAAGATAATGACGACGATCTAGCCAAGGCCTACGCCGAGCTATGTGACATTTTCGTCATGGACGCCTTTGGTACAGCGCACCGGGCACAGGCATCAACGCATGGTGTTGCTAAATATGCGCCGATTGCCTGCGCTGGTCCACTACTGGCTAAGGAGCTTGACGCTCTAGCCCATGCACTTGCGACTCCTAAAAAGCCGATTGCGGCCATTGTTGGAGGATCTAAAGTGTCTACTAAGCTAATGGTACTAGAGAATTTAGCAGATAAGGTCGACCAGTTAATTGTAGGCGGAGGTATCGCCAACACATTTTTAGCGGCAGCGGGAAAACCGGTTGGTATGTCCCTGTATGAGCCAAATTTAATACCGGCGGCTCAAGCCCTAATGGCAAAGACAAGTATTCCACTGCCGACAGATGTGGTTGTCGGTAAAGTATTCTCCGAGTCTGCGGAGGCCGTGGTGAAGTTAGTTGATGAGGTGGCCGACGATGACATGATTTTTGATATAGGGCCTCAAACCGCAGACCAGTTGGCAAAGTTGATGGTATCGATGGGGACTATTATTTGGAATGGGCCAGTAGGCGTTTTTGAGTTTGCGCAATTCGGTGGTGGCACGGAAACCTTAGCTAATGCTATTGCAGCAAGTAATGGATTCTCCATTGCTGGCGGTGGAGATACGCTGGCTGCGGTAGATAAATATGCTATAGCCGATAAAATATCGTATATTTCAACGGGCGGAGGAGCATTTTTAGAGTATGTTGAGGGCAAGGAACTACCAGCGGTCACTATTCTTGAGCAGCGGGCAAAAGGTTAGCTTTTACATTACCGGATTTACATCTATAACTATATTAGATAAACAAGTTAAAAAGGACATTAGCTATGGCACTTATTTCACTACGGCAGATGCTTGACCACGCAGCAGAATATAACTACGGCGTACCTGCATTTAACGTTAATAATCTTGAGCAGATGCGAGCCATTATGATGGCCGCAGATCAGACAGATAGCCCAGTCATTGTGCAAGCCTCCGCAGGGGCGCGCAAATATGCGGGAGCACCATTTTTGCGTCATTTAATTCAAGCCGCCGTTGAAGAATGGCCGCATATCCCGGTGTGTATGCACCAAGACCACGGCACCAGTCCAGCTATTTGTCAGCGCTCTATTCAGCTTGGATTTACCTCGGTAATGATGGATGGATCTCTTGAAGAGGATGGTAAAACACCCTCAAGTTATGACTACAATGTTGATGTAACACGTCGCACCGTTGAGATGGCGCATGCCTGCGGCGTTTCTGTCGAGGGTGAGCTAGGTTGTCTGGGTTCATTAGAAACAGGCCAAGCGGGCGAAGAAGACGGTGTTGGAGCTGAAGGGACGCTGACTCAAGAGCAAATGTTAACTGACCCCGAAGAGGCAGCGGATTTTGTCGCCAAAACCCAGGTCGACACTTTGGCTATTGCCTGCGGCACGTCCCATGGAGCCTACAAGTTCAGTCGACCTCCCACTGGAGATATTCTTGCTATTGATCGAATAAGGGCAATTCATCAGCGTATCCCAGACACTCATTTGGTAATGCATGGGTCTTCTTCAGTCCCTCAAGAATGGCTGGCGATAATCAATCAGCATGGTGGAGCGATTCCTGAAACCTATGGCGTTCCCGTTGATCAAATTTGCGAAGGCATTAAGCATGGCGTGCGAAAGATCAATATAGACACTGACCTGCGTTTGGCATCGACTGGTGCAGTCCGCCGTTTCTTAGCGGAAAACCCTAGCGCCTTTGATCCTCGCGCCTACCTAAAAGAAACTATTACAGCTATGCAGGATATAGCGGCTGCACGCTATGAGGCGTTTTCAACCGCGGGTAATGCTTCGAAAATTCGAGCACTTAGTTTAGATGCTATGACCGCGCGTTATCAAAGCGGGGAGCTAGACCCTAAGATTAACTAATATGGGGGTTTGGTTTAGGTTTGATCATCTTTTTATTGCTCGCTTGGCAGTGCCCCAACTTCGATATTTGATCCAGCTAGCTATCGTTCCACGTAATCGTCGTAGGGCAGAAAAGGCGATCGCGGGAAAGACGCATTAGCACTCTAAACAATATCTCATCCAATTCGTGAGGTGGTGCCAGCGGTTTGGGCACCTTATCTTGTCTATCAAGGGTACTTTGAATAAACTATTCCGGATAAATGGCGCCTCTTTTTATAATACGGCACAAGTTTCTACTGATAACAAAGTAAAAAAGCTGACAAGTTTTTGTTGGTAGGTACAGGTATTCAGTAACTTTAATATTAGCTGCTTTTTTAGTTATTGTATTTTAAAAAAATTGAATTGATGAACAATAAGTTGGACCAATAAAATATCGTTGAGGTTTCTCTTGTGATTGAGTCATATGGTTTTATAAAAGCAGTACTGGACGCGGCATCTGAAGGCATTGTGGTCTTGGATGTCCATGGCGATATCCAGTTTTCTAATCATAGCTGGAATACTGTGGGTCAAGTAGAACCTTGGTTTGAGTATGGTGGTTGGAGGGGTGTTAACTATCTTAAAGTTTGTGATGACGCTGGGAAAGCAGGTGATGCTCATGCTCTTAGGGCGGCTAGAGGCATAAGAAAGGTATCTCGTGAGGAGCAAGATATTTATTACTTGGAATATCCTTGTCATAGCCCTTCAAATAAGAGGTGGTTCATGATGCGAGTGAGCCAATTTATCTTTTCTGATGAACAGTTCTTGGTTATTTCTCATCGAGATATCACAGAGCAAAAATTAGCAGAGGAAGAGATTTCAAGACTTTCTACGGCAGATGATACTGCTGTATTCCCAATTAGATAATATATCGCTAGTGGTTTAGACTTAAACGAGTCAGGTAATGTCTTCGGAGAGAGTAATTGCAAGCCATTTCAACAACAACAGTTTATGCCGTGGGGGTCCCGATTATTTTGGTCCTTATTCTGATTGAGGCTATGACTTCAGCACGGCGAAATCTTAGCTTTTATGAGTCTGGCGATACTTGGGGAACCATTGGTCTTCTTTCCGGTAATATCCTTACCTCGGCTGCAATACAGGGCACTACTCTCGGTTTTTCTTTTTATCTTTATCAATTTAGGTTGTTCACCCTTAATACGATCTTAGAGTCATGGCAGGTTTGGCTTATCACTTTTTTAACGATAGATTTTATTTTTTATTGGTATCATCGTGCTGCGCATAGAGTTCGGCTATTGTGGGCGATTCACATGAATCACCACTCTAGTGTCGAAATGAACTTCTCAGTCGCTTTTCGTCAAGCTTGGTTTGGCCCTATTTCTAAAGCTCCTTTTTTCATGGTCATGCCGTTGGTTGGATTTGATCCGAGTATTACAGTGGTCGCGGCCTTATGCTCAAGGCTCTGGGGGGTAGTGGGCCATACCCAATGGATTGGGAAGCTTGGCTGGCTGGATAGCATTTTCAATACGCCCTCGACCCATCGGGTCCATCACGGCACCAATCTTGAGTACATAGACCGTAATTACGGTAATCTATTTATATTTTGGGATCGCCTTTTTGGCACCTATGCTAAAGAGCAGACACCTGTTATCTTTGGGCTAGTAAAAAACCTAAACACTAATAACCCGTTTAAAATAACCTTTCACACGTGGGCTGCAATAGCTAGAGATATTCAACAAGCGCAGTCATTTTACGAAATCATAGGGTATATTTTAGGACCACCAGGTTGGTTACCTTCAAGAAAAATGACGGTTATCAACAAGCTCTAGCTATTTGAATTATCCCTTATTTTCCATTTACGGGACGACCTAATGACCATATTATTAAAAGCACTTATCATTTTGCTAGCATCAGCAGCCATGGTTACAACGGCTGCTGACGAGGCGCCTTACCTCTACGTTCTTGGTGTTGCTCAAGATGCTGGTTTCCCTCAGGCAGGTTGTTACAAATCGCACTGCATGCCTGGGTGGGACAATCCCGAGACAAAAATTGGTGCTACATCACTAGCCTTAATTGATCCTGCAAGTAAAAAGAAATACATGTTTGAGGCCACGCCCAACTTTCCAGAACAGCTTTGGATGTTAGAGCGAGAGGCGCCTACAGCTGAATTTAAATTAGATGGAATTTTTGTCACCCATGCACATATTGGTCATTACACGGGACTCATGTATTTGGGGCGGGAAGTCATCGGAGCCGATCTAGTACCTGTCTATGTGATGCCAAAGATGCAGCAATATCTGATGAATAACGGTCCATGGAGTCAACTAGTCAGTTTACATAATATAACCTTACAGCCGCTTCGTAATCATGCAGAGGTTCCGTTACATAATATTACAGTAACGCCTTTTATAGTGCCTCACCGAGATGAGTTCTCAGAAACAGTGGGATTCTCAATAAAAGGACCTAACAAAACGGCACTTTTCATACCTGATATTAACAAATGGTCCCAATGGGAAAAAGATATTGCATCGCAAATACAGGCCTCAGATTACGCTCTAATCGACGCTACATTTTATGATAATAGAGAGCTACCAGGGCGAGACATGTCTAAAATACCTCACCCTTTTGTCACCGAAACCATCGCTGCGTTATCAGGGCTATCCACGCAGCAGCGCGCTAAGGTATGGTTCATTCATATGAACCATACTAATCCATTACTTAATCTAAACAGTGAGCAATCAAGAGCCGTGCGAGCCCAAGGCTTTAATATCGCCAGTACCGGCCTGCGTTTAGGACTATAGTAATTTTGAATAACCATAGTGAAATAGAGACTTTGATATGCCTTTACCTGCAGTAGTAATCCTAGGAACTCTCGCCAGCGCGTACATTTGCTATACCATAGCGAAAGAGCGGCATGCTAACGTGCGATTTTGGGTTTGGACGGGTGTGCTGTTAGGGCCTTTTGCCATTCCATTTGTGTTTTTCTCGAAGTCGGCAAAGAACAATAAGTAGAGCACACTAAAAAGCCCCGCAGTTTTATATCTACAGGGCTTTTTAGGGATTTTAATACTCTCGTCAAGTTTAGCTAAACACACCTTTAAAGAAGAAGAAGAATAAAATCGCCAGTCCGGCACCAGCAGGTAAGGTAACCACCCATGATAGGAAGATTGCTCCAATCATACGCAGATTCAAAGCGCCAATACCACGAGCAAGCCCAACGCCTAGAACTGCTCCCACTAGGGTATGAGTTGTAGAAATTGGCAGTCCAGTTCCCGAAGCAAAAACGACAGTGGCCGCAGCGCCTAACTCAGCAGCAAAGCCTCGACTAGGGGTTAGTTCGGTAATTTTTCGTCCAATAGTGCCCATTACCTTATAGCCATACGTCGCCAGACCAAACACGATACCAGCACCGCCGAGCAAAAGAATCCAAGTTGGCATCACGCTTTTTGCAGCTATATCGCCACCAGAGCTAACCACATTAACGACGGCTGCAAGAGGGCCAACAGCATTAGCAACATCGTTTGATCCGTGTGCAAAGGCCATACTACAGGCAGTAAATATCATAAGAACAGCAAACACCCGTTCGACATTTGCAAATCGATTGCTAGCTTCAAGCTCTTGGTTTCGCTCCACCTTTGAGAGAAGATAGGAGCCAAGAATGGCTAGAAAAATACCAAACATCATCGCCCAAACGATAGATTCACCAAAGGTCATGCTGATACCAATATCTTTAAAGACATGTTTCAAACCTTTAAGTATTGTCACCATTGCCATCAAAAAGCCTACAGCAAACATATACATGGGGGCGTATTGCTTAGCTTTTGCAAAGGGGTCGTCTTGGATCAATATAAGGTGTTGTACACTGCGAAAAATAGCAAACGATATAGTGCCGGCAATAACAGGAGAGACCACCCAGCTAGCAACAATAGTGGACACCTTAGTCCAATTCACTGCGTCAGTGGAGACCCCTACCGCAGCAAAGCCAACGATGGCGCCAACAATAGAGTGGGTTGTTGATACCGGCCAGCCCATAAAGCTGGCGATCATTAACCAGGTGCCAGCCGCAAGTAGCGCTGAAAGCATCCCGAAGACGAGCAGATCCGGCGAGTCCTTGAACACTTCAGCGTCAACGATACCTTTGCGAATGGTTGAAGTGACTTCGCCCCCAGCAAGGTAGGCGCCGGCAAATTCAAACACCATTGCAATTAAAATAGCCTGCTTGATCGTTAGTGCTTTTGAGCCAACTGAGGTACCCATAGCATTGGCTACATCATTAGCACCTACACCCCATGCCATAAAGAAGCCAAACGCAGCGGCAAGAATAATGAGCAGTGTGCCGTAGGTAGTGAATAATTCCATAGTCATTGATCTCGAGTTTTTTATTTAGCTAGTAGGAGTTCAAGCTGATTTCCTACTTGCTCGGCGGTGTCTGCAACTCCACCAATATTATCAATAACATTGTAGAGAAACATGACATGGACGGGCGGTATTTCAGCTTCAATTTTAAACAAGCGATGCCGTAATTTTCGTTCTCGTTTATCTACTTTCTGTTCTTGTGTATCAAGATCGCGAATCAACTTTTTGACAAATTTAACTTCTTGCCCTGTAAAGCCGGTTTCTAGAAGCTCATCTAATTCATCGATAGCCTTGAGTGCTTTTTCGCAAGTCTCAATAGCACTTTTAACATAGGCAATGAAATCTGATTGCAATACAGACGGGATATCCATTTCTCTGCCAAGCACAATACCGCAAATATCTTTAGTCGCATTTGCAATATTGTCTTGTTGAGCGAGAATGCCAAGCAGGTCGCCGCGAGACATCGGCATAAATAAACTTTTAGGCATGTTCAGACGAAATTGTTTTTTGAGTTCATCAGCGCGATTTTCATCATCGGCAATTTTGTCAAAAATATCGCTAGCGCCTTTCCAGTCATCGACAAGCACGGCTTCAAAGAAGGGTTCTAACTGAGAGGCGCAGGCAACGACAAGTCGCATATGTTCTTGTAAAGGCCTGATGGGAGACTTGCCAAACAAATTTGAGATTGGATTACTAAACACCATGGTAATTCTCCGGTTTTAGGCATTGTAAAAGTTTATAAAAAAAATGAAAGTACTTTATTCGATGGGGAGCGATATTTCCTGACCTATGCCTGAGCATATTGTTGATTATGTCCCAGCCAGCGACGAATCAAGGGGTCAACGCTTTTAGGGTGGTTGATAAGCAGCTGCTCAGCGATAGACTTAATCTGTGGGAGCATATGAGCATCTCTTTGCAGGTCAGCGATATGTAAACGCATATCACCTGTTTGACGAGTTCCAAGGACCTCGCCCGGACCTCTGAGTTCAAGGTCTTTTTCGGAAATTTTAAAACCGTCCGTTGTTTCACGCATAATTTTTAGCCGAGCACTACCATTACCTGAAAGTGGTGGGCTATATAGCAAAACACAGTGACTTGCTTGTGAACCACGGCCTACTCTGCCTCGTAATTGGTGTAATTGCGAGAGCCCCAGACGCTCAGAATTTTCGATAATCATTAAGCTGGCGTTGGGTACATCAACACCAACCTCAATGACGGTAGTGGCAACCAGTAAATTTATTTTACCTGCTTTAAAGTCTTCCATGAGAGTCAATTTCTCTCGAGGTTTAAGTCGACCATGGATCAGGCCAATTGATAATTCTGGGAGCAGTAGCTTCAGTTCACTGGCTGTCACCTGCGCAGCCTGAGCCTCCAAAACATCTGATTCTTCTATCAGCGTGCAGACCCAGTAGGCTTGTCGCCCGTTGATGCAAGAAGCTCTCACACGCTCAATAATATCCGGACGACGCAAATTACTGAGCACTAGCGTATCAACAGGTGTGCGACCCGGCGGTAGCTCATCGATCACTGAGCAATCTAAATCAGCATAGGCACTCATGGCTAATGTTCTAGGTATGGGCGTGGCGGTCATGATCAATTGATGAGGTGCCGAACCATCTATGTTAGCAGAAGGATCCTCACTAAAACCTTTACTTCGCAAAGCTAATCTTTGATGTACGCCAAAACGGTGCTGCTCATCAATAATGCTAAGGCCTAGATCCTTAAAGCTGACGCTTTCCTGAAATAATGCGTGGGTACCAATAACCATTTGAGCAGTGCCATCTGCAATAGCCGCCAGTTGAACATCACGGGCTTTGCCTTTAATTTTTCCTGTTAACCAGGCGATTCTGATACCTAGGGGTTGAAGCCACTGTTCGAAGTTAACTCTATGCTGCTCTGCGAGGATTTCAGTTGGTGCCATTAGAGCGGCTTGCGTACCATTGGCGATAGCTTGCAAGGCAGCGAGTGCTGCAACGACGGTTTTGCCCGAACCCACATCACCCTGCACTAAACGAAGCATTGGAACTGAGGAGCTAATATCGGTAGATATCTCTGCTGACACTCTTTGTTGGGCCGTAGTTAGCTGAAAGCCAAGCTGTTTTAGAAAAAGAGTCTTGGCATTGTGATCTTCAAGTAAACTGGGAGCCTGTTGGCGTTGGATTTTTTGTCGCAGACGCAACAAACTGAGATTGTGAGCAATTAACTCTTCAGCGGCTAGCCGCTGTTGGGCTGGATGCTCGCCAGCAGCCAATAAATGCAATGCTGTTCCTGGGGGTGGGTTGTGTAATAGCCGCAATGCATCGAGCAGAGAGTAAGAAAGCTGTCTGCTTAGGTCGCTATTTAGTTTGCTGGGGAGCAATTCAACAATAGGTTGTTGATCGAGTAACGTTAGAGCCTGAGCGCAGAGGTCCCTGATACGACTTTGAGTAATACCTTCGGTCGCAGGGTAAATAGGCGTTAAGGTATCCTCCAGTTTATTAGCTTTGGCTTGGTCTAGGTGCTGGTATTCGGGATGATAAAATTCGATCCCCGATTTCCCTCGCCTCGCCTCGCCGAAGCATCGCAAAAGGACCCCGGGTTGTAATCGATCTTGTTGTGCTCGATTAAAATGGAAAAACCGTAGTGTCGTGGTACCACTATGATCTTGAATACGGCAGACAAGACTTCGTCTTCGCCCGAACACTGTGTCACAGGCTCGCACCTCCCCTTCAATAACTACTTCTGTTTGCGGTTGAACAGCACCTATTGGTGTGATTTGCGTTCTGTCGATGTAACGCAAGGGCAGATGAAAAAGTAAATCCTGGATATTATAAAGACCAATCTTTTGTAGTTTGATCACCAATTGTGGACCGACACCATGCAGAGTCTCAATGGTTAACCTATCTAGAGATGATTTAGGCATCAAGTATTAGTTATCCCACGCAGATTGCAGTGAAGAAACAAAGCGCGGGAACAGATAGGAGCCGCTGGTGAAGATCACACTCAGATATAGGGGGCTATTGAGGCGATTTCCAAAGGAGTTAGCGATATTGGTAATGGCCTGCGCTTTATCAAGAAGGCATTGCGTCTGTCGAATAATTTTCTCTTTCAGCGGCAGTATCCCCACAGAACTTTTTGATCGTTCAAGTAAATCAAGACCAAGCCCACTTCCAAACTTTTTAAGCGCTATACTCAGCGCCGGCTGACCAACATTACAGTTTGCAGAAGCCTCCCCAAAATGTTTGAAGTGCGCTAGGATAAGGACATATTTAAATTCAGTGGGGGTCATGTGTCAACTCTACTTTTAGTGAATTAATAATAGCGAACTTTTATTAAAGAGAGAATTTTAATTGAAAATATTATTAGCAGGAAGCGGTGATATTGCTCAGCGAATTCCGTCAAAAATGACTAGTCAGGAACAGTTTTTTGGTTTGAAACGCCATCCAAAAAATCTTCCTAATGACATTATCCCCCTAATAGGTGACCTGACTGATGTTGACTGTTTAGATCTGCTCTTTCGTGAGGGTTTTGATGTGGTGGTTGCCACGCTGACACCTGATAGTGCCACCGAGGAGGGGTATCAGAAGGCTTATGTTGATGCCGCCACAACCCTATCCCTAGCTATCAAAAATGCAGATCATAAGCCAAAATTAGTTATTTGGGTATCTAGCACTAGCGTCTATGGCCAAAGTGCAGGATCTTGGGTAGACGAGGATTCTTCGGCTAAGCCAGTGAGTTTTTCTGGCCGAGCATTACTTCAGGCAGAACAGCAGATGATCGCTCTGCCTTGCACCACGGTAGTGGTTAGATTCTCTGGAATCTATGGTCCCGGGCGTACTCGATTGCTCGACCAAGTGTTGGAGGGAGTCGGTCGACCAGCTCAGCCTGAACAGTGGAGCAATCGAATTCATAGTGAAGATTGTGCTGGTGTTATTGCTCATCTTATTAGGCTTAATGAGGAACAGGCACCTCTATCGACCCTTTATTTAGCAACAGATTGCGAGCCAGTGACACAGTATGAATTGCGAGGTTGGTTGGCTGCACACCTGAATGTCAGTTTAGTAGAGAAGTACACCAAACAGCGATCATCAAGACGTTGCAGTAATAAAAAATTGTTAGATTCCGGTTATAGGTTCATATTTCCTACCTACCGTGAGGGCTATTTAGCATTGATCGAACAATTTAAAGAATAAATTTATCATTTGACTAATTTGATCATCGACATCAGTGGTCTGATCAAATTAATGCTAACCGAAATCTTTTAGCATAGCTTTTAGTTCAAGAGAGTGCTGCTCTTCTTCACTAATCATCCCTCTAGCGTATTCCTCAAGATACACTGAAGCATTATCAACGCTCGCCAATAGTTTTTTATACAAGCTCAACGCATGAAGCTCGTGCTGCAAACCTTCTTCAAGAATATCTTTAATAGAGTGCCTATTAGTTTCTTCAATTTTAGCGATTTTTTGACTGGGATGACCATCGAGACCTGCGATAAGTTCTCCAGCTTGTTGGGCGTGTAATAATGACTCAGTCGCTTGTTCTTTTAAGAATGTCACGATTGGTATTCTGTATGGCCCGCTAACCATAAAGGAAGAGTGGGTATATCTAACAACACCAGCTAACTCATATTCCATTATTTCATTAAGTATATTGCAGACATTTTTTGAATTAAGACTTTCCATTTCCATAATTAAACCTTATTTTTAAATACTCTAAAACTATATTTTATTCCATATAAGCATGCATTGTATAAGATAGAGCCCAATTAGTCCTATCAGCCTGCAGGCACCCTAGTGTAGAGGCGGGCATATACCAAGCCAATAACGAAAGGTTTTGGCTTAGAGAATGATAACCCTGCCGTATGAGTATAGGGCATACGGTTGTTGAAATACCTCTAGGCTATTAACTAATAAAGGACTATATCAGGCGTAGAAATATAACATTAAATAACGACAATGCCATCCATCTCGACGCTAGCTCCTTTTGGCAGAGCTCTCACTCCAATCGCCGCTCTTGCGGGATATGGCTCTTGAAAATACTCATTCATAATCTCATTGACGACGGGAAAATGGCTGAGATCAGTCAGAAATATATTGAGTTTAACGATATTATTTAGGTCACCGCCCGAGGCTTTGCAGACAGCAGTAATATTTTCAAATACCTGCTGAATTTGAGGCCTAATACCCCCATCGACTAACTGCATAGTCTTAGGATCCAAAGGTATTTGCCCAGATAAATATACTGTGTTGTTAACCTTAACGGCCTGAGAGTATGTTCCGATCGCCGCCGGTGCATTTTTAGTATGAATAATAGCTTTATTAGTCATTACTGGCTCCTTACTAATAGATGAGTTATTTGTTTTTGACCCGATAGACGCGGCGCACTGGCTTCAGGCTTCGCACTCTACGCATAATATCAGCTAGATGAATTCTATCCCTTACCGTTAGGATGACATCTACTATTGAGGTAAAGGCATCTTTCTCATTGACGCTAATATGCTCAATTGTGGCATCTTCCTCTGTCATCCTTGATGCCAGTGCAGCAATAAAACCTCGTTCGGGGGTGAGCTCCACTTTTAATTCAACCGCGAATTCGCCCTTGACTACCGAGGACCATATGAGTGGCATACACTTTTCCGGATTTAAGCGAATTTCTTTTAAATTACGGCAAGATTCGAGGTGTATGACCAGTCCTTTACCGGGGGTCATGTGCCCAAGTATAGGGTCACCCAGAATAGGGTGACAGCACCGAGCATACTGAACAATAAGCCCCTCAGAAGCATCTATTACTACTGGAAGATTCGAATCTTTCTTGCCTTCGGAAATCTGGCGTTTACTGGCGGGTACTAAAAGATGTGCAACAGCAAAGGGGACTCGATTACCTAACCCTATCTGTTGCAGCACATACTCAAAGGTAGCGGCACCAGTCTCCTTCAACAATCGTTTAATCTGAGATTTTTTCAGCTGCTTGTAGCTAGCTCCCAAGTTACCAAGCGCTTGATCTAGCAAGCGTTTGCCTAGGTCTACTGATTCATCGTGCTGCTGATTTTTTAAGAAGTGGCGAATAGCACTTCTAGCCTTAGCTGTGACTACAAAGTTTAACCAATTGGGGTTAGGCTGCGCGCCATCGGCGCTGACAATCTCAACCTTCTGGCCGCTTTGTAGTGGCTCTGAAAGCGGTGTTAGCTCCCCATCCACATGGCATGCAATGCAACTATCGCCAAGGCCTGTGTGGACAGAGTAAGCGAAATCTATAGGTGTAGCGCCAGAAGGAAGTTCAACAATCTGCCCCATCGGTGAAAAAACATAGACTTCGTCAGGAAATAAATCAGCTTTAACATGTTCTAGAAATTCTAAGGAATCACCTGCTTGTTTTTGCATTTCAAGCAGCCCTTGTACCCAACGTGCTGCTCTTCGATGACTGACTTCAACATGATTGCTACCCGATTTATATTCCCAATGGGCAGCGATGCCGAAATTAGCCATCGCCTCCATTTCTTTTGTGCGAATTTGGACCTCAATTATCACCCCGTGCATCCCGACTAAAAGAGTATGCAATGACTGATACCCATTGGCTTTGGGAATGGCAATATAGTCTTTAAATTCACTCGGTATAGGCTTATAGATATTGTGCATTATGCCTAAGGTTCGATAGCAGTCATCAACGTTATCAACGATTACTCTAAACGCAAATACGTCCATAATATCGCGAAAGGACTTCTTTTTTTCGCGCATCTTTAAATAGATGCTCCACAGATGCTTTTCTCTACCTTTAACTTTGGCGGACACTGCTTCTCGCTCAAGGCGCAGTTCAATTGATTGGTGAATTTCGCTAACCACTTCTTTGCGGTTCTTTCGTGCGGCCTTCATGGCTTCACGCAAGCGCCGATGGCGCAGAGGGTACATAGCGGCAAAGCCCAAATCTTCAAACTCTAGGCGAATATCGTTAATACCAAGGCGTTGAGCTATGGGCGCATATATCTCTAAGGTTTCCCGAGCGATACGGCGGCGTTTTTCAGGTGACAAGACACCTAGGGTGCGCATGTTGTGCAGTCGATCTGCGAGTTTAACCAACATAACCCGAATATCTCTGGACATTGCCAGAGTCATTTTTTGAAAGCTTTCCGCTTGTTGTTCGGCCCTTGAAGCGGACTCGATTTCACTTAGCTTGCTGACACCGTCAACTAAATCTGCAACAGTACGACCAAATCGGCGACTGATCTGCCCCTTGGTAACACCACAATCTTCAATAACATCATGCAGCAATCCAGCCATAACGCTTTCATGATCCATGCGCATGTCGGCAAGAATATTCGCGACAGCTAAAGGGTGGGTAATATACGGGTCACCACTTTGACGCATTTGGCCAAGATGACATTTCTCAGAGAAGTAATACGAACGGGTTACCCTATCGACCTCTTTTGGGTCGAGGTAAGAGGAGAGCTTGTCTGTCAGTCCATGTAGCACCGTATTACAGCCCTCCCCAACACCTGAGTTGAGCGTTAAATAGCAGGTTCTTGAGGAGCTTCGGTTGAAGCTTCTTCTGTTTCTGGCACGGCATCGACAATTTCATAGTCTTGCGGAATTTCAGTTAGGATAGCGGCAGTCACTAGCCCCTGCTCGATTTCACGGAGCGCGATAACCGTAGGTTTATCATTCTCTTCATCGACTAATGCGGGTCGACCTTCTATCGCGATTTGACGGGCACGTTTAGAGCCAACCATGACTAATTCAAAGCGGTTATCAACGTGATCTAAACAATCTTCTACTGTAATACGAGCCATCTTATGTGCCGACCTTGGTAATTAATAAAGTAATTCAAACAGTGTTTGCAACATTTTGTTGCCCAGACCCCCCAGTTTACCTAAACCGAGGCGATACGACAATAAATCAATCGTTAAGTTTTTCATTAGGAGAATCAGGTTAAAGGGCTGACTGCAATAAAAAGGGAGTAACAAAGTTCTTAGGCTAATAGATCATTTAACAGATCTCGGTGATCGGTTGCTGGGAGTCGGCATCGTTGCGCAGTTATAATGGACTCAAGTTGCGTTCGTGCCGTTTCGAAATCGTCGTTAATTATTAGATAGTCTGCATCGATATAATGACTCATTTCTTGTGTTGCTGCGGCAATGCGACGATCTATGACTTCCTTATTGTCCTGACCTCTGAGGGTTAGCCGCTCTTGTAATGCTTGTTTAGAAGGGGGCAGTATAAAAATACTTTGGCTGCTCGGGAAGTGCTTTCGCGCCTGTTCTGCGCCCTGCCAATCAATTTCTAGAATGACATCAATGCCAAGTTCGAGCGTCATTCTTACCCAGCTCTCGGAGGTACCATAATGGTTTCCGAAGACTTCGGCATGCTCAAGAAATGAATCATCATCTACCATTTTTAGGAATTCAGATTGAGTAACAAAGTGGTAGTTCACGCCATCTTCTTCCCCCGAGCGTCGTTCTCTGGTGGTATGGGAAACTGAAGCCTGAATGTTATCGCTGCGACTCAGAATTTCGCCAACTAGGCTGGTTTTACCAGCACCTGAGGGAGCGGAAATGATAAACAGTGTGCCTTGCTTCATAATGACGTTGATCCGGTATTGTTAAAACCACTAAATTATTTTAGAACTATATTGCCTTGTCGGAGATTAATCCACCTCAGAACGAGAGTGTACTAAAAATTGCTCCCTTAATGGTTCGGATCAAAAATTTTGTTTAATTTTCCTGCCAACCTAATCCCAGCCATGACTAGACGCTCCTCGAGAAGAGTAATATTTCTATCAACGTAAGACTGCCCTATCAACGTTGTCGGCGTTTGTTTTTCAGGACTAAAATCATACACCTGTTGTCGAAGTGACTTAGATTCTGCAGCCCAGTCCAAAAAGCTGCTACTTTGCCATTCCCGTATTTTTCTCGGAGATATTTGATCCAATAACCGCACATATTGATCAGTCGACAAATTCTTTGTTTTGACCATCCCTGTGTCCCATACCCAATGCAGGGTTTTTGTTTTTGCCGTGTTGAACCACTTAACCGCAACGCTATTACCGCCTCTATCGATTTGCAGACCTACATGAAGTGGCTGGTGAATATCTTGAACAAAATGCATAAAGAAGCGGAGCGACTCAATCTTTTCCTTTTTAGTTATCTCATTGCCTATTAATTGCCCGTGAAAGTGCTTCATTGCCGTCAGAATATCCCCGCCTTTGACGTGCTTGAGGTCATCAAGGCGCTGATCATCTGCGATATTAATATAATGCCATTGTGCTGATTTTTGGTAGCCAGGAGTGTAGCGAATGCGATCTGGCCACAGTACTATATTGATTAAATCGGCACCTCCGGTAAGCTGAGTAATCGCTTTTTTAGTAGTTTCTGTTAGGTGATTTTCGGTGATTTGAGTAACGATTTTATGAGCATCCACGCCGAATGCAGAGGCCGCAGAGCTGCATAGGGCGATGGTCAAAAGAATAGGGTAAACACCCAAATACGTTGATCTCAACATGCTCACTCTGATTATCTTGTTAGGCTACCCAAATGTGCAGTACTTCACTATCTACTTATTTAGTTTGGGTTACCATTACGTGTAAAATAAGTGTCTCTAGAAGGCATCATTGCATTTTTTCTTCGCAAGAAATTCTACACTTTTATTACGTTAAATAAGCAGTTTTTTACCAATTGTAGTGATAAACACTATGAATTGGCGCTGCTTATTGTGTTAATTACACTATAAAAGGATGGATTTTAGAATGCTGAAGACAACTCCTCATAAACACCCCGCTAGGGCGAATAATAACGACCCGAAACTTTAGCCAATCAATGCTAGCTAAAGAGGCCGGGGTATCCCAGTCTTTTTTAAAAAGGGTAGCTAAAGGCACTGTAGAAACTCCAAGGCGATCTAATATGCAGAGATTGGCGAAATATTTAGGTATTCCAGTAGATTCGATTTATCCTGAGTAATCGAAGTCTTAAATAAAATAGAAAGATAAGTGAGGTTATTTAGGTTGGAAACTCAGGCTGTCCCAAAAGTATTATTACCCATAAAAGTCAGTTTTCTAGAGTCTTGGCGACTGGTAAAGTTGAGTTATGCTGACCCTCTTAAGCACACCCAGTACTTACAGCAGAAATATGGAAATGTTGTCCTACACAGAGTGGGAAAAATGAATGTGGTCCATCTGTTTGGTGCTGATGCAAATCGATTAAGTTTATTAAATCCGGGACAGGTACTATCCAACAAAAAAGCGTGGGATCAAATTATTGGGCGGGTTTTCCCCAATGGATTAATGCTTCGCGATGGTGATGACCATCGTTATCATCGCAGACTTATGCAGGCAGGGTTTAAAAGTCAGGCGATGCAAGGCTACTTCAAACAAATGGCGCCCCAGATAGCGCAAAGCGTTGTGAGTTGGTTGCCTGAGGCGAAGTCTGAAAAAGTGCAGGCTTATCCTATTATCAAGCAAATGACCTTGGACTTGGCTGCTACGGTATTTTTGGGAATGAACCTCGGCGCAGAAGCGACAAAAATTAACCAATATTTTGAATCGACCGTTGCAGCTGCTATGTGGCGTATGCCCATAGCGTTGCCCGGAACATTGCTGTGGCGGGGTATACGAGCCCGACAATCAATGTGTGATTTCTTTTTGCCGATGATTCCAGAGAAGCGAGCAGGAGATAATCAAGATTTGTTTTCGTTATTGTCTCGTGCGACAGATGAAGATGGCAAAGGCTACACTGATCAAGAAATCGTAGATCACATTAACTTTCTGATGATGGCTGCCCATGATACAACGACGAGTGCTCTGACGAGTATGACCTATGCTTTAGCCAAGAACCCCGAATGGCAAGAACGGTTATGGTCCGAGGTCGAGAGTTTGGGCGTTGAGACATTGTCATCTAATGATCTGAGTAAAATGGTTGAGACGGGTTGGGTAATGAAAGAGGCGCTCAGGCTATACCCTCCGCTTTCAACATTACCCAAATTCAGCAACAAAGCTTTTGAGTTTGACGGACATATGGTGCCAGCTAAAGCCTTAGTGGTGACTTATCCTATACACACTCATCATTCAAAGGACTACTGGGATAGTCCCAAACATTTCGACCCATTACGCTTTAGTGACGAGCGCAAGGAATATAAGCGTAACGCGTACAGTTGGATTCCGTTCAGTGGTGGTGCGCATATGTGTATCGGGCTTCATTTTGCCGAGATGCAAATTAAGCTCGTGATGTTTGAAATGTTAAAAAATTACCGATGGACTGTGCCCAAGGGGTATGAAATGCCTGTGCAGCAGTCACCAATCTCGAAGCCTACTGATGGATTGCCAATCACCCTTAGCCGACGGCCACAAAAAGCATAGATTTGAGCTGCTGGACTTTCAGTGAGCGCTGTAGTGATTTATTCTTGCCCTCAAAAATAGGGCAGTTTATATTGATTAAATAATGGATGTTAAGTTTAGGGTAAGCTTAATCGCTATTTTTAGCATCCATCCACTCTAAAAGCAGCGAGAAAAGGCTATGGATTTGAAACAACATTACCAGCAGGCAGCTCGTGACGCCTGTCCTATATATACCTTCTTAGATTTGCAGGTTGAAAGTATCTAAGGTGGGATATACCGGTCTCGCACGCCTCTAAATGACAACACAAAAAACCATGTGAACATATTCCATGCCGGCCCAATGTGGATGACCGCTGAATATTTGGGTGGTTTAATTGCTGCACACAATCTTGATGACCCCAAGTATCAGCCAGTGATTGCTGGGCTCAATATTACGTTCTTACGTCCGGCAATGACTGATATTACTGCTGAGACGGAATTGAGTCCCGCTGATGCCTTGACCATGAAAACGGCATTGGAATCTACGGGTCGCTTTTCCTATACGCTTCACATCGTGATCAAAGACACTACGGGTAAAGTGGTAGCCGAAGCCGATGGTCAATATGTAGTTAAGGACTTTTCTAATTTAATGTAACAGCTGATGTTATGATCTCCCGGAAGATCTAACCTGCTAGTGACCGCCGCTGGCTTAGCTAAAGAAGAGGGATATATCATGAAAAATATCGCGGCCTTGTCTTTGGGTGCTCTCCTTTTGTTAGCGGCTGGCTGTGCGCACAAAGCACTGAAGCCTGGAGAAGTTCAACAGCAAGTTGATACCCTATGTCGAAATGCGGCCGATCAAGAATGGCGAGAAGGCGCGATACTGCCTAACCTTGGTTATTCAGACTGCATGGTAGAGCATGGATATATAGAAAAACTGTCTTCTCCATAGTGAATAATGTCACGAACACAAAGGTAATCAATTCTACTCAAGATTTTGAATCTGCTCGCGCATTTGTTCGATGAGAACTTTTAGTTCCACTGACGCTTGAGTCGTTGCACCTGCGATGGACTTGGAGCCAAGAGTGTTGGCTTCGCGATTCAATTCTTGCATTAAAAAATCTAGCCGACGGCCAATAGAGTCTGAGCTCTGCAGGACGCGGCGAATTTCTGTAATATGCACTTCTAACCTGTCTAGCTCTTCATCTACGTCAGAACGATTGGCAATAATGACCATCTCTTGCTCTAAACGACCTTCGTCGAGTTGAGTTTTCATATCCACCATTTTTTCTTCAAGTCGCGTGCGCTGATGAGAAAGAATGTCCGGCAAATTTTTTCTGACTATTGCGGTTTGTTCCTGAATGCCTACAAGTCGCTGTTCAATCATATCTGCAAGCTTGTCTCCCTCGCGTTGCCGGCCTTCGAGTAGCTGGGCAACAGTTGTCTTGAAGGTCTCAATTGCTGCAGCTTGGAGATGCTCAGATTCAATATCTTGATCTTTCAAGACACCCGGCCAGCGCATGATATCCAGGGGGGAGATCTCTGCAGGGTTGTCTATTTGGGTGGCGAGCTGCTGAGCAATTTCAATATATTGTTTGGCCAATGTAAGATCGGCATTAACTGTGGCGTCAGTGCTGTTAAATGCTAACTGTATAGAACAGTCCACCTTGCCTCGGGAAAGCTTTTTACGCGCTATTTCGCGCAACGCCATTTCAACGTGACGTAATGTCTCTGGCAGTCTAAAGCCGGTCTCTAAAAACCGATGATTGACAGAGCGCAGCTCACAGGTGACTGAGCCCCAGGGAAAATCTGCGGTGTTTCTGGCAAATGCCGTCATGCTTCGAGGCATATTATCTCCAAATGATTTAAATTATTGGTTGCATGGTAACAAAGGCGGCCACGCGGGTGTTAGATTTGCTACAATTCCGCCAGATTTTATTCACCAACACTTTCTAGGAACCATATTATGACCAGACCCAGTGGCCGAAGACCTGAACAGCTGCGACAAGTAAAGATTACTCGCGATTTTACCTGCCACGCCGAAGGATCGGTATTGGTTGAGTTTGGAAACACCAAGGTGATCTGTACCGCCAGTGTAGAACCAGGGGTCCCTAGATTCTTAAGAGGGAAAGGCGAAGGCTGGGTAACCGCTGAATATGGTATGTTGCCTCGCTCAACTAATAGCCGCATGGGTCGTGAAGCGGCCCGAGGCAAGCAAAGTGGGCGCACCCAAGAGATTCAACGGTTAATTGGTCGCTCTCTTCGAGCGGCGGTTGACTTAAAAGAATTGGGTGAGAACACGATTAATATCGATTGTGATGTCATCCAGGCTGATGGTGGCACTCGAACAGCATCAATTACAGGGGCCTGTGTGGCTCTGGTTGACGCTATTCGCCATTTACAGCGAAGCAAGCGAATCATGGGTGACCCTTTAGTTTCTATGATAGCTTCCGTGTCAGTAGGGGTTTATAAAGGTGAAGCAGTACTGGATCTGGACTATGCTGAGGATTCCAATGCTGAAACTGATATGAATGTGGTGATGAATAGTGAGGGCGGCTTTATTGAGGTACAGGGCACAGCTGAAGCGGCACCCTTCAGTGGTGAAGAGTTGACGACCATGTTAGATTTGGCAAAAAAAGGGATAGCAGATTTGGTGCGAGTGCAGCAGATGGCGCTGGCCCAGTAAACGGATTAGACTTATGACTGTGAATAAAAATTATAAAACCCAATTTATCGACAACGCTCTCGACAGTGGCGCGCTCAAGTTTGGCGAATTCACGTTGAAATCTGGACGTGTTTCACCCCATTTTTTTAATGCGGGTGAATTCTGCTCAGGGAAGGCACTTTCAGCTTTGGGACACTGTTATGCGGCGGCTATTGTTGAGTCTGGGGTACAGTTTGATGTTTTGTTTGGTCCTGCCTACAAAGGTATTACTCTTGCGGCAGCTACTTCTATGGCATTGGCAGACCATTATGATATCGATGTCCCCTACTGTTTTAATCGTAAAGAGGCTAAGTCTCATGGCGAAGGTGGCACATTGGTCGGGGCGCCCCTAGAAGGGAAGGTCCTCATTATTGATGACGTAATTACAGCCGGAACTGCCATTCGAGAGGTAATGACTATGGTTGAAAGTGCTGGCGCTGATGCAGCTGGCGTAGTGATTGGGTTAGATCGTAAAGAGCGGGGAAAGACGGAGCAGTCAGCGATTCAAGAAGTAGAACAACAGTTCTCAATTCCAGTGATTAGCATTATTGACATAAATGATATTTTGGCTTATTTGGATGATAAAGAAGATATGGCGGAACTTATAACGGCCATTAAAATCTATCGTTCAACCTACGGCGTAATCTAAACGGTCACGCCGTAGTCATCAAACGTGACGACTAAGACTCAAATATACCTGCCGTTAGTAACTGCCATTGTTCTGCCCAATGTTGGTTGGGCGAGGTGGCAAAATCACTTCTAACATACTGGCTAATTTTACCTTCTACAGTCACCAGCATTAGATTCGCAGCTACAGAAACGGGTACATTTAATTTCAAGCCATCGCGAACTTCTGCTTCACGCAGAGCCTGTTTTAGCTGTGACTCAAGGCGATCGAAAAACTGGGCGACACGGCCGTGTAATTTTTCGCTTTCAATCGCCAATGCATCTCCATTAAGGATCCGCGTGATGCCAGGGTTTTTCTGACAGAATGCGATGACTAAGCTAAGAATACGATAGCACTGATTAACGGCATCAGGTTCTTCGCTGACAATAGACCTCACTCGACCAAAGATGGTCTCTTCAATAAAGTCGATTAAACTCTCGTACATTCGTGTTTTGCTGGGGAAGTGCCGATACAGCGCAGCTTCTGAAATACCTAATTCAGCAGCCAGAGCAGCGGTGGTGATGCGGCCCTTAGATGTTTCAAGCATACGCGCTAACGCTTGTAAAATTTCTTGGGCTCGAGTGCCTTTTTTACCTGCCATTAGAGTACTCCTGTTAATTCTTGATTAGTGATTAAAGTCCCTACACCTTCATCCGTGAAAATCTCTAGCATCACCGCGTGCTCAACCCGCCCGTCGATTATATGAGCACAAGAGACGCCTGATTTAACGGCATCAAGCGCGCAGCGAATTTTTGGCAGCATACCGCCATAAATCGTGCCATCGGCAATTAAATCGTCTACCCGTTCAACGGTCAGGCCGGTAAGAATGCTGCCCTCTTTGTCTTGTAAACCCTCTACATTGGTTAATAGTATAAGTTTTTCAGCTTCAAGTACCTCAGCCACTTTGCCTGCTACTAAGTCGGCATTAATATTAAAGGATGAGCCATCCTTACCAACTCCAATGGGGGCTATAACGGGGATAAAACCACTTTGCACAAGCATGTCGATGACCGATTTGTTTATTGACTCAACCTCACCAACATGGCCAATATCAATAATTTCTGGCACCGACATTTCAGGTGTTTGATGAGATACAACCAGCTTTTTAGCTCTGATTAACTGCCCGTCTTTTCCTGTTACACCAAATGCCCGGCCGCCAGCATTACCGATCAAATTGACAATCTCTTTATTGATGGTGGCACCAAGGACCATTTCCACAACGTCCATAGTTTTACTGTCAGTTACCCTCATACCGTCGACAAATTCTGATTTAATCGATAGACGCTCGAGTAGCTCTCCAATCTGAGGGCCTCCACCGTGAACAACGACGGGATTGATACCTACTGCTTTCATCAGAACAATGTCTCGAGCAAAACTCTGCTTAAGACTTTCGTCCACCATTGCATTTCCACCGTATTTAACGACCACGGTTTTACCTGCAAAGCGCTGGATATAGGGAAGTGCTCTTGAAATAACCTGAGCGGTAGTGGCTGCTTCTTTACGACTAAGTGACATAATTAAATATAATCTTCTAGTTGATTAATAAAAGGGTTTAATTCTTTTCTAAAGCGGGCTTTTATTGCTGCCAGTTGAATATCATCGTCCGCTTCAAAACGCAGAGTTAAATTGGGGGTCGTGTTAGATGCCCGGATAAGCCCCCAGCCCCCAGAGTATTCCACGCGCATACCGTCCAGTCTGATTATTTTTCCGCCATCAAATACGCAGTTAGTCTGCAGGCTGTCCATCAAGAGAAACTTTTTTTCATCAGCGACTGGAATTAAAATCTCTGGGCTGTAGCTACTAGGCTTGAACTCAGCGACTATCTCGTCGAGGGTTTTAATGCGACCATTGTGCTGCTGGCAGAGAATTTCTAAGAGACGCATTCCTGCATATAACCCGTCATCAAACCCACCCCAACGATCATTGAAAAAAATGTGACCGCTAAATTCCCCTCCAAGCAGAGCGTTTTGATCACGCACTGCTTTTCGAATATGGGCATGACCTGTTTTACAGATAGTCGGAAGGCCTCCGCACTCAATAACGAGTTCCTTAAGGCGCATACTACTTTTAACATCAAAAACAATGTCGCCACCTGGCATTTTTGCGAGTAAGTCTCTCGCAAAAATCATCATTAGCTTATCTGGCCAGATAATAGCTCCATCCGCAGAAATAACAACTAATCGGTCTCCATCACCATCATAAGCGAAACCTAAATCAGAACCTGTCGAGGCCACTTTTGCGATCAGGTCCTGCAGGTTTTTTTCATCTGATGGGTTGGGCTCATGATTGGGAAAGCTACCATCGACATCGCAATAAAGCGGCTCTACTGCACAGCCAAGTCTCTTAAATAGATCTACAGCAATGGGCCCCGCCACCGAGTTTCCAGCGTCGATAACGATCTTAAAAGAGCGGTCAATTGAACTGTCGCTAACAATGTGTTGGCAATATTGAGAAATAAAACCCTTTGTAATCTGCGGTGCTGAGACCTCAGGTGAGAAATTATTAGACCTGAGTGCTGACTTTAATTGTTGCAATTGTTGGCCAGAAATCACCTCCCCATCAAGGATGATTTTAAAACCGTTGTAAGTAGCAGGGTTATGACTGGCTGTTACCATTACACCACTTTTACGTATGGGATCATGTTCAATTGCGAAATTCACTATAGGTGTGGTTACTTCTCCGAGATTGACCACATGACAGCCCGCAGCCTTTAGACCAAAGCATAGTGCCTCTGTCAGGGATGGTGAACTTAGTCGCACATCGCGGCCGACAAAAAACATTTGATGACCTTGGCTTAACGCAAGCTCGCCTAAAGCCACGCCCAGAGACAGGGCAAACTCATTGGTGATTTCACTATTTGCTAAGCCGCGAATATCGTAGTCGCGAAATACTGACGAAAGGGCTAAGGGCCCTTCCTTATGAGATAACCCACTTTGGCTATAGTCGCTATTAGAGAGGTGTAAATCCATATTAAGTCATCTAATTTTTGAGTCGATTAGTCGTGCGCGCTATGGCTGGCAGCCATATGCGCTATAAGATCTCTTGCCAGTTGAGTTTTACTTCTTTTATTAAACAAGGTTGATGACGTAGCGTCGATCCAAGTCACTTCGTTTTCGTCGCTATTAAAACCAATATCAGTACGAGAAATATCGTTAGCAATGATAGCGTTTAGATTTTTCATCTGTCGTTTATTTTTCGCGTAATTTTCGACGTCGGAGCTTTCTGCGGCAAAGCCAACAACGTAGCAGTCGGGGTAAGCCTTGGACACTGCGCTTACAATATCGGGATTTTTAGTCAGAGTAATAGACATCGTATCACCCTGCTTTTTAATTTTTTGTTCTGCAATCGAAGTTGCTCGATAATCAGCCACTGCAGCCGTGGCAATGAAGAAATCGGCGCTTGTGCTTGCAGAAATTGAAGCTTTTAGCATCTGATCAGCAGATATCACCGAGATTAACTGGCATCTCTCCGGCACAGGTATAGCGACTGGTCCAGATACAAGTATTACCTTGGCACCAGCATCTACCGCAGCCACGGCTAAAGCATAGCCCATCTTTCCTGAACTATGATTGCTAATGAAGCGAACTGGATCGATCGACTCTCGAGTGGGTCCAGCGGTAATAACAACTTGCTTGCCTTCTAATAGACGATGGCTAAAAAAGCCAGCTGCATGCTTTATAATGTTGTCGGGTGACTCCATTCGACCCTGACCCACATCGCCGCATGCCTGAGACCCTTCGTCAGGACCGATAGTGGTTACCCCCCGTTGCTGCAAGATTGCTATATTGTCCAGGGTGGCCGGATGATGCCACATGGCTTGATTCATTGCTGGTGCTACTGCAGTGATGGCCTGCGTTGCCAAATAAATAGCCCCCAACAAACTATCTGCTCTACCGTGAACCATGCTAGCAATGAAATCGGCAGTAGCCGGCGCAATTAATAGTAAGTCTGCCCAACGAGCTAGCTCGATATGACCCATACCAGCTTCAGCTTTTTCGTCAAGTAACCCAGTATGTACGGCATGACCGGAGAGAGCTTGCATTGTTAGCGGACGAATAAATTCTTCAGCACCTGGCGTCATCACCACACGAATTTCTGCACCATGATCTTGAAGGCGCCTTACAAGCTCTGCGCTTTTATAGGCTGCGATGCCACCAGTGATACCTACAATTATTCGTTTGTTTGACAGACCGTTCATCAATTGTCCAGACAGTATGATATTTGAGATGTAAGATAACATTTCGAAAAGGAATTCTACAGTGATAAATAAGGACTTACTATGGCTATACGTCAATGGCCGCGTCATCAAAGGCCGCGGGAGAAGCTTTTAACACTTGGAGCGAAGGCTCTTTCTAATGCAGAATTACTCGCAATTTTTTTGCGTACCGGTGTGCAAGGGATGAGTGCCATCGATCTAGCGGAGACTTTGTTGGAGCGCTTTGGCGGTCTTGGCCCTCTGCTGAAGGCAGATCAAAATAGCTTTTGCGCAGCCAAAGGCTTGGGTCCAGCGAAGTACTGTTAATTGCAGGCTACGCTGGAATTAACACAGCGCTATCTTGGAGAGCAGTTACAGCGCAAGCCTATCTTCACCAAGCCTAAGCAGGTGGAAGACTATCTGGCAGTGCAGATGCGTGACTATCAGCGAGAAGTCTTCAGTGTTCTATTACTGGACACTCGCCATCAGTTGCTTGGCTACCATGAGCTTTTTCACGGTACGATAGATACAACGTCTGTCCACCCACGTGAAGTGGTGAAGTTAGCATTACACAAGAACGCAGCAGCCATAATAGTTGCCCACAACCACCCTTCTGGTGCCGCCGACCCCAGTCAATCAGATATCCTAATCACGCAACGTTTAAAGGCGGCCCTCGAATTAGTTGATATTCGATTGTTGGATCACTTTATTATTGGTCAAGGAGAGATAACTTCTTTAGCCGATCAAGGAAAAATTTAATTTGTAGTTAATGATAAAAATACAGCTAAATCCACTGATTACACTGTTTTCGTTTGATTAGGCGTTGTCTTTCTGGTATAAAACGCGCCTCTTTAAGAGACCGCCCAAAAACAAGGTGGTAATTTTTTGGAATACTTTTGTTACAAGGAGTTTTCCCTAGACAATAATCGGAATCAGAGGCAGGATAAATGTCCAGAGTATGTCAAGTCACAGGCAAGCGCCCAATGGCTGGAAACAATGTATCTCATGCGAAAAATAGAACACGTCGTCGTTTTGAGCCGAACCTGCACACTCACCGTTTTTGGGTAGAGGCAGAGAAGCGGTTTGTAAAGTTGCGCGTCTCTACTAAGGGAATGCGCATCATCGATAAAAATGGCATTGAAACCGTTTTGTCCGAGCTACGTGCTCGTGGCGAAAAATTCTAAGGAGTTTACTGATGGCTAAATCAGCTCGAGAAAAAATTCGGTTAGTATCTAGTGCAGGTACTGGGCACTTTTATACTACTGACAAGAACAAGCGGAACATGCCTGAGAAGATGGAGATCAAAAAATACGATCCCACTATTCAAAAGCATGTGATTTACAAAGAAGCAAAAATTAAGTAATACTCTCGGTATAGCAGTCGCTATTCTTAGCGTGGTAAAGAAATCCTGCCTAATGGTAGGATTTTTTTTGTCGATTAGTTTTATGGGTAGATGCCGTCGAGGCATAAAAAAACCCCAAACATCGCTGTTTGGGGTTTCTTAAAATTTTCTTACAACCATCTAGCGACAGTGGAAGAAATTAATCGGCAACTACGTTCTCAGCTTGAGCGCCTTTTTGGCCTTGAGTAACTTCCATCGTTACTGCCTGACCTTCTTTCAATGATTTAAATCCATCAGCTTGAATAGCGCTGTGGTGAACAAATACGTCACCGCCGCCTTCTTGTTCAATGAATCCAAAACCCTTACTGTCGTTAAACCACTTAACAGTGCCAGAAACTCTTTCCCCTGACATAATAACCTCACTTAAAAAATGTATACCGTTTAAGGCATTAAAAATATCCAGCCTCATCACGGGGCTAGCCAACACTTCCTTATCAAATTGTAAACTATGGTTCGGAAGCGACTCAGGATCATACAACCAAATAAACCGGCAGTTGGCCCAAGAGCGCGTAAGTGTATGGGTTTTTTATCGATTTGGCTAATTTTGTTTAAATTTAGGACCAAAAAATGCTTATTTGGTGGTATTTGTTTGTTAAATAGGGTTATTTAAGTGGCCAAATACGGAAAATATCTATTTTTGCGATGTTGAGCCATTTATGGATTTTCGCTATATTTGTCCTTAATGTCGTCTAAAGGCGCCCTAAAATATCTTTCTAACTAGAGGTTGAGCCGTCAACACAATAACCTTATGTTACCATTAAGCCTATTGCAATCATTGCGATTTTTCGGACTTTGCAATGTTTCCAGGATCAAGAAACTACGGTTCCAAAGTATGTTTTTAATCTGGATTAAATCATTAAATAAGGAAAATATTCGCAATGAATGAGGATGCAAATGATAGGGATGACGTCTGGAAGATGCCTAGCCCATCTAACAACAAGAATCTAACGCTGTTAGTTTATTTATTACAAGCTCTGGGTTTTGTTACTGGGGGCCTAACGGCTATTGCTGCATTGGTCATTAACTACCTTAAAATGGATGACGTTAGCGAAAGTTGGTTAGAGGGGCACTTTCGCTGGCAGGTAAACACTTTTTGGTACGGTTTATTGTGGACTATTTTAGCGTGGCTATCGTGGCTTATATTGCTCGGCTGGCTCAGCGCGGCAGTGGTCACTGTTTGGTTAATATATCGCATTGTTAAGGGTGCAATTTATCTCAATGACGATAAACCGATTATTTTTTAACTGATCTTTCAAGCTTAGATTAAGCCTAAGTAACTTGGTCTGAGATACTGACACTAGGAATTCATATGCAAAATTACCAACATTGTGTTGGCGGGCAGGCAAGCGACTTGCCTTTGGGGAAGGTCGTGTGTGTGGGGAGAAACTATGCGGCTCACGCTAAAGAATTAAATAATCCGGTGCCGACCGAGCCTGTCTTATTTATCAAGCCAAGTACGGCCTTGGTGAAACTTGACGAGCCCTTAGTCATACCCACTCATCTTGGTGAATGCCACTTTGAGGCGGAGATGAGTATTCTTATTGGACAATCACTTAGTAACTGCACCGAAGATCAAGCGTCTACAGCTATAGTCGGAATTGGTCTTGCGCTAGATCTAACCCTTCGAGACTTACAGCAGGAGCTCAAAGAAAAATGCTTGCCATGGGAAAAAGCGAAATCTTTTGATAGAGCCTGTCCGGTTTCTGACTTTGTGCCTATCACTCAGAGCACCAATTTACAAAATCAGCAGATCGTTTTGCGACAAAATCAGAAGATAAAGCAAAACGGTAATACAGCAGATATGCTAATGCCGGTGTTAGGCTTACTGTCTTATATCAGTCAGTTTTTTACATTGTTGCCTGGTGATATAGTGCTGACTGGAACTCCTGCAGGGGTTGGGCCGTTGAAAATCGGTGATCAATTAAGCCTCAGCCTATCGGAGAGTATCCATTGCATAACTGAAGTCGGTTCCTCCGGAAGGTAATTTTATGAGTATCGCAAAAGGCATCTACAAGCATTACAAAGGCAATCTCTATCAGGTCATAGAAGTAGCCACCCACAGCGAGACGCAGGAGGAACTTGTTGTTTATCGAACACTTTACGGTGATTACAGCATGTGGGTAAGACCCTTGGGCATGTTTCGAGAATTGGTGTCGTTTGAAGGCGAGCAGGTACCACGATTTAGTTTTGTTGAGCCCAGTGACTAATGTTGATTATTTCTAGTAATGTTTCAATTTCTGAGGCTGAGTTGGATTTTTCGGCGATACGGGCTCAGGGGCCAGGTGGGCAAAACGTCAATAAAGTGTCCTCGGCCATCCATCTGCGTTTTGATATTAGTCAATCCTCACTCCCAGATTTTTACAAGCAAAGACTATTGCGCTTAAGTGATAATAGAATTTCCAAAGATGGCATTGTCATTATTAAGGCTCAACAATATCGGAGTCAGGACAAAAATCGCATTGAGGCCATCGAGCGGTTGCAACAATTGATTCAATCTGCCGGGTTTACTGCCAAGGCAAGAAGGCCGACCAAGCCGACACGAGGCTCGCAAGTCAGGCGAGTGGACAAAAAGACTCAGCACGGTAAAAAGAAGACCATGCGCGGCAAACCTAATCTGGACTAGAATTTATGAGTGAACTTAATAGCCATCCGTTTGATGGGCTAACACCGGACGTGCTAATCGATGCCGTTGAGAGCCAAGGCTTTCTCTGTGATGGCCGGTTCTTGGCGTTAAATAGCTATGAAAATCGTGTCTATCAGATCGGCATTGAAGACAAAACCCCCATGATTGTGAAATTTTACCGCCCCGAGCGCTGGACTGATGAGCAAATTGATGAAGAGCATCAATATTGCTTCCAGCTTAAAGAGCAGGAGCTGCCAGTCGTCTGTCCCTGGATTAACACTAAGAAAAAGAGCATTAGTCACTATGCGGGATTCCGGTTCGCGCTTTATGAGCGCAAAGGGGGTCATGCACCAGAGTTAGATAACCTAGACAATCTACTTATTTTAGGTAGATTATTGGGTCGGTTTCACGGAATTGGCGCTGCTAGTAAGTTTAAGCACCGGCCCACTTTAAATGCCAAAAATTTTGGTTGGGACTCATTTAGACTTATAAGTAAAGATTTTATGCCAAAAGAGTTAAGTCCCGCTTATGATTCCTTAGCGCTGGATGTTCTCAAAGCTATTGATCGAATTCTTGCCGACTATGGTGAGGTCAATAATATTCGGGTCCATGGCGACTGCCATTCAGGCAATATATTGTGGCGCGATGACTACCCGCATTTCGTCGATTTTGACGACGCGCGAATGGCGCCAGCCATTCAAGATCTTTGGATGCTGTTATCGGGCGACCGGCAGGAGCAGACTTCGCAAATGACTGAAATAATAGAAGGTTACAATGAGTTTTATGACTTTGATTATCGAGAATTGAGATTAATCGAGGTGTTTCGGACGCTAAGAATCATGCATCACAGTGCTTGGATCGCAAGACGCTGGACAGACCCTGCATTTCCTCGAGCATTTACTTGGTTTGATTCTCCGCGCTATTGGAGCGACCATATTCTTGCGCTCCGTGAGCAGCTAGCGGCGCTAAATGAGCCGCCGCTCGAAGTTCGGCTATAGCTTTTTACCCGCTATAGTTCACGCCAAGATTTAATTTTTGATCGATTTTTTCCACCCCCTCAACAGGCTGGGTAGCAAAACTAAAACTACAATAGCCTTAAAACAACGAGTATTATTAACAGGATAAAGTTAAGGACTAACCATGAGTGAGTTGCCTGTAGAATTAAAATACGCGCCTAGCCATGAATGGGCGCGGTTAGACAGTGACGGTACTGTAGTGATAGGCATTACAGAGCACGCGCAGGAGGCTCTTGGCGATGTCGTTTATGTTGAGCTTCCAGAGGTTGGTACTGAGGTTGATGCCGGTGCAGAAATTGCTGTTATCGAATCTGTCAAAGCAGCTTCGGATATCTATTCACCCGTGACCGGGGAAGTCATTGAGGTTAATCTATCGTTAGAAGATGAGCCGGAGACTGTCAATCATTCTCCCTATGCAGATGGTTGGTTTTTTAGAATAAAGGTATCAAATCCTAGTGAGCTTGACGATATGATGGATGCTGAGCGCTACCTTATGGCGATTGAAGACGAGTAGGAATCTAAATTCGGTGTTAATTAACACAATTGTCCCTTAACCGGACGTCAAGATTTTCCTGATCATATCAATTTAGCTACGAAGTGAGATTATTTCCCAGTGTCGGCGCAAGGCCTCTTGACGCAAAGCATCGTCTGGGTCTACGGCAATAGGGCGGGCCACCTCCAGGAGTAAAGGTAAATCGTTAATGGAGTCGCTATAAAAACAGCTCCCATCCAAGGTTTCATTGTTTTCTTGTAGCCAGCTATTTAATCGTTCGACCTTTCCATATTGATAGGTTGGGGTCCCGACGATTTTTCCGGTAAAAAAACCATCAATTATTTCTGGGTCTGTGGCTAAAAGCTCGTTTATGCCAAGTGACTTTACGATAGGTTCGGCAACAAAAGAATTGGTAGCTGTGATCACTAGCAGCCGGTCTCCCGCTGACCGATGATGCTCTATCAGGTGTGCGGCTTTTGGTAGCTTTAACGGCTCGATCATCTCTTCCATAAACTGGCGATGCAGGTTTATGAGGTTATTCTGGGATAAACCAACGAGAGCCTTTAGGGAAAATTCAAGATACTTAAATATATCTAAGCAGCCGTTTTCATAGTCAGCGTAGAATTTGTCGTTCATGGCTTTGTAATGACCTTGATCGACCAGATTATGGATAACTAAAAACTTGCCCCAGCTGTGGTCGCTATCGCCCGCAATCAAGGTATTGTCTAAATCAAAGATGGCTATAGCCATTAATTAAACCAGAATTATGAGAATGGTGGAAAGGATAACGATCAACTAGCGGCGGCTCAAGAGAAAATTGCCGATACCCCAATACTATGGAACAATAGAACGATGCATCATTCTCCATCAAAGGTACAAAAATAGTGGTTGATAAAGACGGTTTTCGCGCTAATGTCGGCATTGTTATCAGTGATGGCAAGGGCAAGGTATTTCTCGCAAAAAGAGTAGGTCAGCAATCATGGCAGTTCCCTCAGGGCGGCATTGATAAAAGTGAATCTGTAGAGCAAGCTTTATATCGGGAGTTATATGAAGAAGTGGGCTTGGAATCTTCAGATGTGAAAATCATTCAGCGCACTAAAAGGTGGTTACATTACCGCATCCCGGAAGCTATGCAGCGCAAGCGCTCAAAACCACTTTGCATAGGTCAGAAACAGAAGTGGTTCTTTCTGCAAATGACCGGAGATGCGGCAAAGGTTCGCTTTGATACCTCTGGGACACCTGAGTTTGACGACTGGGAATGGGTCAACTATTGGTATCCGATCAACGCTGTGATTTCTTTTAAGCGCAATGTTTATCGTAATGCGCTACAGGAATTTTCTCACCCAAATATTCGCTTCCAACAGCAATCGAGAGGCGCCTAGTTATGTTGGCATCTTTGCGCGCCATTGTTCAGGAGGTTAATAGTGCTCGCAGCCTGCCCGAAGTGCTGACTATTATAGTGACAGAGGTACGGTCAGCAATGCAGGCTGGAGTATGCTCGGCCTATCTATTTGACGAGACTGATCAGCGTTATGTGCTAATGGCGACTGAGGGCCTTCGGCAAGAATCGATTGGTAATGTTCGCTTGGGCATGAGAGAAGGATTGGTTGGGCTAGTTGCAGCAAAGCAGGAGCCTTTAAATCTTGAAGATGCAGATCAGCACCCTAATTTCGCTTATTTTGAAGAGACAGGCGAATCACCGTTTCATTCGTTTTTAGGTGTCCCCATCATTCATCACCGCAAGGTGCTGGGGGTGTTAGTGTTACAGCAAGAAACGCAACGGCGGTTTGCCTCTGAAGAAGAGGCTTTTGTCGTGACGGTTTGTGCGCAGCTTTCTGGCGCTATTGCGCACGCTGAGGCTACAGGCGCTTTGCGCCAGCTAGCTTCGGCTGGGCGAGGGAAAAGCCGCGAAGCTATATTTCAAGGCATAGCGAGCTCTCCTGGAGTGGGAATTGGCCGTGCAGTACTGGTGTCCTCCAGCACTGACCTCTCAGCCGTCCCAGAGCGGTTCACTAAGGACCCCGTAGCAGAAATAAAAAGATTTCTTGAGGCTTTGAAAGCAACCAAGAGAGATATGCGGAATTTGGGCGATGGTTTGGCGAGCAAATTGAGTGAGGAGGAGTTTGCGCTTTTTGAAGTCTATATCCGAATGCTGGATGATCGCTCGTTAGTCCGCGAGGTGAAAGATGCTATTAAACAGGGTCGAGCGGCAACTAGCGCGTGGAGCTCTGTTATCCTCAAGCATGTGCGTACTTTCAAAAAAATGGATGACCCCTACTTACGAGAACGCGCGGCCGATGTCAATGATCTTGGTAGGCGAGTCCTTGGTTATTTACAGGCAAAGGAGACAGAGCAGGCACTCCTGCCGCGGCGCATTGTTTTGGTGGGAGAGGACCTCTCCGCTACTGCGCTGGCTGACATCCCTGTTAGTCGACTGGTGGGTATCATTTCACTGAAAGGGTCCAGTAATTCACATATGGCAATTGTTGGGCGGGCTCTTGGTATTCCTACCGTGATGGGCGCTGTTAACTTACCTTGGACTGAGCTTGAAGGGCAAGAATTAATTGTAGATGGGTCGACCGGTGAAGTTATTAGTCGAGCGACACGCACTGTGCGCCGGAATTATGTGCAGCGGCAGAGAGAAGAGAGACAGTTTAATAAGGATCTTGAAAAGCTTAGAGATATTCCATGCCACACGCCAGATGGCAAACGATTTTCGCTCTGGGTAAATACTGGATTACGTCAAGATACCTTGCAATCTTTAAAAAGTGGCGCTGAGGCGGTGGGTCTATTTCGGACCGAAATCCCTTTTTTGATGCGCTCTAGTTTTCCTACTGAGGATGAGCAGATAGAAATCTATCGAGAGCAGCTTGTCGCTTTTTCTCCACGGCCAGTCACCATGAGAACCTTAGATATCGGTGGAGATAAAGACTTGCCTTATTTTCCTATTGAAGAAGAAAATCCTTTTTTAGGGTGGCGGGGAATTCGCATATCACTTGATCATCCAGAGATTTTTTTGGTGCAAATTCGAGCTATGTTGCGCGCCAGTGAGGGCATTAATAATCTACGGATTATGCTGCCCATGATCAGTAATATTCCAGAACTTGAGAGAGCGCTCCAATTGATTGATCGAGCCTATCGAGAATTAACGGAGGAGGAAGGTTATAGTATTAAGCGCCCTCTCATTGGAGCCATGATAGAGGTGCCCGCCGCGGTTTATCAAGTAAAGGAAATTGGCCGTCGGGTAGATTTCTTGTCGGTGGGAACTAATGATCTTACTCAGTATTTATTGGCTGTAGATCGAAATAATCCCAGAGTGGCAGACCTCTACCATACCTTACATCCAAGTGTTTTGAGGGCGTTGAAATCAATTATCGAACAAGCTTCTTCGGTGAAATGCCAGCTTAGTATTTGCGGTGAAATGGCCGGAGATCCCCTTAGTGTTGTTGTTCTTTTAGGTCTTGGGTATGAAACATTCTCAATGAGTGCCAGTAGTCTAATGCGGGTTAAGTCGATGCTGTTAAATGTATCTTGTAAAGATGCGGAAATTTTAGCGCGGCGTGCATTAAAGATGCCAGATTCAAACGCGATTTATAAGTTCATGACTGAAGCATTAAATCAGCCAGAAGTAGCTAAGCTACTAAGTGCGACGCCTAAGCGGCGAACAGAAACATCCAAGCTAATTGCCTAGTATTTTAAAGTTAAACTGATTGAAGTCCTGACTATGTCCTGCCTCAAAGCATTGTTCTGCTACATTAACCTCACCTTTGCTGGACATTATAATCGCCGTGGCGGCTCTGGTGCCGTAATCCTCAGCGACAATAAAGGGAGAGGAAAGTAAAGTTTCCCATTCTGCAGGCACGCCCGTGCTAGGTAGTAAATGAGGGGCATAGGTTTTTTGCAAAGATAAAGAGTCCAGTAATAGCGGTAAGGCCCCGGCGTCCATTTCCCGGTCTACTATTACCTGTGATAGTTGTACGCGAGCATGCGTAACCTTGGGCCACGGGCTATCTAGCACGTGGTTGCTTAGGGCGTATATTCCAGGTTCTAAGATAGTCCTTTGGCCGCCTTGGTTATTTAGGTAGAGTAGGTCTACTCCATCGTAAATTAATATGTTAAAACCATCATAGTCAGATAGTCGATTTTCGATTGAGTCGGCCCACTGCTGAACACTGTCATTCGACGATAAAAAATCAGTGATCAGGTTGCCTCGAGAGAGAGGTTTTAGTTTGGGGATCTTATCGCCATGGAAGTCCCGAAAATTAGTAACAGCGGCGAACCGACCGTTGCGGTTCAGTCCTAGCCATGTGCCACCTGCTTGTTGATCTCTACCCGCTAAAATCTGGCTATCAGCCCACCAATGCATCGGTAAGGTTGGACGTTCGTAAAATTCGTCACGATTAGAGGTAACGATGAGAGGGGCATCGGAATGACAATGAAAAGCTAAAGCAAGTAAACACATGTGCGGAGTATAGCTATTTCTGCTTTTGTCCGTCATCCTTCTTGGCAGTAATGGCCATAAAACGCTATGATCAGCGCAATATTATTTTTGGAGCACCCTTCCCCAATGCTAACTTATCCAACCATTGATCCAGTGGCTTTATCAATTGGCCCATTGCAAGTGCATTGGTACGGCGTGATGTACCTGTTAGCCTTTGTTGTGGCTTGGCGCTTGGCTCTACGTAATAGCCAGAGGCCTTGGTCGCCTATTAAAAAGAATCAGGTAGAAGACTTAATCGTTTATGGCGCATGGGGCGTTATTTTAGGTGGTCGTCTGGGCTATATGTTTTTTTACAGTGCCGACAAATGGCTAGCTGACCCAGCCATGTTGATTCGTATCTGGGAGGGTGGCATGTCCTTTCATGGCGGTTTAATTGGCGTTGCAATAGCCATATTGATTTATAGCCGTAAGTACCAAATTTCATTTCTCGCGTTGACTGATTTTGCAACGCCGCTCGTCCCTACAGGACTACTATTCGGCCGATTGGGTAACTTCATTGGGCAAGAACTCTACGGGAGGCCTACTGATGCTCCTTGGGGAATGGTGTTCCCAGCCGACCCAGAGCAACTTGCTCGGCATCCCTCACAGCTTTATGAGGCGGCCTTAGAAGGGCTTTTATTGTTTTTGATTATTAATTGGTTTGCTCGCAAGCCTAGATTATACGGTCACGTGACAGGATTGTTTTTGATTCTCTATGGAATTTTTCGGTTTGCGGTGGAGTTTTTCCGGCAGCCGGACGCACAGTTTTTGGGTCAGTCAGCTCTCGTAGAGTCTTTTAGCTGGATGACGCGCGGGCAGGCATTGTGTATTCCTATGATCCTCCTAGGCCTCTGGTTTATGCGCAAAAGTCTCCAGCGGTTGTTCGATAATTCGGTGAGTTCCTGATGAAGCCATATTTAGACTTAATGCGTCATATCCGCGATCATGGCGTTAAAAAAGAAGACCGCACGGGAACCGGCACGGTGAGTATTTTTGGTCATCAAATGCGATTTGACTTGGCCGCGGGGTTTCCTTTGGTCACGAGTAAAAAAGTACATCTAAAGTCAATTATTCATGAGCTGCTATGGTTCATCCGTGGTGATACTAACATCCGTTATTTGGTAAACAATGGGGTGGGCATCTGGAATGATTGGCCATACCAAAGCTGGCTACGAGAGACAGGTGGTGATAAGGATGTAGTTATGTACTCGTCCGAATGGACAGCTCAGAAGAGGTTGTTCATTGAGCGCATCAAGACGGATGCCAACTTTGCGGATAAATACGGTGACCTAGGTCCTGTCTACGGCAAGCAATGGCGCGATTTCGGTGGCGTTGATCAGCTGGCACAATTAGTTGATGACATTAAGGTTAATCCGGACTCTCGACGTTTAATTGTTTCTGCTTGGAATCCTCAGGATATCCCAGTGATGGTCAAATCCGGGTTGCCGCCTTGTCATAGCTTGTTTCAATTTTATGTGGTTGAGGGGCGGCTAAGCTGCCAGCTCTATCAGCGTAGCGCCGATGTTTTTCTTGGGGTACCCTTTAACATTGCTTCATACGCGATACTCACGTTAATGATCGCTCAAGTCACAGGCTTAAAGCCCGGTGATTTTGTCCATACTTTTGGAGATGCGCACCTCTATCTTAACCATATCGATCAGGTTAATGAGCAGCTATCCCGTACCACGTTTCCGCTACCGACTCTTAAGATTAATCCGGAGGTGAGCAACCTGTTTGATTTTGTTTTTGAGGATTTCGAATTGCAACATTATCAATCTCATGATCCCATCTCAGCCCCAGTTGCGGTGTAAGTAATGAAACTATCATTAATAGTGGCAATGAGTCGTAATGGAGTTATTGGCTTGGATAATAGGTTGCCTTGGCATTTGTCAGAGGACCTTAAGTATTTTAAATCAGTAACAATGGGCAAGCCCATTATTATGGGGCGAAAAACATTTGATTCCATCGGTCGGCCACTGCCTGGCCGGTGCAATATTGTCATTACACGCAACCCAAGCTGGATCCAACCTGGTGTCAAAATTGCGCAGAGTATTGACCAAGCGATGCTTTTAGGGCGGCAGGCTTGTGAAGAGAGTGGTGGCGAAGAAGTGATGGTGATCGGAGGTGAGCAGATTTATCGAATGACTCTGGCGGTAGCAGATCGCATTTATCTCACCGAGGTCGACGCTGACATCAAGGGAGATGCCTTTTTCCCCGAATTTGATAAAAGCGCATGGAGCCAAGTTAAAGTTGAGCACCCCGAAGGAATGGCTAGCCCGGCATATCGTTTTTTAGTGTTAGAGCGCATTTAACTTTCGATGGATTCATTAAACCTAAGATGTTACCTTAGGTAACAAAGTTGAAACTTCTTACTTTAAAGTTAACGTTTTCGAAACAGCCAAATTGCTTCTTTAAGATGAGACTGTTACAAAGGTGCGCTGAGGAAAAAGTAAGGTTTCTCTTATAACGATTGTGCTGATGTTAAGCACTGTTTAGAACACTAATCTGGTAGACCCAAATTGAGGGAACTATGAATAAGCAACCACTAAAAGCATTGGCACTTGTCGCTGCGCTCATCGGTGGTCTGACTGCAAGTGCAGTTCAGGCAGCTGAGGTAAACGACGTGTTAAAAGCTGGAGCCGTAAAGGTTAAAACAGCCAAAGTAGCGCAGACCAAAGTTGATCGCATTGCTGATCAAACGGATGGACTTCTGCAAGAATTCAAACAGGTCAACAAGCAGATCGAATCACTGAGGGTGTATAACTCGCAGCTAGATCGCCAGATTGTTAGCCAGAAGACGATGATGTCTGAACTTCAAGAGTCGATCAAGAATGCTACTGTTATCGAGCGAGGGATCTCACCGCTAATGGCAAGCATGCTGGATGGGTTGGGCGATTTTATCGAACTGGATATGCCGTTTAAAACAGAAGCGCGTAGCGAAGCGATTGCTGATTTAAATATGAATCTTGATAGCGCTAAGTTTTCTGCGGCCGAGAAATTCCGCCAGATTCTAGAGGTCTATGATATTGAGTCGGCTTACAGTCTATCTTTGGAATCTTACCGGGATATGGTTGACATAAATTCTGATGGCTCAGAAGTAGAAGTAGAGATGCTTCGCATTGGGCGAGTTGCCCTAATGTATCAAACTAAAGACAAATCGCAGACTGGTGCATGGAACAAGACTACAGGTTCTTGGGATACGCTTGGTAGTGAGTATCGTCGAGCGGTAAACCAAGGTATCCGAATCGCGAAGAAATTATCGCCTCAGGATGTTATGGAAATGCCAATTACAGCGCCGGAGACAGCACAATGAAAATTAAATTCGCTAAAGTTATCATGGCCGTCGTTGCCGTTGCTGCCTTTTCTATGCCCGCGATGGCTCAAGATGCAAAAACCTTAGACGAGCTGTTACAGATGATTGAGACCTCTTCAATCTCAGAAACAGCAGATTATCGTAAGCGCGAAGCGGCGTTTAAGAGTGATCAGCGCAAGCAGGACCAGTTGCTGAAGAAAGCTCAAAACACGAAAACCGCCGAAGAGCGTCGATCAGACCGCCTAGAGCAAACTATTCGTGATAATGACGCTCTTATCATCAGCTTGCGAGAGCAGCGTGACAAGCGTCTAGGTTCACTAAAAGAGCTATTTGGCCATCTCACTGGTGCTGCTGGTGATATTCGTGCCAATCTTAATCAGTCAATTGTCAGTGCTCAGATTCCAGGCCGTACGGAATTCTTGGACGAGTTGATTGATAAAATGAGCAGTGACACTCGCTTGCCGTCAATCGAAGATATTGAAAAACTTTGGTACGAGCAGCAACGAGAGATGGTTGAAAGTTCCCGCGTTGTTAAATTTAACCGTTCCGTGTTGCTGACTAATGGTGAGCAAGCAGAAATGGAAGTTGTTAGAGTAGGTACTTACAATCTAGTGTCAGATGGCATGTATTTAGAGTATAGCCCTGAAAGTGGTTTGGTCTCGCAGTTGGCGCGTCAGCCTAATTCTCACCAATCATCTGCATCAGATCTTCAAGCTGCAGAATCCGGGTTCACTAAAACGGGCCTAGATCCAACGGGACCACTTGGTGGAGGTCTACTTAGCGCCTTGATTAACACTCCGACGTTAATTGAGCGGTGGCACTTCGGCGGTATCGTTGGTTATGTCATCACAGCTGTATTTGCGTTTGCTATTGCGCTCGCCATATGGCGCTTTGTGGTTCTCCAAGGGATGTCAGCCAAAGTAAGTGCTCAGCTATCTGGAGCTGCACCTGATGTCACTAATCCTCTTGGTCGTGTGTTGCAAGTGGGTGCTGATAACGCAGGCTTAGATCCTGAATCGCTGGAGCTTAAGTTACACGAAGCAGTACTTAAAGAGCGTCCTGAAATTGAGGCTGGCCTAAACCTTCTAAAGGTTATCTCCATGGTTGCGCCGTTGATGGGCCTTTTGGGAACGGTAACCGGTATGATTATTACCTTCCAGATGATTACTCTGTATGGTGCTGGTGATCCTAAGGCTATGGCTGGCGGTATCTCACAGGCGTTAATCACTACTGTATTGGGACTCGTTGTGGCTATTCCAACAGTACTAATGCACACCCTAGTGAACGGTAAAGCACAGCGCATCTTGCATGTCTTAGAAGAGCAGAGTGCTGGCATTGTGGCTGGTTCAGTAGAGGCCCGTTAAGATGTTTTTCGAAGATACGATTGCGGAAGTAGGAAAGTTTATGGATTCAGGTGGCCCAGTCCTTTGGGCCATTGTTGTCCTGCTGTTCGTCATGTGGACTCTTATTTTTGAGCGATTGTGGTATCTCCGATCTAGCGTTACCGATGATGTTCAGGCAGCTATCGACACGTGGGAAGCGCGCAAAGAGAGAAAATCTAAGCACGCTCACCAGGTTAGAGAAAAGATAATCTCTGAGGTTAGTCTTGAGATCAACACCAACATGATGATGATTAAAACGCTGATTGCCTTAGCTCCGTTATTTGGGTTGTTGGGCACGGTCACCGGAATGATTACCGTATTTGATGTCATGGCCTTCACAGGCGGTGGTGATGTTAAGGCAATGGCTGGGGGTGTTTCTCAGGCAACAGTTCCTACTATGTCAGGAATGGTTGCCGCTCTGTCTGGTGTATTTGCTATGACTTACGTTGATAGAATGGCTATCCGGGAACAACAGTTACTGGAAGATCATTTGACCATGGATCATTAAATGGTGGTTGCTATTTTTAAGTTAATAGCAGTAACACCTATGAGAGACAACTATGCGCAATAGAACAGGTAAATCACAAGATCAGGGCCAGACAATTGATCTGACCCCAATGCTTGACGTGGTTTTTATCATGCTTATCTTTTTCATTGTTACCGCAACATTTATTAAGCTTCCCGGCGTGGAAGTCAATAAGATGGATACGGTCACAGAGGACTCCTACAAAAAGGTCCAGATATTAGTGGCAGTAAGCGAGAACAATGAGTTTTGGATTGATAAAAAACGGATTGAACCATCCGCTTTAAAAATCAATCTAACGAGAATGTTTAACGAAAACCCAAAGGGCGGCATGGTCATACAAGCCGATAATGAGTCTAATATTGAATCAGTTGCCAAAGTTGCTGATATCGCGCGCGATATCGGTATCTCTCCGGTAGCGATTTCTGTTGAAAACGACTGAGTTAATAGTATGGATGTAATGAGAACTGGAATTTCCGCCGGACTAGGTTTGTTGACTACTTTTGGATTGGTAATGTTGATGTATACATTAATCGACTCAGGTAGCAAAGAGCTAGACGAAGGGCCTACCATTAAGATACCTGATTTCTTACATGTCGATCGAGATGTCAGTGAGAATGTAAAGAAGACTGAGGTTGAAAAACCTGAGGATCCTGAGACGCCACCACCGGAGATTCCAGAAGAGAACTTGGAATTTGAAATCCCTGATAATGTTGTGAGCATGGCAGCCCCTAAAGTTGGTGGTGGTATGAAAGTAGGGCTGGGCAGTTTTTCTAGGGATTCAGACTATATTCCTGTGTATGTGCCGCAGCCGCAATATCCACGTCGGGCTCAGACCAGAGGGAAAGAAGGCTACGCGGTTGTTGAAGTTATTATTACCTCGACCGGTGGTGTTCGTGACCCTATCATGGTCGAAGAGTTTCCAGAAGGCTGGGGTTTCGGTAGAGCAGCAGTTAAAGCGGCATTAAAATTAAAGTACAATCCCAGAGTAGTTGATGGCGTTGGCCAAGAAGTTCCTAACGTTTTGTATAAATTCAGCTTCCAGATGGAGAAATAAGGAGACGCCTATGTTTAGTAGATTAAAAGTTCTAGCAGTAGTCGGTGCCACTTTTTTACTGCCATTAATGGTGTCAGTTGGCTCCCCAGACTCTGTCATGTCGATGAGCGCCGTCGCTGCTGAAAAGAAGGTGCCAAAGTATAAAGACGTAAAAACTCGCAAAAGACAGTCGGTCGGTAAAACTTGCGCAAAGGCCTTAGATAAGGTTCAAGGCGAAAAAGGGCCTATATTTGCAGCTGGCGAATTGGGCGAAAAAGAAGATGGCTCCGCGTTATGGTTGGAGGCAAAATCGATGCTTAATAATATCGAAAGTCGCCCAAAGGTTTGTGCTTCAGATTACGAGCAGAGTCAGGTTTGGAATATGCTTGGTTATGTCCATTATTCTATGGACGATTTTACTGGCGCGACGGGCTACTATAAAAAAGTGGTTGAGGGCGTTGGAACTCCGCCTGAGATGAAGTTAGACACGCGCTATACGCTGGCTCAATTTTATGCAATGCAAGAAAAATATGCCTTAGCTGTTGAGCAGTTGGAGATATGGATAGACGCCGCCATTATTGTTGGACTGGATGCGCGCATGCTTATCGCACAGCTCTATTATCAACTTGAGCGTAAAGCCGATGCTTTAAAAATGGTAGAAATTGCTATCGACGAGTCTGAGGCGAAGGCCATCTTGCCCAAAGAGACTATGTGGTCGCTCCAGAGGGTACTTTATTATGAGAAAGATGATATTAAGAAGGTTACCTCTATTCTACAAAAATTGGTGAAGCACTACCCTAAATGGACTTACTGGAAGCAGTTGGGTGGTATGTATGGTTCTCTAGAGCGTGAGATTGATCAGTTAGTGGCTACAGAGATGGTGTATCTAAACGACCAGTTAACCACTGAAAGCCAGGTGATGAGCATGGCTTACATGTATCTAGGCGCTGAAGTACCTTATCGAGCAGCTAAGATTATCGATAAAGGTATGAGCGACGAGATTATTGAAAAGACGGCCAAAAATCTTGAGGTGCTAGGCCAATCTTGGTGGGCAGCTAAAGATTTACCTAGAGCGCTTAAAGCGTTTGAAAGTGCGTCCAAAGAGTCCGATAGTGGTGAATTGCAATCGCGGATTGCGGCTATCTATCTTGATTTAGGTAACGATAAGAAAGCTTATAAAGCAGCTCAGAAGGCCGCAAAGAAAGGTTCGGTTAAAAATGAGTCATCAAATTATGCCACCATGGGTAGTGCCTTGATTAACTTACATTGTTACAAAGATGCTATCTCTGCCTTCAAAAAATCAGTGACAGCGGCAAAGACAAAAAAGACTAAGCGCTTCCCTAGGCAATGGATTAAGTTTGCTGATGCTGAAGGCACTAGACTGCAGAGATTACGAGATGTGGGTGCAACAGTACCGGGTTGTAACAAGGCTTAGATAATATCTAAATACGATTTTGAGCAATTTAAAAAAGCCCGGATAGTTAACCGGGCTTTTTTATGTCCTAAGCTATGTTGGTAAGGGGCTATAGTTGAGAGAGGTCTCGTACAGCGCCCTTGTCCGCACTAGTGGCCAGTTTTGCGTAAGCTCGCAGCGCAGCAGTCACCTTTCTAGGTCGCTCCTTCACTGGCTGCCAGCCTAGTTGATCTTGTTGCTTACGACGTTCGGCGAGTTCTTGGTCCGGCACTAAAATGTCGATAGTGCGATTGGGGATGTCAATTTTAATTCTGTCACCATTCTTTACTAAGCCAATAGTACCACCAGCACCAGCACCAGCCTCAGGTGAGACGTGCTCTATCGGGAGACCTGAGGTGCCCCCTGAGAAACGGCGCAGTGGGCATTAACCATATCCTCAACTGAGTCAGTAATAATATCTCGCGAGGGAAGCGAATAGAGCATACCGTCATGACCCATGGCGATACCATCATCTACCGCTATCGTGTGAAATTCTTTGGAAACACCACCTGCTTTAGCGATTTCACTGGCAACCAGGTCACCCATATCTTTTAGGTGTACGTGGCCTGGTACGAATTGCGTGTAGGAGTTGGCAATAGCAATAATGGGTTTATCAAAATCACCATCTTTCATTCCAGTTGCACGCCAGAGTGCTCGGCCCCCCCATATTCCGGCCTTGAGTAGTAGTGTGCGAACGATATTTAGGCATTTTAAAGTCTTATACTGTAGTTATACGTTAGGGACTGGAGTGCATCTGAAACGCCGCTCATGTCTAAAGGGCTTTTCGAAAGACTCCGGCATTACGCTGGTAATTATACATCGATTGTTTGTTCGCAGGCAGATCTGACACCTCAGCGCTAACAAAACCTTTTTCCAAAAACCAATGAGCAGCCTGCGTCGTCATTACACATAAACTGGACATGCGCTGTTGTCGAGCGTCGAATTCAATTTGGTCAAATAGCCTTGACCCAATACCTTGGCCGTTAAAATCTATATGTATTGCCACGCAGGCCACCTCCCCCATCTGCTTGTCTGCAGTGGGGTAAAGCGCGGCACAGCCGACAATTAAACCTTCAGGATGAACGACAACGGTAAAGCGAGATATTTCCGTTTCCAGAAGCTGGCGAGATCGTCTAACTAACACTAGCTGATCTTCAAGAGGTGTAATTAGCGCCAATATGCCCCCAACGTCTTCAATTGTGGCTGCCCTAATGACTTCGCCGTAATCTTTACTGATTAAAGTACCGCTACCATCGCGTGTCAGCAACTCTGACAGTAAAGCACCATCTTCTTCGTGGCCCACCAAATGAACGCGTTCGACACCGCTCTGACAAGCATGGACTGCCGCGCTTAAAAGTCCGACTTGATGAGCATCTTTAGTTGTCTCGAGTAACTCTGCGATTTGCGGCAGTGACAGTGTGCGCAGCAAGCTGCCTTTATCCATGACACCGCGAGAATCACTGACTAGAATCAGTTTCTCCGCTTCCAGAGCGATAGCTACTTGTGCGGCCAAGTCCTGATAATTTAAATTGAAGGCTTCTCCGGTGGCTGAAAACCCTATTGGCGATATAAGGACCATCGAGTTATCGTCCAGTTGATGCTTGATAGCTTGGCTGTCGATACGACGAACCTCTCCGGTACGGCGAAAATCAATTCCATCGCGAACGCCGACAGGTTTTGCTGTAACAAAATTGCCTCCGATCACGCGAACACGTGCGCCGTGCATTGGCGAGCTCGGCAGACCCATGGAGAGTTCAGACTCGATCACTAATCGCGTGCTACCCACAGCCTCTTTTATGCAGAGCATTGACTGACTGCTGGTAATGCGTAAGTGCTGCTCAAAGTTTGTTTCAATATTTGAGAGAGCAAGACGTTTGTTGATCTGTGGTCTTGCGCCATGTACTAGAACGATACGTATTCCAAGGCTTTGTAAAAGAGCAACATCATGTACCATGCTGTGGAAATTGGATTGCAGCACAGAGTCTCCCGAGATGGCGACAACAAAGGTCTTGCCCCTGTGAGAATGGATATAGGGCGAAGTCTGTCTTAAGAACTTTACGTAGTTTTTATCTTTCATGGCGCGATTATAAGCAACAGAGCCCAATAAGTTCATATAAAAGACTCGTTGTTAGTCAAATAACTGTTATTTTGACTACTTTTGGCCGTCAATACGCAATTTTCAACCTATTTTTATCCTCGCATGCTCTTGCTGACGCCTATGGCGCTGGCGAAACTGAAAGCAACAAAAACGATTTAAGCTACTAAAAATAACAATAATTACAGCAGAGAGCTAAGCGGGGGGTGCTATCGTTAACACTTAATTTATGGTTCAATTCGCATCTTATACAAGGTCGCGCTACCGCTCTAATCGGCATTGCCGATCAGAGAGAGTGATATTACATTTTTACTAAAGATTAATTAACGAGAGGAAAAGGTCGATGTCGTTCGCAGATCGCGATGGTTTTATTTGGATGGATGGTAAGTTGATCGATTGGCGTGATGCCCAAACGCACTTTCTAACGTCTTCGTTGCACTACGGTAACGCGGTTTTTGAAGGCATAAGAGCCTATCAAACTGAGAGTACGGGCACCTGTATCTTTCGGCTTGAAGATCATATTAAGCGCTTATTCAATTCAGCCAAAATTCTACATATGACTATTCCTTATAGCCAGCAGGAAGTCTGCGCTGCTCATCGTGAGGTGGTACGGGCCAATAATTTAGATGCTGCTTATATTCGGCCGCTGGTATTTTTGGGTTCTGAGGGAATGGGACTTAGGGCCGAAAGCCTAGAAATACACCTTGGCATTGCTGCTTGGGATTGGCCGTCTTATATGCCTCCAGAGACCTTAGCCTCAGGCCTTAAAGTACGCACTTCCTCTTATACCCGTCACCATGTCAATATCACGATGGTCAAAGCAAAGGCAAGTGGCAACTATTTGAATTCAATGTTGGCTTTGCGAGAAGCGCTAGATTCGGGATGTGATGAAGCGATCATGTTAGACCCTGAGGGCTATGTTTCTGAAGGCAGTGCAGAGAATTTCTTTATGGTACGCGATGGGGTGATTTACACGCCAGACCTAACCTCATGCCTCGACGGTATTACGAGAGACACTGTGTTTAAGCTAGCTGCTGACAAGGGCATAGAAATCCGTGAAAAGCGTATTTCTCGAGATGAGGTTTATATTGCTGATGAAGCCTTCTTTACCGGAACAGCGGCAGAGATCGTCCCTATTCGGGAATATGACAGCCGCATTATTGGTGATGGTAAGCGTGGTCCAGTCGCGACAGCTCTCCAGACTGCATACTCGGACCTTGTCCAGGGTAAAAATGCTAAGTACCAGGATTGGTTGACGCCGGTAACTGAATAAGTGCCGCTTGCTAAATAATAATTAGGTCGAACTGGAATTTATGCCATGACAGTAGTAAGCGAAATCGTCAATGTTCTGTGCATGAAGTGGGGTACTAAGTATTCCTCTGATTACGTGAATACACTCTATTCAATGGTTTCGCGTAACATTAGTAGAGAGTTCCGCTTCGTTTGTTTGACGGAAGATGGCGCCGGCCTGCATGGAAATATTGAAGTTTTTCCGCTGCCTGAGTTGTCAATCGATTTAGGTGGCCCAGAGCGCGGTTGGAATAAGTTAGCTGTCTTTGCTGAAACTCTGTATGACCTCAAGGGTAAGGTGCTGTGCCTGGACTTAGACTTAATTATCACGGGTAGTCTGGATGATCTTTTTGATTATCCAGGAGACGTGATGATTATTAAAGATTGGATTAAGAAGGACGGTACCGGAAATTCTTCGGTCTATCGATTTGAAGTGGGTGCTCATGCTGAGGTGCTAGCTGAATTTGAGCGCTCATTTGAGCAGATTAAAAAGATCCATCGTAATGAGCAGGAGTATTTATCTGCCGCGATGATGGCAAAAAATTCACTGGTGTATTGGCCGGATCATTGGTGCCGTAGTTTCAAGCGACATTGTATAAAGCCATTTTCCTTTTTTCTTGCGCGTGATACAGAGATGCCAGCGGATACCCGAGTTTTAGTCTTTCACGGGAAACCCGACCCCCATGAAGCGATTGCTGGGGTTAGTGGGAAGTGGTATCGACGATTTAAGCCCGCGACTTGGGTTCAGAATCACTGGCATTAAAAACTATGATGCTCATCACAAAAATAATGTAAAGACGCCATGATTTGATGTTGCATCCTTCTTTTCCAGCGAAACCACACGTCACAATAGCTCAGTCTGCAGGGTCATTAGCCAGTTGAAAACGGGTTAGCCAGTCTATTGTTTGACTATAAACTCGGCTCCTATTCGACGTTTTCTCGACGCCTATAGCATTAGGAGCTAGCATAAATTCAGGCGTAACCTGTCTGCCCAGCCCCCCCTTTGAATAGGCCCTTTCATCGATAACTAAATACTCGGCATGATAGGCAAAATTATGATACTTCTCATTTGCTTTTGGCGCGAGTAAATTGCGTCCAAGATTAGGATAACGGGCATTGGATAGCGCAGCGTTATAGAGGGTTGGCATAATATCCTTGTGAGATGCTATCTGGTCGGTGTCTGGTTGCAGGCTAGGACGATAGCTAGCGGGCAAATAAAGATAAAAGGGAACGCTGAGTTCGTGTAGGCGCTCAGCTGAGTTATAGCTCATGCCACGAATCGCATGATCCCCAGTTGCTGCGACAATAGTATTACTTTTGAGTCGGCTATTTTTTACCGCTGACATAAACTGCCCTAGCTGATCGTTCGTGTATCTATAGGTATCTAGGGATTCTGGTGGTAGATCTTGAAGCTTTGCGGATAAACTATCAGCTGGCGGGGACAAGGTTAAATTGTGATGTTTTGGTAACTGATAAGGCGGATGATTAGTGACGGTTAAAGTCACGATAAACAGGGGTTTGTCATGCTCATTATTGTCCAGTAGTTGCTTAATAGTCTCTTCAAATACAAATTTGTCTTCCCCTCCCCAAACGCTTGATTCCATTGTGGGATAACGCTCGCGCAATTGGTGAGCGCCAATAAACTCATCGAAGCCTTGGGTCTTCAAGTAATCACTGCGATTTGATAGTCCCTCAAACCCCGCATAGACAAAAACGGTTCTATAACCTGATTTTTTAAACACTCTCGCCACGGAAGTTTGCAGGGGAATGTGTTGATGGCTTGAGTAACTAATAGTGCTGTACTCAGTATTAACCATCAAGCTCATCAGTGATTGTTGAGTGTCATCATGTGCGGGTAAAAATCGGTTGAAATAATAATCCTCATCTAAGTGTTGACGCATCTGACCAGCAAGGTCTGTCCCAGGATTAAACGTGGGGAGTAATAAAGCATTGCCCATACTTTCTATGAGATTAAACACCACATTTGGAGGGTTCTTCTCGAGAAAGATAGAGCTAGGGGTTTGCGCAAAAAATTGCGAGAAAAGGGGCTGGTCCAAGGGAGGTTCGCCATAAAAAGCTTTAAACAGTTCGCGCCCTTCACCATCCAGAGCGGGACTAATTGTTTTGGATTGCTCAAATTCCTTGTAGCCATAGTAGAGCGCAACAATCCCATTAGGTACGATATTGTTGACAGCCGTTTCAGATGACACGATAAGGTGTCTTTGAGACAGGGGGAAGGTTGAGACAGTGCCTCGGCCGAGCGCCATTAAAAACATCAGGGGCAGTAAGATAGCCAGTGTAAAAAAGGGGATTCTTCTAACGTGCACAAAGCCAATCAATTCGATTATTTTCTCACCTATTTTCCTGTAGCTCCACAGTGTCAAAGCGGTTACAGATAGCCCGACAAGTAGACGTAAACCATAGGGGTCCATGCTTATCACGGTCGGCCAAATTGTAGCTGCACCGTAGTTCAAGCCAACGTAAGCAAAACTATCGATGGGTCGATTAAAAAAACCGATATAGCTGAAATTGAGAATAGACGCCCAAACAGCAATAACTAAAATTAAACCGCCCCAATAGCGATTCAGCAACCATCCAAAATGAGATGCCATTGCCGGCAGAGGGATGCAACAGATGCTGATAAACAATCCCAGTAGATTGGCCCGGATAACGACTGCCATATCAAAACGAAAGCCTGTCCATAGGGCACGCCATAAGTCACTGTTGTTGGCAATGCTTTCAGGGCGAGGATAAGATAGCCAAGTAGTCAAACGCGCGACCAAAAACAGAGCGGCACAGATCATAACTACGCTTATTAAAGACGCTAGGACTCGCACATACGCTGCTGAATTTGATGTGATGCTGAGATTATTGGGACTTCTTTGTGTCATAAAATAGTCTCGGACTCTGCTTGTCGATGGAGGGCAACGAATAATTAAATTGACCAGTTAATATTTTATCATGAAACCAAACCTGTGGATTTCTCTCGGTAGGTCGACCCTTAAAAACATACCTAGTTGCAGATAGGTTATCATTAGTTGTCGACGAAAAATTCTACTAGGTTACGATAGTCGTTTTACTCATTCTTGGTAATTTTGAGTGCAATCGTTTTTTATTTATTAAAGGTTATTTAGACCCACTATGCCTAGGTTTATATATACAGCATTTTTTTATTGTTTACTGCCGGTCATCTGCCTGCGGTTGCTTTGGCGTGCGGTTAAATCACCCAACTATGCCAAACGTTGGGCAGAACGATTTGGATTTGTGAATGATCTTGATTCGAACAAGGAGATTATTTGGCTGCATGCCGTATCTGTGGGTGAAACCCTAGCCGCAGTGCCTCTGGTTAATGCCCTACAGGAGAAATACCCCGAACATCGGTTGATGGTAACCAGTATGACGCCAACCGGCTCAGAGCGCATTTTGGCGGCTTTTGGTGATTCTGTAGAACATAGTTATGCGCCTTATGATATGCCTGATGCGGTTGCCAGATTTTTAGGTAGGGTACGACCAAAATTATTAATTATTATGGAAACCGAATTGTGGCCAAATACTATTGCTGCGTGCAATAAACGTGATATTCCAGTCATCTTGGCCAATGGACGACTATCTGAAAAGTCTGCTCGGGCTTATCAGCACATTAGTAGCTTGGTTCGTCCAATGTTACATGGCCTACACACAGTGGCGGCACAGCATAATGATGATGCTCAACGCTTTCAAAGTCTCGGGTTGCCAGATACTGCGGTGACGGTGACTGGAAACATTAAGTTTGATTTAAAGATAGACCCTTCTCTAATGGGTACGGTGGAGCAATTATCTAAAGACTGGCGCGGCACTACCCAGAGAAGAGTGTTTTTAGCCGCCAGTACCCATAAAGGGGAAGACGAAATAATCTTGGCAGCCTTTGCTGAAATAAAAGCACAGCTAGAATCTGTGCTCCTAGTTATAGTTCCGCGCCACCCAGAACGGTTTAATCAGGTTGCCAATCTATGCAAATCGGCAGGCTTTAGTATCGCGAGGCGGAGTGAAAACGCTACAGTTGCCGAGGCTGACATATTACTTGGCGATAGCATGGGAGAATTGATGGCTTTCTTTGGTGCTTGCGACCTAGCTTTTGTTGGCGGGAGTTTCGTGCCAACAGGTGGGCATAACATGATTGAGCCAGCCGCTTGGGGAGTCCCGGTATTAACAGGACCACACCTGTTTAATTTCACCGGAATAGCTCATTTACTGACGGAGGCTGGAGGGATGAAGGTCTGTCAAGATGTCGATGATCTTGCCAATCAATCTGTGATGTTACTGCAAGATGAGACCCATAGAATTCAAATGGGTGAAGCAGCACGCCACGTAGCGGTTGCTAACCGCGGCGCCCTAGATAGGTTGCTTGTCATTATTGCCCAGGCTATTTAGACACAGCTAAACTAGGATCTAACCAGGCATTCAGTTGGTATATGTCATCGGGTGACAACTGCCCTGCCACTTCTTTTAAACTCATCATAGCGAAAATATAGTCGTATCGCGCATTGGCATAGTTTCGTTTGGCCTGGAAAACAGAGCGCTGAGCTGCAAGCACATCAACAATATTGCGCGTGCCAACTTCGTATCCAGCTTGGGTGGCCCCCAGAGCACTTTGGGCTGAGGTAATGGCCTGGTTACGCGCTTTAACGCGAGCAGCGTTGGTAATGACTAGCTGATGACGACTGCGCGCTGTTTGCACTGTATTGCGCGTTGCTACTTCGAAATTTTCACTCGATGCAATTGCGCGTTGTTTTGCTTGCCTTCTTCCGGCATTGATGCCGCTAGCCCATATTGGCATACTCACCGAAATACCAAAACTATGACCATCACTTAAAGATGAGATTTCAGAAATACTTTCTGAAGGAAGATAGCTAACTTGCGTTCCATCTTGATCTGAATCTGAATAACGCGCATTAGCAGTAACCTTTGGGAAAAGTTGTGCTGTAGCCGCCTTGGCTTCGTTATAAGAGGCGTCTTTACCAAGTTCAGAAACTTTCAATTGATAGTTGTTGTTTAGAGAAAAATTTACCCAATCTTGGCTATCAAGAGGGACCGGATTAACCGCGATAAACTCATCTTTCAATCCTGACAGAACACTATGGTTTTTACCGGTGAGCACTTGCAACGCATCAAAGGCGATGTTGACAGCGCCGCGGGCTTCAAGACTATTCACCAAGGCATCGTCAAAAACTGCTTGGGCTTCATGAACATCTGTTACTGGTAGCAAACCTACTTCAAAACGCTCTCTAGTTTGCTCTAGTTGTCGTTGAATGGCTCGTTGCTCTGCCTTACGTGTTTCATGGTTATCATAGGCGCGTAGTGTAGCTAGATAGGCACTGCTGACCCTTAAGATCAAAGTCTGCTGTTCCGCGGCAAACTGCGCAGCCGCACTTTTGCTGAGCGCTTTGCCACGCTGAAACTGATACCAAGCGGGCATATCAAATATGGCTTGGGTTAGTGAAACACTATAGGTCGTTGAGTCAGTATCTGAAAAGTTTTTACTGACAAAAGGATTAGCTGAGATAAACGAATAGACTTGCGATGATTCACTGTTTCTTTCTGCCTGGCTGAAGTCAGCTGAAGCTGAAATAACTGGGAGTAAGTAGGCGCGACTGATATTTTCAGTTTCTCGACCTACTTGAAAATTAGCACGCGCAGCACGCAAGGTTGGGTCGCTCTGCAGTGCTAGTTCATAAATATCTTTTAAAGAATCCGCCGCACTACCCTGCGATATTAAGAGAACACTGCAAAGTGTTAAAAATCCTTGTCTTACCTTCAACATACAAACTCCATGATAATTTCCATTGTGGGCGCTTTAAACGGGCATTTTACCAGACTTGTCTAGGTTATAGTGATTAGCAAATTCCCTTAACTAAGACGCTGTTACAGATAGCATTAGATTCAAAATGGTTACAAAAAGCTACTAAATAGAACCAAACGTGTCTTGCCCCAATTCGTTGACCTTATAATTAATCAAGCGGTCTTAAGCATGTTATTTTAACGTACTATATAGGCAACTTTATACGAGTGAAAAGTTAAAAATGGTCAAAAAACACCAATTTAATCAGTCAGATGTTCACGTTGAAGCGACGGAAACTGTATTCCAAGGGTTTTTTAGGGTTGCAAAACTGAAGGTAAGCCATCGCCTCTTTAAGGGTGGTTGGAGCGCTCCAATAACGCGGGAATTATTTCAGCGCGGCGCAGCCGTTGGAGTGCTACTTTACGATCCGGTAAATCATTTAGTCGGTTTAGTTGAACAATTTCGAATCGGGGCGCTAGATGATAATCAGGGGCCCTGGCAATATGAAGTAGTGGCTGGAATGATGGAGCCTGGCGAAATGCCAATCGATGTGGCTCATCGAGAGTTGCAGGAGGAAGCTGGACTGGCAGTGGAAAAGTTAATTCCTATGTGTGACTATTTGGTTAGTGCCGGTGGCACTGATGAAAAAATGCATATGTTTTGTGGTTTGGTCGATTTGCGAGACAAGCAGGGTGTCTTTGGTTTGGAGAGCGAGAATGAAGATATATTATTGCATGTGTGGTCTTATCATGAGGCTCAGCAGGCATTAATTGATGGGGTACTCAATAGTGCCGCGGTAACGATTGGCTTACTGTGGCTTCAGCAACACCATAAAAATTTGTGAAAAAGTCAGCAGATTTAATAGTAAGATGAAGCTAATATTGATAGTGATAGCAAAATAGGATTAAGGGAAAAAGAAGTGGCTTTTTTTGAAAATCGAAGACGACATCTTGATTTGACGGAGTTGCATGATGAATGCGAACGTAATTATCGTCGTCTACAGAAAACGGCCATAGATTCAACACAGCTGGGCTCAAAGGTACTACTTCATTCTCAGGAGCGGCCAACGTCTGGGTTATCTATCGAGGTGATTGAGGTGGCTAAGTACACCAGCACCTTGAATATTATTACCGAACAGGTGGGACCGTACTGGATGCCTAAAATAGAGGTAAAGGTACGCTCATATCGAGATGCAAAAATGGCTGAGGTCATTGAATGGTGCTCAGATCGAACGATTCCCTGGGCTTTAACTGAGACAGTCGGTCGACAGGCTGTAGATGAAAAGTGGCAGTGGAATATTTTTCTAGGTGAGGTTCTGGCTTACGGTTTGCACCACGGCATTATGGCCTCGGAAGCTTAATAATGAAGGACTGCATTCAAATAACCCAGATTACCGATCTCCACCTAGGATCAGACAAAAACTCGACAGTGGGGGGCGTTAATACTCTCGATAGTTTTAAAGCGGTTCTTAACGCCCTTGATGATGAGGGGCGTGGGGATGACCTGTTACTATTATCCGGAGATCTATCCGGAGAATCGAATGCTGAGGCCTATGTTCTCCTCAATCAATTATTAGTAGAAAAGGGCAAACAGATAATCTGGTTGCCGGGTAATCATGATGATTCTGAATTAATGCAAAAGGGCTTAATTAATTATCCTCATCGCGCTGTCGTAGAAATGGGTGAATGGGGAATCTTAACCTTAGATAGCTCGCAACCTGGCACACCGATTGGCCATATTTCTGAAGCCCAACTACAGCAGGTAAAGGTGGGTTTGGAGCAGCTCGCTGGGAGGGCGGTTTTAATCGCTATGCACCACAGCCCTGTTGAGGTTGGCTGCCGCTGGCTGGATGCACAAAAAATCCAAAACGCTGATGCCTTGTATAATCTTCTCATACAGCATGGCAACGTGAAGGCGGTAATCACAGGCCATGTGCATCAGCATTTTGACGGGTTATGGGGTGAGCTAATACTCCATACGACACCATCTAGTTGCATTCAATTTAGACAGAATAGTGATGATTTTGCCCTGTCAGATCAACCTCCTGGCTATCGTTGGCTCAACTTAAAGGCTAGTGGCGCAATGGAAACAGGTGTCGAATTTATTACTGGTTTCCAGCAGAGGCCCGACATCCATACTACCGGATACTAAGGCAAAAACAATCAACGACTCTTCTGATCTTTCGCTATAATACAGATTGATTTGAAGAGTAGTCCCCTATGCCAACACTGCTCTATTTACACGGGTTTAACAGTTCGCCTCAATCGAAAAAAGCCATTCAAACACAACAGTGGCTAGCGCTTAATGCTCCTGACATAAAATTCCTTTGTCCAGCATTGCCACCCTTTGGTAACGCCGCGTTAAAAATACTGCGATCAATAGTAGAAGATCATTTGCCTGAGCCGCTCTTTGTTGTCGGTAGCTCTATGGGCGGTTTTTTTGCTACCTGCTTGGCGGAACAATACAACCTGCGAAGCGTGTTGATTAATCCAGTGGTTAGTCCCGCTCGCGGACTAGATCATTGGCTGGGCGAAAATGCTAATTATGTAACGGGTGAGAAGTGGGTATTCGAGAAAAATCATATTGAAGAGTTTCGGCACCTAGATCCCGTTCAAATAAAGCATTTGGCTAACTATTTGGTATTGTTACAAACAGGTGATGAAGTACTTGATTGCCGAGATGCTCAGGCTCGTTATACTGGAGCAAAAATAATTGTCGAACAGGGTGGCGACCACAGCTTTATAGATTATGATCAGCATCTGGAAGCGATTCACCAGTTCCTGATTTTAGATTCAACCATAAACTAACCATAAGAGTGTCATGAGCAACTATAACGCAAAAGATATCGAGGTTCTTACCGGGCTAGACCCTGTTCGAAAACGTCCGGGCATGTACACCGACACTACCCGACCAAACCATCTAGCTCAAGAGGTTGTCGATAACAGCGTCGATGAAGCTCTGGCTGGTCATGCCAGCCGAGTGGAGGTCACTCTGCATAAAGATGGTTCATTGTCGGTCTGCGACGATGGCCGTGGTATGCCAGTGGATATTCATCCAGAGCAACAGGTTCCTGGTGTTGAAGTTATTCTGTCAACCTTGCATTCTGGAGGTAAATTCTCCAATGATAACTATCAGTTTTCAGGGGGACTTCATGGTGTAGGTGTATCGGTTGTTAATGCTTTGTCAAATACCTTAGAGGTCACGGTAAAGCGTGACGGCAAGGTACATCAAATGATGTTTGCCAACGGTGAAAAAACCTCAGACCTGAAGGTTATTGACACCTGCGGGCAACGTAATACAGGCACCATCTTGCGGTTTTGGCCAAACGCGGTTTACTTTGATTCTATCAAATTCTCTGTGTCACGATTGCGTCATGTGCTTCGGGCTAAGGCAGTTCTATGCGGCGGATTGACTGTCAGTTTTCATGATGAAAACACCAAAGACAGTGAAGAGTGGTATTACGAAGATGGTCTAAAAGATTATCTAGCAGGCGCCTTGCATGGATGGGAAGTACTACCTGCGGAGCCTTTTATCGGCATCTTTGCTGCGGAAAATGAAGCGGTAGATTGGGCTGTTCAATGGATGCCAGAGGGAGGTGAGTTAGTTCAAGAAAGTTACGTGAATCTAATTCCTACCCCTCAAGGCGGCACCCACGTAAATGGCATGCGCACGGGTCTTTTAGAGGCGATGCGTGAATTCTGCGAGTTTAGAAACTTACTGCCTAGGGGCATCAAATTAGCCCCAGATGACATTTGGGACCGATGTAGTTTTGTCCTCTCATCTAAGCTGGCCGATCCGCAATTTTCCGGTCAGACCAAAGACCGACTATCTTCTCGAGAAGTAGCAGCCTTTGTTTCTGGGGTTGTTAAAGATGCTTTTAGTCTATGGTTAAACCAACATACCGAAGACGCCGAAAAATTGGCTGAGCTGTGTATATACGCCGCGCAACGCCGTATGCGAGCAAGTAAAAAGGTGGTGCGTAAAAAAATTACTCAGGGGCCTGCACTTCCAGGAAAGCTAGCTGATTGTTCCAGTGGCGAACCAGAGCGTTGTGAGATTTTCTTGGTAGAGGGAGACTCCGCTGGGGGCTCAGCCAAGCAGGCTCGCAACCGAGAACATCAGGCGATCATGCCGCTGCGCGGTAAAATTCTGAATACCTGGGAAGTCGATTCTCAAGAGATTTTAGGCTCTCAAGAAGTGCATGATATTTCTGTCGCGCTGGGGGTGGATCCTGCCGTCGATGATTTAGACTCCTTGCGCTATCACAAGGTTTGTATTTTGGCCGATGCTGACTCTGACGGTTTACATATTGCCACGCTACTGTGCGCTCTTTTCGTTCGGCATTTTAGACCCTTAGTGAGCCAGGGGCATGTTTATGTGGCGATGCCACCACTGTTTAGAATCGATGTTGGTAAAGATGTTTACTATGCATTGGATGAGGCTGAAAAGCAGGGCATTCTCGATCGCATTCAAGCTGAAAAGAAGCGCGGCAAAGTCAATGTGCAGCGCTTTAAAGGTCTAGGCGAGATGAATCCACTGCAATTACGTGAAACAACCATGGACCCAGATACTCGACGTTTAGTGCAACTTACGTTAGAGCCCGGCGATAATACGGACAGTATGATGGATATGTTGCTGTCCAAGAAACGTGCCCCAGATCGACGTAACTGGTTGGAAAGTAAAGGTAATTTGACCGATGCCAACAAACTTTAGAGTATTTACAACACAGGAAAACCGATGAGCGATATCGTAACCTTTAATGATCAGGGCCTTGAAAGCAGGCCCGTGAGCGTTTATGCCGAGCAAGCATATTTAGATTATTCAATGTACGTGATTCTGGATCGCGCGCTGCCTCATATTGGCGATGGCTTAAAGCCTGTGCAGCGCAGAATTGTCTATGCCATGAGTGAGCTTGGTCTGAAAGCCAGCGCCAAGTACAAAAAATCTGCGCGTACCGTGGGCGATGTTATCGGTAAGTTCCACCCGCACGGCGATAGTGCTGCCTACGAAGCGATGGTGTTAATGGCCCAGCCTTTTTCGTACCGTTACCCTTTGGTGGACGGCCAGGGCAACTGGGGTTCGGCGGATGACCCAAAATCCTTTGCAGCAATGCGTTATACCGAATCAAAACTATCTGCGTATGCAGACGTATTGCTGTCTGAACTGGGTCAGGGCACGGCTAACTGGCGACCTAATTTTGATGCCACGATGGATGAGCCTGAAATTCTCCCAGCCCGAGTGCCCAATGTGTTGCTCAATGGCACTACCGGCATTGCGGTGGGCATGGCCACCGACATACCGCCGCACAATCTTAATGAAGTGGTTAATGCCTGCCTGCATTTGTTAGACAACCCCAAGGCGACCATTCCAGAGTTAATGGATTACATCAAAGCGCCAGACTTTCCCACCGATGGCGAAATTATTACCTCACCGGCAGATATTTTAAATACCTACGAGACGGGCCGTGGCTCGGTGAAGATGCGTGGTATTTGGCATAAAGAAGATGGCGACGTGATCGTCACCGCCCTACCATTCCAGGCTTCGGGGTCAAAGATCCTTGAGCAAATTGCTGCGCAAATGCGCAATAAAAAACTACCAATGGTGGAAGATTTACGCGATGAGTCTGACCATGAGAATCCAACGCGCCTGGTGATTACCCCGCGTTCTAACAGGATTGATATAGATGCCCTGATGGACCATCTTTTTGCTACGACTGACTTAGAGCGTAGTTATCGTATTAACCTAAATATTATCGGCATTGATGGAAAGCCGTCGGTAATGAATTTACGGCAGATTCTCAAAGAGTGGTTACGTTTTCGTATCGATGTAACTCGCCGCCGTCTTGAATATCGGTTACAGAAAGTAGACAAGCGTTTGCACCTATTGGATGGTTTGTTGATCGCCTTTTTGAATATCGATGAGGTGATTAATATCATCCGCACTCAGGACGAACCTAAGCCAGCATTGATCGCTCGATTTGGTTTGTCAGATACTCAGACTGAATATATTCTGGACACCAAATTACGCCAGTTAGCTCGTCTAGAAGAATTTAAAATTCGTGGGGAGCAGGATGAATTAGCGACTGAGAAAGCTGAGCTTGAATTGCTACTGGGTTCAGACATCCGCTTGAAAACTCTGGTGAAGAATGAGTTAAAAAGCACCGCAGATGAATATGGTGATGCTCGCCGGTCGCCATTAAAGGAGCGAGGTGAAGCTCAGGCGTTTAATGAAAAAGATCTTTTGACGGCGGAACCCATTACAGTTGTGCTGTCAGACAAAGGCTGGGTGAGAGCAGCTAAGGGACATGAAATTGACCCAACCACGCTCAGTTATAAGTCGGGAGATAAATTTCTCTCGTCAGCCTTTGGGCGTAGTAACCAGAATGTCTTTTTGCAAGATTCTACAGGGCGCTACTACTCTCTGGCGGGGCATACCCTGCCATCGGCTCGAGGTCAGGGTGAACCTGCCACTGGGCGGTTAAATCTGCCGTCAGGCGCACTATTCACCGACGTAATTATGGGTGCTGATGACCAAAAGGTACTAATGGGTACCGATGCTGGGTATGGTTTTATTACCAAAGTTGGCGATCTATTTACTAAGAATAAAGCGGGCAAGGCCGTAGTCAGCATTCCCAAAGGTGGTCGCATTTTACAGCCAAAGATGGTGAGTCAAGATGACGCCTACATCGCCGCGGTGAGCAATGAAGGGCGTATGTTGGTTTTCCCTGTCGGCGATATCCCGGAATTAGCGCGAGGCAAAGGCAATAAAATCATTAGTATTCCTAGTTCTAGATTGCAAAGCCGAGAAGAATTTGTAGTTGATTATGCGGTGGTGGGTGAAAGTGATTCGCTAGTCGTTCACTCGGGAAAACGCTATCTTTTAATGAAGCCTAAAGACTTAGAGCATTACCGTGGCGAGCGAGGTAGGCGCGGGCATAAGTTGCCTCGGGGATTCCAGAAAGTTGACCGCTTGGACGTCGATGCGGGCAAATAGACCTGCATCCTTTTAATCATGGCGCTCTAATCTATTAGAGCGCTGTGGCCTAAAAGGTGAAAACCCTTTAGTAAGTTGAGAGCCTCATAGAGTTGATTGTCGTCAATGGCCGGAGGTTGATTCTCGGCGTTGTCTGCTAGGGAATCATCCCCTTCATTTACCTTTTCTTCAGCCTCTAAATGACCGTCAAGGTCAGCTTCTTTAACCCTATCGGGGGTTTTGTAGGGCCGAATTTCAGCGCGTTCGATGATAATATCAGGGACGATTCCTTCTGCTTGAATAGAGCGGCCATTGGGAGTGAAATAACGGGCTGTAGTCAGCTTTACTGCTCGTCCATCGCCAAGAGGCATCACTGTTTGTACAGATCCCTTACCAAAACTCTGGGTGCCAACAATGGCGGCGCGACGATTATCTTGTAGCGCACCAGCAACAATTTCTGACGCTGAGGCGCTACCACCGTTGATCAGCACTACTACGGGTAAGCCATTGAGGATATCCCCGGTTTGCGCTTCAAATCGATGATTCGCGCTGGGCAGTCTTCCCTCGGTGTAAACCACAGTGCCGCTGTCCAGCAGGGCGTCGGCAATTTTAACTGAAGCCGGCACAAGGCCACCCGGATTATTTCTTAAATCTATCACTAAACCCTTGAGACCTTGAGCCTTTGGATCCTCCCCAGAAAGGCTTGAGGCCTTCAGCTTTTCAACTTCCTCAATAAAGTCGTCTCCGGAACTGGCTTGAAATTGGGCAATGCGCACATAACCGTAACCCCGCTCTAGCAGGCGACTGCGTACAGCACTTATTTGAATAACATCACGAACAATATTAAAGGTCAGGGGACCCTCTTCTCCTTCGCGATAGATGGTCAGCTTAATGCTAGTGCCCTTTTCTCCGCGTAGTTTGTCGATAGCTTTTTGTAGGCCGATACCTCGTACTGGCGAATCGTTCATTTCGACAATTAGATCGCCTGCTTCAATACCAGCCTTGGCAGCTGGCGTATCATCAATAGGCGAGATAACTCTAATCATGCCATTGTCTGCACCGACTTCCATGCCGAGACCACCATACTCTCCAGTGGCGTTTTCCTGAAGATCGCCATAATCATCTGCCTTAAGATAGGTAGAATGGGGGTCTAATCCGGTCACTAAGCCAGCGATGGCATTCTCTAGTAACTCTGTGTCAGAGACTTCTTCGACATAGCCTTGGCGAATTTGTTCGAAAACCTGAGTAAACAGCCTTAATTCTTGCAGGGGTAGTCGTTCTTCGACAGTCACTTTTTTATTCAAGGCTGAAGTTTGCTCTGGGGTTTCCCCGTAGGCTGGTAGCAGTGTTGATAAAAGTAATACAGCTGTGGAAATTCTTAGCATTGTTGGGTCCCTTAGGTCTCACTCAATTGTAATCGCAAAACTAAGCCTTAGTCTCTCGGTTAGGATTTCGCCATCCATTTTTTTGGGTTGGCTGGTTTGCCTTGGCTGCGGATTTCGAAGTAAAGTGCCGATTTGTCTAGTCCGCCAGTATTGCCAGATCGCGCCACTACCTCGTTAGTTTGCACTGAGTCACCGGTATCTTTCAATAGTTCTTGGTTGTGACCATAGAGCGTCATATAACCATTGCCGTGTTCTATGATCAAGAGGAGGCCAAATCCTCTCAAATAGTTAGAGAAAACGACCCTACCCTGGTGAACTGATTTTACCTCTGTGCCGCTATTGGCGTTTATCAGCCATCCCTGCCATTTTATCGGACCATTGCGTGCGCTACCAAAACGATGGGCAATACGGCCGTTAAGTGGCCACGGAAGTTTCCCTTTCCGCGACACAAACGATTGTGACGGAGAGGGTAAAATTAAATCTGCTACCGCTTCCTGTACTGCGTTAAGTAGCTGTTCTAATTGTCCGCGTTGTTTTTGCAACCCACGTAGTCTTTTCTTGTCATCAGACATCGTTAGCTGCATTTTATCTAAGGACAACGTTCTTTTCGCAACCTGAACGGATAGATTTTCCTGCTGAAGAGAAAGAGACTTCTTTGACGCCACTAATTCTAGTTTGTTTTTATTAATATCCTCAATGACCTTGGTCAATGCTTGAACATCAGTCAGATACTCTTCAATTTTTTCGCTCCGAGCTTCAAGAAAGTAATCGTAGTATTTGAACATCCGAGAAATTGCTTTTGGATCTTCTTGATTAAGTAGTAGTTTGATTGGTTCTTGGTCGCCGAGTTTGTGTGCAGCCCTTATTTGTTCCGCGATCGCGCTATTTTGTTGGGTGATACGCCGCTCTATAGAAATTTTATTCTTCTCTTTTTCAGCGATTATAGTCTCCGCCGATCCAATTTTTTGAAGGATTAGACGAATGTTGGCTGTGATTTCACTGGCTTCAATTTCGACCTGAACTAGCTCGGCTTCTATTCCGCTTTGTTCCTCACTGCTAGCTGCTAGGGTTTTTTCAAGGGCTGCTATAGTTTGTTTGAGACGGCCGAGTTCAACTTTCGAGCTGTCATCGGCGATAGCAGCTGGGTTGAGAATTAGGCTGACAAATACACAGATAACAAGTCTACGCAGGCAAGGCAATAGGGTTATCGCGCTTAATCGCTGCATAGCATTCACTATAAAAGTAAAGAGCGGCCAGTCATTTCTACTGGCTGTTCCATATCCATCATAGCCAACATGGTGGGAGCAATATCGGCGAGAGAGCCGCCCCCATCAAGCTTCACTCCAGGCCTGCCAACATAAACGAGTGGCACGGGCAAAGTAGTGTGCTGGGTATGAGGTTGATTTGCTACGTCATCAAACATCATTTCCACATTACCGTGATCGGCTGTTATTAGGGCTTGGCCCCCTACCAGGGCCAAACTAGCTAAAACTCTTTTTAAGCAGCCGTCCACTGCTTCAACGGCGAGCATAGCTGCTTGGTAATCTCCTGTGTGCCCCACCATGTCACAGTTAGCATAGTTGCAGATAATAGTGTCGAACTGGTGAGACTCGATAGCCTCTATTAATTTATCGGTGACCTCTAGCGCGCTCATTTCTGGCTGTTGATCGTAGGTAGCAATGTCCAGTGAAGGCAGCAGTTTGCGCTCTTCACCTTGATACATGGCCTCTCGGCCACCGCTCATAAAAAACGTAACGTGGGCATATTTTTCGGTTTCGGCAATGCGTAGTTGATACTTACCCTGGTCCGATAGAAACTCACCAAGAGAATTAACGATTGGGATTGTTGGAAAGGCAAGGGGGCAGTTCAACGTGCTTTCATATTCGGTAGTTGTAACAAAGGTGCTGGGCAAGCGAACAACCTTGCGATCGAAGCCAGTAAATTCGTGGTCAACTATCGCGTGAGTAAGCTGTCGAACACGGTCTGGGCGGAAGTTCATGAAAATCACCGCATCTCCATCTTCTAATACTGCGGGGACGTCGTCTGACTTACCTATACTGGTAGCACTCACAAACTCATCATCTTCACCGCGGGTATAAGCATCTTCAAGTGCAGTGAGGGGATCAATGGCAGAGTGATTGGCTACACCCTCGGTAATTAGCTGGTACGCTTGATTGATTCGCTCCCAGCGGTTGTCCCGATCCATGGCATAAAAACGACCGATCATTGAAGCAATTTTTGCTACCCCTAAGCTTTCGCATAACCGATGTGTTTTTTCTAGCGACGGCTGGGCGCTACGCGGAGGACAGTCGCGGCCGTCTAAGAACGCATGTAAATATATTTTCTTAGCCCCGCGTTGTGCCGCTAGCTCAATCATAGCGTTAATATGATCTTCATGACTATGGACTCCGCCAGCGGAAAGTAAGCCAAGAATGTGCACTGCTCGGTTAGTCTTAACGGCCTTATCTATTGCGTCGCAGTAAATCGAATTAGTGTAAAAATCACCATCACTAATAGCTTTATTAATACGGCTGAAATTCTGATAGATGACCCGGCCTGCACCGATAGTCATGTGCCCAACTTCGGAGTTGCCCATCTGTCCTTCGGGTAAACCAACATCCTCCCCTGAAGTGGCGATAAAGGTACTTGGATTATCCACCCAAAGATTCTCCCAAATGGGTGCTTTTGCATTGGCTACAGCGTTGAAATGCGTGTTGTCGCTGTGACCGCAACCATCCAAGATCATCAGTACCACAGGTTTTCTTTTCACGAGTTCAGGATTCCTTTTTTTGGGGGATTACCAGTCATTACAAAAACTAATTGCAGTATATCAAAGTTTTGATTTTTACAGTTCTAGTCGCTCCCATCGTTCGTAGCACTTACTTAGTTGAGATTGCCACTCAGCGAGTTGAGTTTCAGTTTTTTGTATTTCCAGTCTCGTCGATTGATAAAATTCGCTTTCACTCATCGTTGCTGAAATACTCTGAATCTGGGTCTCCAGTAACTCAATTTTTTTGGGCAGCTCATCCAATTCGCGCTGGTCTTTATAGGAGAGTTTTTTAACCTCTAGAAGTGATTTAGGCTTGATTTTTACGCCAGTTGTGGATGTTGATTGTTCTATAGTTTTTCGTTGTCTTAACCAATCATCATAACCCCCAACATACTGATTGATGGTCCCATCACCTTCAAAAACTAAGGTGCTAGTGACGACATTATTAAGAAAGGCACGATCGTGGCTGACCAAGATGACCGTCCCTTTGTAATCGATCAACAGCTCTTCGAGTAAATCTAAAGTATCAATATCCAAATCGTTAGTTGGCTCATCAAGCACGAGTATGTTTGAAGGAATCGTGAATAATTTAGCTAACAGCAAACGATTACGCTCTCCTCCCGATAGCGCTTTAACCGGTTGGCGGCATCGATCTGGCGCGAACAAAAAATCTTGTAAATAGCTAATTACATGACGACTTTTGCCGCCGACCTCGAGCATGTCGCGACCACCGGACACATTATCTTGAACTGTTTTCTCCTCATCTAATGCAGAACGATATTGATCAAAGTAGGCTACGTTTAGATTAGTCCCGATTTTAATGGAGCCCTGTTGAGGGGTTAGCTCACCTAACAATAATTTAATAAGAGTCGTTTTCCCAACGCCATTACGACCGATAAAACCCACTTTATCGCCTCGCTGAATAAGCGTTGAGAAATTACTAACTACCGTATCATGATCAAAGGAAAATGTAATATTGGTAGCCTCAGCGACTATTTTGCCAGATTTTTCTGCGTGCTGAATATCCATTTTAGCCGTGCCTAGACGTTTGCGTCGCTCGGCATACTCGTTGCGCATAGCTTCGAGAGATCGCACCCGCCCTTCATTGCGCGTACGACGAGCTTTAATGCCTTGGCGAATCCAGATTTCTTCTTGTGATAGGCGTTTATCAAACAGAGCATTTTGCCGATCTTCAATTTCTAAATTTTCTTCTTTTCTGACCAGATATGTACTGTAGTTACAGTTAAACTCAGCTAATTTCCCTCGGTCAATTTCGATGAATCGATTAGCGAGGTTATCCATAAAACGGCGGTCATGGCTAATAAAGAGCAATGAGCCCTCCCATTTAAGTAGAAATTGTTCTACCCACTGAATAGCCTCTATGTCTAAGTGGTTGGTGGGCTCATCGAGCAGCAGTAGGTCAGGATTGCAGACCAGCGCTCTGGCCAGCAGAACTCTGCGTTTATAGCCGCCTGATAAGCTGGCAATATCGACTTCTGGATCAAGATCCATTTTTGTAATGATGGATTCAACGCGTTGGTTGATATCCCATCCATCAATACGCTCGATTTCAGCCTGGCACTGCTCTAATTGATTAAATATCTTGGGGCTAGAGTCATGACTTAATTGCTGAGTAAGATGATGGAATTGTTGAATTAGCTTGCCTTCGGCGCCCAAGCCGTCAGCAATAACATCGAACACATTGCCTTGGGTATCATGCGGAACAGATTGCTCTAATTGAGCTACTTTTACGCCACTGGCGCGCTTAATGAGGCCCTCATCTGCAATAATTTGACCAGTTATGATCTTCAGTAAAGTAGATTTTCCGGCACCATTTCTACCAATTAGACAAACGCGCTCGCCGGGTTCAATAACGAGGTTTATATGGTCAATAAGGGGTGGTTGGCCATAACTTAAAAAAACATCTTGCAGAGTAATTAGGGGCATAAAATTTATTCGTCGCCTAGAATTGAGGGTTGCTTTGCACTGTCGGGGCCAAATGGCTTAGTTATTAAGATTAATTTGGGCAGTAATGTCATTGATCCAAGCAAGGCAGCCAACATGGCCAGGCTGGTCAGAAGTCCAAAATAAACCGAAGGAATGAAATTTGATAAGGTCAAGATTGAGAACCCAACAATAATGGTAGTCGCAGTATAAAAAAGGGCTTGGCCTATACTGGCATGCGCACGATGCATTGAGGCTATATAGTCTTTATCGACGCTAAATTCGCGGGTGAAACGAGTGAGGTAGTGAATCGCGTGATCTACCCCAATGCCGACAGTGATCGCCGCGATAGTGATCGTCATCATGTCCAGAGGAATAGACATAATTCCCATGCTACCGAGAACAATTCCTGCTGCTAAGAAATTAGGCAAGATAGCGATTATAGATATTTTTATGGATTGAAAAAGCACTAAGAACATAATCATTATGCCGACGAAAACTGCGCCTAAAGTGAGTATTTGGGATTTATATAAACTCTGAAGCATATTGTTATACAGCACTAACAGACCGGTAAATCGAATATTTTCAGGCGCTATACCGACTTCATTTTCGGCATAGTCGCGAATTTTCTTAAGTAACTCAGCACGACGCAATTGACCACCAGTCTCCTTAACGCGAAGCTGAATGCGAGATTCATCAATGTCCTCGAGAAGATAGGGTCCCACCATCTGCTGATAAATATCCTCTCCTAGACTTTGCCGCATAAAGGCAATTTCAAAATCGTTTAATGGATGTCCAAGAAGATCTGTCGCGACTTCATTGATCTGCGCCAGCGAGCTTACCTTGCCAACTTCGGGTTGAGATTCAATAAAACGCTGTAGTTTACTTAAATCGGCTAACCCAGTAGATGAGAACCAATAGCTATCGGTTAGAGCGTCTTCTTCACTACGAAGCTCAACTTCATCAAAATTATAATCATCTTCATCACCGAAGCCATAATCATCTTCGGCAGCTTCAGCGTCACTAGTCGCTAGTGTCATAGATACTGGAGCTTGAATTATGATATCTAGAGGCGTTGTGCCGCCAAGCGCCGTATCTATTATTTCCATTCCTTGATAGATTTCAGTGTCTGCGCGGAAATAATCGATAAAGCGGTTTTCAACCTCTAGCTTGGTGATTCCATAACCCGAAAGAATAGCCAGAGCCAATGCGATGAGCAGAACTGCTGACCCATAGTGCTCGGTAAACCATGAAAATTTCGTCGTTATTACACCAGAGTTATCAGCGGCTGCAGAGCTGTTGCCTTTGCCAAGTAATATCATGCCGGCGGGTATCACCACAAAGGAAACTAATAACGCAAGGCTGATACCCATCGTCATCATCCAGCCGAAATCGATAACAGGCCTAATATTGCTGACGACCAAAGATGTAAAAGCAACAATTGTAGTGAGTACGGTATAGACGCAGGGTTTGGCCATAGAAATCACAGTACTGCTAACCAATTCATGCTGCGTCGCATCTGGTTTAGCGGCTTGTAGTTCACGATAGCGGACGATGAGATGAATAGTCAGCGCTAATGTTATGATCAGTAGCAAGGAAACAAAATTAGACGATATAACCGTCAATCGCCAGTCAATCCAACTTAAAAATCCAAGTATGATAGTCAGACAAAGACCACAGGTCAGCAGCGGTAGAACAACCCAGCGAACTTGGCGAAAGATAAGAGCCAAGGTAGCAATGATAAACAGCAAAATACCGGCGCCAAAAACTTGTAGATCGCTTTTAATAAAATCGATCATGTCAGCGGTAATCATATCTGGACCGCCCAGAAAAATAGTGGCTTGACCGCGGTAGCCATTAATTAGGCCACGCACCACATCGACTCTCTCATGATCTTCTGAAGCTTTGGCAGTGCGATGGTTAAGGAATTCTAGGCTGACTGCATCTAGCCGGTTCTTTTGCTCTGCGGTAAGACCGACAGTATCGCGCACTAGGCGTAAATCATCACGTTCTGTAACTAACTTCAAATAGGTCTCATCGAGCTTTAAGGTCGCTAGGATACCGGTGGTTTGTCCATCGGCACTGAGAATAACATCCTTATAAATTGGACTATTTAGGAATTCTTGCTTTGCCAGCTGTTTATCAACGCCCGCGGTAAGTAGTGTATTCAGCTCGTCAGTTAGCTCTGAAATCTCAATCTTGGGGCTATAGAGTAGCGGCACGTCGAGCATAGACAGAACATTCTCGACGCCTTTAATAGTAAGCAGCTCGGCACGCAGAGCTTTTAGAACCTGAAGGTTGTCTTCATCAAATAGATCGCCTTGTTTAGGCGAAAAGGTGACGATCAGATAATTATCGCTACCATAACGCTGAACGACCTCACGAAAGAAGTTTAAGTCATCGTCATGTTCCAGTGTTAAAGAGTCAGCTGACGCATCTAGTTTGAAGTTGGGTAAGCCCATTGCCATGGCAATGGTCAGTAACAGGATCGTCAGTATCGCCGCCAATGGATGTTGCAAAATTGTCTTGTCATACATTTTAAATAGGGAAGATTGCATGGTGACAGCGAGCCTTAAAATAGTAATCGATAAAGATGCGCCATTATGCGGTTTTGCAGGCTAAATTTATAGGCTGGAGACGTAACATTGGGCAGTCTGGTCAATATTTTTTGAGATTGAAATTATCATCTGCTTTAATGAGTCTTTACGTAAGCTAAATAGTGCCTTTTATTTAAATAAAATAGATAATTTCGTATCTGGCGCAGAAAGTAGGCTGTCTCGTTAATCTAAGGCAACGCTGATAGTTCAAAAACAATAAGAAAAATGGGGTTAGTCATGAAAAGATCAAACAGTATTGTTGCTATATTCGCATCCTTAGTCATCGGTAGTCTGATATTACTTGGGGGTAGCCAAGGAAGCCTTCAGATGGATAACCTGCCTTTGTTTGCGCTATGTGGCGCCATAGGGTTTATTCTTCATTGGTTGATGTTCGTTCCCGCATACGCATTCCAAACCGAGCACTATTTTGATTTAACTGGGTCAATATCTTACATCGCCACCGTAGTCGCAGCGGTAATGTTGAGCTCGTCCCTAGACCTTAGGGATCTTATTATTTGCGCCATGATTGTCATTTGGGCGGTTCGGCTAGGATCTTTTTTATTCTGGCGAATAAAAAAAGACGGCCAAGACACTCGCTTTATTGTTATGAAAACACAGTTCATATGGTTCCTGATGACTTGGACTCTGGGTGGGCTTTGGGTCTTGGTGACGATGGCGGCAGGACTTGCGGCGATAACGTCTAATATCACAGAGCCCCTTGGGGTGTTGTCCTACATTGGAATCTCTTTGTGGCTATTTGGATTTGCAGTGGAAGTTGCTGCAGACGCGCAAAAACGACGCTTTAAGGCGTTGCCTGAAAATAAAGGGCGTTTCATCAAGTCTGGACTATGGGCGTGGTCACAGCATCCTAATTACTTTGGAGAAATAACACTGTGGTTTGGTTTAGCGCTGGTAGCACTGCCGGTGCTATCTGGTTGGCAACTATGTACATTGATTTCACCGATATTTGTATATCTATTATTAACTAGAGTTAGTGGTATACCGCTATTAGACCGGCTAGCTCTGAAGAAATGGGGAGCTGATCCAGACTATATTGCCTATATAGAATCAACACCATCACTAATCCTTGCTCGACCGAAGGTCTAGTCCCTGAAAGGGTTTTGATGGATAATGGCTTCTTCAAAACAATAACTGGATTGAGATATTTGGGGAAGCCATGAGGGGTGTTATTTTAGACTTTGACAGCATAGGGCCGACAGACCTCGATCTGACTGCACTGTATAAATTGCCCGTTGAGTGGGAAATTTATCCCGATTGCTTGGCCTCACAGGTAGCCGAACGCATTGCCAACGCGGATATTGTGCTGACTAATAAGACGGCAATTCGCGCATCAGAAATAGATCAATCTAAGTCTCTAAAACTCATCTCAGTGTTTGCCACAGGAACGGATATTGTCGATTTAGTCGCAGCGAGCGAGAAAAACATAGTAGTGAGTAATGCGGTTGGCTACGGTACAGCCTCGGTTGTTCAACACGTTTGGTCGCTGATTTTGGCGTTAACTACAAACCTCAAAGAGCATAGCAAGGCATCAATCGATGGCCGGTGGCGTAACAGTCGATTTTTCTGTTTGCTGGATTCTCCAGTACAAGAACTTGAGGGTAAAGTGCTCGGTATTATAGGGGCTGGTGAGCTAGGTTTAGGTGTGGCAAAAATCGCTGAAGCCTTCGGAATGAAAGTGTTCTTTGCGGGCTTACCCGGTCGATCTCATTCAAACCAAGACAGTCGAATGCCGTTTGAGGTGCTACTAAAAGAAGCCGATATCCTCAGTTTGCATTGCCCTTTAACCGCAGAAACGACCAAATTAATTGGAGCAGAGGAACTGCAATCAATGAAAAAATCAGCTTTTCTGATTAATACCGCGCGCGGCGGCCTTATTGATGAGCAAGCCTTAAGGAATGCGCTGACTGAGGGGATCATTGCTGGCGCTGCTCTTGACGTCCTTAGCGTTGAGCCGCCCTCTGAAGGGAATGTGCTCATCGATAATTATATCCCCAACTTGATCGTTACACCCCATGTAGCCTGGATTGCTCGTGAGTCGCGCCAGAGGCTGGTGGGCCAAGTCGTTGAGAATGTGCAAGGATTTCTTGCAGGTGAACCAAGAAATCAGGTCAATTAATACAGGATACAACCCTCTTGTATGTTTAAACCTTAAAGCCACTAGGTAATTTTTTAGGCACTAATACATTTTTCAGACGCACATAGCTGGGAATGCCATTTTTAAAGGGCGGGTAATCTTCTCCGGCGATTAAGGGTTCTAAATAATCACGAGCTTGCTGGGTGATACCGTAACCATCCTTAGTGATAAATGAGCGAGGCATCTTCTTTTCCATATTAGCCACTTTTTCTAGTGGGGCCTCACCCAATGACCAGCTGTATTTCTTACCTGGCCCTCTCTCGATGGAAACCATCACAGAATGCTTACCCTGTACCGCCATTTCAACGGCTGCTCGACCCACAGCATAGGCCTGGTCTACGTCGGTCTTTGAGGCGATGTGACGTGCTGACCGTTGTAAATAGTCAGCCATAGCCCAGTGATATTTATAGCCCGTAGACTGTTTAATCATGCTGGCTAGGGTTGGCGCTACGCCGCCAAGCTGCTGATGCCCAAAAGCATCTTTATTTATCGATCCAGAAATATGGGCACCATCACTATATTGTGCTCCTTCGGAAGCGACAATAACGCAGAAGCCTTTTTCATGAACAGTTTGCTCAACCTTTTTAATAAATAGCTCTCGAGAAAAAGGAATTTCAGGGAAGAGAATAATGTGCGGAGGATCGCCCGCGTGTTCTGCCGCAAGGCCCCCAGAAGCGGCAATCCATCCGGCATGACGGCCCATTACTTCAAGAATAAATACTTTCGTCGAGGAGCCGCACATTGACTGAATATCTAGGCTGGCTTCTTTGGTTGAGGTGGCAATATATTTCGCCACTGAACCAAACCCAGGGCTACAGTCCGTTAGAGGCAGATCGTTATCAATGGTTTTGGGGATGTGGATCGCTTGGATAGGGTAGCCTAGTTTTGCCGAAATTTGAGACACTTTGAGGCAGGTGTCTGCTGAGTCCCCGCCGCCATTATAAAAAAAGTACCCTATATTGTGGGCCTTAAATACCTCAATAAGCCGATCGTATTCTGCCGGACTATCTTTGTAATCTTTCATCTTGTAGCGGCAAGAGCCAAACGCGCCACCAGGCGTATGTTTAAGCGCGGCGATATCAGATAAAGATTCTTTGCTGGTATCGATAAGTTCTTCTTGCAGGGCGCCGACAATGCCATTTAAGCCTGCGTATAGTTTGCCGATTATTGCCTTATTTTCACGTGCAGCCTCTATAACGCCTGAGGCTGATGCATTGATGACGGCCGTTACGCCTCCAGATTGTGCATAAAAAGCATTTTTCTTATCCATGGGTAAGGCTCTCACAAAGTTCCTGTTTGTTAGACTTTTATTTTAGTCCCTTGCAGGCTAAGGTGAAAGCGGAAACTAACTTGTTTTAGGTTATAGTGCCCATTAGTCCTCAAGTTGATGTTTAGGTAGGCCATCTTATGCATATTCATATTCTCGGTATCTGCGGTACATTTATGGGTAGCCTTGCCCTACTTGCCAAGCAAGCCGGCCATCAAGTTTCGGGGTCAGACGCTAATGTCTATCCACCGATGAGTACACAGCTTGAGGAAAGCGGTATACGATTAATCGAGGGATTTGATCCTCAGCAGTTATGCCCCGCGCCAGATTTAGTTGTCGTTGGGAACGCTATGTCTCGAGGGAATCCTTGTGTGGAATATATGCTCGACAATAGGCTAGCCTATATCTCTGGGCCTCAGTGGTTGGGGGAAAATATTCTAAGAGATAAACATGTCTTTGCGGTATCGGGAACCCATGGAAAAACTACTACCAGTAGCATGTTAGCTAAAATTCTTGATTTCGCAGGGCTTCAGCCTGGGTTTTTAATTGGCGGCATCCCCCAAGACTTTGGTATTTCAGCGCGTCTTAGCGACAGTGATTATTTTGTGGTTGAGGCAGATGAGTACGACAGTGCTTTTTTCGATAAACGCTCTAAATTTGTCCATTATTTTACTAACACGCTCATTATTAATAATCTTGAATTCGACCATGCTGATATTTTTGACGACTTGGCGGCCATCCAACGGCAATTTCATCATCTCGTGCGAACCGTTCCCAGCACCGGGGCCGTCATTTCTCCATCCGTTGATGCCAATGTTACTGCAGTTCTTGACCAGGGGTGCTGGAGTAGTCAGGAGAGTTTCGGCGATCACGACGGTGAGTGGAAATATACCCTGAGCTCTGGCGATGGATCACAGTTTGATGTCATTCAGTCAGATCAAGCTGGACACGAAGTTTCCCGTGGGATGGTAAAGTGGGTACATAGTGGATTACACAATGTGATGAATGGATTATCTGCAGTTATTGCTGCACACCAAGTTGGGGTTAAGGTTGAGCAGGCCTGTGCCGCTTTAAGTGAGTTTGTTGGTGTAAAAAGGCGGATGGAGGTCATTTATCAAGGGCCAGGAATAACGGTCTATGATGACTTTGCCCATCATCCGACCGCAATAAAGACGACATTAGAGGGTTTGCGAGCAAAGGTAGGCAACGAAACCATCATAGCCATCATTGAGCCGCGCTCTGCAACCATGCGTATGGGTGCGCACCAAGTTGCTTTGAGTGCCTCGGTGGGCAGTGCGGATCAAGTTTATTGGTATCAAAATGCTGCCGTCGATTGGGATCTTGGAGCCTTAGCTAAAGCAAGTTTGGTATGTTCTCAATCGACAGACAGTATCGAAGTTTTACTTAAGCTAGCGTTGAAGCCCGTAGCACCCAACAGACATATTGTGGTGATGAGTAATGGCGGTTTTGAAGGCTTTCACGCTAAGCTCACTGCAGCACTTTCTTCCTAGCTACTTAGCATAAAAGTTACTGGGCCATCGTTGCATAGTGACACCTGCATATTAGCGCCGAAAATACCATTTTGAGTGATAGGGTGAATTTTTGCAGCCTGCGCAACAAAATGGTCATAAAGAAATTCAGCATGATCGGGTTTCGCGGCAGCAGAAAAACTTGGTCGAAGCCCTTTTTTAGTGTCAGCTGCTAGAGTGAATTGGGAAACGATTAGTAGGCCGCCACTAACATCTGAGAGAGACAGATTCATCTTTCCTTCGTCATCAGAGAAGATTCTATAGCTTAGTATTTTTTGTAAAAGTTTTTCAGCATCTGCTTTAGAGTCATTTTTTTGAACACCCAACAAAAGCAAAATCCCTTGGCCGATTTCCCCTGTTATGGATCCTTCGATCGATACAGATGCGCTAGAAACGCGCTGAACTAATCCGAGCATGGTAGTTACTCTTGACTATTTAAGTGATGAGCTAGCCGCTCGGTAGCTCTGATCAGGGCGTCGGTTATGCCCGGCTCACTAGAGGAGTGCCCTGCATCAGCGATAATATCCAGCTGGGCCTCTGGCCAAGCTTCACTCAGAGCAAAAGCTTGATTGACGGGGCATACCATGTCATAGCGTCCGTGAACGATCGTAGCGGGAATGCCTCTTAGCTTATCGGCATTGCTAATAATTTGGTTAGGCTCTAAAAACGCTTTGTTAATAAAGTAATGAGCTTCTATCCTGGCAATAGCCATGGCCATATGAGGGTGGGCAAAATGCCCAACGACATCTTCATTGGGGTGCAGTGTCGCACAGCGGCCTTCTAACAGAGACCAGGCTTTCGCCGCGGCCATCTGTTCCAACTCATTATCACCGGTGAGACGGCGATAAAATGCGCTGAGTAGATTGTGGTGCTCTGCTTCGGGAATGACATTAATGAAGTGCTTCCAGTAGTCAGGGAAGATATGCTTTACGCCGTCTTGATAGAACCATGAAATATCTTCGTCTCGACAAAGAAAAATACCTCGCAATACTAGACCCAAGACTAACTCTGGAAAGGTTTGCGCATAAACAAGGCTCAACGTAGAGCCCCAAGAGCCTCCAAAAACAACCCAGCGTTTGACGTTAAGGGCTTGGCGAATAACCTCGATGTCGGCGATCAATGCGGCAGTATTATTGTCTTCTAACAGAGCATGGGGCGTTGACTGCCCAGCACCGCGCTGATCGAACAAAATAATACGGTATTTTTCGGGATCAAAAAAACACCGATCGGTCGGATTCGCCCCCCCGCCAGGACCGCCATGGACAAATAGAACGGGAATACCCTCTGGGTTCCCAGATTCTTCGACATGCAGGATATGAGGAGCAGTCACAGCAAGCGATCGCGTGTGATAGGGCCGGATTGCCGGGAATGCTTTCTTCATTTGTCGGTGGCCTTTATTCTAATCCTTAATATTAGCGCAAAGCGGGAGAGATAGACAAAAAAACTCAACTGTTCTATTTTAGCGGTTTATAAAATACATTTTAGGTTATGGGGGCTTGTAGATGACTGAGATTGTTCGATGTGACTGGTGCGGAACGGACCCTATTTATCGTCAATATCATGATACTGAGTGGGGAGTCCCGTGCAGAGATGAGGTAAAGCTCTTCGAATTTTTGATTTTGGAGGGTGCCCAAGCAGGGTTGTCGTGGATTACCATTTTACGTAGAAGAGAAAACTATCGCCTGGCCTTTGCGCAATTTGACGTCGATCGGGTGGCAAAATTTAACGATGATGATGTAGCACGTTTGATGCAGGACTCTGGCATTATCAGAAACCGACTAAAGATCGAGAGTGCGATATCCAATGCTCGCCTGTATCAGGAGATCCAAAGAGAATATGGTAGCTTTAGTGATTTTATTTGGGGTTATATAGATCATGTACCTATGATTAACCAATGGTCAGGGATCGAAGCTATACCCGCTACCACATCAATGTCTGATCGAATTAGCAAAGACATGAAAAAGCGAGGGTTTCGTTTTTTTGGTAGTACGATCTGCTATGCCTATATGCAAGCAATGGGAATGGTTAATGACCATCTGAAAGAGTGCTTTAAGTGCCCTACTGGACTGTAAATTAGCTTGTTATCGCCAAGTTACCACCCATGTTCTTAGCCTGATATAGACTGTTTTCAGCTGAGAATATGAGGTCATTTAAATCACTACATTTACTTTGGGTGGCAATGCCAATGCTTATTGATACTGTAAGTTTGGCGCCCTTGGCATTTATCTTTAGACTATTTATTTTTTGCAACAACACATCGGCAATGATATTGCTCGCGCTGGGTTCATTGTGGGGCACTATAACTATAAAGGTATTACCTGCCCATCGGGCTAGCTTGTACTCTTCAGACAGACTGTCGCTTAAAAGCTGTCCCACTATGGTTAAAACGTTGTCGCCAACAGCAAGGCCGTATCGTTCGTTGATTGATTTAAAATTATCTAGATCAGCTAAAATCACGCCAAATGAGCTCTCTTCACCTTGGGGTTTGCTGTATTTTTCCTTCAGATAACGCTCTGCATGTTGGCGATTATACAGTCCGGTTAAGGCATCTATGAGTTTGAATTGGTCGATCTGTAAGGATAAATGATCAATGTTGTGTGCGTATTTTCCTCGCGATGAAGAAGCTTCATAAACAAAAATCATGGTCACAAAGCAGAGCAATATAAACTGCAGTGATTCTGTGGTCGAGTAAGGGGTAAGAATAGTTGTTGGGCTAAATAGGATTATGCTTGCAACGCAAAGTAAGGTAGCGCCCACTGGCAGGTTTGCCGGCCTAGGGCATACCTCCATAATAGTGCGGAGGCTTGATAGGCACCAGGCTAATGATAGGGCGCTAAAGCTATGTGTTAAGGAATATAAAAAACCTGGGAAAAGTGTTCCGACGACTAAAACTTGGGCAATCTTTTTGAACTTAGAATTCCAGAAGATGAGACTAAGTAGCAGTGAGCTACCCGTACCTAGATAAAAGGCAACCAAATCTAGCTCGTGATCGAGGTAAAAATAATAGGCGAATGACAGCGCAAAAGCGGCCTGTACCATCACCGACACAGGCGCCGTAAATAGAGAATCTACGTTGATTTTAAATTCGGTGGCTATCATTGCGGGTAATCTGCTCGTCCTTGAGCCGGCTATATAGTGAGTTGCTACTAGATTAGCACTTGATCTACGCTGAGTGGTAGTAGCATTGGACTACATGTAAGCGTTATCTTGAGTTCCTTTTTCGAGCGGTCTCCGTTAGAAGCTTTTTACGCAAGCGAATACTTTTAGGGGTGACTTCGACGAGCTCGTCGTCTTCAATAAATTCAAGAGCTTGCTCCAATGTGTGTTTGATTGGAGGGACGAGCGTTAAGGCCTCATCAGTACCTGACGCACGCACGTTGGTCAGCTGTTTCCCTTTGATGGGGTTAACGACTAGATCATTTGATCGTGAATGAATGCCGACCACCTGGCCTTCATAAACATCAATGGCGTGGCCTAAGAAGAGCCTGCCTCGAGCTTGAATATTGAAAAGAGCAAAGGCTGCAGTTTTGCCTTTAACCATGCTCACTAGTGCGCCATTTTTGCGTGTGAATTTTTCACCTTCTTTGGCTGGGGCGTAGCAGTCAAAAATGCTGGTCATGATTCCTGATCCTGAGGTCAGTGTCAGAAATGCGCCTCGAAAGCCAATTAGCCCACGTGAGGGCATAGAAAACTCTAGGCGGACGCGACCCTTACCGTCAGGAGACATGTTAGTCAGTTCTGCTTTCCGCATGCCTAGCTCTTCCATCACTGAACCTTGGTGCTTTTCTTCGACATCAATGACGACTTGTTCAAACGGCTCATGCACTTTGCCATCGACCAATTTTTTAACCACTTCGGGTCGAGACACACCCATCTCAAACCCTTCGCGCCGCATTGTTTCGATCAAAACAGAAAGGTGCAATTCGCCACGACCAGAGACAATAAATTTATCGGGCGTATCCCCAGGCTTAACCCTAAGTGCTACGTTGTGAATTAGCTCTTGGTTAAGGCGATCTTTGATATTCCGTGTGGTTACATATTTCCCTTCTAAACCAGCAAAAGGAGAGTCATTGACGATAAACGTCATACTTACGGTGGGCTCGTCAACACTCAGGGGCGGCAACGCTTCAATATGGTCTGGGTCGCATAGAGTGTCGGAGATGGCGAGGCCATCAATTCCGTTGATGCAAACGATATCGCCTGCGCCGGCTAGTTGAGTTTCAATCTGCTCAAGACCAAGGTAGCCTTTGACGTTGAGAACCTTACCTTTTCGCTGCTCACCGCCAGCACTTTTTACGATGACTTGTTGGCCAGGTTTGAGTTTTCCTCGAGTAATTTTGCCAACACCAATAACGCCAACATAGCTGTCATAGGCTAGAGCCGAAACCTGCATTTGAAAGGGCCCCTCGACATCAACCTGAGGTGCCGGAACGTCGGCGATAATCATTTTATAGAGTGGCGTCATATCTTCCGCCATATCTTTATAATCATTACCAGCAATACCATTTACCGCTGACGTGTAAATCACCGGGAAATCAAGCTGTTCATCAGTTGCGCCTAGGTTATCGAAGAGATCAAAAACCTGGTCCAATACCCAGTCTGGTCGCGCGCCGGGACGATCGATCTTATTAATAACAACAATCGGGCGCAAACCCTGCTCAAAAGCTTTTGATGTCACAAATCTAGTTTGCGGCATAGGCCCATCAACGGCGTCAACAAGCAATAAAACAGAATCGACCATCGACAATACGCGCTCAACCTCTCCGCCAAAATCGGCGTGTCCAGGAGTGTCTACAATGTTGATTCGGTATTCGTTCCAGTTAATAGCAGTATTTTTCGCCAAAATCGTGATGCCGCGCTCTTTTTCTTGGTCGTTGGAGTCCATCAATCGTTCTGAACCCACATCCTTTCGATCTAGGGTGCCTGACTGGCTTAGAAGTTTATCAACCAAGGTTGTTTTGCCGTGATCGACGTGGGCGATAATGGCGATGTTGCGCAAATTACTTATTGACATGGGGGCTACCAGTTGGGTCAAAAGGTCGCGATTATAGTGGAATTCTCAGAAACTACCATTGATCTTTTCAGTGATTCCTTTATTGCACTTAAATGCTGACGCTGATTGACCCTAAATATGCGCTTAAATCAAGGCTTAGTCAGGCTTTGGCCGATTCATAATTCCGACATTCTTAAAACCGCGATCACGCATAATATTGGCCTGGAGTCGACTCATGATGCCTTTGTCGCAGTAGATAAGGTAGGTCGGCATGTTGTCGAGCTCTGAAAGTTGCGCGTCTAAGTTAAAGAAAGGGATTAGAATAACCTCATTAAAATTCAATTCTAGCGGCGAATCAGCAGCTTCTTGCGGATGGCGAACATCGATAACAATATCGCCCGGCGCCGGCATATCGACGGTCGCGATGTTTGGTTTTGCGTATTGTTTGGTAAGCAATGTCATTTTTAGCGCACCAACAGCTTAATAGCCCAGTATTTTAGCAAGAAAAAGCAATATAGTGCGCGCGACAATCTTGGGTGCGGACTTTAAAGAGCGTTAGCACCTAAAATGGTCCTTCTTGCATCTAATTAGCACCATAACGGTGCGTATTTGTAGGTATAGCACCTTTATGGTGCACTACGGATCGCTTGATTGGCTTTATTGTGGCGATAGGGGGAAGAGTTTCCCTTAGAGTCTCTATCGTTTGCGGCGCCTCCGTGTAAGGCAAGTTAAAAGAGCCCATTGGCATGACAATTGCACTATGTAAACAGTGGAATAGCTAAAGTGCAGGTTAGGTTAAGGTTAGAGGTTTGGACTGCATATATAATACGGGCAGCTACTGGTTTAGGAATACTTAAATGCAATGTAAAAGAGTCATTTTTACTTGACGTAAAAATGGTCTATGATCCGTATCGGTGTTGCAATAGAAGTGAATTAATTTAAACGGAGAGTCATCAAAAATGAAAGCAAAGTTAGAATATATTTGGTTAGATGGTACGGCGCCAACTCAATGTTTGCGCAGTAAAACTCAGGTTCGACACGATTTTGGTGGAACTTTAGAAGAGTGCCCTATGTGGTGCTTTGATGGAAGCTCTACAAACCAAGCTGAAGGCAATGCCTCAGATTGCTTGCTAAAGCCTGTTGCGATTTATCCTGACCCAGACAGAAGCAATGCCTTTTTGGTCATGACTGAAGTCATGAATGCCGATGGGACTCCCCACGTAACCAACGGTCGAGCGACGATTAACGATGACGACAATGACTTTTGGTTCGGCTTCGAGCAAGAGTATTTCTTGTGGGATGTTGACACGCAATTACCACCTGGCTTTCCTCATGGTGGATTTCCTGCTCCTCAGGGACCTTATTACTGTTCTGTTGGCGCTGCTAATACCTTCGGGCGTGATTGTGTTGAAGAGCATTTTGATATTTGCTTGGAAGCCGGCCTTAATGTTGAAGGCATTAACGCTGAAGTCGCAGCAGGCCAGTGGGAATTTCAATGTTTTGCAAAGGGTGCTAAACAAGCCGGAGATGAAATTTGGGTTTCTCGGTATTTGTTAGAGAGAACCGGTGAAAAGTACGGCTATGCGATCAATTATCACCCTAAGCCTCTAGGTGATACGGACTGGAATGGTTCAGGCATGCATGCCAATTTTTCTAATGGCGCTATGCGCGACCTTGGAGATGAAACTGTTTTTACCAAAATATGCGAAGAATTTGGTAAAAACATTGAGCGCCACATTAGTGTTTATGGTGCAGACAACGACCAGCGCCTAACAGGCAAGCATGAAACTCAGTCTATTAATGAGTTCAGCTACGGCGTTTCAGATCGTGGAGCCTCTATTCGGATTCCGATTGGCACTGTTGAAGATGGCTGGAAAGGCCGTCTAGAAGATCGCCGAACATCATCCAACGCGGACCCTTATAAGGTTGCCGCAGCCATCATCAAAACCACCAAAGAAGCTTTGGCGTAAATTAGTCGCCCTGAGGGATCCCTCCCTCAGGGCAGCTTTAATGCGTTATAGCCGATAGACCTCCTTTACTACCCTGCTGTCTTTTCGTGCTTTCACCAGACCAAAAAAATGCAATCCATTTTAAGCCTGTTTAGCGTCCTGAGCCTACAGATTACCTTAGGCCACCCTCTCTTTTTACTCTCTAGACCGCATTTTAGGCCTATTTTGGATTAAATTCTGCTCCGATACTCATGCTTGGCAGGTGCGATGCTTTAGTGCTTGCACTATAATGGTGCATAATAAAGGTGCGGCACCTTTGTAGTTAGTCTTTTAATCGGTTGCGGCCCTTATTCTTGTGGGCTCACGGTGGATTAAGTGTTGGCCTGCTTATTGCTAGTACTAAGACATATTAATCAATAGCACGCTTAAGGGCGTGTAAATGGATCAGCGTCCAAGGGCTTATGAATTCAAATCAACTCCATCAATTGTTACTAGATAATCTAAATACGGCGGTATTACTGCTGGATGCGGAGTTATCCATTAATTATGTTAATTCGGCGGCCGAGTCGCTATTACAAGTGAGCAGTCTTCGATTGATAGGTTCTAACGTTAGCGAGTTGTTTAGTGACGGAGAATCATCAAAGGGGAATCTCTTGGAGGCTTTAGAAAAGAACCTTGCACATACTCGCCGGCATGAATATATCAGAGCGTTAGCGTCGATGGATCTGTTTCAAGTTGATTACACGGTCACCCCGGTAGAGGTAAATCTTGAGCCAATGCTCTTGATGGAAATGCAGCCCATTGATCGGTTCCTAAAAATAAATCGAGAAGAGGCGTTGTTGTCGGTACACGACACATCAAAGAGCTTGATTAGAGGATTAGCGCACGAAATAAAAAATCCACTGGGTGGTATTCGTGGCGCCGCCCAGCTATTAGATCAAGAGATTGCAAGCATTGGGTTAGACGACGAAACACGTGAACTCTGCAAAATTATTACGACGGAGACTGATCGATTACGCAACCTTGTTGATCGGCTATTGGGGCCTAATCAAATTCCTAGCTTTGAACAAATAAACATTCACGAGGTGACTGAACATGTGGCTGCCTTGTTAGAAGCCGAAGCGCAAGGCTCTTTAGTGATTTTAAGAGACTATGATCCGAGTATTCCCGATATTCAAGGGGATAGAGTTCAGCTTATTCAGGCGGTACTTAATGTCGCCCGCAATGCAATGCAAGCGGTCCTGGAGTCGGGTCGGTCTGACCCATTAGTGACGATTAAGTCACGCATTCAGAGGAGCTTCACTATTGGAGGTAAGCGTCACCGGGTTGTATGCCGAATTGATGTTATTGATAACGGTCCGGGGGTTTCTGAGGAAATCTTTGAGCGGATATTCTTTCCAATGATTAGTGGTCGCAGCAACGGATCTGGACTCGGACTCACGATTGCCCAGACAGCGGTAAACGGACATCAAGGCATTATTGAATGCGATTCTGAGCCAGGGAATACTAGGTTCGCTATTTATTTACCAATAAGGGATTAACATGAAAAACAAATCGGAAATTTGGATAGCAGAAGATGATCGCTCATTGCGCTGGGTGATGGAAAAGGCGATTAGCCGGGAAGGTATCGACGTTCGTAGTTTTGAGACGGGTAATGATTTACTTAGGGCTCTTAAAAGTGCTCAACCAGAAATTATCATCTCCGACATCCGTATGCCAGGTATTGATGGCTTGGAGTTACTGAAAGAAATTCACAGCAAGCATGCGGACATACCCGTTATTATTACTACCGCTCATTCCGATTTAGACAGTGCGGTGGCGGCCTATCAGGGTGGCGCATTTGAATATTTGCCAAAGCCATTCGATCTAGACGAATTAGTAGATGTTGCGCGCCGCGCCATCTCATTCTCCAGAGAACAAAAATCTACCGTACAAGCAGCAGTGGCTAGTCCCATGGTTCAGGAGATTATTGGCGAGGCTCCGGCGATGCAGGAAGTATTCAGAGTAATAGGCCGATTGTCCAATTCCAACATAACAGTGTTAATTAATGGCGCATCAGGCACGGGTAAAGAGTTGGTAGCTCATGCGCTTCATAAACATAGCCCGCGGAAAACAGCTAAATTTATAGCCCTTAATATGGCTGCTATTCCGCATGACTTAATTGAATCAGAGTTGTTCGGCCACGAAAAAGGCGCTTTTACTGGTGCGGCCCAGCGACGTGAAGGTCGGTTTGAGCAAGCCGATGGTGGCACGCTCTTTTTGGACGAGATTGGAGACATGCCTTCCGAAGCCCAAACCCGACTATTGAGGGTTTTGGCAGATGGCGAGTTCTACCGTGTTGGTGGCCATACAGCGGTTAAGGTGGATGTGCGGATTATTGCAGCAACCCATCAAAACCTAGAAGAATTAGTTGCGGCTAATCGCTTTCGAGAGGATTTATTTCATAGGCTAAATGTTATTCGTGTTCATTTGCCAAAATTAGCCAATCGTCGCGAAGACATCCCTCAACTTATGACGCACTTCTTTCATCTTGCTGCTAAAGAGTTGGATATGGAGCCCAAAGTTTTATCTCACGAGGCTGAGGAGATTTTCTACAATTTGCCTTGGCCTGGAAATGTCAGAGAGCTAGAGAATATATGCCGATGGCTAACTGTTATGGCGGCCGGACGAGAAGTGCTTCTCTCGGATCTACCACCAGAACTAAAGACTGAGAGTGCTGAGAAAGAATCTCTAATCCAAGGAGATTGGCAACAGATGCTAAGGCACTGGAGTGAGAGAGAATTAAAGTCTGGACGCAAAAGCATCCTTGAGCAGGCCCTTCCCGCTTTTGAGATGACTATGATTGAAACAGCTTTAGCGCACACTGGCGGGCGAAAGAAAGATGCGGCTTTGCTGCTTGGATGGGGTAGAAATACGCTAACCAGAAAACTTCAAGAATACGGTATGGAAAGTCAGGGTATCTAGGTATTAAATCCATAAAAAACCCCGCCAAATTAGGGCAGGGTTAGTCAACTCTTGAGATCCAGTCTTAGTGTGTTGTGTCGTCGCCTTTTGTCTCAGTCGGCTCAGTTGTTTCCTCTGCTTGGGCTTCCGCCTGTTGAACAGCAGAGGCAAAGAGGGCATCAAAATTAATCGGCGGTATCATCAAGGGAGGGAACGATCCCTTGGTAAGTGTGCTGTCAATTGTTTCTCTGGCGTAGGGGAACAGCATCGACGGACAGGTAGTGTTAATCACTTGAGTCAACTGCTGGCCTTCAATCCCTTGAATTGTAAACAGGCCTGCCTGCTCTACTTCGATCAAGTAAATAGTCTCTTCACCGTCGGTAACGGTAATCGTTAGTCGAAGAGCAACTTCGTATACACCCTCTCCAACCTTACTGCTTTTGGTGTTTAGATCTTGGCTTACTTTGGGTTGCCATTGTTTTTGAAATGCAGCCACTCCCTGAGGAGTTTCAAAAGAGAGATCCTTGAGGTAGATTCGCTGCACAGCAAACTTGGGCCCAGTATCTTCTGTGGCTACAGCCGCAGCTTGGTCAGTAGAGGAAGTTTCATCAGTCATTACTTAAACCTTTAATTGTGTGTGGATTAATGTGTTGCCATGATCTTTATATGGCGTCACTTTCATCCAATTCAACCCCATTTTTCAAAAGAGCATCTAATTCGCCAAGAGTCTCTAATTGCTGCAACTCAGAATAACCCCCAACATGTGTTTCGCCAATCCAAATTTGCGGAACAGTGCGCTGACCACTCTTTTCCATGATCTCTCGACGCAAGTCCATGTCTGAATCTACCGAAATATCATCAAAGCTAACATCGCGCGTGCTGAGGAGATGTCGAGCCGCAGTGCAATAAGGGCAGAATCGTGTTCCATATAGTACTACCTGAGGCATGTAAGCACCTTTAATAATGTCGTTATGATTTTTTTGGGCTAGCCTTTTTGCCTTGGACTACTGGCATGTTTTGTTGCTGCCATTCGCTCATTCCGCCACTCAATCGACGAACCGTGTAGCCTTGTTTGGTCATCTCTTTTCCAGCACCACCGGCGTGTTGGCCCATCTGATCGGTTAACACTATAATTTTTTCGCGGTGTTTCTCAATCTCACTTATCCGAGTCGCTATTTTAGTATGGGGGATGTTGATCGCACCATGAACATGGCCTGCCTGGTAATCAGCGTTTGCACGAACATCCACAAGCACAGCCTGGTCTGCATTCATTAAAGACACAAGCTGTGAGCAAGTCATTGGCTTTCCGCCTTTCGTCCGTTCGGTCAATGCAAAAATATAGATAAGCACCAGTAATAAGCTTATTAGGAGCCATTGCTCACTTGCAAAAATAAAAATATCCACGTATTTACACTCTTTGGCTAAGTTTTTGGAGCGCTAAGTCAGCGCGGCGTGAATTATACACATGAATGATAGTCTTAGGAATTGGCTGTCGTCTGATTATGCCCATCGATGCCATATAGGATTGCAATTGTCAGGCAGGCTGCTCACTAAGCCAAGGGCTGCCCACTTCATTCCTGGAGCGTGAAAGTCTGACCCGCAGGAGGCAAGCAGACCATATTGATTACATAAAGTGGCTAAATCTCTAGTAACGGCAGGTACTTGAAGGCCAGAAATAACTTCCATGCCCTCCCCGCCTGCACTGCAAAAATCCGTGAGTAGCTCCTTGAGCTTTGTGCGGGTCATTTTGTACTTGCTTGGATGAGCTAATACCGCAATGCCTCCTGACTCTCGAATCCATTGGACGACGGTAGCAGTCTCAGCCCATTGCTCTTTTATATCGCCAACCTTCCCTGCGCCAAGATACTTTTTGAACGCCTGTTTAATGTTTGATACGGCGCCTATATTAACAAGATGCTGGGCAAAATGAGGGCGCCCAATCTGCCCGTCGGCCAAAAGCGTCGCGCCCTCTAGGCAATGCTCAAAGCCTAAGTTACTCAGGCGCTCAGCGATTTTTTCGGCACGATCGAGACGAGCTTTTTTTTGCTGCGCCACGCCACAAATAATGGACTCACTTACAGGGTCGACATTTAACCCAACGATATGAATGCCCTGCTTGCGCCACTGACTAGAAAATTCAATACCAGTAATAAGTTGCAGTTTTGCCGGAATAACCTTTATCGCGCTGTAGGCATCTAGAGTGTCATGATCTGTAATTGACAGAATATCCAATGCGCGCTCATTGGCTAGATCGACCAACTGTTCAGGCGTTAAGCTGCCGTCAGACATGTTGGTATGGCAGTGGAGGTCGACATTCATAATGTTCACTTTTTCCGAGTTATATAGATTGTACCAGTCTCTGCAGCCTATATAATCCTTATATGACTGACCTTAAAACTATCGCACCTATTTCAAAAAAGCAGAAAGAACAGGTAAGCGCTGCTACTGCCGCCTGTATTGATAAAGCTAGCGTCTTATTTGAACGAAAATTTTCCAAATTACCCGTTGATTTTGACCTGCGTGGTAAGTGTGCTGGCATGTATCAGGTAAGAGCCAGGCAACGGCGTATTCGCTACAATCCCTGGATATTTGCTAAATATTATCAAGAAAGTTTGGCTAATACCGTTGTGCACGAAGTTGCGCATTATATCGTCGACTGTATGTGGGGGATGAGAACGGTGAAACCTCACGGTAAAGAGTGGCGCCAAATAATGATCACTATGGGTGCGGTGCCAACGGTGACTGGAAAATATGATCTAACCGGTATCCCAACCCGCCAGTACCAGCGGCATGCCTACCACTGCAATTGTCGTGTTCATCAACTCACCCTATTGCGGCACAACAAGATAGTCAGTCGGGTCGCAAGTTATCGATGCCAATTTTGCCATTCTGACCTAAAGCAGGGGGGGTAGGGCTGCTTATGAGTTCCTGGTTCGTTTATATGGTTCGTGCAAGCGACCAAAGTCTTTATACCGGTATCACCACTGATATCGATAGGCGTTTGGCTGAGCATCAGTCTGGGAAAGCGGGCGCTAAGTACTTTAGGGGACGCAGCGCCTGTGAAATGGTCTATGCCGAGCCCAACCACACCAGAAGCAGCGCCAGTAAGCGTGAGGCGGCTATCAAAAAGTTGGCTCGGCAGCAAAAGCTTGAGCTAATTAGGGATCAGGGGTTATAGCT
>Ga0302127_10000010_pt1 | contig 95930 bp, 82 predicted proteins | sample CB4_SCM_MG_FD_204452 | JGI IMG/M metagenome (GOLD analysis project Ga0302127, IMG submission 204452) | Marine microbial communities from Western Arctic Ocean, Canada - CB4_SCM | ecosystem: Environmental > Aquatic > Marine > Oceanic | place: Canada: Western Arctic Ocean | collected 2017-09-24
GACGCACCCTCACCGACCTCGCCGTCCTCTCTGCGCCACGGGCGAGGGTGGTACGCGACGGGGCCGCCACAGATGTCAACGTCTCGGCGGTCGTGGCTGACGACCTGCTCGAACTGCGACCCGGGGATCAGGTCGTGGTGGACGGCGTGGTCGTGGAGGCCATGGGTCTCGAGGTGGACGAATCCCTCCTCACGGGTGAAGCAGACCCGATGGACAAGACGGTCGGTGACCCGGTCCTGTCCGGAAGCTTCGTGGCGGCCGGCATGGGGCATGTCCGGGCCACCCTCATCGGCTCCGAGTCGTATGCCGCCACCCTCGCCGAGGAGGCAAGGCGATTCACCCTGGTGGACAGCGAGCTGCGGACCGGGGTGAACTCCATCCTCCGCTGGCTGACCGTGATCATCCCGCCGGCCGCGGGCCTGCTGCTGATAAGGCTCCTCGTCACCGAGGACCTCTGGGAGGAGGCGCTGCGCGGGACTGTGGCCGCCGCCGTCGCAATGGTCCCCGACGGCCTCGTCCTGCTGACCAGCCTCTCGTTCATCGTCGGCGTGGTCGCCCTCGCACGTCGCAAGGCCCTGGCCCGCGAGCTGGGCTCTGTGGAGCTTCTGGCACGCGTCGACATCCTGTGCCTGGACAAGACCGGCACGATTACCACCGGTGAGATCTCCTTCGCCGGAATTGAGACGATCGGCGCCACCACGACAGGCGAAGCCGCGGATGCCGTAGGCGCCATGGCAACAGCCGACCCCGCACCCAACGCCACGCTCGCTGCCATGGCGTCGGCCCTTGATGCACCTGACTGGACCACGACGACGACCGTCCCGTTCTCGTCGGCCCGCAAGTGGGCGGCCGCCGACTTCGACGGCCGGGCGACCTTCCACCTGGGAGCACCCGACATCCTGCTGCCTAAGGGCGAATGGGCCGTGGCGCGTGAACGGGTCGCCGAACTGGCCGAGACCGGCCAACGGGTCCTGGTGCTCACCCGTTCGAGCGCCGGTACGTGCGATCCCGAGACCCTGCCCGCAGCCCGACTGCCAATGTGCCTGATCCTCCTGGAGGACACGGTCAGGCCCGAGGCGCCTGAGATCCTGACGTGGTTCACCGAGCAGGGCGTGAGCCTCAAGGTGATTTCCGGAGACCACCCCGCCACGGTCGCCGCCGTGGCCCGTCGGGCCGGCGTACCCGGAGCCGACCACTGGGTTGACGCCAGGGACCTCCCGGACGACCAGGAAGGCCTGGCTGATGCAATGGCCGCCGGAGCAGTGTTCGGTCGCGTCACGCCACACCAGAAGCGGGCCATGATCGACGCCCTGCAGTCCCGGGGTCACACCGTTGCCATGACCGGCGACGGCGTGAACGACGTGCTCGCCCTGAAGGACGCCGACATGGGCATAGCCATGGGATCGGGCAGTTCGGCATCACGGGCGGTGGCCCAGCTCGTCCTGCTGGACGACCAGTTCTCGACACTGCCCAGGGTGATGGCCGAGGGCCGTCGCGTCATCAACAACGTTGAACGGGTGGCGAACCTGTTCATCACCAAGGCCACCTACGCAGTCCTGCTCACAGCCCTCGTGGGCCTGTTCGGGGTTCCGTTCCCGTTCCTACCCAAGCAGCTCACCCTCATCGGCACCATCTCGGTGGGGGTACCCGGCTTTTTCCTGGCCCTCGCACCCGATGCCTCCCTCGTCAGGCCGGGGTTCCTGCCCCGGGTGCTGCGTTATGCCGTGCCGGCCGGCACGGCGGCCGCCGCCGCAACGTTCACCGCCTACGAGGTGGTGCGGCGCAGCGAGGCCACCCTGGAGGCGGCACGCACCTCGGCCACCCTCACGCTCCTGGGCATCAGCCTCGTCGTGCTGCTCGGCATCAGCCGGCCGCTCCGACCCTGGAAGGTCGCTCTGGCGGGTGCCATGGCTGCCTGGTACGCCCTGACCATGACCTGGTCATTCCCCCGCGACTACTTCGAGCTGGTGATCCCATCCACCTCGGCGTGGTTCACGGCTGCGGTCTGCACAGCGGTGGGCGGGCTGCTCATCGCCCTTCTGCCACGGCTCGTGGACCGCTTGCCGGCACGGCGCTAGACCACCTGCCCAGCCGCAGGAGGCCCGCGACTAGCGTCACGGGGCACCATCGGGACCAATGGCGATCCCCGCCCGACCTGAGGGGTACACGATGACCAACACCAGCCTCTTCGCAACCGCCCTTGACCAGTTCAACCGTGGCGCCGACATCATCGACCTCTCCGATGACCTCAGGTCGATCCTCTCGCAGCCCAAGAACGAGATCATCGTCAACTTCCCCGTCCGCATGAACAACGGCACCTACCGGGTGTTCCGGGGCTACCGGATCCAGCACAGCAACCTGCTGGGCCCGTACAAGGGTGGGGTGAGGTTCCACCCGATGGTGGACCTCGACGAGGTCAAGGCCCTCGCCTCCTGGATGACCTGGAAGTCGGCCCTCTGCGACATTCCGTTCGGGGGCGCCAAGGGCGGCATCTCGTTCGACCCGACAGCGCTCGAGACCGACGAGTTGGAACGCGTCGTCCGACGGTTCACCCATGCCCTGGGGACCAACATCGGTCCCGACCACGACATTCCCGCCCCCGACCTGGGCAGCAACGCCCAGTCGATGGTCTGGATGATGGACACATATGCCAACTCCACCGGGGCGACGGAGAGCCAGAACGTCAAGCGGATCGTCACCGGCAAGACGTTGGAGACCGGCGGCAGCCCCGGCCGGGAGAAGGCCACCGGGCAGGGGGTCGTGTTCTGCCTCCAGCACTGGGCCGACGAGGTGGGCTTCGACCTTTCCGGAGCCACGGTCAGCATCCAGGGCTTCGGCAACGTGGGCAGCGCCACCGGACGGATACTGCAGGTGCACGGCGCCAAGCTGGTGGCGGTGGCCGACCATGCCGGAGCCATCACCGACGAGGATGGCATCGACGCCTTCGAGCTCGCCGACTGGGTCCGGGAACACGGCTCGGTGTCCGGGTTCCCGAATGCCATGTGGATAGACGACGAGGACTTCTGGTCGGTTCCGGCGGACCTCCTCGTGCCGGCAGCCCTGGAGAACCAGATCACCGCCGAGAACGTCGGGCGCATCCAGGCACGGGTCATCGTCGAAGCAGCCAACGGCCCGACGACGCTGGAGGCCGAGAAGATACTCAAGCAACGCGGCATCGACGTCCTGCCCGACATCCTGGTGAACGCGGGCGGTGTCGTCGTCTCGTACTTCGAGTGGCTGCAGAACCGTTCCGCCCAGCGCTGGGTCCTGGAGGACGTGGACTTCAAGTTGCGCGAGATCCTGTGGAAGGCCTGCGACGAGGTGGTCGACATCCGTTCCGAACTGGGCATCGAGTCGCGTCGTGATGCTGCCTACGCAGTGGCGCTGCGACGCCTGCAGGTCGTGTACCAGCAGCGGGGAATCTTCCCCTGAGCCCGGAAGCCCATGGCTGACGGGACCCGCACCCTGCTGGTCGGTGACGGCCCACTCGCCGATGGACTGCACGACGGCCTGCTGGACCGCGGCCACCTTGTGGCCCAGGTGGTGCCCGTACGCACCGACGATGGGACCGATGTCGGTACTGGCATCGGAACCGGCATCGGCCTGATCGGCCGTCCAGAGTTGGTTGTCCACGTACCGACTGTGCCGGCCAGAGCGGTGGCCCTCATCGACCAGTCCACACAGCAGTGGGTGGAAGCCTGTGAGGCACCAATGGCCGAAGCCTTCGCCGTGGTCCGGGCCTGTCGTGCATACCTCTCGGACCGGGCACGCCTCGTGTGGGTCGTGCCGACAGTGGCCATGGGCGGAGCCGCCGGCTTCGTGGGTTTCGCAGCCGCAGCCGAGGGGATCCGTGCCCTGGCCAAGAGCACCGCCAGGCAGTGGGGGGCCGATGGCCTGACCACAGCGGTGCTGGCCGTGGCACCCGAGCTGGTCCTTCCGGCTGAGTCTGGCGCCGGAGCGCTGGTCCCGACCCTCGCCGGCCCGGCGCTGGGTCGGTCCGGGGATGCCTTCGGCGACATCGCCCCCCTACTGGACCTGCTGGCCGATCCGTCGGCCCGGTTCATGACCGGTACGACCCTGGTGGCCGACGGCGGCGTCTGGATGGCACCGTGAGCCCGGGTCCGGCATCGGGGAGCCGGCTGCTGGAAGGCCGCGTGGTGCTGGTGACCGGCGGTGCTTCAGGTCTGGGCCTCGGTATGGCCACGGCCATGGCGGCCCATGGGGCGGCGGTCGTGCTGGCCTGTCGACGACCTGAAATCGGTGAGCCCGCCGCCGCTGTGCTCCGGGAGGCAGGGCATGACGTCCGGTGCGTCCGTTGTGACGTGACCTCGGCCGACGACATCGGAGCCTCTGTGGAGGCGACCGTGACTGCACATGGACGGCTGGACTGCATGGTGCACAACGCCATTGCCCCTACCGGTGGTCCGACCCGGATCCAGGACGTGTCCCAGGACCACTGGGACGCCATGGTGGCCACGACCATCCGGGCCACATTCGACGGAGCCCGTGCAGCCCACCCGCACCTGCGCGATTCGGGCGGCTCGATGATTCTCATGACGTCGGCGGCAGGCATGGAGGGAAGCACCCACCTGCCCGTCTACGCCATGGTGAAGGCGGCCCAGCGCACGCTGGCCAAGGGTCTGGCTGCTGAATGGGGAGCCGACTCCATACGTGTCAACTGCATCGCACCGGTGGCCGACACCGCTGCGATGCAACGTGCCTACATGGAGAACCCGGACCTGCGGGAACGCCTCCTGGAACGGACGCCTCTGGGACGGATCGGCAACCCGCTCGATGACGTCGGCCCTGTAGCGGTGTTCCTGGCCAGCGACATGGCACGGTTCATAACCGGCCAGACGCTCTGCGTGGACGGTGGCGGCTTCCTCGGTCTGTGACCGGGCGGCGTGTGCTCTGGGCTTCAGCCGGCCTCGGCGAGTGCAGCAGCGGCACGACGTGCGGCCACCTGGCGTCGCCCGATGATGGGGGTGGTCGGGGCGAATCCGGCGGTGGCCCGCTCGGCCTCAGACTCTCCGCCCCAGAATCCCAACTCACGGTTCTCGCGGGCGTACTCACGGCAGGAGTACATGGCCGGACAGGCGGCGCAGAGTTCTGCGGCACGCGCCTCGCGGCGGACCCTGGCTTCGGGGCGCTCGGCGAAGGGGGCGAAGAACTGGTCGCTGCGGCCGACGCACAGGGCGTCATCCACCCAGTTCATCGCCTGGGAGTCAACGTAAAGGTTCACCACTGCATCTGACACGGTTGTCTCTGTTCCCCTCGGACATCTCGACCGGATAGGACGGATTGCCCCTCCGCGGATGCCATCAAACTCGCCTGTCCTGAGATCGTAGGAATCCCATCCGTCGCGCTCCAGTGTTTCGCGATGATTGTTAGAGAATCTATCTATCTATTTTAGAGATTGTTTCACCCGTTCTGGATGCCTGCCCACGATGACCAGCGGGTAATAAGACGACCTGACCCGCCGGGCCACCCCTCCACCCGGATCATGCATTGCCCACCCGGGGCTGCCAGAGTGGCACCGTGCCCGACAACGCTCCCGCCAATGCGGACAACGTGGACAGCGAAGCCAACGCGGACAAACTGGGCCACATGGAGCACGAAGACCACGATCCCGGCCCCTACTTCGACGACCTCGTCGTCGGACAGACCCTCGCTCCGGCACCAGCCGTCACGATCGGACCCGGGGAAGCAGCCATCTACCAGGCCATCTGCGGCGACCCCCTGGCCACCTCCCTGAGCCACCCGCTGGCCGAAGCGGTCACAGGACACCCGGGCGCCCTGGTCAACCCGGCGCTGGTCCTGCACGTGTCGATCGGCCAGAGCACGGTGGCAACCCGTCGCGTGATCGCCAACCTCTTCTACCGGGGCGTCGTCCTACACCGACCGGTCCGTCACGGTGAGACCCTGCAGACCACCGTCGAGGTCAGGGCCCTCTCCGAGCTGAGCCGACGCGACGACCGCCCCGCCCGCGGCCTGGCCCTGCTGGGCATCCACACCGTGCGGATCGACGACGGAGCAACCGTGGCCGACTACGAGCGCTGCGCGATGCTGCGATTCCGGGATGCCACGACGGTGACCGGCCACGACGACGACCTGGGAGCCGTCGACACCCGGATCAACCTGGACGACTGGGAGGGCCGGATCCCCTCCGACTGGGACCCCACCCCGCTGGGCCACGCGGCAGTCAGGGACTGGCGGGTGGGAGTCCGCCGCAGCGACATGCTGCGCGACACCGTCGGCCTCGCCACGGAACTCGCCCGCCTAACCCAGAACCAGGCTCCGGTACATCGTGATCCGGCGCTGGGGCCCGAGGGCCGGCGACTCGTATACGGGGGGCACACGATCGGGCTGGCCCAGGCCTCCCTCGTCCGGATGCTGCCCGACACGGCCACGGTGCTCGGTTGGCAGGCCTGCGATCACCTGGGCCCCGTGTTCGAGGGCGACGTGCTGGCCTGCCACCACACGCTGCTCGACGAGCGGCCCGCTGCCGGCGGCCGACTCCGGGCCGTGCGGGTCGAGGTTGACAGCGACAGCGGAGGCGAGGTAACCCCGGTCCTGGACTGGCGTGTCGTGACCTGGGGCGCCTGACGGCCCGGAGCGTCACAGAACTCAGTCGGCTGTCGCCACCGCTCCACGGTCGATGAGTGCCCCCACCTCAGCCGAGGTGAGGCCCAGGTCAAGGGTCAGGATCTCCACGGTGTGCTGGCCCAGCAGCGGCGCCACCTGTGCGCCCCTGTCGGCAGCGCTCCCGCCGAAGGCCAGCGGGGATCCGGGAACAAGGTGGGTCCCCACACCCGGCTGGTCAAGCTCGGCGAACAGCGGGTTGGTCGTAGAGCACCGGGGGTCCTCGTCCAACAGTTCGGCGACCGTCCGGTACGGGCCCCAGCACACCGCGTTTGCATCCAGCCCGCTGGCCACCTCGGCGAGGGTGCGTTGAGCGAACCATGGATCGAACAGGTCGCAGAGTCGACCGGTGGCCCCGTACCTGGCGCCCTCGTCGGCGAAGTCCACGCCCAGTTCCGCGGCGAGGGCGGCAACCTCGGCCTCCATGCCGGTCACCTCCAGCAGGCCCCGCCACTGCTTCGGGGTGATCGCAACCACCATCACCCGCCGGTCATCCGCCGTCTTGAAGTCCCGCCCGAAGGCCCCGTAGATGGCATTGCCGACCCGGCCGCGGACCTGGCCGTTGACCTGCGCTTCAGCCAGGTTCCCCAGGGATCCCACCGTGGCCAGCGCCACGTCGGACAGCGCAATCGTGACCTGCTGACCCTCGCCTGTCCGATAGCGGTGCCGATCGGCAGCCACCAGGCCGAGTGCCGCCATCTGCCCGCAGACCAGATCCCATGCCGGGACGACGTTGTTCACCGGGCGCGGATCGTCCGGGTGGCCGGTCATGGCCGGATAACCGACCGCGCAGTTGATCGTGTAGTCCAGAGCACTTGTGCCATCGTGCGAGCCGGTGATGACGAGCATCACCAGGTCCTCGCGGCGGGACCGCAGCTCCTCGTAGGACATCCACCCCACCGGCGGGAAGTTGGTGAGGAAGTTGCCGGCCCGGGCAATCAACTCGGCCAGCAGCTCGGTCACCTCCGGATCCCGCAGGTTCACGGCCAGCGAACGCTTGCCCCGGTTCAGGCCGTTCCAGTAGAGGCTGACACCGTCTTTTGTCAGCGGCCAACGGCGATGGTCCAGGCCACCACCCACCTGGTCGAAACGGATGACATCGGCACCCAGCTGGGCCAACGTCATCCCGCCGGACGGCGCGGCCACGAAGGCCGTGCCCTCCACGACCGACAGGCCCTCCAACGGGCCGGTCACCATCCCGACCAACCCACCAGGAGGCTCAGGAGAGTGCCCGGATGTCTTCCAGGACGGCCGAAGCGTGTTCGTTGAGGTCCTCACCTGCAAGGTCGTAGGTGCGGACGATGATGCCCTCGGGGTCGATCAGGTAGCTGATGCGTCGCGGGTAGAACTTGTCCTCCTGTACGGCCAGATAGGCCGCACCCATCACCTTGTCGGTGTCGGCCAGCAGGCGGTACCCAAAGCCCTGCTCGTCGGCGAAGTTCTTCTGCGCCTCGACGGTGTCGAAGCTGGCGCCGACGATCACCGCGTCGGCTGATTCATAGTCCGGGGTTCGGTCACGGAACCCGCCGCCCTGAATCGTTCAACCGGGGGTGGACGCCACCGGATACCACCAGAGGGCCACCCAGTGGCCACGCAGGCTCTCCAGGGTCACGACCTGACCGTCCTGGTCAGGCACGGCGAAGCCCGGAGCCGTGGTTCCAACTTCAAGCATCTCGTCTCCTCAACTCAGGGGGTTGTCGCTACGACGAACCTAGTGCCCGGGCCGTCACCGACGGCGAGACCGGGTCAGGCCATCCACGAGATCGCCTGGACCTCGCTGTAGGCCTCGAGGCCGGCGATGCCACGGTCACGGCCGATCCCGGACTCCTTGAACCCGCCGAAGGGCGCGTTCGGGTGGGGCACGATGCTGTTCAGTGCCACGTTGCCAGACTCCAGGCGCCGGGCAATGCGGTAGGCGCGGGCCATGTCGCCGGCGTAGACGTAGCTGTAGAGCCCGTACGCCGAATCGTTGGCGATAGCCACCGCCTCGTCATCGCCGTCGTGTGGCAGCACGACCACCACCGGGCCGAACGCCTCCTCGCGCACGACGTGCATGTCCGTGGTGCAGTCGGCCAGCAGGGTCGGGGCTACGAAGTAGCCGGGCAGGTCCGGACGGTCCCCTCCGCACACCAGCGTGGCGCCGGCGTCCACCCCGTTGCGGATGAACGCCTCCACGCTGTCGCGCTGGCGTTCGGAGACCAGCGGGCCGACGATGGTGTCGCTCTCGGTGGCATCGCCGACCTTGAGCATCCCGGCCACCGACTGCAGCGTGGAGACCAGCTGGTCATAGATGCTGCGATGGCAGATCACCCGGGTGGGTGCCGTACAGATCTGGCCACTGTGGAAGCCCCAGACGCTGGCGATCGCCCCGACGGCTGCGTTCACGTCGGCATCCTCGGTCATGACCATGGCGCCCTTGCCGCCCAGCTCCATCAGCACCCGGGTCATGGATGCCGCACCGTCAGCCATGATCCGCTTGCCCACAGCCGACGATCCGGTGAAGCTGACCATATTCACGTCCGGCGATGCGACGAGGGCGGCGGAGGCATCCACCCCCGAGGTGGTCAGGATGTTCACCACGCCGGGTGGGAAGCCGGCCTCGACCACCGCCTCACCCAGCCGCAGCACGCCCAACGGGTCCTGCGGAGCCGGCTTGATGATGCAGGTGTTGCCCATGGCCAGCGCCGGTGCCAGCTTGCCGGCCACGTTCACGAGGGGGAAGTTGTAGGAGGTGATGCAGGCGACCACGCCGACCGGCTGACGATGTGAGACCGCTCCGATCAGACCCGCCGGGCCCAGTGCCGAGGCGGCCTGGGTGACCGGCAGCTCGGCCCTGTCCAGGTCGCGGGGGACGGAGTACTGGGCGTAGCGGTCAGCGAGGTTCGGTCCGACCTGCATGGACTCGGCCACCTTGATGGTGGCGCCCGTCTCGGCCTGGACCAGCGCCGACCAGGTGGGCGCCCGCTCGCGGAGCACCTCGGCGAGGCGGCCCAGCATCGCTCCACGCTCCACCGGCGAAGTGTCCCTCCAGCCCGGAAGGGCGCCCTTCGCCGCTGCGATGGCCGCTTCGGCGTCGGCGACCGTCCCGTCAGGGGCGTGGCCCACCACGGCCGTGGTGTTGGGATCCACGATCTCGTAGGTGCCCGACGTGGACGTCCACTCCCCTCCGACCAGGAGCTTCCATTCCTGCTGGGGATCGATGTCGGCGATCTCGCGCATGACGCTGGTTCTCCCTGGTGCAGATCCGGCGCCGCAGCGCCCGGGACCGGCCCCGGGCACCTGACTCGACGTCAGATGTTCTGTCGAGAGGGTACCGAAGCGTCCCGTTCGGCCCCCCACCCGGCCCTGACGGTTGGACGCCCGCACAGTGTTGGGCGACACTTCGGGTTCCTGCAGTTCACGACGCCACAGGGCGAGGCCACGGCGTCACGAGAACGGAGCACTTATGTTCGACACCTTGATCCGGGGAGGCTGGGTCGTGGACGGCGACGGCGGTCCACGACGTCGAGCCGACGTGGGCATCGTGGATGGGCGCATCACCGACATCGGCCCGGACCTGGACACCGCCGGTGCGACGGTGCTGGATGCCGACGGACGGATCGTGTGTCCCGGATTCGTGGACGTCCACACCCACTACGACGCCCAGCCATTCTGGGACGGCACCCTCAGCCCCTCGCCCCTGCACGGTGTCACGACGGTCATCGGTGGAAACTGCGGCTTCACCATCGCCCCGCTCTCCGATGACCCGGCCGACGGCGAGTACCTCATGAGGATGCTGTCGCGGGTGGAGGGCATGCCGCTGGAATCCCTCCGCGAGGGCGTGCCCTGGGACTGGAAGAGCACAGCCGAGTTCCTCGATGCCGTTGACCCGCTGCTGGCGATCAACGCCGGCTACAAGGTCGGGCACTCTGCACTACGACGTGTCGTCATGGGCGAGGACGCAGTACAGCGCGAAGCCACCGACGCCGAGGTTGCCGCCATGGCCGACCTGCTGCGGGCGGGCCTGGCCGCCGGTGCAATGGGATTCTCATCGACCTGGTCCACCACCCACAACGACGCCGATGGCCGACCCGTGCCCAGTCGGCACGCATCACGCAGCGAGCTCATCGACCTCTGCTCGGTGCTGGTCGACTTCCCCGGCACAGGCCTCGAATTCCTGCCCGGAATCGGCGGACCCGTCGACTCCGAATCGCGTCAACTCCTCACCGACATGTCCCTGGCTGCCGGCGGCCGACAGCTCAACTGGAACGTCATGCAGGTCACCGCAGGAAACGTCGATGAGTGCCTGCTGAAGCTGGAGGCTGGAACCCATGCTGCCGAGCGGGGCGCCAAGGTGGTGGCCCTCACCGTGCCGATGCTCATCGCCGCCCGGCTCTCGTTCGCCAGCGGCTTCGTGCTCGATGCCATCCCGGGCTGGGCCGACGTCATGTTCCTTCCCCGCGAAGAGAAGAAGCGGATCCTGGCCGACCCCGTGCAGCGCAGGCGGTTGGACGCCCTGGCCCAGGGCGACCACCCGCTGCGACGCCTCGCCAACTGGGGTGCGCTGACCATCTTTGACACCGTGAACCCGGTGAACTCCCGTTTTGACGGGCGCACGGTGGCACACATCGCCGCCGAACTGGGCTGCGACCCGTTCGACGCCCTGCTCGACATTGCCCTCGCAGACGACCTGCAGACCTCCTTCGGACGGGCCGATGAGCCCTCCAGCCGCGAGGACTGGGAGGCGAGGGTGAGGATCTGGCGGGACGGCCGTGCGGTCATAGGTGCCTCCGACGCCGGAGCCCACCTGGACCTGCTTGCCACCTTCAACTACCCCACCAGGGTCCTGGCCGAACCGGTCAGGCAGCACGGCCTGCTGGAACTGGAGGAGGCGGTGCACCTCATGACCGCAGTCCAGGCGGACCTGTACGGCCTCGTGGACCGGGGAAGGCTCCACGAGGGTGCCCACGCCGACGTGCTGCTCATCGACGAGACCGCCGTGGACTCCAACCCGGTCACCATGCGCCCCGACCTGCCGGGAGGCGCCGCACGCCTCTATGCAGGCGCCTCTGGCATCAACGAGGTTCTCGTGGCGGGGATTCACGTGGTCGAGGCCGGAACGTTCACCCGTGCCCGACCCGGCAGGGTGCTTCGCAGCGGCACCGACAGCCGCTGAAATCGAGAGGAGAACAGATCATGGCCGACCACCGTTCCTTCTTCCTGGGAGAGGACCTGCACGACTACGTGCTGGACCACACCACCGCCGGCGACGATGTGGACGCGTCGCTGTCAGAGACCACCGGGGAACTCGGTGGCGTGGCACGCATGCAGGTCGCCAGGGACCAGGGAATGTTCCTCTCGATGCTGGTCTCAGCCGTCCGGCCCCAGCTGGCCATCGAGGTCGGCACCTTCACCGGTACCTCCTCACTGGCCATAGCCCGGGCACTACCCGACGGCGGACGCCTGCTGTGCTGCGACGTCTCCGAGGAGTGGACAGCCATTGCCAGACGCCACTGGGAGGCCGCCGGCGTCTCGGACCGGATCGACCTGGTGATAGCGCCAGCCATCCAGACACTTCGTGCCCTGCCGGATGACACACCGGTCGATTTCGCCTTCATCGACGCCGACAAGACCGGCTACCTCGCCTACTACGAGGAACTGGTCCCACGCCTTTCGGACCACGGCCTCCTGGTCGTGGACAACGTGCTGTGGTCCGGCCGGGTCATGGACCCGTCGGCCGACGATGACGACACCGTGGCCCTCCGGGAGTTCAACGCCCGCGTGGTGGCCGACGACCGCGTGGATGTGGTGATGCTGTCCATAGGAGACGGCGTCTCGGTGGTGCGGAGGCGCTGACCCCAGCCCCGGGTGGGATCGCAGACAGGCCCGGGATTAGGCTCAGCGGCGCTCACAGGGTTGCCTGTCGGTAACCGATCGACCGCGACATCGCGGCACATATCAACCAGCGAGAGGACCATTCCCATGGCCGAAGCCGTAATCGTCGCAACCAGTCGTACCGCCATCGGTCGTGCAGGAAAGGGCAGCTTCGTGGATGCCCGTCCCGACGACATGTCCGCCTTCATCATCAATGAGGTCCTGGGCAAGGTCCCGGAGCTCCCCCGCGACCAGATCGAGGATGTCATCTGGGGCACCGCCCAGCCGGGCGGCGAGCAGGGCTACAACCTGGGTCGCGTGGCCGGTCTGCTGGCCGGCCTGGACGCCCCGGGCACCACCGTGAACCGGTACTGCTCGTCATCGCTCCAGACCATCCGGATGGCAGCGCACGCCATCATGGCCGGCGAGGGCGATGCCTTCGTGTCCGGCGGCGTGGAGTGCGTGAGTCGCTTCCAGTTCGGTGCATCCGACACCGGTTCCCACAACCCGCGCTTCAGCGATGCCGAGGGCCGCACCGCCGAACGCACCGGGGAGGGCACCGGCACATGGTCACCTCCAACGGGCCTGCCGGACGTCTACATCGCCATGGGCCAGACGGCCGAGAACGTGGCCGAGCACATGGGCGTTTCACGCCAGGCCCAGGACGAGTGGGGGGTGCGTTCCCAGAACCGGGCCGAAGCCGCCCAGGCACGTGGCTTCTTCGAGCGCGAGATCGCCCCGTACACGCTTCCGGACGGCACCGTGGTCTCCACCGATGACGGGATCCGCCCGGGAACCACCTACGAGAAGGTCTCGCAACTCTCACCGGTGTTTCGGCCCGACGGCACCGTGACGGCCGCCAACGCCTGCCCCCTGAACGACGGGGCCGCCGCCGTGGTGGTCATGAGCGACACCCGGGCAGCCGAGTTGGGCATCAAGCCCCTGGCGAGGATCATCTCGTCGGGCGTCTCGGCACTCAGCCCGGAGATCATGGGGCTGGGACCCATAGAGGCCATCCGTCAGGCCCTCGGTCGGGCAGGCATGACGCCGGATGACATCGACCTGTTCGAGATCAACGAGGCCTTCGCCGCACAGGTGCTGCCGTCAGCCGATGTGATCGGCATCGACCTGGACAAGCTGAACGTGAACGGTGGGGCAATCGCCCTCGGCCATCCGTTCGGCATGACCGGCGCCCGCATCATGACCACCCTGCTCAACGGCCTTGAGGACACCGACGGCGAGTTCGGCGTGGAGTCCATGTGCGTCGGCGGAGGCCAGGGCATGGCCATGGTCGTACAGCGCCTGAGCTGAGCTTCGGCTGGGCTGGTCCGGGGACCGGATGCCAGCCGACCAAATGCACCGGTGGCCGAGATCTCGTGTCGATTCGTGGTCGCCGCGGGGTCCGCTACCAGCGTGACCTTCGTCAGATCAGTGCCGATCCCGGCCAGGGCGGTGGTCATGGCTACGGCGGCCATCGTCGACACCGTCAGGACCCGAGTCCGCACTGCTCGAACGCCTCGCGGGTGATCCGCTTCTCGTCCTCCGTCAGTTCGAGTAGCGGCCCCCGGACCCTGCCGCCGACCTGACCGAGCAGCTCCTGCCAGTACTTCTGGTGGGCGTGGGGCTTCTCCGCTGGCCGCGTGTCACGCAGGGCGGCCCGTACCGGGTCGAGGCTGGCGCTGATCGCCCGAGCGTCGTCGGCCCGCCCCTCGAAGGCCGCCCGCGTGTACTCGTGCATCCGCCGGTCCGAGGCTGTCTGGAGGAGGAACGGGGGCGACGAGCACAGGTAGAGCCGCCAGTCCAGTTCCAGAATGTTGTCGAGCCATTCCACCTCGGACGCCGTGCTCACCTGAATGCGGTCCGACGCCAACGCCGAGAGCTCCGAGTACATCGGACGGGGCACGCTGTACTTGATGGCCACCACGGTCTCGATGTCGGCGAGGCGATTGCACAGCTCGGGCGACATGAGGTAGCCGCTGTCGGGGTGGCTCCACAGGGCGATGCCGATGTCCACACTCTCGGCGATCGTCCTGTAGTAGCCCATGAGTGTCTCGTCACGAGCCGAGTGGAAATGCAACGCCGGGGCATGGACGACGATGTAGTCGGCTCCGACGTCGGCTGCGTGGCGGGCCAGGTCGATGACGACGTCCATGTTCTGGTCCGAGCACGACATGATCGTGTGGCCCCGGCCCCGGGTCGCCTCGACAGCCAGTTCGAATGACCGCTTCCGCTCATCGACAGACATCGAGAAGAACTCGCCCTGTTTGCCGGTCACGAACAGGCCTTCGATCCCGAGATCCTCTGTCCAGTGCCGGACGTTCTCCCGGAAGCCGTCCTCGTCGATGCGGAGATCCACGGTGAACGGCATGAGGGCCGCAGCCCAGATGCCGTTCATGTGCTCGCTGGCGTACGCCTTGGCGTCGCTTCTGGCGTAGTCCATGTCGTGTGCTCCAGGCCGGTTCAGATGATGGGGATGCTGTGGGAGACGTTCTTGACCACCATGTAGTGCTGCAGGCCCTCCGTGCCGCCTTCGCGGCCGTACCCACTGGACTTCACGCCGCCGAAGGGCGTCTCGGGAAGTGACGCCTCGAGCATGTTGATCGAGAGATTGCCGGCCTCCACGCGGTCGACCATGCGATCCACGTAGTCGGCCCGGTTGGTGAAGCCGTAGGCGGCCAGACCAAAGGGGACCGAGTTGGCCCGCTCGATAGCCGTGTCCAGCGAATCGACTGGGTTCACGATGGCCACCGGTCCGAACGGTTCCTCCTGCATGATCCGGGCGTGGTCGGGCAGGTCAGCCAGGACCGTCGGCTCGAAGAAGTAGCCGGTGTCGCCGATCCTGCGGCCACCGGTGGTCAGCGTGCCCCCGGCGGCGCAGGCGTCGGCGACCAGCTCGCCCACTGCGGCCAGGCGTCGGTCGTTTGCCACGGGCCCCATCTCGACACCGGGCTCCAGGCCCGGGCCCACCACGGTCGCCGCGCTCCGACGGGTGATCCCGTCGAGGAACTGCTCGTAGACGGCCTCGTGGACGAAGAACCGAGTAGGCGACGTGCACACCTGCCCGGCATTGCGCATGGCCCGGATGGCCGAGGTGGCCGCCGCTGCCTCGACATCGGTGTCCTCACAGACGATCACCGGCGCATGTCCGCCGAGTTCCATCAGGACCGACGTCATGTGGTCCGACGCCATGCCGGTGAGGTGACGCCCGACCACCGTGGAACCGGTGAAGGCCACCAGTCGGATCACCTCGCTGGCAATGAGGTGCTCCGAAATGACCGCTGGTACGCCGAACACCAGGTTCAGCACGCCCGGGGGAAGCCCAACGTCGTGAAAGGCTCGGGCAATGTGCATGGCACCTGCCGGCGTCTCCTCGGCGGCCTTGAGGATGATCGAGCACCCCGACGCCAGGGCGCCTGCCACCTTGCGGGCCGGCTGGCTGAACGGGAAGTTCCATGGCGAGAACGCTGCGACCGGCCCGATGGGCTGGCGGTGGACCACGTGCTTGACGTCCGGACCGCTCGGGATGACCCGGCCGTAGGACCGCATCGCCTCGCCGGCGTCCCATTCGAAGAACTCGGCGCCACGGATCACCTCGGCTCGGGCATCGACGAGCGGCTTTCCGTTCTCGAGGGTGATGGCGTGGGCGATCTCCTCCTGTCGGGCCCGCATTAGCGCAGTGGCCGCCACGATGAGACTGGCCCGTTCCCGGGGAGGCGTGGCACGCCACACCTCGAAACCAGCCGCCGCAGCGGCCAGGACGTCATCGAGGTCGGTGGTGCCGGCGACGGGAACCCGACCGATGACGTCCTCGGTCGCCGGGTCGATGACCGGCAGGTCCGTGGCGGTCGTCCGCCAGGCACCGGCTACGTAGAGCTGCAACTCCGGGTAGGTCATCATGGGCTACGTGTGGCCTCTCGTTCTGGGTGGGTCATCCGGCGGGTCATGCGGTGGGCAACGGGTCAGAAGCCGGTGCGGATGGCCCACAGATCGGGGAAGGCCGGCCGAAAGAGCGTGGTGGCGAGGTAGGCGGCACCGTCGGAACCACCGGTACCCATGTTCGTGCCGATGGTCCTGCGGACCATCATCACGTGCCGGTAGCGCCACTCCTGGAGGCCCTCGTCGAGGTCGGTGAGGGTCTCGCACAGGCTGGCGAAGCCGTCATCCGCGTAGCAGGACACGATGGCGGCCTGAACGCCCTCGTCGGCAGTGACTGCCTCGCAGACGTCCCGTTCCAGGGCGGCCGCCGGAAGGTCATACCCGGCGCGGCCCAGGAGATGGAGCACGGCATCCCAGAGGGTGGGCGCGTCGTATCGGGCCTGCAGTCGTTCACCGTCAGCGCCCTGGAACCAGTCCACCTGCACCCGGTCCTTGATCCCGAGGAGGAACTCCAGCTCGCGGAACTGCGCCGACTGGAAGCCGCTGGCGTTGGCCAAGAACGATCGGAAGCTGGCGAACTCGGCCGGGGTCATCGTCTCGAGCACGTCGACCTGTCCGACCAGGGTCTTGAGGATCTTCAGCACCCTCTTGAGGCGGTGACCGGAGGCCTGCACCTTGTCGGCGTCAAGCAGGGTGATGATGTAGTCGAGTTCGTGAAGAAGCTGCTTGAACCAGAGTTCGTAGACCTGATGGATGACGATGAAGAGCGTCTCGTCGTGCTCCGGCTTCCCGGTCTCCGGATCGGTCGACACGCAACGCTGGAGCGACAGCAGTTCGGGCACCATCAGGTAGCTGCCGTAGGTGAGGTCGTCCCGGTTGCCGAACGGGTTCTCGAGAGGAAGGTTCATGCGATCGACAGCGCCTCGGGGTCGGCCAACGGATCGAGTGCCGGTAGCTCAGGCAGCGCGGCCACCAGTTCGTCGACGTCTACTGCCGGGTCGGCCAAAGCCGTCGTGAGCAGCTCGGCCTGCCGGGCGGCCCGGTCTCGAGCCTCGGCGTAGGGCATGGTAGAGAACATCACCATGTTGTATCGGGGGCTCAGGCGGTGGGGGTGGCGTCGTTCCAGTTCGAGCTCCAACGACCGCCTCGCCATGTGGTCCGGGTCGATCACCCCGGCCCGCATCTCAATGTAATTGTCCAGCGCCATATCGGCAATGGCGTCCGCATCCGGCTTGCGCTCGCACTCGTATCGCTGGAACGCCGCGCCGAGGTCATCGGGCAGCTCCCTCAGATGCCGATCGAGGGCCCTGACCGATTCCATGGCCAGATTCATGCCCTGGCCGTGGAACGGGACAATGGCGTGCGCTGCGTCGCCGACCAGCACCGCCCGGTCCTCGTGGCTCCACCCGGTGGCCCGCATGGTGCCCAGCGGTCCCGTGGGATTGGTCTCGAACTGGTCGACCAGGTCGGGCACCATGGCGGCGAAGTCAGCGAACTCCGAGACGAAGAACTCCCGGACGGCGTCGGGCGACCTGAGCGCCTCGAACGTTGGCGTGGGGGCGAAGAGGGTGACCGTGAAGTCACGGCTCGGGTTGGCCAGGGCGATCAGCATGAACTCGCCCCGGGGCCAGACGTGCAGGGCGTTCGGGTCCAACTGGTGGCTCCCGTCGTCGGCCGGGGGCAGGGTGAGCTCCTTGTAGCCGTGGTCCAGCCACCTGGTCTCGAACCGGCAGTTGCCCTGCGACGCGATGGCGGCCCGCACCCGGGAGCCGGCACCGTCAGCCCCGAACACCACCCCGAAGGGCTCCGTCCGTCCATCCGTGAACCGCAGGACCGACTGATCGAACTCGACCGCCTCCAGCTCGGCCCCGAACTCGATCCTGACCCGCCCGGTGGCCTCCGCTGCATCCAACAGGATGGCGTTCAGATCGGTGCGCGAGATCGAATGGATGACCTCGTGGACCCGGCTCCCATAGGGGTGCAGCGCTGGTATCGAATCGTCGATGGCGTGGACCATCCGGCCGCGCATTGGGATGGTGATCTTGTCAACCTGTTCGATGACGCCGACGTCCACGAGCGGCACGATGCCGCGGGTGGCCAGCGCCAGGTTGATCGACCGTCCGGCAGCGACGTCCGTGCTACGCAGGTCGGGTCGGCTCTCGTAGAGCGTCACGTCGTGACCCTGACGGGCGAGGTAGATCGAGAGCAGCGCTCCGGCCTGTCCTGCACCGACCACCGCCAGCGGACCTGCCATCGAGCTGGTCGTCGGGCCGGTCATCGGACGATCCGGTCCAGGACGCCGATGAGGCGATCGATGTCGGCGAAGGAGTTGTAGAGCGGGACGGGCGCGGCACGGATCACGTCGGGCTCGCGCCAGTCGCAGAACACCCGCTCCTCCTGCAGGGCCCGGAAGACCCGTTGCCCGTCGCCGGCCACCACCCTGAGAGCGTTCTGGCAGCCCCGCTCGGCCAACGCCTTCGGCGTGAGGTTCTCGACCCGACCGGCGAGGGTCTCGGCCAACCGCTGGTCGAGGAACTCGACCTGTCGCTCGGTCTTGGCTCGCAGCGCGCCCATGCCACCGGCCCGCTCGATGACGTCAAGCGATGCCCGCAGGGCCGCCATCGGAAGCACCGGGGCATTGGACAGCTGCCACGACTCCACGGTGGGAATGGCCACGAACCGGGTGTCCATCTCAAACCGGGTCGACGGGTCGGTCCCCCACCAGCCGAGGAGCTTTGGAAGTTGCTGGTCGTCGACATGGACCCGGTGGACGAATGCCCCGCCCACGCCCCCGGGGCCGCTGTTGAGGTACTTGTAGGAGCACCAGACCGCGAAGTCGACACCCCAGTCGTGGAGGTCGAGCTGGATGTTTCCAATGGCGTGGGCCAGGTCGAATCCGACAACCGCACCAACCTCGTGCCCGGCGGCCACGATGTCAGCCATGGGCAGGACCTGGCCCGTGTAGTACTGCACGCCGGGCAGGAGCACGACCGACAGTTCGTCACCGTGCTCGGCAATCGCCGCCAGGATGTCCTCGGGCCGCAGGATCTCTTCGCCCTCACGTGGGGAGACGGTGACCAACGATGTCTCGGGGTCAAAACCACGCTGTCGGATCTGCGACTCGACCGCGAAGTGGTCTGACGGGAAGGCGTGGTCCTCGATCAGGACCTTGTGGCGATCCGACGTCGGCCGATAGAAGCTGATCAGGAGCAGGTGGAGGTTGACGGTCAGCGAGTTCATGGCCACCACCTCGTCGGCGTGGGCGCCGGTGATATCGGCCAGTTGCCGGGTCAGCAGGTCGTGGTAGTCCTTCCACGCCAGGTCCCCGGTGAAATGACCGTCACCACCGAGCGTTGCCCACCGGTCGAACTCGGCAGCAACGTGATCACGGGCTGCCCTCGGAAGGGCTCCGAGCGAGTTCCCGATGAGGTAGGTCCCGTCGGGAACTTCGAACTCGTGGCGAAGGCCGGCCAGCGGGTCGGCGGCGTCCAGTTCGAACGCTTCCAGCCCGGCGTCGATCGACGTCGAAGAAGGATTCACAGACGGGCCCCGGTGCCGGGATGCAGGGTCCCGCAGTTGGGACAGGTCCGGGCGCCCTCGTCCTCATTGAAGGCGGCGAAGAGGGGCGGTAGATCAGCATCGATGGCCTGGACCTGGAGTTCAACCCGGTGGACGAGGTGGGCGCACGAGAAGCAGACCCACTCGAACCCATCCAGTTCCCCGATGGGGCGCTGGTACTCCACGACCAGTCCGATCGAATCGGGATCCGGACGCTGGGGTGAGTGCCGGACGCCGGGAGGAAGCAGGTAGACGTCTCCCTCGCGGATAGGCATGTGGAAGGGCTCGCTGCCCTCCGCCGACCAGATCACCAGGTCCATGTCACCCCGGATCTGGTGGAAGAACTCCTCCCGCTGGTCGTCATGGAAGTCATTACGTTCGTTCCCGCCGCCGACGATCATCACGATCATGTCGGCATCCCGCCAGATCTGCCGGTTGGCCACTGGTGGGGTGAGCTCTTCACGGTGGTCACGGATCCAGGCCCCGAGATTGAAGGGTCGTCGATCCAACGGATCCGGGTCGTACTCGGTCATGCCTGTCTCCTCCGTGGCGCCCGGTTCACTGTGTGGGGGTCCGGTTGCCGGCCGCGGCCCCGGCCCCGGATTCCAGAAACGCCGTGACTTCCCGCAGCCGTCCGACCAGTTCGGTGAGGTCGCCTGCACCGGCCAGTGCCTCCGCCTCGAGACGGGTTGCCTCATCCATGAGCGTGGTGGTCAGCGACGAGCCGTCGGCTGTGATGGCCACGACCCGCTGGCGCCGGTCCTCCTGGCTTACCGTCCTGGTGACCAGGCCCCGATCCTCGAGCCGTTGCAACGCATGGGTCACCGTCGGCTGGGGACTCAGCGACGCAGTGGCCAGCTCGGCCACCCGCAGTTCCCCGAGTTCCTCGAGGACGACGAGCACCCGCCACTCGGATCGGGCCACGCCGGACCGGGTGAGGGCGGCGTAGAACGGTGCCGACAACGTCTGGTCGGCCTGCCGAAGCAGGTAAGGGAGATAGCGACCCAGGAAGGGTGCTCGGCGCGCCAGCATGACTTGCAGAATATATTCATAAGAATCTATTGTCAACATGCCGATTGCCCTGAACCAGACTCGACCACCAGACCCGACCCGGCGGACCGATCACATGACCCTGCGATGGACGACGATGACCGACGTCGACCGGGAACGTGAATACTCGCCGAGTTCCTGCCTCCCCGACGGCGACTACGAGCCCCACGTGGCGGAGTACCGCCGGGCCAGCCGGTCCCTGACGGCCCGGGCCGAGTCGCCGGGCGCAACTACTTCGACGTGGTCCTCGACCTGGCCGAACCAGCCACGGCCCTGGGCGACGCCGTCGACCAGCTGGTTAGCTCTCTCTGAGATCCGGCGGTACAGGTAGCGGCCGCCCGACGCGGTACTACCCCTGGCCGCCTGATGCGTCCTGGACCGAGACCTTGCCTGCGCTGATCCACGGCATCATCGCCCGAAGATCGCTGCCGACCTTCTCGATGCGGTGCTCGCGACCCTCCGCCTCGAGGCGGTAGAAGTTCTCCCGCCCACTGTGGGCCTCGGCCACCCACTCCTCGGCGAACTGGCCGCTCTGGATCTCGGAGAGGATCTCGCGCATGGTCGCACGGACGCTGTCATCGATGACCCGCGGGCCGCGGGAGAGGTCGCCGTACTCGGCGGTGTCCGACACCGAGAAGCGCATCCCGCCGATGCCCTGTTCGTACATGAGGTCCACGATGAGCTTCAGCTCGTGGAGGCACTCGAAGTAGCAGATCTCCGGCTGGTAGCCGGCGTCCACGAGGATGTCAAAGGCGCTTCGGACCAGCTCGGTGACACCACCGCAGAGCACCACCTGCTCACCGAACAGGTCGGTCTCGCACTCCTCGGTGAACGTCGTCTCGATCACGCCGGCCCGCGCACCACCCAGGCCATCGGCGTAGGCCAGGGCCAGCGCCTCGGCGCCGCCCGTCGGGTCCTGCTCGACGGCGATAAGGCACGGCACGCCACCGCCCTCCACGTAGGTCCTGCGAACCAGGTGCCCGGGGCCCTTGGGGGCGATCATGATCACGTCCACGTCGGCCGGGGGCTGGATCAGGTCGAACCGGATGTTGAAGCCGTGGGCGAACGCCAGGGCGTCGCCGGCCTGGAGGTTGGGGGCAATGTGCTCCTCGTAGACGGCAGCCTGATCGGTGTCGGGCAGCAGGAGCATGATGACGTCAGCCCACGCCGAGGCGTCGGCAAGCGACCTTACGACGAGGCCGGCCTCTGAGGCCTTGGCTGCTGAAGAGGAACCGTCACGTAGGCCAACGCACACATCGATGCCGGACTCCTTCAGGTTCAGGGCGTGGGCGTGCCCCTGGGAGCCGTAACCCAGGATCGCAACCCTGCGTTCGGCAATCGCCGAACGGTCGGCGTCGGACTCGTAGTAGATGTTGGCCACGGGATTCTCCTGGCTTGATGGGTCTGGATCGGATTCTGGCGTGCTGGACCCGGTTACCGGCCCGGGCCGTCGTTGTCCTCCAGGGTGGCTAGTGCCACCCTGCCGGTGCGCTGCAGCTCGACGATGCCGTACGGCCGCAGTAGGTCTTCGAACTCGTCGACGCGGGCGGGCAGGCCGACGAGCGACAGCATCATGCGGTCGGTGCCCACGCTGAGGACCTTTCCGCCGGCCCTGTCCAGGTGCTCGACGATCTCGTCCCGGCGATCCGGCTCGGCCGAGACCGTCACGAGCATCAGCTCGCGCTCCACCGCGTATCCCGGGTGCAGCTCACGGATCTCCACCACGTTTACCAGCTTGTCCAACTGCTTGAGGATCTGGTCCAGCGGAGCCGACTCGAGGTCCACGACCACGGTGATCCGACTGAACAGATCGTCGTCGGTCGGAGCCACGGCCAGCGACTCGATGTTGAACGCCCTACGGGCGAACAGTGAGGCGACACGGGCCAAGACGCCCGACTTGTTCTCCACGGTCACGACCAGCGTGTGGTACCGGTAGTCCGGCGTCTGGATGTTCATCGGGGCTGATCCTGCTGGAAGGGTGGCACCATCAACTCCGAGTTCGTGGCCCCCGATGGGACCATCGGATAGACCTTCTCGGCTGCGTCCACACGGAAGTCGATCACCACGGGTCGGTCGTCGATTTCGTTGGCCATGGCAATGGCCGACTCGACCTCCTCGGGATCATCGACCCTGATACCCACGCAGCCCATCGACTCGGCCCACATCTTGTAGTCCGGAACGTCCTTGGACAAGAAGACCTCCGAGTACCGCTCCTCGTAGAACATCTCCTGCCACTGCCGGACCATGCCGAGGTGCGAATTGTTTAGCAGCGCCACCTTGATCGGAATATTCTCGACCGTCGCCGTGACCAGTTCCTGTGCAGTCATCTGGAAGCAGCCGTCGCCGTCCACGGCCCAAACCATGCGGTCCGGAAAGGCCACCTTGGCGCCGATGGCGGCCGGGATGGAGAAGCCCATCGTGCCGAGGCCACCGGAGTTGATCCAGGTGTAGGGATAGTCGAACTTCCAGTACTGGCTGGCCCACATCTGGTGCTGGCCGACGCCGGAAGTGACGATGGTGTCGTCGGGGGTGCCGTCGCGCAGGCACTCGAGGACGTACTGGGGCTTGAGGGGGTCGCCGGGCACCCACGGCTCGTAGGCCAGCGGGAACCGCTCCTGCCAGCCGCTCAGCTTCGACCGCCATGCGTCGCGGTCGACGTCGCCGGTGCCGTTTGTCGCCAACTCGGCCACGAGGGCTTCGATGGCCAGTCTCACGTCACCCAGGATGGCCACGTCTGGTCGGCGGACCTTGCCGATCTCGGCGGGGTCGATCTCGGCGTGGATGATCTTGGCGCCGGGAGCAAAGCCATCCAGGCGGCCGGTGACCCGGTCATCGAAACGAGCACCCAGGGCAATGAGCAGGTCGGACTCCTGCATGGCGGTGACCGCCGTGAAGTTGCCGTGCATGCCCGGCATGCCGAGGCAGAGGTCGTGGCTGTCCGGGAAGGCCCCCCGTGCCATGAGCGTCGTGACCACGCTGATTCCGGTCAGCTCGGCCAGCTCTCGCAGAGCGTCGGCGGCACGGGCCTTGAGGATGCCACCGCCCACGTACAGCACCGGTCGCTCGGAGGCCCGGATGAGCTCCGCCGCTGCCCGGATGACCTCCGGGTCGACCTCGGTCTGAGGGTTGTAGCCCGGCAGGTCGATGGTGACGTCATCGGTCCAGGTCATGGCCGACCGCGGGTTGAGCGGATCCACGATGTCCTTCGGAATGTCCACGAGTACCGGGCCCGGGCGCCCTGTGGTCGCTATGTGGAACGCCTCCTTGATGGTCCTCGGGATGTCCTGGGCCTCGGTGACGAGGAAGTTGTGCTTGGTGATCGACTGGGTGATGCCGGTCGTGTCGCACTCCTGGAAGGCATCGGTGCCGATGGCGCCGGTCGGAACCTGTCCGGTGATGACGACAATCGGGACCGAGTCCATGTAGGCGTCGCACAGCGGCGTGACGATGTTCGTGGCCGCCGGGCCGGACGTGACCATGGCGACACCCGGGCGGCCCGTGGCGTGTGCGTAGCCCTCGGCCATGTGACCGGCGCCCTGCTCATGGCGAACCAGGATGTGCCGGATCGACGAATCGATGATCGGGTCGTAGACAGGCAGGATCGCACCGCCCGGCAGTCCGAACATGACCTCGACGCCCTCATTCTCGAGGGCACGGATAAGGGCTCTGCCGCCGTCCATCTGTTCTGTTGCCATTGGGCTCTGACTTTCGGGGAATCGTGACGAAAAGTGAAATGACCTCCCGCTACGGGAGGTCGAGGCACGCAACCGTCTGGCGGAGGACGCGTGCCTACGACAGTACTACTACCTCAGGTGCCGAGGTGGTCGTGGATGGCCGCATGGATCGCAATTATGCGCCGACGGCGCCAACTACCACAACCCGTCGCGCTGATCATCGCTGAACCCGTGCCGCCGGTCCAACGGGACGACGGTGGCACACGAGCGTGCCCGTGGCGCCATTGAAGGACCTGATCGGCAAGCATGGAGGTGTGCGCAGCGGTGTCCAGCCCGGTTCCTTCGACCCTCCGACGTCGGCCCATCTGGCCATCGCCGAGGCCGCACGGCACCGCTGGAACCTCGATCGCGTGGTCTGGGCCCTGTCGCGTGCCCCCCTGGGAAAGGAGAGCGGCGGTCGAACGACCGTGGAGGCCCGGCGGGGCGTCCTCGAATCGGTCGCCGGGGACCTCCCCTGGCTGGAGGTGGAGGTCTCCAATGCAAGGCTCGTGGTCGATCTGGCCTCGGGCTACGACGTGGTGGTAATGGGAGCCGACAAGTGGCACCAGCTGCACGACCCGGGGTTCTACCGGGATGGGCATGGTGACCATGATGGGGATGGCGAGGGTGCCCGAACCGAGGCGAAGCGGGCCGAAACGGCCATGGCCGAGGCACTCAGACGTCTACCTACCTGCGCCGTGGCACCGCGCGATGGCCTGGAGGTGCCGGCCGAGGTGAAGCTCGATGTTCCCGGATGGGTGGCCCGACAGTCGTCGACGACGGCAGTGGCGAGGGCTCCGTGGATGATGCTCCCCGCCGCCCGGTCATCCGGCCTGTGGACCGGCAGCGGGTAGCCAGCGGAGGAGGCGTTACGCCTGGGTGACCGCACCCTTGTCGGCACCGAGGGCAAGGGCGGCGTACTTGGCCAGGAAGCCCGAGGTGTAGCGGGGCTCGAAGTCCTTCAGGTCGGCGCGGCGCTGCTCGAGGGTGGCCTCGTCGACCAGCAGGTCAATGGTGTGGCTGGCTACGTCGATGAGGATGCGGTCGCCTTCGGCGACCAGCGCGATCGGACCACCGTCCACGGCCTCCGGAGCAACGTGTCCCACGCAGAACCCGTGGGTTCCGCCGGAGAACCGGCCATCGGTGATGAGCGCAGCGTCGCCACCCCTGCCGGCGCCCTTCATGGCGCCGGTAATGGCCAGCATCTCGCGCATGCCGGGACCCCCCTTGGGCCCCTCGTAGCGGATGACCACGATGTCGCCGGGCGCGATGCGTCCCGCCAGCACGGCCTCCATGGCGAGGTCCTCGCCGTCAAACACCCGGGCACGACCATCGAACCGGTCGAAGTCCAGCCCGGCCACCTTGATCACGGAACCCTTCGGCGCCAACGAGCCCCGGAGGATGGCTAGTCCCCCCACGGCGTTGATCGGATCGTCGAAGGCATGGATGACCTCGCCGTCGGGAGCCGGTACGTCCAGCATTGCCAGGTTCTCGGCCACGGTGTGGCCGGTCACGGTGATCTCGTCGCCGTGGAGGATCCCCTCGTCCAGGAGCATCTGCATCACCACCGGCACCCCGCCGATCCGGTCGATGTCGACCATGTGGTACTTCCCGTGCGGCTTCGTGTCAGCCAGATGTGGGACCCGGGCGGCCACCCGGTTGAAATCCTCCAACTCCAACTCGAGGTCGGCCTCGAAGGCCATTGCCATGAGGTGCAGCACGGCGTTCGTGGAACCTCCCAGGGCCATGACCACGGCAATGGCGTTCTCGAACGCACCGCGCGACATGATCTGGCGCGGGAGGATGCCCAGGCGCAGCAGGTTCATCACGGCGTGGCCGCTGGCGAAGGCGATGTCGGACCGACGGGTATCGATCGCCGCCGCCGAGGCCGAACCCGGAAGCGACATTCCGATGGCCTCACCGACCGCCGCCATGGTGTTGGCCGTGAACATCCCCGCACAGCTGCCGATGGTCGGACAGGCGGCGCGCTCGATCGACAGCAGCTCGTCGTCGTCGATGTCGCCAACGGCGTGGGCGCCAACGGCCTCGAACACGCTCACGATGTCCAGCTTCCGACCATCCGGGTGCTCGCCGGGCATGATCGAACCGCCGTATACGAACACCGACGGGAGGTTCACCCGGGCAGCGGCCATGAGCATTCCGGGCAGCGACTTGTCGCAACCGGCAAAGCTCACAAAGGCATCCAGGCGCTCGGCGTGCATGACCGCCTCCACCGAGTCGGCAATGATCTCACGGCTCACCAGGCTGGCCCGCATGCCCTCGTGACCCATGGAGATGCCGTCGCTGACCGCGATCGTGTTGAACGTGAGGGGGAAGCCGCCGGCCTCGGTCACCCCCTCCTTGCAACGCCTGGCCAGGTCGGCCAACGGCATGTTGCACGGGGTCACCTCGTTCCACGATGACGCCACGCCCACCTGGGACCTGGAGAAGTCGTCCTCGGTCATGCCGACAGCCCTGAGCATGGCGCGCGCAGGCGCCCTACTGGCGCCGTCCGTGACCTCGTGGCTGCGGGGCTTCATTCCTCCGTGGGTGGCATCAGTCATGGGCGTGAGGTTACGCGGAGCCACGACCCGCCACCCGGTCGGAACCCGATGGCGCAGTGGGGTCCCGGACCTGGAGCGGTCCTACGCTCGCCCTATGGCCGCCCACCCCCGTTTTCGACTCCGCCTGGGGCGCGACGACCGAGAGCTCCTGGGGTTGGCGATACCGGCACTCGGAGCGCTCCTGGCCGAACCCCTCTACGTGCTGACCGACACCGCCGTCGTCGGGCATCTGGGCACGGCACAACTCGGTGGCCTCGGGGTGGCCTCCGGCGCGCTCATGTTCGGCTACGGCCTCTGCATCTTCCTGGCGTACGGCACGACCGCAGCGGTCGCCCGGCTGAGCGGAGCGGGCGAACAGCGTCGGGCAGCGGAGCAGGCCGTCCAGAGCCTCTGGCTGGCCCTCGGCCTCGGCGTGGTCCTGGCCGTGGTCGGATCCACCATGTCCGACGGCCTCATCGGGATGCTGGGAGCGGAGGGGGAGACGGCCCGCCACGCAGGCACCTACCTGCGGATCAGCCTCCTGGGAGCACCGGCGATGCTGCTGATGCTGGCCGGGGTCGGCTACCTGCGTGGGCTGCGCGACACCGTCAGGCCGCTGTGGGTGGCCGTGGGCACGGCCATCCTGAACCTGGTCCTGGAGCTCGTCCTCGTGTTCGGGCTGGACATGGGCATCGGTGCATCGGCGGCGGCCACCGTGGTCGCCCAGTGGGCCGGCGCCGGCTGCTTCATCATCTGGATCGGCCGCGAGGTGCGTCGCCACGGCGTCCCACTGCACCCCCGACCCGGGTCCATCGTGCGCCTCCTGACGGTCAGCTCGCAGCTCCTCCTACGCAACCTCTCACTCACCGGAACCTTCCTGGTGGGAACCGCCGTCGCGGCCAGGATCGGCGACGTGGAGGTGGCCGCCCACCAGGTGGCGTTCCAGACGTGGATGCTGCTGGTCCTCATGATGGACGCAGCGGCCATCGCCGCTCAGACAATGGTCGGCGAACGCCTCGGCGCCGGCGACACCGCCGCAGCTCGCCGGATCGGCACAAGGACCATCATCTGGTCGGTGGCCGTCGGAGTACTCGGCGGTCTGGTCCTGGCGATATGGCGCGGTGACGTCGCGGGAATATTCACGTCGGATCCCGACGTGGTGGCCGTGGCCGGGTTCCTGCTGCTCCACTCGGCTCTCATGGCGCCGCTGGGTGCCGTGGCCTTCGCACTCGACGGGGTCCTCATCGGGGCGGGCGACCAGCGCTTCATGGCAACGGCCATGGTCGGTGCAGCCGGGCTGGCAATCACCGCAATGGTGGTCGGCCGCATGGCCGACCTCGGCATCGGATGGCTCTGGGCGGCCTTCTGGCTGTTCTTCGCCGCCAGGTCGATGATCCTGGGGCTGCGGTTCCTGGGGGATCGCTGGCAGGTGGTGGGCGCAGAGCGGCCCTGAGAGGTGTCGGCTGTCAGCCGGCTGAGCGTCGGGCCAGCAGTTCGTTGACTGCCCGCCCGTCGGCCTGGCCCCGGGTGGCCTTCATGACCTCGCCTACGAAGAACCCGGACTTCTTCTTGCGTTCCTTGTCGTCGCCCCCTGTGAGGGCGGCCCAGTCGTCGGGATGCTCGGAGATGAGACGGTCCACGATGGCCTCCAACTCACTGGAGTCCATGGCCTCGAACCCCATCTGCCCAGCGATGGCAGCCGGGTCTCCACCGTCGTCCACGACCGAGGCCAGCACCGTCTTGGCCTGTGTGGCGGTCAGGTCGCCTCCGGTCTCCAGCGCGATGAGGGCTGCGAAGGATGCGGCTGTCAGGAGACCCACCCCGTCAGCCAGGTTGTTCTCGACGTGCACCAGCACCCGGCCTGCGTCGGCACCCAGGTCGATCGTGGCCATGGCGAGGTCGTCAAGACCCCGGTCCACGGTCAGGGCGGTAGCTGATATCTCCACGCCGGCGGCCTCGGCCAGGTGGTGGCGCCTATCCCTGGGAAGCATCGGCAGGCCGGCACGGATCTCGGCGATCCACTCCTCGGACGGCTCGACGGGCATCAGGTCCGGTTCCGGGAAGTACCTGTAGTCGAAGGCCTCCTCCTTGGAGCGCAGCTTGTGGGTCCTGCCCTCGTCCTCGTTCCAGTGCCTGGTCTGCTGCTCGATGCGCTCGCCGGCGGTGAGGAGGTCCACCTGGCGGCGGGCCTCGTACTCGATGGCGCGACCCATGGACCTCAGCGAGTTGATGTTCTTGACCTCGCAGCGGGTACCCAGCTCGACCTGGCCCACCGGGCGGACCGACACGTTGCAGTCCACCCTCATGGAGCCCTCCTCCATCTTCCCGTCGGAGGCGCCAATGGCCACGAGGATCGAACGGAGCTCGCTGACATAGGCGCGGGCGTCCTCGGCTCCCCTCAGGTCGGGCATTCCGACGATCTCGATGAGCGGCACGCCGGCCCGGTTGTAGTCGACCAGGGAGTGCCCTGCTTCGTGGATCCGACCCCCACCTCCCACATGCGTGCTCTTGCCCGTGTCCTCCTCGAGATGCGCTCGCTCGATGCCGATCCGACGACCGTCGGCCAGCTCCAACCAGCCCTCACCGTTGATCGGGAGGTCAAACTGTGAGATCTGGAAGTCCTTCGGCATGTCCGGGTAGAAGTAGTTCTTGCGGGCGAACACCGACCGCTGGACCGTGCAGTTCAGCGCCAGGCCGACCCGGATGGCCAGCTCCACGGCACGGCCGTTGAGTACCGGCAACGTGCCGGGCAGGCCCAGCGAGACCGGATCGATGTTGGTGTTCGGCTCTCCACCGAAGCGGTTGGGCGCAGCGCTGAACATCTTGGTGACCGTGGCCAGCTCGGCGTGCACCTCGAGGCCGATGACCGTCTCCCAGCCGGGGACGATCTCCGGAGCGGTCCCGCTCACGATGCCGCTCTGGGCGGTGCGGCCGCCTCGAGCACCGCCGCGGCCCTGAACATGGCCGGCTCACCCATGGCCGGGGCCAGAACCTGCACGCCGACCGGCATTGAGTCGTCTCCCACCCCGAACGGCACCGACATGGACGGGTGGCCGGCCAGGTTCGACGGGATGGTGCAGACGTCGGTGAGGTACATGGTCATCGGGTCCGCGGTCTTCTCGCCGATGCTGAACGCCGTGGTGGGGCTCGTAGGACTGAGGAGCAGGTCGTAGCGACCGTAGGCCCGGGCGAAGTCCTCCACGATCAACGTCCTGACCTTCTGGGACTTGCCGTAGTAGGCGTCGTAGTAGCCGGCCGAGAGGGCGTAGGTGCCGAGCATGATCCTGCGCTTCACCTCGTCACCGAAGCCCGCTGTGCGCGTGGCGGTGTGCATGTCGCCGGAAGTCGGGGCGTCCACCCGTAGACCGAACCGCACGCCGTCGTAGCGGGCCAGGTTCGATGAGGCCTCGGCCGGAGCGAGCACGTAGTAGGCCGACAGCCCGTACACCGTCGACGGGACCGACGTGGTCTCCACCGTGGCCCCGGCGGCCTCCAGCGCTGCAGCTGCCTCACCCAGCCGGGCCTGGACATCTCCGGCTATGCCTTCGAGCCCGTCGCCAGAGAGCTCCTCGATGATGCCGATGCGCATCCCCTCCACGCCCCGGTCCAGCACCGACGTCAGGTCGGCCGGTGCCGCCGGGATGGAGGTGGAGTCGAGCGGGTCGTGCCCGCTGATCACCTCGAGGAGCAGTGCGGCGTCCGAGACCGTGCGGGCGAATGGCCCGATCTGGTCCAGGCTGGATGCGAAGGCCACCAGTCCGTAGCGAGACACCGCTCCGTAGGTGGGCTTGACGCCGACCACGCCGCAGAGCGCGGCCGGTTGGCGGATCGACCCGCCGGTGTCGCTACCCAGCGAGAGCGGCACGAAGCCGGCCGCCACCGCTGCTGCCGAACCGCCCGACGAACCACCCGGAACCTTCGTGGTGTCCAGCGGGTTGCGGGTCACGCCGAAAGCCGAGTTCTCCGTCGAGCTGCCCATCGCAAACTCGTCCAGGTTGGTCTTGCCCACCAGGACTGCGCCAGCGGCAGCCAGGCGTTCCACGACGGTGGCGTCGTAGGGGGGAATCCATCCCTCGAGGATCCGCGAGGAGCAGGTCGTGGGGATCCCACGTGTGCACATGTTGTCCTTGAGGGCGACCGGGACGCCGGCCAGCGGTCCGGGGTCCTCACCGGCTGCCACACGCCGGTCGATCTCGTCTGCGGCGAAGCGCGCCTCGTCGGCAAGCACCACGTTGAAGGCGTGGATCTCCGGCTCACGGGCCGCGATCACATCCAGGTGCTCGTCGACCACTGAACGCGCTGATCTGGCTCCGGACCTGACGGCCTCGGCCATGTGCCGGGCGCTCACCGGCTCTCCCCCAGCACCGGCGGCACCTTGAACTGCGCGTCCTCGACCTCGGGCGCCGCTGCCAGCACCTCGTCGCGGTCGCTGGTCGGGCCGATCACATCGGCCCTGAAGACGTTGACCAACGGCAACGGGTGGGCGGTGGGCGCCACGTCGGCGAGGTCCAGGGCGTCGAGGTCCGCAGCGTGGTCCAGGATGTCAGCCAACTGGACGGTGAAGGCCTCCAGCTCGTCGTCGGTCAGCGAGAGCCTGGCCAGCTCAGCCACGTGGGCAACGTCTCGGGGTGTGATCCGTTCAGTCATCGGGCGGTCACGCTACGGGCTCAACCGGCGCCGACGACGAGGGTTACCTCGACGTCGGGCAGGGAACGCCTGGGCGGAAGTGGATCCTGGGACAGGACCACCAGACCTGCCCGGTCGATCGGCGTCCCATCGGTGGACCCGGGTAGTCCCTCGACCACCACGTTGCGGAACCCCGCCACCTGAAGCCGGCTCTCGGCCGACGCCAGGGGCAACCCGACGAGTGCTGGAATGGCCCGCTCAGGTGCGCCGAGGGAGACCACGACCCGGACGTCGTCGCCCACCTGCACCTGCGTGCCGGCAACCGGCTCCAGCCTCGAGACACGACCTGCCGTCACCCACTCGTCGTGCTCCTGACCCATGGTCGGAGCCAGCCGGATGGCGATCAGCTCGGCCACCACGTCAGCCGGCATCAGCCCGACCAGGCCCTGGGGCACCAATCGGGGAAGGGGCCCATCCGAGACCAGGAGGTCGACTGCGTCGCCGAGCGGGACGGTGTCAGCCACCGTCAGGACCTCCACGACCAGACCAGCCGCCACGTCCTCACTGTTGACTCCGGTCACCTCTCCAGTGACCAGGCCGACGTCGGCAAGCATCCGACCGGCCTCCGACAGGCTCACACCGACCAGGCCGACCGGTACCGCCAGGCGTTCAGATCCGAGGGAGACCTCGAGCAGGACCGTTTCGCCCGCCGTCAGGCGTGTCCCGGCCACCGGTTGCATGTCCAGCACCTCGCCGATACTGGTGCCGTTGCGTCTGACGTCACGCCTCTCGACGGTCCAGCCCAGCTCGGTCAGCAGCGATCGGGCGCTGTCGCCCGAGGAACCCACGAGGCTCGGCAGGGCCCGCTGGGTGGGCCTACCGGCCTCTCGGACGAGCAGGCCGCCCACGACGGTTCCCACCACCAGGAGGCCGGCCAGGACAATGCCGGTCCATCGACGGCGGGGACCGACCGGTCTCTGCGAGGCGCGTGATGGAGCAATCGGCGTCACCGGCTGGGACGGGAACACGGTCGGTGCGACCCTGTCGGACTCACCGGGCATCGGGGCTGCTCCGACCTCACCGGGACCGACCAGCGGAAGCGGCTCGGGTCGTGCCATGCGTCCGGCGATGTCGAGCAGCATGCGTCCCAACTCGCGCGCTGTGGGGCGGTTCTCCGGGTCGGCTGCACCGGCGTGGGCCACTACGGGGACCAGCGGTCCGAGGGTGTCGGGGATGGGCACGTCCTGACCGATGCGGGCATTCAGGGTGCCCTCCAGGGTGTCGGCCACGAACGGGAGGTGGCCGGTGACTCCCTCGACCATGCAGAGAGCCAGTGCGTAGACGTCGGATCGCCCGTCCAGGACTGCTCCGCTGGCCTGTTCCGGCGAGGCGTAGCGGGCGGTCCCGATTACCCCTCCGCCGCCGTACAGCTCACGGCTCGCCGCCCCGGTGAGCGCCTCGGCCAGCCCGAAGTCGGCGATGCGGAGGCGTCCGTCCTGGCCGAACAGCAGGTTGGCCGGCTTCACGTCCCGGTGGACGATGCCCTGCCTGTGGGCGTGGTCCAGGGCCCGGCAGGCCTCGAGGGAAACCATCAGCATCTGGGATGGGGTGAGGGTGCGGCCCGCCGAGAGAATGCTCCTGAGGCTGCCGCCGCCGAGGTACTCGGTCACCAGATAGGCCTGTCCGTCGACCCCCCAGTCGAATATGGAAACCACGTTGGGATCGGCCAGCGACGCCACCAGGCGGGCCTCGCTCCGGAACCGTTCCACGAACGCCTCGTCACCCACAAGGGACGAGTGCAGGACCTTGACGGCGACCTGGCGACCGAGGGAGAGGTCGTCGGCCAGGTAGACGGTGCCGGAACCGCCGGTTCCGATGGCCTCGCCCAGCCGGTACCGCCCGCCGAGCAGGCGGCCGCCCATGGCCTGCCTCTGGGCGCCAGCCGACCCCGATGCTCGAGTGGGGGCGTTGGCGGAGAACCGGGGATCATCCCCGAACGGTCCGTCGGTCACCCCCTGAGACTACCCGTACCGACCCCGTGGATAACCTGCACCGGTGACCCGCCGCAATGCCCTCGTGATCAGCGTGATGATGGGCGTGGGCGTGGGAATACTGGTCCTGACCGCCCTGCTGCCCACCCGCAATCCCGGCGACGTGTCCGTCGACACGAACCCGGCCATCAGCGAGCTGCTGCCCCCCCGGGGCGACACCGTCCTACCCCAGGCCAACGTCGGTGCGATCCTGACCGCCGGATGGGCCGGCGAGATCCTCCACATCGGCGGAACGGCCATACCGCTGGACCAGCAGCGGATCCAGCAGGCCCTCAACTCGGTCATCTTCCGGCCCGACAAGGGCCTCGTCCTGGACCGCCTGCCGGCCCAGGACGTATGCACCACCGTCCGCTACTGGCCGGTCCGCAACCCTGACCGCACCGCCACCATCGACTGGTGCTTCCGGGTGGACGGCTGAGCCGGAAACCAGACCTGTCGTCCCTGCCTCAGCCGGGCAGCTCTCCGGTGGCCAGCAGGCCTACGAATGCCGCCTCGTCGAGGATCGGCACCCCCAGGTCCCCGGCCCTGGCCGCCTTGGAGCCACCCCCGTCGCCGGCGACCACAGCCGTGGTCTTCGCCGAGACGCTGCCGGGTGACCTTCCACCCCGGGCCACAATTGCCGCCTTCGCCTCGTCACGGCTGAAGCCCTCCAGGGTTCCGGTGATTACAACGGACATGCCGACCAGCACCCGGGGCACATCGGCATCGCCTGCCGGCCCGACGTCGGCAACGAGGTTCACGCCGGCGGTCCGCAGGCGGGCCAGCAGGTCGCCGTTGGACGCCTGTCGGAGCCACCCGTGGACGCTGGTGGCGATGATCGGACCCAGCCCATCGACGGCCTCCAGGTCCTCCAGGGAAGCGGCCTCCAGACCATCCAGGTCACCGAAGGCGGATGCCACCAGGTCGGCCACCGTCGTGCCCACGTGCGGGATGCGCAGCCCGAAGAGCAGGCGCCCCAACGGTCGGGCCCGGGAGTACTCCACCGCACGGCGGAGGTTGCCGACCGATATCTCGCCGAAGCCGTCCATGGCCGCAATCCGGTCGTAGTCCAACGTGAACACCCCGGCCACGTCGTCCAGGAGGCCCTCGCCTACGAACAGGTCGACCCGCTGCTCACCGAAACCCTCGATGTCCATTGCCCCCCGGGATGCGAAGTGCTCGATGCGTCCCCTCACCTGCCCGGGGCAGGCGTGGTTCGTGCAGAACGTGGCCGCCTCACCCTCAGCGCGAGACAGCGGTTCGCCACATTCCGGACACGACGTCGGGAAGGTCCAGGCTGGCAGTCCCCGGGGCCGCTCGGCCAGGACGGGACGCACCACCTCCGGGATGACGTCGCCGGCCTTTCGCACCACCACCACATCGCCGGGGCGGACATCCTTCCCACGAACCTGGTCGGCGTTGTGGAGGGTGGCGGCGGCGACCGTGGACCCGCCCACGAAGACCGGCTCGAGGCGGGCGAAGGGGGTGGCCTGACCACCGGGTCCGATGGACACCTCGATGTCGAGCAGGCGGGTGGTCCGTTCCTCAGGCGGAAACTTGAATGCGACGGCCCAGCGGGGCGCCCTGGCGGTGAACCCCAGCAGATCCTGCAGCCCCAGGTCGTCGACCTTTACCACCACGCCGTCGATCTCATAGTCGAGGTCGTGGCGGGACGCCGCCACCCGGTCGATATGGGCAACGACGTCGTCGAAGTCGCCAAAGCGCTCCATCAGCCCGCTCACGGGTAGTCCGAGTGTGGCCAACCAGGCCAGCGTGTCGCCGTGCGACCCCAGCTCGGGCCCGCCAACCACCTCGCCCAGTTGGTAGGCCCAGAACGAGAGGTCCCGGGTGGCCGTCACCGCGGGATCCTTCTGCCGCAGCGAGCCCGCCGCCGTGTTACGAGGGTTGACGTATGCCTTCTCCCCTGCTGCCACCTGGGCGGCGTTCAGGGCGTCGAAGGCCGACAGGCCCATGTAGACCTCGCCGCGCACCTCAAGGACGGTTGGCGCATTATCGGACAAGCGATCCGGTACATCACCGATAGTGCGGACGTTGGCCGTGACGTCCTCTCCCACCCGGCCGTCGCCCCTGGTGGCCGCCTGGACCAGGCGACCATCTTCATAACGCAGCGAAACGGCTAGGCCGTCGAACTTCAGTTCGCAGACCCAGTCGAGGACCTCGTCAACTCCGGGTTGGTCTCCGAGGCGTCGGTGAACCCGTTCGGACCAGGCCCGGAGTTCGTCCACGTCAAAGGCGTTGTCCAGCGAACGCAGGGGCACCCGGTGAATCACCTCGTCGAACGTGGACCGTCCTGCGCTACCCACCAGCAGAGCGGGGGAATCCTCGGTGGCCAGGTGCGGGTACTCGGCCTCCAAGGTCCGGAGCTCCACCACGAGTGCGTCGTAGTCGGCGTCCGGGATCTGCGGATCATCCTCGTCGTGGTAACGGTCGAAATGGAAGCCGACCAGGACACGGAGCTCGTCGATCCGGCTCTCAACGTCGCTCATCCACCGATCCTACCGGTAGCCCGATTCACCCTCCGGGCCGACGGGTGCCCGGAACCGACGACCTGTAGGTGGATCCCACGGCCCGTAACCTGAGGTGGTGGCACGCACCTCCCGAGCAGACAGCACGACCCCGCAGAAGGTCGCCGATGTCCGGGTCCCGGGTCGACGCAGCGAACACGCCGTCATGACCGGCCTCCGGGGCGCATGGCTGGTGCTGCCGGTGGCGCTCGGGCCGGCCGTGGCCGACGCCCTGCACGACATCTCCACCGGCTCCCGCTCACTGGCATCGGTAACCCTCTGGGTCCTCTGGGCCATCGGCCTGACGGCCACGCTGATCCCGCTGCCGGTGACCCTGACGGCCCTGCGGCTGGGCGCCCCTGCGGTTGGCGTCGTAGCGGCCTGGAGCGCCTCGGCCAGTGACGGGGCCATCTCCACGCTGCCCGGGCTACTCATCGCCACGGCGGTGGTGACGACCGCCTTCTCGGCACCTGTGGCCGACCGGTTCGTGGACGGCGCCTCCTACGGCGACGAACGACGCTTCGGACTCCGGGCACCGGGTCCCGTTGTGCTGGTGCTCGGCCCACTGGCCACCGCAGTGGCCATCAGCGGTATTTCCCTGGGGCCGATGCTGCTGCTCGACGGACGCTGGGTGACCGGAGCCATCGCCACCATCGTGGGTGTGCCGGCGGCAGCCGCAGCCATACGGGCACTCCACCGACTGTCGCGCCGGTGGATCGTGCTCGTGCCCGCAGGGTTCGTACTCCACGACTACCTGGCGCTGGCCGAGCCGACCCTGCTGCAGCGCGCAGGCCTGTTGTGGATCAGGGCGGCACCGGTGGACACCAATGCGCTGGATCTCACGCAGCAGGCCCGTGGCCTGGCCCTGGAGGTCATGTGCCGCGAACCCCACGACGTGCTCCCGGCCAGCCGGGGCTCCACAGGTGGACGAGCCGTGGAGGTGCGTTCGATAGACGCCTTCCTCTGCTCGCCGTTGCGACCCGACGTGGTGCTGGCCGCCGCAGCCCAACGGCTGCTACCCGTCCGCTGACCGGCGGCTGAGCGGTTCAGGCCCGGCGGGCAATGGAACCGCCCAGGACCTCGTCACCGTCGTAGAACACGACACTCTGGCCGGGCGCCACCTTCATGTGGGGCTCCGACCAGCGCACCACGTCACCGTCCAGCACAGCCGGATCGCTCGAACCGTGGGCGCTGGTCTGCACGAGGACCATCCCGTCCACCGGAGCATCCGCCCACGAGAAGGACTCCACCGGCGTGGTGTCCACCATGAGGTCCCCAACCGGTCCGACCGTCACCGTTGCGCCGGCCACGTCCACGTCCACAGCGAAACGCGGTCCGACTCCCCCGGCCAGGGCCATTCCACGTCGCTGCCCGATGGTCACCAGTTCGACGGCGGACACAGAGCCCACCTCGGCGCCGGATCCGTCCAGCACCCGACCGGGCGTGACGGCGATGCGCCGGCCCAGGAAGTCCTCCCGGCCGTGCTGGCGGGTGATGAAGCAGACGTCCTGGCTGTCGGGCTTGTCCGCCGTCCGGAGGCCCAGGGCGGTCGCCCGGCGGCGTACCTCGGCCTTCGTCAGGTCGCCGATCGGCAGGATCAGGCCGGCCAACTGGTCCTGGTCCAACATGTTCAGGACGTATGACTGGTCCTTGCCGGCATCAGCGGCCCGCGCGATACGGCGCGTGCCGTCGGGCCTCTGCACCACGCGGGCATGGTGGCCAGTGGCCAGCAGCCCGAAGCCCAACGCTCCGGCACGATCCATGAGACGACCGAACTTGACATGACGATTGCACTCGATGCACGGGTTCGGGGTCCTGCCGGCCGCATGGTCGGCCACATACGGGCCCACGACCATCGCATCAAAGTGATCACCCAGGTTGAAGACGTGGTGGTCGATGCCGAGGGCGTCGGCCACACGTCTCGCATCATCCACGTCCGACACGGCACAGCAGCCTGAATCCGACTCGCCGCCCCAGAGCCGGAGGGTCACGCCCACGACCTCGTACCCGGCCTCCAGCAGGAGCGCCGCTGCCACCGAGGAGTCAACCCCGCCCGACATGGCCACCATCACCCGTGTCGGTCCGGTCCGGGCGGTCATGTCGGTCCACCGACAGGGTCGTGCCGGCGGAGCCTGGACACCGCCGACGGGATCACCGCCAGGGCGTGGTCCACGTCACCGTCATCAGAGGCGTGGCCCAGCGAGAGCCGCAGGGATCCCAGCGCCGAGCCCCGCCCGACGCCCATGGCGGCCAGCACGTGGCTTGGCTCCTGGGCCCCGCTGGCACACGACGATCCGGCACTGGCCGATATCCCATCGCGTTCCATCAGGAAGAGCAGGGACTCGCTCTCGATGCCATCGAACCAGAGGTGGGCCACCGCCGGCGTACGGGGCGTGCCGACGGGGACGGTTGTGTGGCTGCCCGACACGGCAGCCAGCAGACCGGCCTCGAGACGGTCCCTGAGTGCGCCCACACGCTTCAGCGTGGCAGAGCGATCCGCCATCACGAGGCGGGCCGCCTCGCCGAGGCCCACGATGGCGGGCACGTTCTGCGTGCCGCTGCGCCGTTCGCGCTCCTGGCCGCCGCCGCGCAGGACGGGAGCCAACGGCACGCCGGATCGCACGACCAGGGCGCCGGCCCCTTTCGGCCCGCCGAACTTGTGGCCGGTCAGGCTGACAAGTCCTGCGCTCCGACAGGCCTCCGTGAGATCCATCCAGGCAACGGCCTGCACGGCATCGGTATGGAGTACCGCATCGGGGGCGGCCTCGGCCAGCAGTGCAGCGACAGATTCCAGGTCGTTGACCACCCCGGTCTCGTTGTTGGCCAGCATCACCGACACCAGCCCGATCCCGTCCACCGACGAAAGGACCTCGGCCAGGGCTCCGAGGTCTATCCGACCACCCTCATCGGTCGAAACCACGATGCCACCCGCATCGGCCACCGGGGCCAGCACCGCGGGATGCTCGACAGCGCTGCACACGGGCAGGCAGCCGGTGGAACGCACCACGCCGTCCACGGCCAGGTTGTCGGCTTCCGTGCCGCCGCTTGTGAAAACCACCTCGCCCGGCTGTGCGCCCACGAGGGCGGCCACGAGGTCACGTGCATCGTCAATGGCGCGCCGGGCGGCGCGCGCCACTGCATGGGAACCCGATGGGTTCCCGGGGTGCTCGGCCAGCCACGGCAGCATCGCCTCGACCACCTCTGGCCGGGCCGGCGTGCTGGCCGCATGGTCCAGGTAGACGCCATCCATGGGTCCGAGGCTACGACCCAGCCGGTTGGCAGCCCCACCGGCTCAGGTCAGACTGCCACCATGGACGGATACCACGAGAGCACCTACGGAGACCGCTACGCCGAGGTGTACGACGACTGGTACAGCGGCGACGGTGAAATGGCCCTCACCCAGTTCGGCACCCCGACCGACGTCGCCGACCGGGTGGCGGCCCTCGCTGGGAACGGTCCGGTCCTGGAACTCGGCGTCGGCACCGGGCGCCTGGCCATGGCGCTGGCCGACCGCTCCCTGGACGTGACAGGGCTGGACGCATCCGGCGCCATGCTGGATCGCCTGCGGGCCAAGCCGGGATCGGAGCGCCTGACCCTCCTGCAGGGTGACATGGCGGCTCCTCCGGGCCTGGCTGATGACACGTTCGCCGTCGTCCTCGTCGGCTTCAACACCTTCTTCAACCTGACGACGGCCGACGCCCAGGCGGCGTGCATGTCCTCGGTGGCCCGGCTCCTGCGGCCGGGCGGTCGCCTGGTGGCCGAGGCGTTCGTGTTCGACCCGGAGAAGGCTCAGAACGGGGTCTCGGTTCGCCACGTGGGCCTGGACAGGGTCCTGCTGGACGTGGTGCAGGTCGACGAAGGCGAGCAGGCGATCACCGGCCAGCGCATCGAGATCACCGAGACCGGAAACCGGCTCTTCCCATATGTGCTGCGCTACGCCGCCCCCGACCAGATGGACGCCATGGCAACGGCGGCGGGGCTACGGCTCGAGGACCGCTGGGAGGACTGGCACGGCACCGCCTTCCACGACGGGTCGCCCGCCCACGTGTCGGTCTGGTCAAAGCCGTAGGCCGGATCGCACCGACCCGCCTCGGGTTCAGTCGGCCCGACTGGCCAGGACCGGCAGGTCCAACGGCGGCCGGTTGCTTCGCTTCAGTTCGGAGAAGGTGGAGAACCGGCAGAGCGTGAGGGTGGCGTCATAGAGCTCGAGGCACTCCTCATCGGTGTCGGGCACCGCCGAGATGACCGGCCCGAAGACGGACGGCCCATCCGGGGGCCCGAAGGTGATGATCGGTGTGCCGACGTCCCGACCCGTACGGCCCACGGCCTCCTCTGTCTCTGCACGCAGCACGTCGTCGAACGACCGGTCATCGGCTGCCCCGGCATGGCCGGGGTCGAAGCCCGCTCTCGTGAGCACCTCCTCGAGGTGCCCGGCCGTTGCCACGTGCTCCATGAAGTGGGCGCCGGGTTCCGACTCGTGGGACCACATCGTCTCCCCGAACGCCTCGTAGAGCGCGCCCATGGCGGCGTCACCCTCATCAGCGCGGACCGAGGCGGCCACCCGGAGCATCCGACGGCCCCGCTCATGCGGGGCCCGCTTGCCCTCGAGGGAGTCGGCGTCGTCGTAGCGCTCCTCGTTCAGAATGGCCAGGTTGATGAAGCGCCACCTGACGGTCAGGCCCCGCACCTGCGCAACGCGGCGGATCCAGCGGGAGGTCTGCCATGCGTACGGGCAGATCGGATCCCAGAAGAACTCAATGTCGGCATGCTCTGTCATTACAGGATCGTCGCCCACGCGGGGCATCAGCCCAGCAGCGGGTCCATCCACTGCCCAGCCGTCCAGACGCCGGCGGCCAGGAAGGCCACCAGTAGGCCGTAGAGCACCGACGTACCAACGATGGGCCGGAACCGTCGCCGGTCGGATGAATCCAGCAGCCACGCAAGCAGCGCACCGCCGACCAGGCCACCCAGGTGGCCGCCGATGCTGATCCCGGGTCGACCGAATGTGAACACCAGGTTGACAACCACCAGGCCACCCAGGCCGGTGTGCCACGGGTTCACACCCCGGCGCATCTGGTGGACGACGGTTGCGGCCATCAGGCCGAACACGGCACCCGATGCCCCGACCGTCAACGACATGGGCGCCAGGAGCATCACGCCCAGCGAACCGGCCGCCAGCGAACCCAGGTAGAGGCCCACGTAGCGGACCGGCCCATGCAGTTGCTCGAGCTGCTGGCCGAGCATCCAGAGCAGGAACATGTTGAAGACCAGGTGGAGGAGGCCGCCGTGGAGGAACCCGCCGGTCACGAGACGCCACCACTCCCCGGAGGACACGCCCACCACCGCATCCATGCCGACGTACGGCGCCCACCCACCGAGGAGGCCGTGGTCGCCGGTGATCGAACCACCGCCGGATGCGAAGCGGTTGTAGATCCTCGAACCTGTTCCACCGGCCAGCACCATGAGAGCGAAGCCGGCCAGGTTCAGGCCGATGATGACGCTCGTGGCGTCGCGACCCGACCGGGCGGGAATCCCCAGCCCTCCTGCCGATGGCGCCGAACGAGGAGAGAACCGCTCGGAGGACCTGGGTGCCAGGCACTCGGGACAGTGGAATCCGACCGATGCGGAATGCATGCAGCGGGCGCAGATCCGCCTGTCGCAGCGCTGGCAACGGACGCCGGCCCGGTTCTCAGGATGCCAGTGGCAGGCCTCGGCATCCGGCGGAGAATCCATTTACGAACCGTAGCGGCCGGGCCTACGGACCCCTGTGCGCCCCGGGTGGCCCACAGGGCCCCAGAGCCCGACCCATTCCGGTGGCGGCGAGATACCACGCCCGGCTTCCCGTCGAGGCAGGGGCGACCGACCTCAGAGGCGAATGATGACCGGCACGCAGGCAGGGTCGGTCACCCATGCGAAGAACAGCAACTGGGGCTCGCTGCGGGTGGTGGTGGCGTGTCGAACGCCCGTGTCATGCAGGATGACCGTCCCCGGCCCGTGGGTCGACCACTCGTCGCCCTTCTGCCAGTCAGCGGTGCCGGCGAGCACCCAGTAGACCTCCACGGCCTTGTGGACATGCGGCGGGTAGGTGATGCCCGGACCCTGTAGGACCATTCCGGCGAACACCTCGTCACTGAGGTAGGCGGGCGTCGCCGCACCTCCCGAGATGGCGTCGTAGGCGGCGCCGATGACCGGCGAGTAGGCGTAGCCAAGCCGCATGGCGTCCATGTCCGGCTCCCCTGCGTATTCGGGGTAGGGCGCTGCCCAGGAGGTCCGGGGTGCGATCATCCGGGCCAGGTCGGCCGCCGGCCCCACCCCCGTCTCCAGGGTGGCAGCCAGGTGCTCGTCCACCACCGGAAGGGTTGTCCGGCGCTGCTCCGGCGCAGGTACGACCCCACCCAGAGCATCGGCCAGCAGGGCCATCGGCCGCACCAGTTCGAAATGGTCGCCACCTTCCGCCATGGCGAAGCGGTGCAGGGCGGTAAGGAAGGGGTCCTCCACGGCGCGAAACCTAGACCCGTGGGCCGACAGGACGCCAGTGACCCGGTGGGGCTGGTCAGCCCTCAGCAGCCGCTGAAGGTGGCCTTACCCGGACCGTGCTCGAAGAACGACTCCACGCCGTGTCGTGCGTCCTCGGTCTCGAAGACCTCCATGAACAGGTCGAGCTCGAGGTCCACTCCGCACGCCGTGGACATCTCAATGCCCTCGTCGATGGCCCGCTTGGCCGCCCGGATGGCCACCCGGGGTCCAGCGGCATAGCCGGCCGCCAGGACCAGTGCCCGGTCCACGAGATCGTCGTCGGGCACCACCTCGTCGGCCAGACCCAGTTCCAGGGCCTCGGCGGCGTCCACCTGGGCACCGCCCCAGATGAGTCGCTTCGCCGTCGACCTGCCCACCAGACGGGTCAGGCGCTGGGTGGCGCCCCCACCCGGGATGATTCCGAGAAGCACCTCGGGCTGGCCGAACACCGAGCGATCCCCCAGGATCCTCAGGTCACAGCACCAGGCCAGCTCGGCGCCCCCCCCAAGGGCCAGGCCGTTCACCGCAGCGATGGTGGGACACGGGATCCGCTCGACCGCGGCGAACGCCGATCGGAACGCATTGGCCTGGGCGCCACGCAGGGCCGGGTCGGCGAACCCTGCAAGCTCGGCGCCTGCAGCGAACATGCGGCCAGCGCCGGTGATGACGACGGCTCCCGGGGGATCCTCACTGCAGGCCAGGGCCATGGCCTCGATCTCGTGTAGCAGGGCTGCGTCCAGGGCGTTCACCTTTGGTCGATCAAGGGTGGCCAGGACCACCCCGTCGTCACGTCGGTCGATCCGGAGGAGGGGCTGGTCTGTCGGTTCGGTCACCGCCGGAGGGTAACCATCCGATCAGGTGGCCACGGAACCGGGCGGTTCACCGCGGGTCCGGGCCTAGCCCAACTCAGAGGAAGACGGCTGTGCCCTCGTCGGGGTCGGGCGCCCCGATGAGGCCGTCCGGGTTCGGCGTCTCGCCCACGTTGCGAACCGACGTGACACCATCCACCCGGTCCTTCAGGATCCGTTCGATCCCGGCCTTCAGGGTCTGGTCAGAAGCCGGGCAGTTGGTGCAGGCGCCGGACAACTCCACAGTCACCTCGCCGGTCGACTCGTCCACCTCGTGCAGTTCGATGTCGCCATCGTCGGCCTGGATGGCCGGACGGATGATCTCTATGACCTTCTCCACCCGTGCCCGCAAGCCGGGGGCCGGTTCGGTGGCCACGTCAATTGACATGTGCAGAGTCTCGCGGCATCTGGCGCCGACACCACCACGTTCGGACCTATGACCCCCACGGTTGGTGGTCATAGGCTCCAACGGTGCGACCAGACCACCTGCCGGACATCCGGCTGCTCGCCCACCAGGGCGGCTGGGACGAGATCGGGCTGGTGGCCGTACCCCTCGCCGTGGTCGCCACCCTGCTCTGGGTGGCCGACCGACGGGCCAGGCGTCTCGCCGGACACCCGAAGGACGAGGCCTGACGGCAACCCTCAGGAGATGTCGGCTCCCAGACGTGCCAGGTTGCCGACCAGGTCCTGGTAGCCGCGCTCCACGTGGTGGGCATCGGCCACGACCGTCTCACCCTCGGCGGCGAGGCCAGCCACAACCAGGGCGGCACCAGCCCGGATATCGGGTGCACGCACCGGAGCGCCGGACAGCACATCGACACCGCGCACCACCGCATGGTGGCCCTCCACACGGATGTCGGCCCCCATCCGCACCAGCTCGGGGATGTACCTGAACCTGCCGGCGAACACGTTCTCGGTGAGGATCCCGACCCCGTCGGCCACCGAGAGCAGTGCCACCAGCAGGGGCTTGTAGTCGGTCGCCACCCCCGGGTACGGCAGGGTGGACACGTCAACCGAGCGAAGACGGTCAGCTGCCGTAGCCACGAGGACGTCACCGCCGTCTTCCACCCGCAGACCCATGTCGCCGAGCTTGACGAGCAGCATCGCCATGTGGTCGGCCCGTGCGCCCAGCAGTCGTATCGACCCGCCCGCCATGCCGACCGCCGCCAGATAGGTGGCGGCCTCTATGCGGTCCGGCACCACCGTGTGGGTCACCGGGTGCAGACTCTCGACGCCGACGACCGTGATCGTGGAGCTTCCGGCACCCTCCACCCCGGCCCCCATGGCATTCAGGAAGTCAGACAGGTCGGCGATCTCAGGCTCACGCGCCGCATTGTCGATGACCGTCGTTCCCCTGGCCCTCACCGCCGCCATGAGCAGGTTCTCGGTGGCCCCCACGCTCGGATACTCCAGGAGCACCCGGGCTCCCACCAGCTGATCGGCCCGACCATGGATGTATCCGTGGCTGGTCGTGAAAGTGGCGCCGAGCTGTTCGAGGGCCCTGAGGTGCATGTCGATCGGACGGTGGCCGAAGTCGTCGCCTCCGGGCACCGACACCTTGGCTTCGCCGAACCTCGCCAGCAGCGGGCCGAGGACGACAATGGATGCACGCATCCGCTCCACCTGGTCGTACGGCGCCTCCGGGACCATCACCTCGGGCACGTCGATTGTCAGGACATCAGGCGCCGAACCGGCGGCGCCGTGGACAACGGTGGCTCCCATCCCCTCCAGGAGTTCGGACATGAGGGCCACGTCGGCTATCCGGGGAACGTTGTGGAGGGTGAAGCGACCGGGGGCCAGCACCGAGGCCGCCATCAACTTCAGGACGGAGTTCTTGGCCCCCGAGATGCGAACGTCACCGGACAGCGGTCCGGATCGTCGGACCCGGATGACCGAGCGACCAACGGTCCCTGCTGGTGAATCGTCGGAGGCGGCACCCACCCCCTCAGTATGGTGGGCGGCCGGACGGACCGGAGGGCAGCCCATCACCACCAGCAGGCCCGACGGCGCCAACGGCCGTAGAGCGACGGTCGAGGTCGTCCACGAGGTGGACGGTCACGGTCTGGCCGAGCTCCGGGCGCCACGCGACGACCTGGTCCGCGAACTCGAGCCCGACCCGGCACCGGAACCAACCGACCTGAGCTCCCCGGCCCCCGGAGAGACCCTCAGGTTCGACCTGGCACACGGCCCGTTCCACACCTGGGTGAGAACGCTTGCCATCGGCCCGCCGGACACCGACCAACCGGATTCAGACCGAAGGCGGGTGGTGGAGACCATCGAGTACCGGGCGGCCATCGGCGTCTGGCGACCCCTGTTCGCGCTCCCGCTGCGTCGCGCTGTGCGATCCCGGAAGGTGCCGTGGTGGGCGCCACCTGACCGTCTGGATGCGCGGGCCACCCGGGTCCTGTGCCTCCTGGCCTGCATCCAGGTCATCGACGGCTACCTGGGCACCGTCATCACCCAGACCATCACCTTCGCCAGCGACGAGTTCCAGCGGAGCGCCACCGCCCAGGGGGTCACACTGGCCGTCATACGCCTCGGCATAGTCGTCGCCCTGGGCGTGGTCGCCCTGGCCGATTCCCACGGGCGCAGCCGCCTGCTGACCGCCGCCGCCATCCTGGCCGTGGCAACCACAGCGCTCGGCGCCCTCTCACCCGGCCTCTGGTTCCTGGGGGGCACCCAGCTGGTGGCCCGGGGGCTGACCATGGGCATGGGAATCTTGATCGGGGTGTTCGCTGCCGAGGAACTCCCCCGCGGCTCACGGGCCTACGGGGTGAGCGTGCTGGCCCTCTGCGCCGCGCTGGGGGCCGGCATGGCCGTGTGGGTACTCCCGGTGGCCGACCTGGACCCCCGGGGTTGGCGGGTCATCTACCTGGTGCCGTTGCTGGCCGTCCCGGCCCTGGTGGGAATCGGGCGGCGCCTTCCCGAGTCCCGCCGCTTCACCGCCAACCTCCCAGACGCCACCGCCACAGCCACCGCCACCGGGTCCCAGGGCGCCCTGAGGCGCATCGAGGGCCGCCGGCTACTCCTGCTGGCCACCGCCGCATTCCTCCTGCTGGTGTTCGCCGCACCGGCCAGCCAGTTCCAGAACGACTTCCTGAGGGAGCACCGCGGCTACTCGGCCACCGGCATCACCCTGTTCACCCTCATGACGAGCACCCCGGCCGGCATCGGCATCTTCATGGCCGGCCGGCTGGCCGACACCCGGGGACGGAGGGGCGTGGCGGCGGTCGGGCTGCTCGGGGGCACGGCCTTCATCCTCGTCGCCTACCACTCGGCGGGAGCCGCCATGTGGGCGGCCAGCGTCACGGGCACGGTGCTGGGCTCATTGACCGTCGCCCTCGGCGTCTACGGACCCGAGCTGTTCTCGACCAGGCACAGGGCCCGGGCCAACGGCCTGATAGTCACCCTCGGCGTGGCCGGCAGCGCCACGGGACTACTGGTGGTGGGGATGCTGGCCGACCGGTTCGGGTCGTACGGACCGGCCTTCACGGTCGTCGCCGTCGGACCCGTGCTGGCCGCCGTGCTGGTACTGCGCTGGTTCCCCGAGACGGCCCGCGTGGAGCTCGAGGTCCTCAACCCCGGTGACGCCGATCTGCAGGGAGCATCATCGGACGCCACAGCCCCCGACGGGACCTGATCGGCCGACGACAGGTCAGGTCAGGTCAGGTCGAAAACGTGTCGGCCATCCAGGCCTCGACGGCGTCGCAGACCAGCTCGTCACAGCCCTTCAGGTCGTGGCGCTTCCCGGGCAGGCGGACCACTGTCACGGGTCCGGCGATCGCCGGCAGGTGGGCGTCGAACTCCTCCGGCGACCCGAACTCGTCACGATCCCCTGACACGAACAGGCACGGCACCTGGATGGACCCGAAGTGCTCCACCCGCAGGTTCTGCGGCTTCTTCGGAGGGTGCAACGGATAGCAGACCAGCACAAGGCCGGCCGCCCCCAGGCCCTCGGCAACAGCTATCGAGCAGATCCGGCCACCCATGCTCCGCCCGCCCAGCACCAGGCGGTCCGGGTCCAGGTCGTGGCCGGCGGCCATGGCGGCCACGCCATCGCGCACAGCTGCCACAAGCACCGGCGCCCGGTCCGGAAAGGGCTTACCGGCCTTCCGGTAGGGGAAGTCCATCCGGTCCACCGGTAGGGGTGCCAGCCGGTCCTGGAGTGCCACCAGGCCGGGATGCCCGCGGTCGCTGCCGGCCCCGGGAGTGAGGAACAGGCCGCTCGGACCATGGCTGCTGGCTGGCTGAGCGGTCACCCGCCGGAGGGTAGCCCCGGCCGCCATGGCGACGGCCCCGTCCGAACGGGTCCACGGAAGGACTGATCTGTATCCTGTCGGCATGGACAGCACCAGCCAGGTGGACGAGGCAGCCCGCCACGAGGCACTGGTCGCCACCATGACCGGCGGCATGGCACCAGCGGTGTCGGACTTCGCCGGAAGCGAACGGTTCCACCCCAACGGTCGGCCAAAAGGCGAGTTCCGGGATTCACTCCACTCCACATCGGACCTGAACAACACCTTCACCGTCGCCGGTGCGGTCGTGTTCCCCGTCGCCGTGGTGGCCGCCGCCGTGGCCATTGCCAACCCTGTCGCCTGGGTGGCGGCCTTCCTCCTGATGCCGGTGGCGCAGAACCGCCTGTTCATACTCCACCACGAGGCCGCACACCGGGTCCTGTTCTCGAACCGTCGGGTCAACGACCTGGTCGGAATCAACCTCATCGGCTGGTTGACCTTCGGCACCGGCGGCCACGGCTACCGGATCGGCCACATCAGGCACCATCGTGACGAGTTCGGCCCCGGCGAGCCGGACTTCCTGCTCTACTCGCTGTACCCGATCACCCGCTCGTCGATGCGCCGCAAGCACCGTCGCGACCTGACAGGGGTTTCGGCGTTTCGGATCGTGCGGCCACGCTTCCAACGACTGGGTGAAGCCCGCCACCGTCGCCTCACCTACATGTTCCTGTCCGGGCAGGCAATCGTGTTCGCAGCCTTCTGGGCGGCCGGGCAGCCGTGGCTGTACGTGGGGCTCTGGGTGCTCCCCTGGGCGACGCTGTACCAGGTGCTGAACCGGCTCCGGGCCATTGCCGAACACGCCGGGATGACCCGGTCGCCGGACCGGCGCCGGACCACCCACCACGTCAGGCAGTCGCTCGTCGCCCGCCTCGTGATGGCGCCGATCGGCGTGGGCTACCACCTGGCCCACCACGCCGACATGACCGTGCCGTACCGCAACCTGCCACGACTGCACGCCGCCCTCGTCGAGGACGGCTACGTCGGCGACCTGGAATGGCCCACCTACCGGGCCCTATGGCGCGCCCTGCGGACGGCCTGACGCCCGAAGCTCAGAGTTCGACCACGCCGACGACATCGGCGCCGAATCCGGTGCCCAGCCGCCTACATCTCGACAATGCCGACCACGTCGAGGTTTCGGTAAGTGGTGTCGTCCGGAGCGTTCTCCGCTCCCTCCTGGGTTATCTCCTGCTCGTCGTTGACCTTGGCCGACTCCCAGGATTCGAACTCGGCGATCACCACCGTCACCCCCGGCTTGTCGCGGTCGCCGCACACGGTGGCCCGCTGCACGGTGATCTCGTCGCCCGCCTGCTCGGCGTATCCATGCAACTCAGCCAGCGCCTCGTCCGGGTCCTGCTCGTACTCCATGATCTGTATGAAACGCATGATCCTGCCCTTCGCTGTCAAATCGGGCCGATCCCGACCGGGATCAGAGATTCCCTCCCGGAGGGGCATCGTCACAACCTGGCCGCTCAGGATCTTCCAGCCGTACCTCCGAGGCCCGGCACGGGGGTCAGGTCAGGTTGCGGAGCACCTCGGTCAGGCCACCGGCCAGGCCGCTCACCTCGGACTCCTCGGCATCACCGACGCCCAACAGCGCCACCAACTCAGAGGTCCGCTCTCCCAGGGCGTTCCACAACTGCCCGTCGATGCCGAACGGCGGCCGGTGTTCAACCAGCACCGGGACCAGTTCGATGAGCTGCCCGATGCCCGTGAGGTCCCGGGCGTCCTTACGGAGCCGGTCACACGCCACGAACATGTCGCTGAGAAGACGGTTGGCGCCCAGGCCCTCCAGCTCAGGACGGTCGTCGGCTCCGGCCTGGAAGGCATCCAGCGCTGATTCCACCGACTCCTCGTCAGCCACCAGGACCAGGAGGTCCCCCTCGGCGTCGAACTCGTGGGGGATGCCCAGGCGCCCCAGCAGCTCGCTGAACGCCGACTGCTCGTCAGCCGCCCAACCATCCATCTCGTAGGCCAGCTTCTCGGCTTCTGGATCCAGCGCCGGACCCCCAGCGTCGGCGGCCTCGGCGACGGCCAGGTCCACGGCCTCCTCGTCAGCCACCCTCACCACCAGGGTCGCACCCTGCCAGGCGTGGGCTGTGCCGGCAGCGGTCAGGAGCTGGTCCAGGATCCGGCGGCTCTCCCCCGCCCACTCGTGCAACTCGTAGGCCATCTGGTCCTCGCCGCTGGCGCCGACGTCGGCCGCATCAACCGGTGCCTCGTCAACGAGGGCCACACCGCATTCCACACAGTCGTCAACGCCCATCGAATACTGGATCCCGCACTGGAAGCACCATGACATGGGAGCCATCCTGCCACCGCCCGGCACCCGTGCACGCCACGGCGTCGACAACCCGGCCCCACGCCGACGGGGCTAGGTTCACCCTCCATGACCGCCAACGCCCAGGTACCCGACCGCAACCTCGCCCTCGACCTCTGCAGGGTCACCGAGGCCGCCGCACTGGCCGCCTCCCGCTGGATGGGCCGGGGCGACAAGGAGGGAGCCGACGCCGCCGCCGTGGACGCCATGCGCCATGTGCTGGACACCGTCACCATGGACGGCGTCGTCATCATCGGCGAGGGCGAGAAGGACGAGGCACCGATGCTCTTCAACGGCGAGCGCATCGGCAACGGACAACCGCCGGCCGCGGACATCGCCGTGGACCCCATCGACGGCACCACCCTGACGTCGCTGGGAAGGGCCAACGCCATAGCCGTGATCGCCGTGAGTGACCGCGGCACCATGTTCGACCCGGGACCGTGCGTCTACATGGAAAAGATCGCCGTCGGCCCGGAATGTGCCGACGTGATCGACATCAACGAGTCGGTCGCCGAGAACCTGAAGCGCATCGCCGAAGCCAAGCACGAGGATGTCAGGGACCTCACGGCCGTGATACTGGACCGGGACCGCCACGCCAAGTTGATCTCCGAAGTGAGGGAGGCCGGTGCGCGCATCCGGCTCATCCCGGACGGCGACGTGGCCGGCGCCATCTCGTCGGCATGGCCCCACTCGGGAGCCGACGTGCTGTTCGGCATCGGAGGCACGCCCGAAGGCGTCATCTCAGCTGCAGCCCTCAAGTGCATGGGGGGCGCCATACAGGGTCGCCTATGGCCACGCAACGAGGCTGAGCGCAACGCTGCGACGGAGGCTGGCTATGACCTGGACCGGGTCCTGACCACCGACGATCTCGTGGCGGGCGACAACTGCTTCTTCTCAGCCACCGGCATCACCGATGGAGATCTGGTCAAGGGCGTGCACTACACCTCGGGGACGGCCTACACCCAGTCGCTTGTCATGCGCTCACGGTCCGGCACGGTGCGGATGATCGACGCCCACCACGCCATGGACAAGCTGGAGTCGTTCTCGCCTGCCTACTGAGGCCTGACGGCCCGGCTCAGGCCTCGGCGCCGGCCACCCGGAGGCGCAGTTCGGCACGGGCCAGAGCGCCTGCAGCATCAGCGTCGTCCCTGTCGGCCACAAGAGCGGTCTCGGCGGTCGACTTCGCCGCACGGGCCCGCTCCACATTGATCTGGTCGGCGGACTCGGACACGTCCGAGAGGACGCTCACCTTCGTGCCTGCCACCTGGACGAAGCCCTGGTGGACGGCGATCGTGTCGCGTTCCCCGTCGGGGCGGATCACGTCCACTGACCAGACCGCCAGCACGCCGATGAAGGGCACGTGACCGGGCTGGAAGGCGATGTCGCCCCCATCCAGGGTCCGGGCGACGACCATCTCGGCCTCACCGCTGTAGGAGATGGACTCTGGCGAGACCAGCTCGATCTGGAACGTCATGGTCGCTATCAGCCCTGGAGTTCGCGGGCCTTGCGCCGCGCATCGTCGGCACCACCGACGTTCAGGAATGCCTGCTCAGGCAGGTCGTCCAGCTCGCCGTCCACGATGGCGGCGAACGAGTCCACAGTCTCGGCGACCGGGGTGGTGACACCCGGCAGGCCGGTGAAGACCTCGGCCACGTTCATCGGCTGGGACAGGAACCTCTGGACCTTGCGGGCCCTCGAAACCGTGATCCGGTCCTCCTCGGAGAGCTCGTCAAGGCCGAGGATCGCAATGATGTCCTGGAGCTCCTTGTAGCGCTGGAGGATCTCTTGGACACGACGGGCCGTGTCGTAGTGCTTCTGGCCAACGACCTCCGGGGTGAGGATCGTGGACGTGGATGCCAGCGGATCCACGGCCGGGTAGATGCCCAGGGCTGCGATGTCACGGCTCAACTCGGTCGTGCCGTCGAAGTGGGTGAACGACGTGAACGGTGCCGGGTCCGTGTAGTCATCGGCGGGCACGTACACGGCCTGCATCGAGGTGATCGACCGGCCACGTGTGGTCGTGATCCGCTCCTGCAGGTCGCCCATCTCGTCAGCCAGCGTGGGCTGGTAGCCCACGGCCGACGGCATGCGACCCAGAAGGGTGGAGACCTCGGAGCCGGCCTGCACGAACCGGAAGATGTTGTCGACGAACAGCAGCACGTCCTGGCCCTGCACGTCGCGGAAGTACTCGGCCATGGTGAGGGCCGACAGGGCCACGCGGAGGCGCACGCCGGGCGGCTCGTCCATCTGGCCGAAGACCAGGGCGGCCTTCTCCAGCACGCCGGACTCCTCCATCTCCAGACGGAGGTCGGTGCCCTCACGGGTCCGCTCGCCCACGCCTGCGAACACCGACACGCCACCGTGGTTGGTGGCCACGCGGTTGATCATCTCGGTGATGAGGACGGTCTTGCCTACGCCGGCGCCGCCGAACAGGCCGATCTTGCCGCCCTGCATGTACGGGGTGAGAAGGTCGATGACCTTCACGCCGGTCTCGAACATCTGCGCCTTGGGCTCAAGGGAGTCAAACGACGGAGGCGGACGGTGGATCTCCCAGCGTTCGGCACCCTCGCCGGCGGTCGGATCGTCCAGACCCTCGCCGGTCACGCTGAACACGTGGCCGAGAGTGGCGTCACCGACCGGCACGCTGATACCCCTGCCGGTGTTGCGCACTGCGGCACCGCGGGTCAGGCCATCGGTGGGCTTCATGGCGATCGCCCGCACCCGGCTGTCGCCGATCTGCTGGGCCACCTCGGCCACGATGGTGATCTCATTGCCGTCGATCACGACGTCGAACTCCACCGCCGTGTTGATCCGCGGGAGGTCCCCCACTGGGAACTCGGCGTCGATCACCGGTCCGGCGATGCCGACGATGTGACCGTCGGCGAGAGCTGTGTCAGTCATTTGTTGCTCCTGTGCCCTTCTTCGTTCTCGTACGTGTCTGCTCAGGCCTCGACGCCAACGGCGACGGGCCTGTCTTCGGTCTCGTCATCTGATCCGAGTGCCTCAGCACCACTCACGATCTCCATGATCTCGGTGGTGATCGAATCCTGGCGGGCCCGGTTCATTTCCCGGGAGAGCTTGGTGATCAGTTCTTCGGCATTGTCGGTGGCCGCCTTCATGGCGCGCTGTCGGTTGGCGTGCTCTGATGCCGCCGACTCCAGCAGGGCGCCGAACAGGCGGGCCTCCACATAGCGGGGCAACAGGGCGGCCAGCACGGCCTCGGGGGACGGTTCGAACTCGAAGGCACCGCTTACGCCGGCTTCGCCACCACCCGCGGCGGCAATGGTCTCGGTGCTCTCCAGGGGAAGGAAGCGACGGGTGGCGACCTTCTGGCTGCCGATGCTCATGAACTCGGTGTAGACCAGCTCGACGCGGTCCACGCGTCCGAGGGTGAACATCGAGGCGACCGTCTCGGCGACCCGGCGGGCGTCCTCGTAGGTGGGGTTGTCGCTGATGCCATCCGTGTAGGAGTCGATCGTGAAGTTGCGGAACCTGAAGTAGTCCCTGGCCTTCTTGCCAATCACAATCAGGGCATAGTCGGCGCCCTCCGACCTGGCGTTGAGTACCTGGCGTTCCGCTGCCCGGATGACGGCCGTGTTGTACGGGCCGGCCAGGCCGCGATCCGAGGAGATCACGACAACTCCGACGCGCTCGACCTTCTCGGCCTGACGCAGCAGCGGATGGTCCACCTCGGCACCACCCGCAGCGAGATTCTCGATCACCGAGGTGATCTGCTCGGCGTAGGGCTTGGCCGCACGGGCACGCTGCTGGGCCTTCACGACGCGCGTAGCGGCGATCAGCTCCATGGCGCGTGTGATCTTCTTGGTGTTCTGGACGCTGCTGATGCGGCGCCGCAGTACCCGCTCCCTACCGCCTGCCACGCGACGCTCCCATCATCAGGAGGTCACCCGTCGCAGGGACGAAGACATGGGCCGTGAGGCCCTGCGGATGGGTCAACGTGCTCACTCGGTCTCCGAGATGTCCTCTTCGGGCAGCGTCGTGGTGGAATCCACGATGCTCGACTCGAGATCAGCCGACTCGGCGCCGGGAGCCTTCCCGTCTGCCTGTGTTGAACCCTGGAACTGCTCGGCGAAGGCGCCGATGAGTGCCTCGAAGGCATCCTCGTCTGCGATCTTCCCGCTTGTCCGGATGTCGGCGAGGACGTCGCTGTGACGTGTTCGGAACCACTCGAGCACCTCGACCTCGAATCGCTTCACGTCGGCTACCTCGAAGGCATCCAGGTGGCCACGGGTACCGGCCCAGATAAGGACGACCTGCTCCTCGACGACCAGCGGCGAGTTGAGGCCCTGCTTCAGGAGCTCGGTGAGGCGGTAACCACGGTCCAACTGGTTCTGGGATACGGCATCCAGATCCGATCCGAAGGCGGCAAAGGACTCGAGCTCTCGGAACTGCTGGAGGTCCGACTTGAGCGTGCCCACCGCGGTCTTCATGGCCTTGATCTGGGCGGCCGAGCCGACCCTCGACACCGAGATGCCGACGTCCACGGCAGGCCGCACGCCCGACTTGAAGAGGTCGTCCTGCAGGAAGATCTGCCCGTCGGTGATCGAGATCACGTTGGTCGGGATGAACGCCGAGACGTCGCCGGCCTTGGTCTCGATGACCGGCAGGGCCGTCATGGAACCGGCGCCAAGTTCATCGCTGAGCTTGGCGGCACGCTCCAGCAGCCTGCTGTGGAGGTAGAAGACGTCGCCGGGGTAGGCCTCACGGCCCGGCGGGCGGCGCAGCAGCAGCGACATCTGACGGTAGGCCTCGGCCTGCTTGGAGAGGTCGTCGTAGACGGCCAGGGCATGCTCGCCGTTGTCCATCCAGTGCTGGCCAATGGCGCAACCCGCGTACGGGGCGAGGTACTTGAAAGGTGCAGGATCGGACGCCGGGGCTACCACCACGACCGTGTACTCCATTGCACCGTGGGCCTCCAGGACCGCCACCGTCTGGGCGACAGTCGAGGCCTTCTGGCCAATGGCCACGTAGACGCACTTCAGGCCCTGCCCGGCCTGGTTGATGATCGTGTCGATGGCGATCGTCGTCTTGCCGGTCTTGCGGTCGCCGATGATCAGCTCCCGCTGGCCGCGCCCGATCGGAATGAGAGAGTCAATTGACTTGATGCCGGTCTGCATCGGCTCGTGCACGGGCTTGCGACCCATGATGCCCGGCGCCTGGATCTCCATGCGGCGGGTCTGGACGTTGCTCAGCGGTCCCTTGCCGTCGATCGGCTCGCCCAGGGCGTTCACGACGCGGCCCAGGAGGCCGTCGCCGACGGGCAGCGACAGGAGGTTGCCTGTGGCACGGACCGTCTGGCCTTCTTCGATGTCGTCAACCTCGCCGAGGACCACGGCACCGATCGAGTGCTCGTCGAGGTTCAGTGCCAGGCCGAACGTTCCGCTCTCGAACTGGAGCAGCTCGTTGACCGCCACGCCGGGAAGGCCAGAGACGCGTGCGATGCCATCGCCCACCTCGAGCACCCGACCCACCTGGGTCTGCTCGAGGCTCGGCTCGAACCCTTCCAGGTTCTTGCGGATCGCTGATGCGATGTCGGACGTGTCGATCGTCAGTTCAGACATGATGTGTCTCTCTAGTCTCTGGCCCGTGGCCTAGCGAAAGCTCTCGCGGAGCTGGTTGAGGCGGCGTCGGACGCTGCCGTCGATGATGTCGTCGCCGATCTCGGTGACCACTCCGCCGAGCACGGAGGGATCAATGACCACCCTCACCTCGACGTCGCGACCGGTCCGGGTGTTGATGGCGGCGGCCAGGCGTTCGCTCTGGTCGGCGGTCAGGTCGACCGCGCTCCGAACGGTCGCAACCGTCTTGTTGCGCGATGCGGCACCACGCTCGACCATGGCATCCACGATGGCAGGCAGTTCGGCGGTGCGTCCTGCACCGACCACCATCGAGACCAGCGCCGTGGATACGGCGGAGGCCCTGGAGCCAAGCAGGTCCTCGATTACCTGGAGGCGGCGTGCCAGCGGCAGCCCGGTGTCAGCCAGAGTGGAACCGAGGCTGTCGTCGGAGCGGAGCGCCTGGGCGAACCTGAACAGCTCGTCCTCGACGACAGAGGGATCTCCCTCAGCCGCCGCGACGGCAAACAGCGCCTCGGCGTAGCCGGCCACCATGGGATCAGCCATCGGTGCCGGCCACCTCGTCGATGTAGGCGTCGATGAGCCTGCCCTGGACCTCTGCATCGAGGCTGGCCTGCACGACACGCTCGGCGGCGCCGAGGGCGATACCGGCCACCTCGGACCGGAGGTCCGCGATTGCCTGGGCCTTGGCTGCTGCTGATTCGGAAGCGGCACGCTCGCGGATCCCCGCTGCGTCGGCTTCGGCCTGGGTGATCAGGCCCGTACGAACCTGGTCGGCGTCGGCACGGCCCTCGTCGATCAGCCTGGAGGCCTCGGTCTTGGCATCGGCCAGCCGTGCCTCGTAGTCCGACTGGACGGACTGTGCGTCCACCCTGGCCTGCTCAGCGGCGTCAAGGTCGCTCCGGATCTTCTCGGCCCGGGCGTCCATCGCACCCTTGACGGCCGGGAAGCCCTTCTTGACCATCAGCACGAAGAGGATCAGGAAGGCGGCGCCTCCCCAGATGATCTCGTTCGTCTCAGGCAGGATCGGGCTGGGCGCCTCGACGCACTTCTTCTCGAAGTGGTCGCCAATAGAGGTATCCACGTGCAGTTCGTGCAGGACCTCGTCGAGGTCACCGTGGCTCTCCTCGATCAGTTCTTCGAGCTTCTCGGCCATACAGGACCCGACGCTCTCCCCCGAAGCGGCTGCCGGGCCGGCAAAGGCCAGGAGCGCCAGAAGGGCGAGGAGCGGGGCCGCCAGCAGGCGGTTCCGTCGATTGGTCATAGGTTCGTCTCGTCTCTGCTCGTCAGACCCGGATCAGGGCATCAGGAGGATGAAGACGACAAAACCGATGAGGGCCAGAGCCTCTGTGAAGGCAATGCCCAGGAACATCGTGGTCCGGACCATGCCTGCGGACTCGGGCTGGCGGGCCATCGCCGAGATGGCGTTTCCGACCACCGTTCCGATACCGATACCCGGGCCAATGGCCGCGAGGCCATAGCCGAGGCCGGCACCGATGGCCTTGAGGCCCTCGAGCATTTCGCCAGCTGCCGTCTGCGCCAGAACGTTCAGCACTTGGATTCTCCTGTTTGTCTCATGGAACCCGGCCGGTGATTCCGGTCCGGAGATCTTGTGTTGGTAGGTGGTCTCGTGCCCGCCGGATGGCGGGCGGCGATCTTGGTGCCCTAGTGGGCGGGGTGCATCGAACCGCCGATGTAGACGGCGGTCAGGATCGTGAAGATGAAGGCCTGAAGGACCGAAACGAGGATCTCGAAGCCGGTCATCATGGTGAGCATGGCGAAGGGGGCGATGGAACCCACCTTGCCGACGATGCCACTTGTGAACATGGTGTGGCTGAGGATGGCGAAGGTGACCAGCAGGAGGTGGCCGGCGACCATGTTGGCCCAGAGCCTGATGGCCAGGGAGAAGGGCCGCACGATGAAGGTCGACACCAGTTCGATCGGGGTCACGATCAGGTACAGCGCCACCGGGACGCCGGGGGGGAACAGCGAGTTCTTGAGGTAGCCGCCGAGGCCCTGGGACTTGATGCCCACGTAGTTGTAGATGACCCACACGACCAGGGCCAACGTGATCGGAATGGCCATGCGGCTGTTGGCGGGGAACTGGATGCCCGGAATGACCTCGAAGATGTTGGAGAAGAGGATGAAGAAGAACATCGTGGTGAGGAAGGGCATGAACTTCTTGCCCTCCACGCCAATGGTCTCCATGACCACCGACTCCTCGATGAAGGTCACCCCGGCCTCTGCCACGTGCTGGATCCCGGCCGGTACCAGCGAGTCTGTCTTCCTGCCGGCGAGGAGGAAGATCGCCGAGGTTATGACCACCGCTGCGATGTAGATCAGGACCGTTTTGTTGATGGCGTAGAAGGTCCCGTGGAACGCGATCTCAGGCCACTCGAAGAGGTGGCTGATGGGCGGGAACTCGAGTGCGAGCACGTTCACGTGGAGCGCTTCTCCTGTGGGGATCTACTGCGGAGGCCTGAGGCCGGGAGCGGCGAGCGTCATTGCGACGTGCCGGGATTCCCAGGTCAACAGACCGAGATGGGTGACAAGCAGGGTTACTGCGAATGGGACGGTGGCCAGCCAGCCGCCGGCCTTGACGACCAGCACGACTGCGGTCATGAGGCCGAGCCGCACGATGTAGCCACCCAGGACCGCACCGAACAGGGCGTTCAGCGAGATCTGCGAGGCGCGGGTGATGATCGCTGCTCCCAGACGGAAGTTGATGGCCACCAGCGCAAGGCCGAGGGCTGCGGAGAACAGGCCGCTGGTGCCCCAACCCAGCAGGCCCATGAGGAGGAACGCCGGCGCCACGTAGAGCGCCCGACGAACCAGGTCGCGGGCAATGGCCGACTCGGGGGCGTCGGATTCCACGTTCACGTTCGTGCTCACAGCGGGGAGCCCTCGGCTCGCCAGGCGGCCTGTCGTTGCACACGGGCCCGCTCGAGGCTCTGGCCGTAGTCGTGGGCCAGTCGCCATGAGGCGTAGGCGAGGGCGATCACGACGAAGGCGACGGTGAAGATCGGTGTGGTGCCGAGGCGACCGTCCAGGAGCCAGCCCAGAAAGCCGAAGATGGCAGGCGTCGCGACGAGCTCGAAGGCAGCGGCGAAAGCATCGCCTGAACCCTCCTGCACTTCACGCGTTCTGGCCTGCGCCATCGGGAAAGTCCTCCACCAGCGGGCGCCACAGGGCCCATGGTCGTCGTACGTGGCGGTCCGGTGACCATGAGGTCCCCGAACGCGCTTGTGAATCTAATCACCAACTCCCCCTCCGACAACCCCTGGATCGGTCACACCGGCCGGCGACGCCCGAAAGCGCGGGTGCAGCACCGTGAAGAGGCCCAGACCCAGGGCCAGCACCCCGATGGGCACGATTGCATCGCCGTCACCCGAGTAGGTGGGCCAGAGCACGAAGCCCGAGAGGAGGGCCGTCCAGCCCCAGAGGATCAGCACGGCCCGGCGATGGCCATGGCCCAGGCGCAGGAGGCGGTGGTGGAGGTGTTCCTTGTCGGCGTCGGTGACCCGCAGGCCCGGCGTGGCCACCCGGCGCAGGACGGCGAAGGCCATGTCAAATAGCGGCACCCCGAGGATCACGACGGGTATGAACACCGGAGCGAAGAAGAAGAACGACTGCCCGCTGTAGGCCGCCTCGGTCCGTCCACCCACCGACACCGTGGCGGCGGCCATCAGCAGTCCCAGGAGAAGGGCCCCACCATCTCCCATGAAGATCCGTGCGGGATGCACGTTGTGTGGCAGGAACCCGACACAGATACCGACCACGATGACGGCCAGCACCGACCCCGGATTGCCATCGAAGAGCAGGCCCTCGTCACCCAGGCGCAGGGCGTAGAGGAAGAAGGTGGCTGCTGCGATGGCGGCGATTCCGGCCGCCAGGCCATCGAGGCCGTCGGTCAGATTCATGGCGTTGGCCAGGAGCACCACCCAGACCACGGTGAGCAGAGCCGACAGGTCGGGCGAGAGCAGCACGACGTCGAGGAACGGGATCCGTAGCACGACCAGCGACACGCCCGACAGCGACAACACGCTGCCGGAGAGCACCATCCCGGCCACCTTGGCCGGTGCCGACAATGGTCGGACGTCGTCGATGACCCCGACGGCGCAGATGACCACCGCAGCCGCCACCACGCCCAGCATCTCCGAGGGAGCGGCGAACACGGCGCTGAAGTCCCCCAGCATCCAGGCCGCCAGCACCCCGGCCAGCAGGCCCAGGAGCATTGCGGTTCCTCCCAGCGGCGGCGTGGGCTCGGAGTGGACATTGCGTTCGTCCGGGGCGACAAGCAGGCCGGAGCCCACGGCGAAGCGTCGGACCAGTGGGGTGGCGGTAGCGGTGACCACTGCCGCCACAGCTGCCACGATCAGGTGGGATAGAACGCCGGGCATGTCGAATCAGGCTCCGGGGTCCGACATCGGATGGACCCTGGTCCCGCTCAGCTTCCGTATACGGGGAATCGGGCGCAGAGGGCGTTCACGTCGGCCCGCACGGCTGCGACGACCGAGTCGTCATCGCGGCCCTGGAGCGTCCTGGTGATCAGGTCTGCTATCTCGACCATCTCGGGCTCGGCCATCCCCTGGGTGGTCGTGGACGGGGTACCGATACGAACGCCGCTGGTCACGAACGGTGAGCGCGGATCATCCGGAACCGTGTTCTTGTTCAGGGTGATTCCGGCCCTGTCCAGCACCGTCTGGGCCACGGCGCCGGTCAACTCCTCGTCGAACGTGCGGAGGTCCACGACCATCAGGTGGTTGTCGGTGCCCCCCGTGACCAGGCGGAAGCCATGGCCGACCAGGGCGGAGGCCAGCGCCGAGGCGTTAGCCACGATCTGGCGGGCGTAGTCGGCGAACGACGGATCGGCCGCCTCCCTGAACGCCACGGCCTTGGCGGCAATGTGGTGTTCCAGCGGACCACCCTGCGAGCCGGGGAAGATCGCCTTGTCGATCACCGCCGCGTACTCCGCACGGGTGAGGATGCACCCGCCGCGTGGGCCCCGGAGGGTCTTGTGCGTGGTGAAGGTCACGACGTCGCAGTGCGGCACCGGGTTGGGGTGGGCCCCTCCGGCGATCAGCCCGGCGATGTGGGCGGCGTCGAACATGAGCACGGCGCCGACCTCGTCGGCTATGTCGCGCAGCGGGGCCGGCTCGATGATGCGCGGGTACGCGGTGGCACCGGCCACGATCATCTTCGGGCGGGCCGCCTTGGCGCTGTCGCGCAGCTCGTCCATGTCGATGCGCTCGTCGCTGCCGGACAGGCCGTACGAGACGAAGTTGTAGAGCTTGCCGCTGGCGTTCACCGGCGAGCCGTGGGTGAGGTGGCCACCGTGGTCGAGGCTGAGGCCCAGGACGGTGTCGCCGGGCTCCAGGAGTGCCTGGTAGACGGCCATGTTGGCGTTCGCCCCGGAGTGGGGCTGGACGTTGGCGTGGTCGGCTCCGAACAGGGCCTTGACCCGTTCGCGTGCCAGGTCCTCGACCTCGTCCACGTGGATGTTGCCCCCGTAGTAGCGCTTTCCCGGGTAGCCCTCCGCGTACTTGTTGGTCAGCACCGAACCGCTGGCCTCCAGCACGGCCGGCGAGGCGAAGTTCTCGGATGCAATCAGCTGCAGCGTGGTGTTCTGCCGCTGGAGTTCGTTCTGGACGTAGCCGAAGAGTTCGGTGTCACGGGAGGTGGGCCAGGGCATGGGGACCGCCAGAGGTTCGGGGCGAATGTTCCAGGTTGGTCTGGTGCAGTCCCGGCGCAACCGGCCTGAGGCCGATAGCTACCGGAGTCGCGCCGGGAGACTACCCCTCACGAGATGGCCGCGTCACCGGCCCGGCTGGCAGGTGGGTCAGCCATCCAGGAGAGTGGCGGCGAGTGCATCCACGGCGGCGTCGGGCGACGCCCCGGAGCGCCGGGCCACGACCAGACGGCGTACGCCGATGGGAAGTCGTCGGACCCGTGCCAGTGGTTCCACCCCGGCGCCGGCCTGGGCCTCGGGGAGCACCGCCCAACCCATGCCGAGGCGGACCATCTCGCGCAGCACGTCCGGCTGGTTGGATTCGGCCACCACCTCGAACGGCGCCCCTACCGCCATCAGGCCGGCGGCGATGACGGCTCTCGTGTGGGACCCCTCCGGGTAGGTGACCCATGGCCCCCAGGTCTTGGGGGCTCCGCCGACGGCGCCGTCAGGGGCGTATGCGTGCAGGGGTTCCTCCAGGCAGAGGACGGTGTCGATGCCATCGGGTGGGCTGGCCGGCTCGACGCAGACCACCAGGTCCAGGTCGCCGACGCGCAATGAATCCAGGAGTGCCCCGGAGGGAGCCACGGTGAGTCTCAGGTCGAGGCCGGGGCTGACGCTCCGGTGGTGACGGATCGTGGCTGCCCGATGGTGGATCGCCACGGCGTCGATGGTGCCGAGCCGCACCATGCCGGCGGTGCCCGTACGTCGGGTCTCGGCCCAGCGGGCCAGGTCCCTGGTCTCGGCCACGACCCGGCGGGCGTGGGCCAGGACCTCGGTGGCCTGGGGTCGGAGCCCGGTCTGGCGGCCCTTGCGTTCGAACAACGGCACGCCGACCCGTCTCTCCAGTTCGGCGAGGCCCTGGGTGAGGGCAGACGGGGTCACGCCCAGGTCTTTGGCGGCTGCCGCCCGGGTGGGAGATGCCGCTGCCGCCACCAGGTACTCCAACTGTTGGACGGTCAGGTTCGGAAGCCTCGGATTGGCCATTGAAGGGGCCCCTCGTCGGGTGGCTGGAGCGGTACTTGAAGCGCGTTGATGCTGGATTAAGTCTTACTGAATCTTAACCGCTGATCATTCGGATGTGCTTATCCTGAACCTCCATGAACGCACCCCTTGAAATCGCACCAGCCACCGGCCGCCTCGGGATACTCACCCCCGGTATGGGCGCAGTGGCATCCACCTTCATCGCAGGCGTGATCGCCGCCCGCAACGGCCTGACCGCACCTATCGGATCGGTCAGCCAGATGGCCCACATCCGCCTGGGTAGTCGCGGCGAGGACCGCAACCCGCTCATCCGCGAGTTCGTGCCGCTGGCCGAACTGGACGACATTGTCTTCGGCGGCTGGGATCCCATCTCGGCCAACGTGCTGGAGGCCGCCAACACCTGCGGCGTGCTCGAGGAGAAGGACCTCGCTCCCATCTCGGCCGAGCTGGAGGGCATCATCGCCATGGACGCCGTCTTCAACAACCGCTGGGTCAAGAAGCTGAACGGCACCCGGGTCAAGTCCATCACCGCCATGTGGGACCAGGCCCAGGCGCTGATCGACGACATCGAGCGGTTCCGCATCCAGAACGAGTGCGACCGCCTGGTCATGGTCTGGTGCGGCTCGACCGAGGCCTACCAGGAAGCCAGCGCCGTACACGACACCGTCGAGGCGTTCGAGGCCGGCCTGCGAGCCAACGACGAGAACATCTCCCCCAGCCAGATCTACGTCTACGCCGCGCTGATGAGCGACGTGCCGTTCGCCAACGGCGCACCGAACCTGAGCGTCGACCTGCCGTGCATGATCGAGTTGGCCGCACGCCGCGGCGTGCCGATCGCCGGCAAGGACTTCAAGACCGGCCAGACCCTCATGAAGACCATGCTGGCCCCCGGCTTCAAGGCCCGGATGCTGGGCCTGCGCGGCTGGTACTCCACCAACATCCTGGGGAACCGGGACGGCGAGGTACTGGACGACCCGGAGAACTTCAAGACCAAGGAGATGTCCAAGCTGGGCGTGCTGGACGCGATCCTCCAGCCGGAGTCCTACCCGGAGCTCTACGGCAACATCGACCACGTGGTTCGCATCAACTACTACCCACCCCGTGGCGACAACAAGGAGGGCTGGGACGCCATCGACATCTTCGGATGGATGGGCTACCCCATGCAGATCAAGGTGGACTTCCTCTGCCGCGACTCCATCCTGGCCGCCCCGATCGTCCTGGACCTGGCGCTCTTCCTGGACCTCGCCCACCGGGCCGGACAGTCCGGCGTGCAGGAATGGCTGTCCTTCTACCTGAAGGCTCCCCAGGCGGCCGGCGAGGCAGCCGCCGAACACGACCTCTTCATCCAGCAGACCAAGTTCAAGAACACTCTGCGGGAATGGATGGGCGAGCAGCCCGTCACACACTCGGAAGCGGGCTGACCCGTAGTCCGGGCAGGACTTCGCCTCCAGGGCTGACCCGGCTCAGGCGGGACCGGAGTCACACGCCCGATCAGACGGGGACGGGTTCCGGGCGCCGCCACAACTCGGGATACAGATCGCCACCGATCCGGTCACCGTGGTCCAGCCCGGCCGCCCGCATCACCCCGCTGTGGTCGGGGTCCATGCCCTCGGAGAGGAAGGCCACCCGCACGTCGTCACCCAACCACTGCGTGTTGAAGACCTGCAGGTCGCGGTCCGGCGCCAGGTTGCCGGACCCTCCGTGGACCATCCGTGCATTGAAGACCACCGCATCCCCGGGCTCCATGGCCCACGACAGGATCTCGTAGGCATCCCTGTCGGCCTCGATGTCGGGTAGCGGTCCCGCCCGATCCCCTTCGGTGTAGGTGACCGTGTCCCGGTCATCACCGGTGAGGGCGCCGAAGTTCTCCTGCCGGAACCGCTCCGGCCACAGGTGCGAGCCCCGGACCAGCTCAAGGGAACTCTCCCGTGCAACCGGCACCAGCGGCATCCAGATAGAGCACGTGTCGAACCCCTCGACCGACCAGTACGGCTCGTCCTGGTGGAACGGCGTGCGGAACCGGTTGCCCGGCGACCGGACGAACACGGCGTCGTAGAAGAAGTTGACCGCCGCTGCCCCCAGCAGACGCCCGGCGACCTCGGCGGCGGGCGAGCCCACAGCGAAGTTTCGGTACTCATCGATGTGCAGCCAGGACTGGTTGTCGAAGAAGCAGGTCCGGCCCTCGGCGTCGCGGTCCCAGAATCGTGCCCGGTCGGACGGTTCGGCAATGTTCTTCTGGATACCCCGACGTAGTAGTTCGATCCACTCCGGGCCGAAGGCGCCCCGCAGGCAGACCACGCCATCGGTGGCGAACGTCCGCACCTGCTCGTCGGTGACCAGCGGGTGCCCCATGGGCGCTGACTCTAGATGCGACCCTCGTGGCCTACCCAGTATTCGTCCTTCAAGAGGCGCTTGTAGAGCTTGCCTGTGGGGTGGCGCGGCAACTCGTCGCGGAAGTCCACGCTGCGGGGGCACTTCACATCGGCCAGCTGCGAACGGCAGAAGGCAACCAGCTCGGCGGCCAGCTCCGGGCCGGCGGTCTCCGGATCCACCGGCTGGACGATCGCCTTGACCTCCTCGCCGAAGTCCTCGTTCGGGACGCCGATGACCGCCACGTCGAACACCGCCGGGTGCATCGTCAGGATGTTCTCGGCCTCCTGGGGATAGATGTTCACCCCACCCGAGATGATCATGTACGCCTTGCGGTCGGTCAGGAAGAGGAAGCCGTCCTCGTCGAGGCGGCCTACGTCGCCCAGCGTGCTGGTGTTGGCGTTCAGCTTGGCCTCAGCTGTCTTGGCGGGATCGTTGTGGTACTCGAAGTCGGAATTGCCCCGGAAGTAGACGCCACCCTCGGCGCCCACCGGTACCTCGTTCCCGTCGTCGTCCAGGATGACGACCTCGCCCATCAGGGCCCTGCCGACAGTGCCCGGGTGCTCCAGCCAGTCCTGCGAGTTCGTGTAGGTGAGGCCGTTGCCCTCGGTGCCTGCGTAGTACTCGTGCAGCACCGGGCCCCACCACTCGATCATCTGGCGTTTCACGGCCACCGGGCACGGCGCCGCAGCGTGTACGGCCGAGATCAGGCTGGACACGTCGTAGCCGGCCCTCACCTCCTCGGGCAGCTTCAGCATCCGGACGAACATGGTCGGCACCCACTGGCTCCAGGAGACCTCATGTTCCTGGATGGCGGCCAGCGCCGACTCTGCATCGAAGCGCTCCATGGCCACCACCGTGCAACCCAGCCGGTGCGCCCCCAGGCAGAAGCGCAGCGGGGCCGCGTGGTACAGGGGTGCCGGTGACAGGTAGACGGATCCGGGTGTGGCTCCGAAGAGCGCCTCGGCCATCATCGTGATGGAGTTGCCTGCGCCCAGCCCCTGGTCTGACATCGGCGACTTGACACCCTTCGGGCGGCCCGTCGTGCCCGAGGAATAGAGCATGTCCTGACCCTCGGTCCGATCCGTCAGAGGCTCGGACGACTGGGCGGCGACGGCGTCCTCGAAGCAGGCATGGCCCTCCACATGGCCACCGAGCGCGAAACGGGCCTCGACGGCCGGCGTGGCCGCGTTGATCTCGGCCACGGCGTCAGACTTGTAGGGCGACGTCACGAACGCACGTGCCCCACAGTCGTCCACGATGTAGGCGATCTCGTCGGCTGTCAGCCTCGACGAGATGGCCGTGTAGTACAGCCCGGCGTAGTGGGCACCCCAGGCGACCGCCAGGAACTCGATCCTGTTCTCCAGGCAGAAGGCCACATGGTCGCCGGCCTGGATGCCGAGACTCCTGAAGAGCCGCGAGATGCGATTGGCCTCAGCGTCCAGCTCCCCGTAGGTCATGGTCTCGCCGGATCCGGTCATCACGATCGCCGGACGATCAGGGAACTCGGCGGCCCACCGGCCCGGGTACTGGAGTGAGTTCTCGTCGGTCATGGCGGCGGAACCTACCGGCCCGAGGGGCGGCGCCCGGAAGCGGGCGTGGCCGGTCGTCGCTCCTGCTGACCAATCCGTCGTCCTGTCACAGTCCGCGCCTACCTTTCAATTCTGATGTCGACGACGAAGATCATCCGGGCGAACCACGGGAAGGCGGCGACGGCCGCCCTCACCGAGGCGGTTACCGCGTTCAAGAACGGCGACCCGCTCACAGCCGTCATCGTCGTCGTCACCGACCACGCACAGGGAATACGCCTCAGACGCCGGTTGGCGGCACGGTCTGTCGGCGGCCCCTCGGTCGCGGGCATCACCGCGATCAGGATGGTCACGCTCCTGGACCTATCCCGCGACCTCACAGCCGGCGCCGTCGAACTCGAGGGTCGGCGATCGGTCAGCGACGCCGTGGTCCTGGCAGCCGCCCGGCGGGTCCTCGCCGAGGATCCGGGGGTTTTCGGCCCGGTAGCCGACCATCCCTCCCTCGAGCGCGCTCTGCTGGCAGCGCACCGGGACCTCCGCGAGGTGGATGCCAGGAGCATCGAACGACTCGCCCGCCTCGGTGGCCTACCCGCCGGTCTCGCCAGCATCCACCGGGCCCTACTCCACCGGTTGGCGCCGCACTTCCACGACGAACGTGAACGCTCGGACCTGGCTGCCCACCGACTCCTCCAGGATTCGGTATCGCTCCCCCCGCTCGTAGTCCACCTTCCCGGTCGGCTGGCGGCATCGGAACGTCGCCTCCTGGTCGCCCTGGCCGAGTCCGGTCCGGTCACCATCATCTGCGGCCATGCCGAGGGCCACCCCGACCCGGAGGCCGAGGCGCTCGCAACCATGCTCGGGCTGGCGCTCCCGGGGTCGCCGGCCCCCGCAGCCTCCGTCGAACGGCTCGTCATCTCGGTCCCCGACCAGGAGGAGGAGGCCCGGGTCGCCGTTCGACAGATCCTCGATGCTGCACGGGCCGGTACCCCCCTGGCGCGTATCGCCGTGGTCCATCCGCCCAGCAGCGACTACGTGCGACTACTCCACGAGCGACTCCGGTCCTCGGGCATCGAGTTCAACGGCTCCTCGGTCCGGCGGCTTGACGAGACCACGGTCGGTCGGTTCCTGCTGGGCGCACTGTCCCTGTCGGCAAATGGCCTACGGCGGGTCGACCTCGAAGCCCTTTTCGCCACCGCTCCACTCCGGGATTCCGACCACAAACAGGTCCCGGAAAGCGCCTGGGGGCGCCTGGCCCGACGCTCCGGCGTGGTCGGTGGTCTAGACGACTGGACGATGCGACTCGAGCTGCTCGCCGCCGAGTTCACGACACAACGCACCGAGGAGGAGTCGGCGGACGCCCGGCCCTGGCTCATCGACAGGCTGGATCGGGATGCCGAGCAGTGCCGTCGGCTCCTGGCCTTCGTCGCCGGTCTCGACCGGGACCTTCGACGTGTAGCCGCTGCACGATCCTGGACCGCCCGCTGCACACAGGCCGGGCGGCTCCTCGGTCGCTACCTCGGAAGCGATTCGGTAAGAGAAGCCTGGCCCGTCGACGAACTCCTGGCCATGGAGTCGGTCAGGTCGGTCCTGGATCGATTGGCGCTACTCGACGAGGTCGAACCCGATGCCACCCTCGCCGGGTTCTGTCGGGCGGTAGCCGCCGAATGCCGGCGGCCACTGGGCCGGGAGGGCAGGACGGGCCAGGGTGTGCAGGTCCTCGGAGTAGACCAGTCACCCGGCCTCGACGTCGAGGTGGTGATCCTGCTGGGTCTCTCCGAGGGCGTGATGCCGACCCGGCCCGCCAACGACGCCCTCCTACCGGACGCCACCCGTGTCGCTGCCCAGACTGGTCTCCCGATTCGACACGACCACACGACCCGCCAGCACCGGGGCTTCGCCGCGGCCATGACCGCCGCCTCCCGACGGGTGGTTCTGGTCCATCCGCGGGGCGACCTCCGACGGTCGGGTGAACGTCCGCCGTCCAGATGGCTACTGGCCGAGATCGAGGCGTTCACCGGGCACCGGCCCGACCCGGGCGAGCTGGCGCAGACCACCACGTCGTGGTACCGCCATGTGGCCTCCTTCGCCCAGACCCTGGCCGTTGACGAGCCAGCCACCGACCAGGAGTACGAGCTCGGCCTGCTGCTCGGCGGTCGAGCCGTTGACGCCACCCTCTACCGGGCCGATCCCGCCTTTCGCCGGGGGGTCGACTGCATCTCCGCCCGTCTCAGCCCGAAGCTGACCAGGTTCGACGGCAACCTCGCTGGTGTCGCCATTCCCGGTCTGGATGCCGGCGAGCTCTCCTCCACCCGGTTGGAGCGCTGGGTGGAGTGCCCGTTCGCCTACTTCTCCGAATACGTCCTGGGGGTCCGTTCCGAGGAGGAGCCAGCCTCCGGCATCCACCTGTCGTCCCTCGTCCGAGGCTCGATCATCCACCGGTGCCTGGAACGCCTCGTCGGCGAAGGACTCGAACACGACACGCTGCCCGGGCCCGGCAGGCCCTGGTCGGTGGCTGACCACCAGCGGCTCTCCGAGATCCTGGTCGAGGAATGCGCGCGCGCCGACGCACGTGGCGAGGCCGCCCACCCGCTGTTCTGGCCCGTTATCCGCTCCCGCATGGATGCCGAGCTCCAGGACTTCCTGATGCAGGACTCGGACACCCGGGCCTCCCAGCACTCCACACCGGTGGCGGCCGAATACCGATTCGGTGGTCCGACATCGCTTCCGGTGACCCTCGCCGACGGCAGGGCCCTCAGGTTCCGAGGCGCCATAGACCGGGTGGACCGGATCGATGGCGGCGGTGTGGTCGTGATCGACGTCAAGAGCGGTAGACCGGACCGGTTCCGTCCGATCGGTGCCGAGGCCCCGTTTCCCGGCGGCACCAGGCTCCAACTGCCGATCTACGGCCTAGCGGCGGCGGCCCTAGGTCACGGACCGACCAGCCACGCCGCCTTCGCCTTCGTGGGCGCCGAACGCAGCGGCGACCATCGCATCGGCTACCACCTCACGTCCGAGGTGCTGGACGAGTTCGCCGCCGTACTGGAGCGCATAGTGACAGGCATCGAGGCGGGGGCATTCCCGAACCATCCTCCGGAACCGACCCGCTTCGGCGGTTTCACCTGCCCGCACTGTTCGCCCGATGGACTCGACACCAGGCGCCTGCAGGCCGCCTGCGACCGCAAGGCGTCAGATGCGGCAATGGACCTCCACCTCCGGCATGTCACCGAGCCGGTCGGTGACGAGACAGAGGAGTCCCGATGAGCCGGACCGGGCCTCCAACCGACCAGTCCGCCCGCGACGACATCGCCACGCTCCTCGACCAGAACCTCTTCGTAGAGGCCGGAGCAGGCACCGGCAAGACCACTGCCCTCATCGGACGCATGGTGGCAATGGTCCTGGACCGCGCCATGCCGATCGAATCGATTGTCGCCATCACCTTCACCGAACGCGCTGCATCGGAACTCCGCGACCGATTCCGACTGTCCCTCGAACACGTCGTCCGTACCGAAGCCGACGGGAACCGGCGAGACCTCGCCGAACGGGCCCTGACCGATGTCGACCTGGCCGCGATCTCGACGCTCCACGGCTTCGCCCGTCGGATCCTCACCGAACATCCGCTCGAGGCCGGCCTGCCGCCTGCCTTCGACCTCCTCGACGAGGTCACCAGCCGTCTCGCCTTCGACGAACGGTGGAACGACCTGGAACGCCGACTGCTCGACGACCCGGCGCTCTCGCACACCCTGCTACTCGCCGCCGACCTCGACATCACCCCCGGCCACCTCCGTGACCTCGCCGAGAAACTTGACGAGAACTGGGACCTTCTGGTGGTCACCCAGAGTCCGCCGCCGGAACCGGTGGTGGACGTAGGTCCACTGCTCGCCGCCATGGACGACATCACCATCCTCGGACGCGACGACCTTCCCGGCGACGACAAGCTCCAGACCCGCATCGACGCCGTGGCCTCACTCCGAACCGAGATCGCCACCCTGACCGACGACTTCGACCTCCTGGCGCTACTACGGGCCAAGCGAGGGCTCTCGACTCTGAAGTTCGGGAACCCGGGTGCGAAAGCCGTCTGGGGCGACACGAAGGCCGAGATCATCGCCGCCAAAAAGATCGCCGTCGAGATGTGGGACACGACCATCGTGGACATCTCCGCCCAGGTCCTACGGCGCCTCCTACACGAGCTGATCGTCGGTGCCCGGACCGCCGCAGAGGAACGTCGACATGCCGGGGTACTGACCTTCCACGACCTCCTCGTAGACGCACGGAACCTCCTAGCGGATCCCGACGTGGGACCAGCCGTTCGTACAGCACTGAACGAGCGGTACCGGGCCATCCTGTTGGACGAGTTCCAGGACACCGACCCGATCCAGCTGGAGCTGGCCCTGATGATCGCCGATCCTGTCCCACGCCCCGGCGCTCCGCTGGACGAGTCCTCACCCGCTGGCGGATCGATCTTCATGGTCGGTGATCCCAAGCAGTCGATCTACCGGTTCCGGCGAGCCGACATCGCCCTCTACCTGAAGGCCCGACGCTCGCTGCCGGCCACCCCGGTCGCCCTCACCGAGAACTTCCGGACCACCATTGAGGTGATCGACTGGATCAACGCCGTGTTCGGGTGCCTCATCGAAGCCGGTGATGGCCAGCCGGAGTACGTCCCCCTCGTCGGCCGCCGCGCCGCGGCGTCGATCGGGTCCTCCGTGACCCTGCTCGGGGCATCGGCCCACAGCGACCTCAGGGCCGACGAGCTGCGCTCCATGGAAGCCGCCGACGTCGCCGCCGCAGTCACCACGGCCGTGGCCGCCGGCTGGACGGTCGAGGACGCCAACGGAGACGAACGCTCCTGCACATTTGCCGACATCGCTGTCCTCATCCCGTCACGCACGTCGCTGACCGACCTCGAGGACGCCTTCGACCACGCCGACATCCCCTACCGGGCCGAATCCAGCTCGCTGCTGTTCGGCACCGCCGAGGTCCGTGACCTCCTGATGGTGCTGCGCGCCATCGACGACCCCTTCGACGACCTGACGATCATTCATGCCCTCCGGACCCCATATCTGGGGTGTGGCGACGACGACCTCGCACGCTGGCGTATCGAGTTCGGTGGATCCTGGAACCACCAGTTCGAGTCACCCCAGGCAGCCCCGGCCGACCACCCCGTCGCCGAGGGCCTTGCCTGGATGGGAGAACTCCACCGCGCCCGTCACCACGAGGGGCCTAGTGCGATCCTGGAGCGCCTCATCACCGAACGGCGTGTCCTTGAGCTGGCGGCCGCCACCCCACGACCCCGGGAGGTCTGGCGACGCGTCCGGTTGTTCGCCGACCGGGCCCGGGCCTTCGCCGAGGCCGATGGCGGTTCGATCCGGGCATTCGTCAACTGGTCCCTCCACCAGGCGGAGGACGGCAGCCGTGTGACAGAGACCGTGCTACCTGAACTGGATGACGACGCTGTCCGCATCCTCACCATCCACGGAGCGAAGGGTCTCGAGTTCCCGATCACGATCGTGTCCGGGCTCTCGGGAGCGGGAAGGTCGGGCAGCACCGATGTGGACCTCGTGTTCGGACCCGACGGGACCCCTGAAGCGAAGGTCCGTAAGGCGCAGGCGACGCACGGATACGCAGTTGCCCAGGAGGCCAGCCGTGCCTTCGACCTGGCCGAACGCCTCCGCCTGCTCTACGTGGCGACCACACGGGCACGTGACCACCTCGTGGTCTCCCTGCACCGCACCGAGGATGCCGATTCGGACGGTAGACCAGCCGACCGGTCGACCCCGGCGCGCCAGATCGCCGCTGCACTCGCAGCGCTGGGAACCGACGCCCCCGACAGCGACGACCTGGTCCCGACCTCGAGGTCCCTGCCTGCGCCGGTTGTCGCGGAACCACCGGTCAGGCCCGAGAGGAATGACTGGAGGTCGGAGCGTCTGGCGGCCATCGATGCAGCGTCCGGGCGCCAGACCCTGGCCGCCACGAGGATCGCCGCACACGCGTCGCCGGACCTCCCGACCGACCGGGCACGACCCGGCGAGGCGGGGCGACACGGAACAGCGGTCGGGCGCGCCGTCCACGGTGCGCTGGAACATGCCCCGTTCGACGACGCCGACGTCAGCGCCCTGGCAAGGGAACACGCCATCAACGAAGGGGTGGCCGACGAGGTGTCGCGGATCGAGACCCTGATACGGGCGGGACTCGCCTCGGACGTGGTCCGGGCTGCCGCCGGGGCGCGACACTGGCGGGAGCTGTACGTGGCCGCACCGCTGGTCGATGACCCGGGATCACCGGTGGTCGAGGGATTCATCGACCTCGCCTACCTCGATGATGGGCCCAACGAACCCGGGCTGGTCATCGTGGACTACAAGACCGACGCCGTGGTCGACGACGCTGATCGCCTGGCCAAGGCCTCCCGCTACCGACTCCAGGGGGCGACATATGCCCTGGCAGCCGAGCGAGCCACCGGCCTGACCGTGAAGAGGGTCGTGTTCTGCTTCCTCTCCGCCGACGGCGCCGTGGAACTCGACATCGAGGACCTCCCGTCGGCCATGTCCGACGTGGCTGACGTGGTCAGGGACATGACCGACGGCTGACCGCAGGTAGACACCTCCTGATCGGGACCCGCAGTCCGGCTACCGGTAGCGTCGCCGAGGTGTCCGCACCAGTTGACTTCGCCATGCGCAGCCTGCTGTTCGCCCCCGGCAACCGCCCCGAGGTGCTCGCCAAGCTGCCCCGGTCCAGCCCCAGCGCTGCTGTAATCGACCTCGAGGATGCCGTCCCAGCGGACCGCAAGGTCGAGGCCCGGACAGTCGCCCACGAGGTGGCGCCGACGCTCGCCTCCGAGGTCCGCCTCTTCGTGCGGGTGAACGCACCCGACACCATCCACTTCGTCGACGACGTACTGGATGGACTGCCCGAGGGCCTCGCCGGTGTGGTCGTCCCGAAGCTGGCATCGACAGCCGACGTGGACACCGTGGTGGCTGCCCTGGACGCCGCAGGTCACGCCGACCTTTCGATCGTCGCCGGACTCGAGACGGTGGCCGGCGTCATGGATGCCCGGACGGTCACCACACATCCCCGGGTCGGCTGGTGCTACTTCGGCGCCGAGGACTATGTGGCCGACCTTGGTGGTGTGCGACGCACGGACAACTTCGAGGTACAGACCGCCAGAGCACAGGTCGCCCAGGCCGCCCGACTTGGGGGCATCGCTGCCATCGACATGGTGGTGGCCGACTTCGGTGACGAGGAGCGGTTCGTCAGGGAGGCCGAGCAGGCCCGGGCGCTCGGGTTCTCGGGAAAGCTCTGCATCCACCCGGCGCAGGTACCCCTCGCTGATCGCGCCTTTCGCCCATCGGACCAGGAACTGGTCTGGGCGAGGAAGGTGGCCGACGCCTACGAGGAGGCGCTGGCCCGCGGTGACGCCGCCATCTCCGTGGATGGCGCAATGGTCGACGAACCCGTAGCCCGCCGTGCCCGCGCCCTGCTGGCCGAAGTTGCCGGCTGACCAGCCGCCGACCCAGCCGACCACGTACCCGACCCCAGCCGAACCAGGAGGAGACCATGGCGAACCTCGTACCGGAGGGTGGAGCCTTCTACGGAATCCAGTTGCCGATCCAGACCCTCACCCGCACGCTGGCCGATCCGTGGGAGGACGACGCAACACCCGACGACCTGGTGACGGTGGCCCGGGCGGCCGAGGCCGCCGGCCTCGACTTCATCGGCGTCTGTGACCACGTGGCGGTACCCGACAACGACTACGCAGCCAGCATGCGGACCACCTGGTACGACCCGGTGGCAACGCTGGCATGGCTGGGCGCACAGACCACATCCATACACCTCCTCTCCGTCGTCTGGATCGCCGCCTACCGCCATCCGCTCCTGACCGCCAGCTCGTTCGGAACGCTGGCCCACCTGACCGGGGATCGGATCATCCTCGGTGTGGGCGCCGGCCACGTCGAAGCCGAGTTCGATGCACTCGGCGTGGACTACCACCGCCGGGGCCGACTTCTGGACGAGTGCATGGATGCCGTACGTGGCGCCTACACGGACACGTACGTGAGCCACGACGGCGAGACCTACTCATACGCCGACGTCGGGGTCTCGCCTGCTCCGGCGTCACGCGACCTTCCGATCTGGGTGGGCGGCTCGGGGGCGGCGGCGTGGCGGCGGACCGGCCGTAGGGGTGACGGCTACATCCCGATGGGTGCGTCCCGCGACCAGTACCCGGAGATCATCGACACCATCCGACGCTCTGCCGACGAGGCGGGACGCTCCGGGGTCGGATTCGACATCGGGATCATGCCGGGTTGGGCCTACATCGGAGAACCACCAGAAGACCTACCGCCTGCCTGGCTGACAGGACCGCCGGAGAAGATCGCCGAGGAGCTCCGGGCCGACCGCGCTGTCGGTGCAAACACCTTCCACCTGAAGTTCCGGGCCCGCACCATGGAGGAGTACCTGGACCAGCTTGCCGCCTTCGGCGAGCAGGTAAGGCCCCTCCTCTGACCGTGGGAACGAACGGAATCTGGGCCGGGAGGGTGCGAGTCGGCCGCTGACGGGCGATCATGGGGCCATGGTCAAGATCGACGACGACACACAGAAGGCCCTGCTCCTCTTCAACCGCCGCAACGAGGCTGTCGAGGCTGCCAAGACCGCCGAGCGGAACCTGGTGAAGGCAGCCAAGGTCAAGGACGAGACCGCAGCCGCCCTCAAGCAGGTCCAGGGCAGCGGAGCGGAGGCCGTCGCTGCCGCCGAAGCCGAATGGCGGTCCGCCGTCGACATCTGGCAGCGCCTGCGCGACGGCGAGGAACTCCCCGAGGAAGCTCCGGCTGAAGATGTCGCCACGGACGAGGCTGCGGACGAGGCCACGGACGAGGCTGCGGACGAAACATCGGCCGATGACACGCCGACTGGCGATGCGACCGAAGACGAAGCACCCGCCGAGGATGCACCGGTTGACGGTGCCACAGACGGAGACACGGCCGACGAGGCTCCCGCCGCAGATGCCGACGACGACGAAGCTCCCGCCGAGGAAGCACCCGCCGAGGATGCGACGGTTGACGGTGCCACAGACGATGCACCGGCCGCAGATGCCGCAGACGACGAGGCTCCTGCCGACGAAGAGGAGTAGGACCCCGGACCATGTCGGTGCCGTCGGCTGAGCCCCTGAGGCCGGTCACCGATGACGAGGTCGCCCGGTTCCTCACCGACGGCGTCGTCCACCTCCCGGGAATCCTCCCTTCCTCCTGGCTGGACCACCTGACCGGACCGGTCGACGAGACGATCGCCGACCCGTCGACGACCGTCGACATGACAGCGCTCGGCGCCGAGCTGGGCGGAACCGGAGACCCGGAATCCGGCGACGGCCGGTTCCTGTCCGGTGTCGACCACTGGCTGCACCACCGGGCCTTCGCCGCCTTCGCCACCACCTCGCCGCTGCCAGCCATCGCCGCAGCCCTCATGGATGCCAGCCGGATACACCTCTACGAGGACTCTGTGCTGGTCAAGGAGCCGGGAACCGTCGAGGCGACGGTCCTGCACCAGGACCTCGGCTACTTCCACCTGTCCGGCGAACGCATCTGCACCTGCTGGGTCCCCCTCGATCCGGTCACCGTCGACACCGGCGCCATGGTCTACGTACGCGGCTCACACCTCTCCGGGACCGTGTACCGACCCAACTGGTTTGTGACGTCCGGTCCACTCCCGAACACCGAAGGCGAAGCCGTCCCGGCAATCCATCCGGAGGACGACCGGCTGACGCACATTCCCGCCGAGCCCGGTGACGTGATCGTCCACCATGCCGCCACCCTCCACGGCGCCGGGCCCAACCGGTCGGCCGCCATGCGTCGGCGTGCCGTCTCGGTGCGCTACTGCGGCGATGGCGTCCGCTACGAGATCCGGCCCGGAGCACCCACCAAGCTCCACCACGCCGACGTCCGATCCGGCGACCCCGTGGTTGACCATCCCGGATGCCCACTGGTCTGGAGCCGCCCCTTAGGGTCCGGCCGATGAGCGCTTCGTGGTCCACGATCCCCCAACTGGTGGACGACGCCGCCGAGCGGTTCGGCGACCTCGAGGCATTCGTGGACGGCGACCTGCGCTGGACGTTCGTCGATTACCGGGACCAGATCCACGCAGCGGCCAGGGCCCTGATGGCCAGGGGCATCGGCCCGGGCGACCGCATCGCCGTGTGGGCCCCCAACGTGGCCGAATGGGCGGTGGCCGCCCTCGGCGCCCACTGTGCCGGAGCGGTCCTCGTCCCGATCAACACCCGCTTCAAGGCTCGTGAAGCCGGGCACCTCCTGGACCGCACGTCGGCCCGGATCCTGTTCACGGTCACCGACTTTCTGGACACCGACTACGTCGCCCTGCTGCGCGACGCCGGCATGGGCGCCGATCTCGACGAGGTGGTGGTGCTGCGGGGCCCGGTCCCCGAGGGTTGCACCTCATGGCAGGAGTTCATGGCCGCCGGAGATTCCATTCACGACACCGACCGGGCCGCCCGATCGGCCGAGGTCGAGGGCGACGACCTCTGCCACCTCATGTTCACATCGGGCACCACCGGATCCCCGAAGGGCGCCATGCTCAGGCACTCGGCGATCTGTCGGGCCTTCGAGTCGTGGAGCGATGTCATCGGGCTCCGGGCCGGGGACCGCTACCTGGTCGTCAACCCGTTCTTCCACGCCTTTGGCCTGAACTCCGGGATCCTCGCCTGCCTCATGCGCGGCGTCACGCTCGTCCCCCACCCGGTGTTCGACGTGCCATCGGTGATGCGGCGAATCGGCGAGGAGCGCATCACCATGTTCCCCGGGCCTCCCGCCATCTACCAGACCATCTTGAACCACCCCGACCTGGATGGCTTCGACCTCTCCTCGCTGCGTCTCGCCGTAACCGGAGCGGCGACCATCCCGGTGCAGATGATCCATGACATGCGCGACCGGCTCGGCTTCGAGACGGTGGTGACCGGCTACGGCCTGACCGAATCCTCGGGGATAGCCACGATGTGCCGCCACGATGACGACCCGGCCCTCATTGCCAGCACCTCCGGGCGGGCCATCGACGACGTGGAGGTCCGTGTCGTCGACCCGGACGGAGCGCAGTGCCCTGCGGGCCATCCGGGCGAGGTGGTGGTCCGCGGCTACAACGTGATGGTCGGATACCTGGATGATCCGGACCAGACGGCCGAGGCCATAGACCCGGACGGCTGGCTACATACCGGCGACATCGGGGTGATGGACGTAAACGGCTACCTGGACATCACCGACAGGGTGAAGGACATGTTCATAAACGGCGGGTTCAACGTCTACCCGGCAGAGGTCGAACAGTTGATGGGCGCCCACCCCGACATCGGCCAGGTGGCAGTCGTCGGGGTGCCCGACGAGCGTCTCGGAGAGGTCGGAATGGCCTTCGTGGTCCCGGCCACCGGCACCGCCCCGGACCCCGCCGGAATCCTCGCCTGGTGCAGGGCCGAAATGGCCAACTACAAGGCCCCGCGCCACATCGAGGTGGTCGAAGCACTGCCCATGAACGCCAGCGGCAAGGTGCTCAAGTTCGAGCTCCGGGAACGGGCAGCCTCCCGCTGACCCGTCGACCGTCATGACTGCAGAGGCCCGACGGGGGGCGCCGCTAGCCTGCTCCCGGCCATGACCGACGACCACACCACCGCCGCCAGCACGTCGGCCAACCCGTATCCGGAGGCGGGTCGGGCGGACTTCCCGGCGATCGAGGAACGTGTGCTGGCCCGCTGGAAGGCCGATGGCACGTTCCGCGACTCGATCGACGCCCGCCCGGTCGACGAAGAGTTCGTCTTCTTCGACGGCCCGCCCTTCGCCAACGGCATGCCACACCATGGCCACCTCCTGACCGGCTACGTGAAGGACGTGATCCCGCGCTACCGGGCAATGCGGGGCCAACGGGTGGAGCGCCGGTTCGGCTGGGACTGCCACGGCCTGCCAGCCGAGATGGAGGCGGAAAAGGAACTCCCCGTCTCCGGACGGGCCGACATCATCGAGTACGGCATCGACCGCTTCAACGCCCAGTGCCGCGAGTCGGTGCTTCGCTACACCGGCGAGTGGGAGAAGACCGTCACGAGGCAGGCCCGGTGGGTCGACTTCGAGAACGACTACAAGACCATGGACCTCTCCTACATGGAGTCGGTGATGTGGGCCTTCAAGCAGCTCTGGGACAAGGGCCTCGTCTACGAGGCGTTCCGGGTCATGCCGTACTCCTGGGGTGCCGAGACCCCACTGTCGAACTTCGAGATCCGCCTCGACGACGCCACCCGCCCCCGGCAGGACCCCGCCATCACGGTGACCTTCGACCTGACGCCACTGAACGGCGACCCGGGGCCGATGCGGATCATGGCGTGGACCACCACACCGTGGACGCTGCCATCGAACCTGGCCCTGGCCGTCGGACCCGACGTGGCCTACTCGCTTCTCCAGTCGACGGACGGAACGGTGTTCGTGCTGGGGTCCGAGGCCGTAGAGACCTACGAGGCCGAACTCGAGGGCACGACCCTCGTCGGCACCTGCCTCGGCAGCGACCTGGTGGGCCGCACCTTCACGCCGATGTTCGACTTCTTCGCTGAGCGTGTCGACGCCTTCCGGATCCTCGGAGCCGACTTCGTGGACGCATCGGAAGGCACCGGCGTGGTCCACATGGCCCCCGGCTTCGGCGAGGACGACCAGACGACCTGCGAGGCGGCCGGCATCAGAATCGGTCAGGTGGTCCCGGTTGACGACCTGGGGCGGTTCACCGACCAGGTCGGTCCTTGGGCCGGACTGAACGTCTTTGACGCCAACCCCGAGATCATCAGGCACCTCAAGGAGGCCGGTCGGGTAGTCCGCCACGACACCTACGAGCACAACTACCCGCACTGCTGGCGGACCGACACGCCGATCATCTACAAGGCGATCTCCTCGTGGTTCGTGAAGGTCACCGATATCCGGGACCGCATGATGGAGACCAACCAGGAGATCAACTGGGTCCCGTCCCACGTGAGGGACGGGCGGTTCGGCATGTGGCTCGACGGTGCGCGCGACTGGTCGATCAGCCGCAACCGCTTCTGGGGTTCACCCATCCCGGTCTGGCGCAGCGACGACCCGGCGTACCCGCGCATCGACGTCTACGGCAGCCTCGATGAGATCGAGAGCGACTTCGGGGTCCGACCCGACGACCTCCACCGACCGTTCATCGACAACCTGACCCGGCCCAATCCCGACGACCCGACCGGTAGGTCGACGATGCGCCGGGTACCGGAGGTCCTGGACTGCTGGTTCGAGTCGGGCTCGATGCCCTTCGCCCAGGTGCACTACCCCTTCGAGAACCGCGAGTGGTTCGACGACCACTTCCCGGCCGACTTCATTGTCGAGTACATCAACCAGACCCGGGGCTGGTTCTACACGTTGCACGTCCTGGCCACCGCCCTGTTCGACCGTCCGGCCTTCGAGAACGTCATCTGCCACGGAATCCTGCTGGCCGAGGACGGCACCAAGCTCTCCAAGAAGCTGCGCAACTACACGGAGCCATCGGTCATCTTCGACAACCAGGGTTCGGACGCCCTGCGCTGGTACCTGATGTCATCGACCATCGTGAGGGGCGGCGACCTGCGCATCTCGGACTCCGGCATCGACGACGTCGTGCGCCAGGTCCTGCTTCCAATCTGGAACGCCTACGGCTTCTTCACCCTGTACGCCAACGTCGACGGGCACAGGGCCACCATGCGCTCCGACTCCGGGCACCTCCTGGACCGGTACCTGCTGGCCAAGACCTCGATGCTGGTCGAGGCCGTCGCTGACCGGATGGACGCCTACGACCTGTCCGGCGCCACCCACGAGCTCCAGGGCTTCATCGATGCCCTCAACAACTGGTACATCCGGCGCAGTCGCGACCGCTTCTGGAGCAAGTCCACGACTGCGGACGACGCCGACAAGCGCGACGCCTACGACACGCTCTACACCGTGCTCGTGACCTTCTGCCGGGTGGCCGCTCCGATGCTCCCGATGGTCTCCGAGGAGATCCACTCGGCGCTCACCGGTGGATCCAGCGTGCATCTGGCCGACTGGCCCGATACCGATGACCTACCGTCGGATCCGGCGCTGGTAGCGCGCATGGACCGCCTACGCGACGTGGCCTCGACCACCCTGCGACTCCGGGAGGACCACGGCCTGCGGGTACGCCTACCGCTGTCGTCGCTGACCGTGGCCGGCGCCGACTCCGAGTCCCTGGCCGACCTCGTCGAGCTGCTGGTCGACGAGGTGAACGTGAAGTCCGTGGTCCTGACCGACGACCTGACGGACCATGCCCGGTTCGTGATGCGACCAGACGGGCGTGCGCTGGGGCCCCGTCTGGGTGGAGAGGTGCAGGCCGTGTTCGGTGCGGCGCGGTCAGGCGACTACGAACTGCACGACGATGGCACGGCGACCGTCGCCGGGCATCTTCTCCAGCCGGACGAGTTCACACTCGGTGTGGAGTCACCCGAGGGCGTGACGGCCGCTGCCCTCGGTAGCGGCGACGCTGTCGTGGTACTCGACACGGAGGTCACCGCTGACCTGGCCCGGGAGGGCCTGGCACGTGACGTGGTCCGCCAGGTCCAGCAGGCCAGACGCGACGCCGAACTGGTGGTGACCGACAGGATCCGACTGGTGCTCGATGGCGGCGACGCCGTGGTGGACGCGGTCCGGGTACACGAGGACCACGTTGCCGGTCAGGTCCTGGCCACCGAGGTGGTCTACGGACCCGTCGAGGACGACTCCGACGGCGCGGTCGTGGTCACCCTCGAAGGTGCCGAACTGAGATTTCGCTTCAGCGTCACCTGACCCCGGGTGACGAGCCGCCTACTCCGACCCATGGGATCGGCCCGGGGCGCCCGGTTCGATCGGGGCTGCCACCGCCTCAGTCGTCCACCCGGCGACCGGCCTCCACCAGGTTGATCTCCCAGATGACCTGCTCAAGGCGGTCCGACGCAGAGATCGTCGGATAGCGCAACGGGTTCTCCGGGGTCACACACGTCGGCAACGGCGCCAGCATCGTCCACGGCGTCGGGTGGCAGAACTGGACCACCGAGTGGCGTTCGCCGGGCGCATCCGAGACCACCCTGTGGATTCCAGGTGGGATCAACCCGTTCGTGAGGTGGTCGAGCATGATCCCCGTGTTCACGATGACGTGACCGTCGGGTGGGGTGGCGGCGATCCAACCGTCGTCGGTCTTCACCTGCAGGCCCGAAGCCGTGGCGCGTGGAAGGGCGGTGATGAGGTTGATGTCGCCGTGCTCAGCGGCCCAGACGTGTTCGTCGCCGGGCGCCAGGTCCATGGACGGATAGTGGAGGGCCCGGGTCAGCGCCGCCCCGTCACGCAGCATGGCGTCGAAGAAGCCCTCGTCGACCCCCAGACCGACGGCCAGGATCCTCAGCACCCTGCGCTGCAGGTCCAGCGTGACACGGTGGAACTCCATCAGCACCTCGGTGGTGCCCGGTAGGTCGTCGTCGGGCAGCGTGGGGTCGCCGTAACGGTGGGGAAAGCGGTGGCGGAGTGGATGGCCGATCGGCACCGGAGCACTCCAGTTGAGCATCTCCTTCCAGTCCGGGACGTCGGAGACCGCTGCGGTCTCGACCAGCAGGCCCGTGTAGCCGGTCTGCCCGTTGGCACCGTCAACCGTGTAGCGGTCCTTGCGGTCCTGGGGCAGGGCGAAGAAGTCCGCCAGACGCCCATAGGCATCGTCGAGCAGGTCCTCGGAGAGGTCGTGGCGTACATATACGAAGCCGGTGGCGAGGCTGCGCATGGTGCCATCCACGATGGCGCTTCGTTTGGACGCACTGCCCGTCTCGAATGCCGGAAGGTCCACGTCCAGGATCGGCGACTGTCTGGAACAGGTTGATTCGGTCACCCGGACACATTATGCCGACGGACCACATAGCCGACCGTCCCGGGTGGTCCATCGGCCTCCGGTGGGCGGCCGGCGGATCATTCAGGACGGTCCTATGGGGCTCGGGCCGACCGGCCACCAGGAGCGCGAATCGCAGCGATACGGGCTCAGATCCGACCACGCCACGCGCGACCTGAGAAAAGTTTACGAAGTCGACACGGATTCACTTGACATCGGTGTAGTTACATGCGTGCAATTCAAATCCCGGGAAGTTCGCACGACCTCCCCCGACCAGACCATCGAGAGATGGAGACGGACGGTGGAACGCGCTTCACCCGGGTAACCCGGAAGCCACAGGACAAGGGCTGACGGGAAGACGTAGGCGGGAACCAGAGAACAAAACAAGGGGACGTAGGAAGAAGATGGCACTCACAGAGGACCGCATCAGCGGAGTCGACGCCGAACCGACTGGCGCCACCCCCATGCGGGTGCGCAAGCGCAACGGAGACCTGGAACCGGTCGACGTGAACAAGATCGTGAAGGCGGTCGAACGGTGTGCCCTCAGCCTGCCCGGCGTGGACCCCATGCGCGTCGCCACAAGGACCATCTCGGGCCTCTGCGACGGCGCCACCACCGAAGAGCTCGACGAGCTCTCGATCCGCACGGCGGCAGCGCTCATCATCGAGGAGCCCAACTACTCCCGACTGGCCGCCCGCCTGCTGGCAACCGTCATCGACAAGGAGGTCCGCAACCAGGGCATCCACTCGTTCTCACAGTCGGTCGGCATGGGACTTGAGCAGGGAATCATCGGGACCGAAGTGGCCGAGTTCGTGGCGACCAACGCCCGCAAGCTGGACGACACCATCGAGAGCGACCGGGACCACCTCTTCGAGTTCTTCGGCCTCCGCACCGTCTATGACCGCTATCTGCTTCGACACCCCGAGAACCGCATGGTCACCGAGACCCCCCAGTACTTCTTCCTGCGAGTGGCCTGCGGGCTGTCGACCTGCCCGGACGATGCCATCCGCTTCTACCGGCTCATCTCCTCCCTCCAGTACCTGCCATCCAGCCCTACCCTGTTCAACTCGGGCACCGTCCACCCCCAGATGTCCAGCTGCTACCTGCTGGACTCCCCGGAGGACAGCCTCGAGGGCATCTACAAGCGCTACACCGACATCGCCCAACTCTCGAAGTTCGCCGGCGGCATTGGCGTCGCATGGCACCGCATCCGGTCGAAGGGCTCCCTCATCCGCGGAACCAACGGCCTCTCAAACGGCATCATCCCCTGGCTCAAGACCCTCGACAGTTCGGTCGCCGCGGTCAACCAGGGCGGTCGCCGCAAGGGAGCGGCCTGCGTCTACCTCGAGACGTGGCACGCCGACATCGAGAACTTCCTGGAGCTCCGGGAAAACACGGGCGACGCGACCCGCCGGACACACAACCTGAACCTGGCCAACTGGATCCCCGACCTCTTCATGGAACGTGTGGAGAAGGACTGGCAGTGGTCGCTGTTCGACCCGCACAAGGTGCCGCACCTGACAGACCTGTTCGGCGCCGAGTTCGAGACCGCCTACCAGAAGGCCGAAGAGGAAGGCATCTACGAGCGCCAGATCCCCGCACGGGAGCTCTACAGCCGGATGATGCGGTCCCTGGCCCAGACGGGCAACGGCTGGATGACCTTCAAGGACGCCTCCAACAAGAAGTGCAACCAGACCGGCACCGAGGGGCGCGTCGTGCACCTCTCCAACCTCTGCACCGAGATCCTGGAGGTCACCGACCAGTCGGAGACCGCGGTCTGCAACCTCGGCTCGGTGAACCTCAGCTCGCTGGTCGTGGACGGTGCGTTCGACTTCGACGGTCTGGCCGAGGTCGTGCGCCTGGCCGTGCCGTTCCTGGACCGCGTGGTGGACATCAACTACTACCCGACTCCGGAGGCGCAGACCTCCAACTCGGCGTGGCGCCCGGTGGGCATGGGGCTCATGGGCCTACAGGACGTGTTCTTCAAGTTGGGGATGCCGTTCGACTCACCCGAGGCCCGCGAGCTCTCCAGCCGGATCTCCGAGGAGATCTACTTCAACGCCCTCTGGGCCTCCACAGAGCTGGCCGAAGCCGCAGGCCCGCATCCCAACTTCGGGATCACCCGGGCGGCCAGCGGCGACCTCCAGTTCGACCTGTGGGGCGTGGAGCCGACGGACACGGCACGCTGGGAGACCCTCCGGGCGAGGGTCTCGGAGCACGGTCTGCGCAACTCCCTGCTGATCGCAATCGCCCCGACAGCGACCATCGCGTCGATCGCGGGCTGCTGCGAGTGCATAGAGCCGCAGATATCGAACCTCTTCAAGCGCGAGACGCTCTCCGGTGAGTTCATGCAGATCAACCGGTACCTGGTGAGCGAGCTCCAGGAGCGTGGTCTCTGGGGCGAGGCCCTGGCCAACCGGATCAAGATGTCAGAGGGTTCCATCCAGGAGATCGAGGGGATCCCCGAGGACCTGAAGGGCGTCTACCGCACCGCATGGGAGGTGCCCATGCGGTCGCTGATCGACATGGCCGCCGACCGGGGCGCCTACATCGACCAGAGCCAGTCGTTGAACCTGTTCATGGAGTCGCCGACCATCGGGAAGCTCAGCTCCATGTACCTCCACGCTTGGAAGTCCGGGGTGAAAACCACCTACTACCTGCGTTCCCGACCGGCCACCCGTATCAACAAGACCACCATTGGTGGTCCGGTCGACGGTCCCGACGGCGGAGAGACGGTCCCAGAGCCGACCTTCACCGACGAAGAGGCCGCTGCATGTTCGTTGGAAAACCCCGAGTCGTGTGAGGCGTGCAACTAATGGCCCTGGCAGAAGTCCCGTACGAGGCGTCGGCCGACGCTGCAACACCTACGCCCGCTCCGGCGACGCACCGGGCCAACATCCTGGACCCCGGCTTCGACCTGACGCTACGGCCGATGCGCTACCCGGTGTTCTACGAGATGTACCTGGATGCCATCAAGAACACCTGGACGGTCGACGAGATCGACTTCTCCGACGACCTGATCGACCTGGACCGCAAGCTCCTGCCTGCAGAGAAGCACCTCATCAACCGGCTGGTCGCATTCTTCGCCACCGGCGACTCGATCGTGTCAAACAACCTGGTGCTGAACCTGTACCAGCACATCAACGCACCCGAAGCCCGGATGTACCTGTCACGCCAGCTCTACGAGGAGGCGCTGCACGTCCAGTTCTACCTGACGCTCCTGGACAACTACATCCCCGACATGAAAGAACGGGAAGCCGCCTTCGCTGCCATCCACAGCATCGATTCGATCGCCCGGAAGGGCGAGTTCTGCTTCAAGTGGATGCGGTCGGTGAACGGCCTGGACGAACTGCACTCCGATGCCGATCGCAAGACCTTCCTCCTGAACCTGATCTGCTTCGCCACGTGCATCGAGGGGTTGTTCTTCTTCGCCGCCTTCGCCTACGTGTACTTCCTTCGCTCCAAGGGACTGCTGAACGGTCTGGCTGCCGGCACCAACTGGGTGTTCCGCGATGAGAGCTGCCACATGAACTTCGCCTTCGAGGTGATCAACACGGTTCGCGCCGAGCAGCCGGAACTGTTCGACGAGGAACTCAGTTCCCAGATCTACGCCATGATGGACGAGGCGATCGAGTGCGAATACCGGTTCGCCGAGGACCTGCTGGGTCAGGGCGTGCCGGGGATGTCCACCGCCGACACCAAGCAGTACCTGCAGTTCGTAGCCGACCAGCGCCTCGCCCAACTGGGCCTGGACCGGGTCTACAAGGTCAAGAACCCGTTCGGGTTCATGGAGTTGCAGGACGTCCAGGAGTTGACCAACTTCTTCGAGCGCACCGTCGCCGCCTACCAGACGGGCGTCGAAGGCGCTGTCGCCTTCGACGAGGAGTTCTAGGCCCGCTACGGCCCCCCAGCCTGAACTTCCCGACTCAGTCGACGGGACCGACCGGGTCGATATCGCCGGACCCGTCGCTGCTGCGACGGCGCAGGGCCACCACGCCGGCACCCAGCGCCAGGATCGCGACCGCTCCCAGCCCCAGCGTCGCCCCACCCATGCCACCGTCGGCCCCGGCAGGCTGAGCCGGCCGATCCGACGCCCTCTGCAGCGTCGTGGCCGGCGCCACGGTGGTCGACATGGCGTCGACAGCCTCCTCCGGGACCGGCACCGATGTCGTACCCGTGCCTCCGGGAGCGGCCGTCGTCGTTGAAAGTGGCACCGTCGTGATGGAACCCGATGCCGGATCGATCCTTGGACCGGACCGGAAGGGCCCGGACACCTCGTAGGTGACGCCGACGTGGCGCCCCTCGACACCGTCACCCCAGTCAATGTCCTCCACCACATCGCGCACCAGGGCCTCACCGCGGCCACGCAGGGAGCTGACGAAGAGGCGGGTGCCGGACGGATCAAAGCACGGACCCGTGATTGCCGAAAGCCGGTGGTCGTCGCCCACCATCCGGCAGAACGGGGCCACGAAGCCCTCGGTGCCGATCAGCACCAGCTCCATGTCCCCACGATCCTCGGCCACGAAGAGGTCGCCGGAAACAGGAGCGACGGTCAGGTCGCCGATCCCCACCAGCGGCTGGCGGTGGCCGGAGCCGTCCCAGAGGACCGAGTGGCGCTGGTTGGCCAGGTCCACGGCGTGGACCCGGTCGTCCAACGCCGTGGTGAAGAGAAGGGAACCGTCACGCACCCAGGCACCGCCACCGACCGGCGTCACGAAGCCATCGGCCGCCTGTACCCGGGTGGGGGCGACGCTGCCCGACGGGTCGGGTACCGGAATCCACGAAACGCCACCGTCGGGGTCCACGACCATTGCCTCCAGTGGCCCATCGGCCAGCGCCGCGCCCGCTGCCGACCCGTCGAGCATCGTGAATCGGTACAGGCGACCATCACGGTGGGCCTCGGTCAGGTAGCAGTGGCCACCGACCACATCCACGGCGACGGACCCGTGGGTCCATACCCCCAGGGCGTTGCGCGGCACCGCCGGGCCTTCACCGGTCGGGTCGCACTCCCAGACCCTGCCGTCACCCTGGTGGGCCTCCTGGCACGACAGCCAGGTGCCCCAGGGGGTGGGGGCGCCGCGACTGTTGGAATGGCTGCCCTCCAGGATCGGGTAGGCGTCGAGGATCGAACCCCGGGAGTCGAACCTGATGGACGAAGCCCCGCCCACCGATTTGCCAACGGTCTGGTAGTCGAAGACCTCGTGGTTACACGCCAGGATCCAACCGCCGTCCGGCGTGGCGAAGGTCCCCTTCCCGTCCGGGAACAGCGGCCACGTGTAGTCCGTGGCACCGACTCCGGCGCCGCCAGCGGCGACGATCCGCGACGAGAACCCATCGGGCAGCACGAGACCGTTCCCGTCAGGTGTGCGACCCTCCAGGGAGCCGTACGGGCTCGGAGCAGGCGATGCGGCAGGTGCCGTGGCCGCAATCCCGGTAGCGGCCGATGCCGGCCCACTCAGGACAGCCGAGGCGACGGCCGTGCCACCCAGGGCCAGGCCGTTGCGGAGAACGGCCCGTCTATGCACCCGTCAGCCGCCGAATGCTTCCAGCAGGCGCTCGGCTGCGGCTGAAGGCGTGGTCAGGCCGTCGAGGACCTCGGCCTCTGCCGCCATCAGGAGGCCCAGGACCGCCGGATCGGCTCGCAGCGAATCCAGCAGGCGGTCCTCCACCATCGACCACATCCAGGCCAGCCGCTGTGCACGACGCCTGTCGTCCCACTCTCCGGTGGCGGTCATCAACGACCTGTGGTCGACGATGCGGCCCCAGAGGTCCTCGAGCCCATCGCCGTTCTGGCCGGAGCAGGTCATCACCGGCGGGTTCCATGTGGGGCTGGTCGGATGGGTGAGACGCAGGGCTGAGGAGTAGTCCCTTACCGCTGTGCGGGCTGCCGGCACGTTGTCGCCGTCCGCCTTGTTGACGGCGATCAGGTCGGCCATCTCCAGGACACCCTTCTTGATCCCCTGCAGCTCGTCGCCTGCACCGGGCAGCATCAGGACCAGGAAGAAATCGACCATGGCTGCCACCACGGTCTCGGACTGGCCGATCCCGACCGTCTCGACCAGCACCACGTCGTGTCCGGCAGCCTCCAGGACCATCATCGTCTCCCTGGTGGATCGCGTCACGCCGCCAAGGGTCCCGGCGCTGGGCGAGGGCCGTACGAATGCCGACGGATCGTTCGAGAGGCGCGGCATGCGGGTCTTGTCCCCGAGGATGCTCCCTCCCGTCACCGTGCTGGTCGGGTCAACCGCCAGGACGGCCACCCGATGTCCGACTGCTGTGAGCATCGAGCCGAGGGCCTCGATGAAGGTGCTCTTGCCCACGCCCGGAACGCCGGTGACACCCACTCGCTGTGCACCACCGGCGTGCGGTGCCAGCGCATCGAGTAGCCGGCGGGCATCGGCCCGGTGGTCCGGCTTCGTGGACTCGACGAGCGTCACGGCGCGTCCGACCGCTGCGCGGTCGCCGCTCAGTACCCCATCTACAAGCTCGTGTGCGGTCATGCGGGTACGCCGATCAGGCCAGCTGGTCGAGCAGCTCGACGGCGGCCTCGGCAATGACGGTTCCCGGTGGGAACACCGCTATGGCACCGGCTGCGAGCACCGCTGCGTGATCCTGCTTCGGAATCACGCCACCCACCACTATGGCGATGTCGGGGCGCCCCTGGGCTGCCAGCTCTTCACGCAGCTCCGGGACAAGGGTCAGATGTCCGGCCGCAAGAGAACTCACGCCGACCACGTGGACGTCGTTCTCGACCGCCTGACGGGCCACCTCGCCGGGGGTGGAGAAAAGCGGACCGATGTCCACGTCGAAACCAAGGTCGGCGAACGCCGTCGCAATGACCTTCTGTCCACGGTCGTGGCCGTCCTGGCCCATCTTGGCCACCAGGATCCGCGGACGCCGACCGTTGGCCGTCTCGAAGTCGAGCACCCGGGAGCGTGCCGCCCCGAGGACCTCACCATCGCCCATCTCGCTGCTGAACACTCCGGAGATCGTACGGACCTCGGCCACGTGGCGCCCGAACACCTTCTCGAGGGCGTCGCTTATCTCCCCGACAGTGGCCCGGGCCCGTGCTGCGTCTATCGCCAGTTCCAGCAGGTTGCCCTCTCCGGACCCCGCACAGCGGGTGAGCGCATCGAGGGCCGACGTACACACCGGCGTGTCCCGTTCGGCCCGTAGCCGCTCCAGGCGGGCGACCTGGTCGGCTCGCACCTGGGCGTTGTCCACCCTCAGCACCTCGACCTCGTCCTCGGTCTCGGGCCGGTACCGGTTGACGCCGACGACCGATTGGCGACCGGCGTCGATCCTGGCCTGGGTCCTGGCTGCGGCCTCTTCGATGCGCAGCTTCGGGATGCCGGCCTCGATGGCTCGTGCCATGCCACCCATCTCCTCCACCTCGGCGAGGTGCGCCCTTGCCCGAGCCACCAGATCGTGTGTGAGCCGTTCAACATGGAAGCTGCCGCCCCAGGGGTCGACCACACGGCACGTGCCGCTCTCCTGCTGGAGGAAGAGCTGGGTGTTGCGTGCGATCCGGGCCGAGGAGTCCGTCGGCAGGGCGAGGGCCTCGTCCAGGGCGTTGGTATGGAGCGACTGGGTGTGGCCCTGGGTGGCGGCCATCGCCTCGACGCAGGTCCGCACCACGTTGTTGTAGACGTCCTGGGCCGTCAGGCTCCAACCCGACGTCTGCGAGTGCGTGCGCAGCGACGAGGACTTCGGATCCAGCGGTGAGAACTGCCGCATGAGGTCGGCCCAGAGCAGGCGGGCAGCCCGCAACTTCGCCACCTCCATGAAGAAGTCCATGCCTATGGCCCAGAAGAAGCTGAGGCGCGGGGCGAACGCATCGATGTCCAGCCCAGCCTCGACGCCGGCCCGGACGTACTCCACGCCGTCGGCAAGCGTGTAGGCCAGCTCCAGGTCGGCGGTCGCCCCCGCCTCCTGCATGTGGTAGCCGGAGATCGAGATGGAGTTGAACTTCGGCATCTCGGCGCTGGTGAAGGCGAAGATGTCCGAGATGATCCGCATCGACGGCGCCGGTGGGTAGATGTAGGTGTTCCGGACCATGAACTCCTTGAGGATGTCGTTCTGGATGGTCCCGGTGAGCTGCGCAGGAGCCACCCCCTGCTCCTCGGCCGCAACCACGTAGAGGGCCAGGATCGGCAGCACGGCACCGTTCATGGTCATCGAGACGCTCATGCGGTCCAGCGGGATGCCGTCAAAGAGCATCTTCATGTCCAGGATCGAGTCGATGGACACGCCGGCCATGCCGACGTCGCCGGAGACCCGCGGATGGTCACTGTCGTATCCCCTGTGGGTGGCCAGGTCGAACGCAACCGACAGGCCCTTCTGGCCGGCTGCCAGATTCCGTCGGTAGAAGGCGTTGCTCTCCTCGGCGGTCGAGTAGCCGGCGTACTGGCGCACGGTCCACGGCTGGCTGGCGTACATCGTGGGGTACGGCCCCCGCAGGTATGGCGCAGCGCCGGGCCAGGTCTCCATGAAGTCCAGGTCGGCCACGTCCGATGCGCTGGACAGCGGAGGCACGACAATGCCCTCAGGGGTCTCGTTGGCCAGGTCCCCGGGCACAAGGCCCACCTCGTCGAGGACACGGTCTGCCCACGCCCCACTGTCATCGGACCCGCCGGGGGCGGAGCCCAGCTCCACGGTCGTGAAATCCGGTATCGAGGTCATCGAACCACCCCCAGGTCGTCGAGTACCTGCGACAGGAGGCCGACCACGTCGATGCCGGCGTGGATGAACCCATCCACGCCGGAGGCACGCAGGTCGTCCTCGTAGTCTCCGGGTCGTCCGGCGAGGTAGACCCGCTGCACGCCGTCCGCCTTCAGCCCTCCCGCAGCGGCCGCCGCCTCCGAGCGGTAGCGCTCGTCGGAACCGCAGAGGACCGCCACCGGGGCGGCACCGGTGCCGGACCCGTGGTCCACGGCAGGGTCGCCTGGTTCCACGGCACGGATGCCCGCCACTCCGAAGAAGTTCCTGGCGAATGTGGAGCGCGTGGCGTGTTGCGCTTCGGGTCCGAGGGTGACGAGCAGGATGGTCGGCACGGGGTTGCAGGCAACCACGGCATCACGCAGGGTCTCGAACGGCTCCGCCCGACGCCTCAGCGGAAGTGGGCCGATCGGCAACGCCGGTGACGGCTGCCTCTCGAGCAGGGCCTCGTCGATGTTCGGGAACTCAGACACCCCCGTGACTGATTCGCTGAGGTCCGCCAGGCGTCCGACACGTTCCGTCCAGCACGCCTCGGCCTCCTCGGCCAGCCGGCCCGACGCCAGTGCGGTTGCCATGCCACCGCCCGCCTCGATCCCACGGAACCGATCCCAGGCCTCCACGGCCAGCCGTTGCGTGAGGTCCTCCACGTACCAGGAGCCTCCAGCCGGGTCGATCACCTTCGCCAGCCCGCTCTCCTCGAGGAGAACGAGCTGCAGGTTGCGCGCGGTTCGGCGCCCGAACTCGTCGGGGCGACCCAGGGCGCTGTCGAACGGTCTGACCGTCACGGAATCAGCGCCGCCGGTTCCCGCTGCGAAGGCCGCCACCGTTGACCGCAACATGTTCACCCACGGATCCCAGCGGGTCAGCATGACGGCCGAGGTGAGTGCGTGCTGGCGGGGTGCACGGTCCTGCGGCTCGGCCCCGGAGGCTTCGGCTACGCGGGCCCAGAGTCGGCGGCCGGCCCGGAACCGGGCCATTGTCAGGAACTGGTCGGCGTCGGCCGTGAGTGTGAAGGCCAACGAGCCGAGTGCCTCGGACAGTGTCAGGCCATGGTCGGTGAGGGCCCTCAGGTACGCGACGCCGGTAGCCAGGCCGGCAGCCAGCTCCCGGGCGTCGCTGGTTCCGGCGTCCGTATAGGGGGTCGTGTCGACGGTTACCGGCCTGACACCCACAAGGTCTCGTGCACGGTCGACGACGGCCAGGGTGGCTGTATCCAGACAGGTGGTGGTCGGGGCGGTTGAACCCCCGTGCCGTGCGTACACGCCGATCGGGTCGAGGCCCAGGTCTCCGCGCCTGTCGGCCACCGGTACGCCGCGCCTCTCCCAGAGGTCGAGCAGCCATCCGGCCACCTCCACCGAGCGGGGTCCCGGCACCACGGCCACCGCCGTCATCTCGAGGTGCACGCCATCCAGAACGCCGTCAAGGTCATGGAGCGATCCGATGCCGATGGCCATGGGGTCCAGCAGTACCGACGTGGACCCACGCAACAGCTCGTCCAGGACCACGGCGTTGGAGGCGGCGATTCCCTCCTCGACCACGAGCGCCCGGACATCCCAGCCATCGACCACATGGCCCGACGACCTGCGCCCACGGGTGAAGGTTCCCGAGCCCGGCCATCCCGCCGGATCACCGGCTGTGGACGCCTCGTCTGGCCCGTAGACGACGGGGATGCGGATCCCGTCCGCTGTCGTGGTGGCCAGCGAGTCCACGGTCCGACCCCTCAGACCGGCCTCGGCCAGCGCCAGCCAGGCCTCGCGGTCGACCGTCTCGAAGTCGGCAGCTGGCACGCCGGGATCCACGCTCTCACTGCTCATGGGCCGATGGTAGGTGACGTCCCACCACCTCCCTGAAGCCATGTGACCGGTGACCCCGGGCCCGGCCTTGCCCACCGACCGACCCTTCTACGAGCCTCGCTGTTGTCAGAGGCCCGCACTGTCCACCATCTGGAGTCGCGATGTCCGAACTACCGACGATCATTGGGCATCCGCGCCGGTGGTTCATCCTCTCCATCCTGACCCTGTCACTGGTCATGGTGGTGGCCAGCGTCAGCTCGATGAACCTGGCGCTCCCGGCGATCCAACGGGGTCTCAACGCCACGGCATCCCAGATCGTGTGGATCAACGCCTCCTACGCCCTGATGCTGGCAGCGATACTCCTTCCCGCCGGCGCTCTAGGCGACCGGTTCGGTCGGCGCGGTGCCCTCCTCGTCGGCCTTGGCATCATGCTGACCGGCGCCGTCCTGGGGGCCACCAGCGACTCCGCCGCCCAGATAATCGCCTGGCGTTGCCTGATGGGCGTTGGCGCCGGCCTGGTCATGCCCGCCACCCTGTCCATCCTCACCACGGTGTTCCCGGCCAACGAACGCAGTAGGGCCATCGCCATCTGGGCGGGATTCGCCGGAGCCGGCGGGGCAATCGGCATCCTGGCTGCCGGCGTGCTCCTGGAGTACTTCTGGTGGGGCTCCATCTTCTTCGTGAACATCCCCATCGCCATCGCTCTCTTCGTCCTGACGGTGCTGTTCGTGCCGTCCTCACGCGACTCCCTCAGACACCCGATGGATCCCCTCGGCGGCGTGCTCTCGGCGGGCGCCCTGGCGGCACTCGTCTTCGCCCTCGTGCAGGGCCCGGAGTACGGCTGGACCGATCCGCTGATACTGGGAAGCGCCGTCACGTCAGTGCTGCTGGGAAGGGCCTGGGTGGCCGCGGAACGACGCTCAGAGCACCCGATGCTGGACCCGTCCCTGTTCCGCATCCCACGCTTCGGCCTGGGGAGCCTCGGTATCGCATCGGCGTTCGCTGTGATGTTCGGAATGTTCTTCGGATTCGCCCAGTTCATGCAGTTCGTCCTCGGCTACTCGGCACTGGACACGGCGATCCGGACGTTGCCGTTCGCCGCCACGATGATCGCCTTCTCCCAGTTCGGGCCGAGGCTGGCCTCCCGGATCGGCGTCCGGTCGGTGATCGCCGGGGGCCTGGCCGTGACCGCCGTCGGCCTCCTCTGGATGTCCACCGTGACCGTCGCCAGCGGGTACCTCCATGTCGTGGGCGGCCTGAGCCTTGCCGCTGCCGGCATGGCGCTGTCCTTCCCGGCGGCCACCGAGGCGATCGTCACGTCGCTGCCCCAGGACAAGGCTGGTGTGGCCTCAGCCGTCAACGACACCACGCGTGAGGTCGGAGCCGCCGTCGGCATAGCCCTGTTGGGCAGCCTCATGAGCTCCGGCTATCGCCGCAGCGTCGGCGATGCCTTCGACGCACTGCCGCCTGCTGCTGCCGAGGCCGCCCGGGACTCTGTCGGTGCGGCACTCCACGTCGCCCAACAGGCACCGGAATCGGTGCGATCCAGTCTGGTGATCACGGCTCGAGCCGGCTTCGCCGAGGGCTTTTCGCTGGCCATGACGGTCGGGGCCGCCCTGCTGGCGACCATCGCAGTCGTGGTGTTCCGCTGGTTCCCGAAGGACTGACCAGAACCCGTCCGGCAGAAACCCGGGAATAGACAGCCGGCACCCCCGGGCAGACGTCCCCCCGGCTGCAACCCCACTGGCCCCGGATGCGAGGATTGCGGAATGCGAATCACCACCTCCCTCAACTACGCCACCGACCCGCAGACCGCCGCCTCCCAGGCACGCGAGCTGGAGGCGGCCGGCGTCGACCGCATCTGGATCCCCGAGGCCTACGGCTTCGACGCCGTCAGCCTGCTGGGCTACCTGGCAGCCAGCACCTCCACAGTGGAGCTGGCCAGCGGCATCCTGAACACCTACTCGCGCACTCCCGCCCTGCTGGCCCAGACGGCGGCCGGCCTGGATGCCCTGTCCGGTGGCCGGTTCATCCTTGGCCTCGGCGCCTCCGGGCCGCAGGTGATCGAGGGCTTCCACGGGATGCCCTACGACAGGCCGCTGACGCGTATGAAGGAGATCATCCAGATCTGCCGGTCCGCCTGGCGCCGTGAGCCCCTGGTGCACGAGGGCAGGGTGTTCACACTCCCCCTGCCCGCCGACCAGGGCACCGGCCTGGGCAAGCCACTGAAGATCATCAACCACCTGAAGCGTTCGAACATCCCGATCTATATCGCGGCGCTGGGCCAAAAGAGCGTGGAGGAGACGGCCGCCACCTGCGAGGGCTGGCTTCCGTTCCTCGTCTACCCGGAGCGGATGGACCAGGTGTGGGGCGATGCAGTCAGGGCCGGCCTGTCCCGCCGGGATGACAGCCTCGGAGACTTCGACGTGGTCGCAGGTGGCCTCGTTGCGATAGGCGACGACGCAGCGCAGTACCGCGACTACGCCAGGCCGATGGCCGCCCTCTACATCGGGGGCATGGGGGCCCGCGGGAAGAACTTCTACAACGACGTCTGCCGGGACTACGGCTTCGCCGACGAGGCCATTGCCGTGCAGGACGCCTACCTGGACGGCCGCAAGGAAGAGGCGGCCGGGCTGCTCCCGGATGCCCTCATTGAGAACACGACCCTCTGCGGCGACGAGGCCTACGTGGTCGACCGGCTGGCCGCCTACTCCGAGGCCGGGGTGACCTCGCTGAACGTGACACCGGTCGGCGGTGAACCGGCAGCGGTGCTGGGCCGCCTACGCGAGCTGGCCGAGCACGTCTGAGCCCGTCTGAGCCCGTCTGAGACCGTCTGAGACCGTCAACCGGGCTGACCCTCCGTCAGCCTGCCGGTCGCAACCTTCGCCATGATGGGACAGGGTTGCTCAGGCGCCGTCGGGCCGGGTGTCGGTCGGATCCAGGCGC
>Ga0302127_10000012_pt1 | contig 85912 bp, 78 predicted proteins | sample CB4_SCM_MG_FD_204452 | JGI IMG/M metagenome (GOLD analysis project Ga0302127, IMG submission 204452) | Marine microbial communities from Western Arctic Ocean, Canada - CB4_SCM | ecosystem: Environmental > Aquatic > Marine > Oceanic | place: Canada: Western Arctic Ocean | collected 2017-09-24
CTTTTGCCTCTTGCGAGTAATCCAGAGTTGCGGACACACAAGAAACGTCCTGTAATTGTTGTCACATCTCAATGTGTTGGTTGTCTTTCGTGTATTGGCTCATGTCCGACCGGTGCATTACACGAGGTTCAAGTCCCACTTGATGCCTCGCAATCCACTCTTTTATTGATGCCTACGGCTCCTAAAACCGAACCGGTAAACCGATGGAAAAAAGGCGGAATTCGTTGGGCTTAAACCGTTGCAGATTTTTCCTTTCAATCGACACCTTGATTTACTCCTTGCATACCAATGAAAAACACGGGACTGTGGAAAACAAATGGCAGATATACACTACTTGGATAATCCTTTGGAAACAGAGGAACTCTTGGAGTTACTATGTCCCCCTGTTAGAAATTGGTTCAAGGATAAGTTTCCAGATTTTACCGAACCTCAAAAATTGGCGATTCCAGCAATTATTGATCAAGAACATATACTCCTTTGCTCACCGACAGGTTCAGGTAAAACTTTGACAGCATTTCTATCAATTATCGACCAATTGGTTCGTAGGGCATTGGATAATAAATTGGATAAAAGAGTCTATTGTGTTTATATTTCACCGATAAAGGCGCTTGCAAATGACATTGAAAGAAATTTGATTGGTCCACTTACCGAAATTTCGGAATCATATTTACCGAGTCGCGCACAGGAGATTCGAGTTGGATTAAGAACTGGTGACACCCCGCAATCAGAGCGTCAAAAGATGCTTCGTAACCCCCCACATATCCTTATTACAACGCCGGAAAGTCTAGCCATTGCCATTACTTCTCCGCGATTTCAACCAATTGTCAGTGAAGTTGAATACATGATTATTGACGAATTGCATTCTTTGGTTCCGGGTAAACGAGGTGTTCATCTCGCATTGACTCTCTCGTATTTGGATACCTTGCTTACTAGACCAGTGCAACGAATTGGAATTTCTGCTACAATGGAACCGCTTGAAACTGTGGCTGAATATTTGGTTTCTAGTGATGACCGAGAAAGTCGTGGAGATAATACTCGGGTTTGTATTGCTAAAATTTCAGGTTCGAGAGAACTTGATTTGGACATTCTCCTTACTGACCCCAAATTTAGCGACCTTTCTGTGCTCAAGATTTTTGAGAAAAACGTTGAAGCTATTGCCGATTTAATCGCAGCCCATAACACCACTTTGGTATTTGCAAATACTCGTAAAATGACGGAGAATATTGTTCTTAAATTACGCCCTTATCTGGGCGATTTAGTCGCAGGGCATCACGGTTCAATGGACAAGAAAATGCGGTTGGATGTTGAAAAACAACTCAAGTACGGTCATTTGCGTGCAGTAGTCACTTCCTCCTCCCTTGAAATGGGAATCGATATTGGTTCAGTTGATTTAGTTCTTCAAATTGGTAGCCCTGGTGATATTGCAACTGCATTACAACGAATTGGTCGGGCTGGTCACCATGTCGGTGGAATTCCCCGTGCTCGGTTCTTGCCTTCAAGTGTCGATGACCTGCTTGAACTTGCAGCATTACAGTCTGCGATTCAAACTGGTGATATGGACCTACTTGATTTTCCAGAGAATTGTCTCGATGTAGTCGCCCAATTTATGATTGGTCTGGTGATTATCAATGACATGGACATCGATGAAGCCTACGAAGTCATCGTCAATGCGTGGTCCTATCGGAATTTCAAATACGATGACTTCATTGAAGTTCTTGATATGCTCGAAGATGAGCGTCGTGTATGGGTGGACTGGGAAGAGAACATCTATGGCAAACGTGGTTATTCTCGTATGATATATTACACCAACATTGGAACAATCGCTCCTGACAATTCATATTTGGTGTTCAATGCCGAGGGTTCAATTCTCGGTCAACTTTCTGGTTCCTTCGTTTCTAATTTACGTGGAGGGGATGTCATCTTGCTAGGAGGTTCGACCTACAGAGTCACCAATATTCAAGGAACTCGCGTTAACGTTGCATCAGTGACAGGGCATCGGCCAACAGTACCTTCCTGGTCTGGTGAAGCCCGTTCACGCTCACGAGAACTTTCTAATGCACTTCTTAGCCTCATTGGGCATTGTATCGTTGCCTTACGACGCGAACAAGACCCTCGGATTTTGTTACGTGATGCTTACGGCCTCTCCGCAGATGTAGCCAATGCAATTGCTCGGCATCTTGAGGAACATTCTATCGATTCATTCCAAGTACCGGACCCAAATCGTATTTTGGTTGAGCAAGTGATATCTAGTGGACATCCTACCTACATGATTACAACATGCAGAGGTAGGGGTTTCAACACTGCTCTTGGTTACTTCATGGCAGGTTTAGCCGAATCGAACAATATTTCAGTGATTGAATTATCCTTTGATGAAAATGGATTATTGATTCGGACATCGGAGGAAGTTGATCCTGAACAAATGTATAAGGCGTTTAGAAATAACGACCACATCGAAGTCATCGAACGATACATCGTTAATACTCAAATTTTTGCAAAACGATTCCGAGAAGTTTCTGGTCGTTCGATGATTATTCCAAAACGAATTGGTGCGGAGGAAATCAGCCCTCAGCAATTCCAACAGCGGGCAGATGCATTGCTCAATAAACACCGTACTATCGATGACAGCCTTCTCATGCGTGAGGCCAAAAATGAAATCATGTTTCGCGATATTGACATGAAGAGTTTACAACATTTCTTGAATTTATGCGTCACAGGTGATGCACGTATAGTTCACAATAAAGTAACCGTCCCATCACGACTTGGTATGTCTTTATTCATGTCTGCTTTTGAAGATCTGATGGCGATGAAAACCCGTGCATTCTTGGTAAAAGACATTGACCCTGAAGTACTTCGACGTCTTTTAGGAACCCGTAGCCTTGCAACCGAACTGACTTCAGAGCAACTCTCAAAATTCTATCTTGATAAAGCGCCTATTCCCGAAAATGCACAGCAGTTGTTTACACTCATGTCTCATGGTGGTGGACTTGATTCATCGTTCAATAATCCATTGTATAGTGATAAACTTCAGAATATCGATATGGATTTGTTACGAGAGTGGGTTGAAGTTCTTTGTCAGGAAGGAAAAATCACGAAACTCGAAGGTACAGGTGCTGAAGAGTTGGATGGAAAATGGTTCAGCACCTTTATGGCCGAAATCCATGGGACTCTCGGTTGTCTTTCGATGAATGGTGGCGGTGAAGTTGATGATTTGCGAGAACTTCATATTAGTGGTCTTTCCTACAAAGTAGCAACTGCCTTTGATGGCAGAGTACCTACTGCCTGGGAAGAGAAAGAACTGGGAGACCCTCATGAAGCATTACGAGTGAAAGTTATCGAAATGCTTGGAAGTGAAGGACCTCAAACAGGTGATGAACTCGGTAAGCGATTACCTTTCCCTCGCAAAATGGTTGATAGAATTTTATTAGAACTAGAAACTCGTAATGTTTTATCAGTAGGTTTCTATAAACAAACTGATGATGCAGAATATATCCTCAAAATCGATGAGCATCGATTGATTGATGGTTCGGAAGATGTCGTTGAATATCGTTGGGTGCAAAATCTAGTTTTCGACAAGACATTCAAGAAATATGATGATGGATTTGCGGCCTTTGATTCACACGTATTATTTCAAAAACAGCAAGAACTCTTGTATCGAGTCAATGATTTCCGGTTCAAGGATTGGCAAGACATGCAATTGGATTCTGATATCATCATGGGCCGCCTCCTGCATAACAGAATGGGGTATACCAACAAAGAAACAATTCCAATGCTACTTGGTTTGAAACCAGAACCATGGATTGGCGCAATGGAAGAAGAATTACTACGCCGCATCCCTATTGGTGAAAATGTCACTCGGCAAGAAATCATGGATGGTTTCCCGAAAGGTGATGAACATCGTGCTTTACAACGTGACCTCAAATACGCCATGTCAAATTTGGAACGCCAAATGCTCGTGGTAAAGCAGTTTGAGGATGTATCTGGACGTAGACGCCGTCTGTCCTTATTCCATCGGGTACATGGAGTCTATGAAGCCCTTGATTTCGAAAGTTCCTTGGTTGACCTTATCCGTAGAATGGGGCCAGTCAAAGGAAATACACTTCGATTCTATGTCACTCGTACATTTGAAGATTTGACGGTAGCTCTAATGAATCTCGAGAAGGATGGTCGTATAGCGAAAGTTATGGCTTTGGTTCCAGACCCTGAAGCATTTTACTGTATGCCAGAAGAGGTTGAGTTCCTTCAACGTCCACGCAGAGAAGACCGAAAGATACGAATTTTGACTCAATCAGACCCCTATGTGTCGAGATTTATTTGGGAAGTTCGAAGTGTGCTTGACCGTGGTTGGTATCTTCCAGTTTTCAAGGGAATAGACCCTATCGGGAAAGTTTTGATGTTCAAAGTGAACGATTATTTGGTCATTAAGGACTTGCACATTCCTACAGCCTATCTTGAAGAATTCTGTGCTGCCTTTGAAGTTCTATTGGAAAACCATGCAGACCAGTTGGTAGATGTAGCCGTAATGTCTAATTTCAACAGTGAACCTGTTGCTGAGTTAGATGAAAAGACTCGGTTAGTTCTTGAATCGATTGGGTTCAAAATGGCTGGTGAGCGCATGATACGTGGCGGCGTTGTCGATCCACAGCCAAGAGAAATTGCTGAGCGTGCCCTCTTCTATCAACATCATCTTCACCAAAAGACTCGCCATGAACACGAAAGTGCTGCTGTCAAAAAGGTTGACGAAATTCGTGATGACTTTGCTTTACGAGGACGCTGTCAATTGTATCGAGTTGACTTGAAGAGTATGGCCAGTGCCAATCGTTTACACCAAGGAGTCAATCTTCGTGGACATCAAGTTTGGTCAACCTACGAACATTTCCAAAACTTGTTAGCAATTCGTGGAGAGCCACCCGAAGATGAACTCTGGGATATAATTGAGTTTTTCAGTACTAACTCCGACCCAAACTTGTTCAAAGAACGCCATGCACTTACGCAATCAGAATTTAGAAAATTAATTCAGCCGCTAATTCGCACAGGTCATATTGTTCAGGACTTTAGAGGCGGATTCCGAACTGTGAAACTCGTAAAGAACATCGACCGTGTTGAATTAAGGCGTGAATATTTACGAAATTTGGTAAAAGAATACCCCGTTATTACACTTAAGCAAATACTCCGCTTGGCAGGAACTCCATTCAAACCAGAAGAAATCAAGTCTGTTCTCACATCTTTTGAAGACGATGAAACTTTGGTCAAAGGATTCCTCATCGAAGACCTCGACCAAGTCTGCTGGGGTCGTAAAAATTTACTCGAAGAAGCGAAAGATATCCCCCCGATTCGTGATTTTGTCCTTCCTCCGAGTGACCCGATTGCTCCATACTTCTCCGATCTACTGAAGGAAAGATTTGGCTTTGGTTCTGCTTATTTAGTGTTTAGAAATGCTGAGCCAATTGCTGCGTTTAAAGCAAATACTCGCAACAATATTATCGATGTCAAGGATTATGAAGGTTCAGAGAAGGGTTGGCGTATTGTCAAAGAATTTGCTTGGGAGCATCAAATGCCATTACATACCGATTTGAGAATTGGTGGAAAACGTCTAAAGTGATTGTTATTTACTAAACTGACATTATAGCAATGGTTTGATAAGCCACTGTGCACAGCATTTTGTTATGAAAGCACAGACTATTGCCATTTTAGCAATATTTTTCTTGAGTTCACTTTCGCCTCTTTTTACTTCTGTTGAAGCTGAAAATACGACTGGTATTGAAATCCTTGATACTGCCGTTAATCCAGCAAATAATCACACTTATCACCTGCTGAGTGCCAGTTCTTGGGAAGATGCTGCGAATGCTGCCCGAGGGCTCAATGGATTTCTCATTACGGTCGATGATGCCCAAGAGAATCAATGGGTCTTCGACACATTTGCTTCCTTTGGCAACCAATCACACCATCTTTGGACAGGCTTGTCGGACCATGATGAGGATGGGAATTACAAATGGCATGATGGAACACCTTTCTACTACAACAATTGGGGTGACAGTCAACCATCGGAAGGTGGAGATGAAGATTATGTTCACATTGCTAGCACAAACATGGGCAATATAATGCCAACCACATGGAACGATTTGGAAAATGACCCTCAATACTTCCCCGTGTATGGCGTTGTTGAAGTCGGTGAAGGTGCAGATTTTTCACTTCGATTCAATGGAGCTGGAGACCATATTGTGGTCGAACATGATTCTGGTTTTGACTTCTCAAATGCTACTGAAATTTACCTTGAAGCATGGATTTATCCATTTGTCGATGAAGGATTACAATTTATAATGATGAAAGGAGATTATGGATGGGGAATGTATCTAAATGACGGCAACCTTTCATATTCATCTGAATACAGCATTTCCAAACATCCTGTATCAAACACAAGCGTTCCAATTAATACTTGGTCTCACGTTGCAGTTTCGATACAAAAAACAGTTGGTGGTGAATTTTTCATCAACGGAGAATCAGCAGGTCTTATTTCTGCTGAAGACGCCAATATTCCAATCGGTGATTTTGGTTCGAATGACTGTTTTACTTCTGGAGAAGATTGTGATGAATTGTACCTCGGCCGAATGGGTGCTGGATGTGATTGTAGTTACTTCACCGGAATGCTGGACAATATCTCTATTTGGTCAGGCAGCGTTTTTACTGATTCTGATCTTACTGTGGAATTAGTTTCAGAATGGACTTTCCCAGAAGGTGAAGGAGCGGTGACTCAGGACCAAAGTGATCGCAACGGAACCATCATCGGCGCAGACTGGGTTATGCCAGATGGGACCATTGTAACTCAAGCGATTGAATTATCCAACGACGAAGATTACACAGTAGATTCTGCGCAAGCAGGAGACCAACTGCTCTTCTACGGCAACATTGATGAAATGACCAAAGACATGTATCTCAGTATGTTTTCATGGGGCAATTTCGATAAAGAGCCTATAACGATAGATGTCTATATGTCGCATGAAAACATTCCAAGTTCTTGGGACCATGACGAACATTTTGCTGCTGAATTCAGTTATCTGTGGGAAGATTGGAGTTGGCCAGAAGCAGGAACTTGGTGGATTGTCATCATTCCTACAGAAGATATTGAAGATTTGACGTTGACACTCACTTGGGTTATTGCTGACCCACCACCGGCATTGAATGACATGACTGAACTGCTCAACAGCATTGCTGTCACTGGACAAAGTATTGATTCTGGTCGACAATCATCTTTTGAAGACCGAGTTCTCTATTATTACGTCAATGTCACTGAGCCTCTTGCCAGCCTGACGGTGGAAACTTACAGTGGAACTGGGAACATTAACCTCGGCCTTTCATGGGGTACAGTTCCTGATCCATTTGATTTGTTTGATGCTATCTTCGAGACCGGCATGACAGACGACGAAGAAGTATCGAAGAACAGCAAAGCAGTTTGGAGTAATGGCCAAGGGAACGATGAAGTGGCAACATTGTATGATGTCGAACCCGGTTTGTATTACGCAACAGCCTTTACTTACATGCGTTCACTTGACTTCACAATAAAGGCAAGTTTCGCTTATGCTCCAGATAATATTGCGCCCGAAGATGCTGTTGAACTCTCACCTGGAATTGCTTATGGTCCATTAAGTGGTTATGATGGACTCCTTCAATACTTCAAAATCGATGTACCTACTGGTACCGAACGTCTTGAGGTTGACCTTGCTGAAGGCTACGGCGAAGCAACACTTTTCTTGCAATATTTGGAAGCACCAGATGCAGTCAATTACGACCACCATTCAGGTAGTCCAGGTGCAGGTGACATGATTGGTTTCAACGACCCGACACCCGGCATGTGGTACATCTTGGTCCATACCGATAAAATATTTGCAAATGTTATGATTACGGCATCTTTTGAGGACCGGTATGTTTGGAGTTACGATGGAACTCCGATTGAACTCTTCAATGCGGAAGAAATATCTGGCATTGAGGCACCTAAAGGCGAAGAACTGTTCTTTTTCGTACAATTAGAAGAACCTGGCGAATACCTTGAAATTACTACATTTGGTGGTGAAGGACAACTCACTATTGAAGGCGAAGGTGAACAAATTTCAATTGACTGGGGTGACGTTTTCGGTCAAGGCGATGACGGCGGTAGACCTGTTGGTCGACAAATGCCAGATATTGAAGTTACCAGCGAGACCATTTCCGTAGAATCAAAAGGCGAAGGAACATCACATTCACTCTATATTCAAATGCCAGCAAATGGTCGATTCGACATAACGCTCATCGCTGAAGAAGACTTCTCGGATGTTACTATTGTTGCAAAATGGAAATACTCAGAATTACCACCAATTGACCCTATTGACCCAACTGAGCCGGTTATTGTCATCACATGTGAAGAGAGGGCTAAGGAAATCTTGGTGGATAATGATGGCGATAAAGATGGAATTATTTCTCTCAGTGAATTCGAATCCGCTGATTCTGAGGGAATCATTTTTTCCGACATTGACCTCAATGATGATGGTGAATTAGAGTATAGGGAAATAGTACAAGAGTCATGCTCTTGCAGTAACGAACTTTGGTCAACCTTTGTACAATTGGAAAATTCAAACAGCGTCTCTCTTGAACTCTTTTCCTCACAATCATTCACAAATTCTTATCAATTCATAACTATGGATACCAATGCAGATGGCCAATATAATAATGATGAAATTGAGATTGCAGCATTGATTTGTGAAACTACATACGACGCTTTTGACGGCGATAAGGATGGCGTTCCAGACGATGAAGACGCTTTTCCAAAGGACCCCGATGAATCTAAAGATACTGATGGCGATGGAATCGGAGACAATGCTGACCTTGCTCCAAGTGTAGCTAATGACCTCATCTATACAGGGGGTGGCATCCTCTTTGTCATGCTGATCGGTGTTCTCATCTTTTTCTTGCGAAGTGGTGGAGGTAACGATTCTTCTGGTGATTGGGCATCTTCCAATGCTCCAACTGACTTCGATGAAAGAATGTTGCAAAAGGAAGACAAAGAACTTCCATCAATAGAGTTCCTTTCAGAACCTCTTTTGCCTACTGAACAAGTAAGTCCATTTGAGGAATACAAAGTTCCACCTGTCGAATCAGCACCCTCTTTTGATGATGTTAATGACTTATTTGATGAACCAAATCATCAGCCACCATCTTCGGAATTGATGGGTATGATTGATTCCAATGGACAAGAAGTCATTGAATATCCAGCCGGTAGTGGAATGAAATGGACTCGAAGCGATGCCACTCAATCTTGGAATCAACAATAGAATTAAGTTTTATTTTTTGTTCTAGCCTGCAATAATCCGAACGGGCGCAAGAGTCTGACTATGTGTCGGTGCAACTCTGGTAGGATATCAAACATGATCAGGGCCATCAAAAACATCGCACCGAGAGAAACGACTCTAGCGGCATAAGCGTGACCAAATTCAAACACTGACATGCCAAGATATGACCAATTAGTGTATGTCATGTGCATCCAAATCAGTCCAGCATTTCGAAACAGGTTAAGGATGTGAATCACTGGAATTGTGAGAATTAGTGCACGACAGCGGCGTTTCCAATCAATATCAAGAACTGCAATAGCTCCAATGAAGATGACCATGGATTGAAGGGCTGTGCAGGCTAAAACAAAATTTATTCCAATCGAGGTTCCGTCACTGAGGAGGAGTTCGGTTTGAAATGGATATTCTCCAACAAAATCACCCATAAACCATCTATTACCTTCCCATACACTCCATGCGACTTCACCGTCGATAGTATTGACAGTCGTTTCTCCGAGAACCACATCTCCATTTCCAGAAAACCGTAGAAATAAAGCGGCTTGACTTGCTACAAACCAAATCGCGAGAACATTGAGCCATGGAACATGGGCGATGAGTAAGTACGGTCCGCCAGCATATGCGACAGCACCTCGTGCCCAAATCAAAGAACGTGAAGTCTTGACATCAGTCACACGTTGTTCCCAAAAAGCCATTCCAACAGCCATGGGTAATGCTGCAATTGAGAATACTGTGAGCACTGGGTCATCATGTGCGATGTATTTTGAAGCATCATTGAAAAAGGTCAGGCCAACCAAAACCCATCCGAATTGAGCCAAACGAATTTCGCCTTTCTCGCTTCGGTGCCACGATACTGCGAGAGAGAGTAAACCTACAGCACCGATAAGTGAGGCCACCTCAGTACTGAACAGCATAGTACATTCCACATGTTAATTCCATTTCAACACTCGTGTTCTTTCGACCGAAATCACTTCACCTTCGACCGTGTGGGTAGACCATGCGAGGGTGTGTTGTCCAGTATACTCCTGCGCCCTTGCCAGATTCCGCTCCACTCCACGGAGGTATCGCTTTTCTTGACAGAGATGGTGTACTCAATATCGGAAGTTCGGAGTACATCAACAACCCTGGTGAGTTTGAACCACTTGCAGATGCTCCCAAAGCTGTTGGGACGCTCCGTCGTGCGGGGTATCGGATTTGTGTTGTAACAAATCAATCACCAATTTCTCGAGGATTGTGGGATGAACATCAGTTGCATGAAATTCACAATCATATGCGGGAAGTATTTCTCGAACAGGACTCTGATTCCCACTTCGATATGATTCTAGCCTGCCCACATCGTCACCGAGATCGATGTATGTGTAGAAAACCAATGCCAGGAATGTTGCGATTTGGAGAGCGAGTAATTCGAGACCACTCAATATGTGAAGAAGGAGAATCTATTGCTGAATTATTGTCAGATGATGGTCGAGTGGATTGGTGGGGCAAGAAGCCAGTTTCATCAAATTCATTTGATTGCATTGTCGGTGACCGTGGAAGTGACATGGGCGCAGGATGGGCTCAAGGCTTACGTTTATTCCAAGTACATGACACAACGGGAATATTTCCCGTTGTTGGGCGAATTCTGGATTCAAAAAACAAAGGTGATGACTTTCATCCTGTAAGGTGATTCGAGATGGGGTGGCTTGGATTAGACGATACAGACAGCCTCAAAGAAGGTTGTACGACATATTCTTTTCATTTACTGCTAGAGAGTTTACCTTCATCCGTAACTATATTGTCACCTCGGCTGGTAAGATTATGGCCATTTGCCCAACATAGAACACGGGGAAATGCTGCTGTTGCTGTTGAGTTGCATGTCGAAGATGAAGATGAACTTCTCACCTATCTTGAACGTTTTTGGAGGGATAATTTGCTGCCAGCAAAGGGGAAAATTTCACCCTCTAAACATGATGCTCGAACGCAATATCCTGCGGACCCCGGTATGGTTTGGTTTTCAACCGAACAACCAGATGAGGAATTTTACACAAAGGCAGTACAATCTGAAGTACACTTGAATGAAGTTCCAGCAGCGGACCGTTCTTGGGGCGGGCAAGGTAGAATCGGTGCGACTGCAGCCATTGCTTGGCGGCAAAATAGCAGCACTTGGGAAGCGATTGCATGGAGAGAACCAATCCGACATGGTCAAAATGAGCGTGCAGTCTGTGAACAAACACTTGCGCTCATCGATTCAATGCCCTCGACATTTCTTTCCAGAGACCCGCGAAAGGGAACTGGACTTGTAGCACCGCGCGGACCCTGTCCAGTCCTCTTTGGTGTTCGTGCACGTGATGCGAATTCTGCCCTTGAAGCCGGAAACCGATTATTGTCCGCAGAATTGACCGAATCGGCTGTTGGATTACGTGTATTTGTGACCAATCAAGCAACTGATGACCATCTCTCACAATCTCAACAAGCGACCGTTGCTCATGTTGAAATTCTAAGTCGTGGAAATTGTGTCCTCACCACGGAAAGTGGTAAGTGGCTGGCCTTTGCAGAATCTGGTTCGGTCAAAAAACTCGCTCAATGGCTTCAGCCAGGTGATGTCATCGAAGGGTTTGGCTTATCACCAGAATTCGGTGTAATGCATCTGGAAAAATTACGAATACTTTCCGCATATCCAAATCAACAACGACCAATGTGTGGGGAATGTTCAGTTCGGATGAAATCGATGGGTAAAGGCCAAGGTTGCCGTTGCCCTAAATGCAAGCAACGTACCGGTGATGCTTGGGTATCTCTTCCTCGAATCCCCCCTTATACCTCATGGGTTCAACCTCCCGTTGATGCTCGAAGACATCTTGCACGACCATTGGAATGGATGGATTCGGCAGATTCATCTGCAATCATGGGAAATCAATAAGATGCAGAATGAAGTGACAGTGGTATGGCTAGTGAAGAATTGACCAAAAACATCGCATATATCGTTCTCATAATACTGTTTGCTGGAATGGCTTGGTTCATTGCCAAGCGTGCTGGAGAAAACCGCCAATCTATGCTTGAGGATTTAGCTCCTAAAATTGCCGGTGAAGACACTCTTGAGGGTGGAGCCATAGATCCAAGTCAATTCGATGAGCCGGATGATGAAGCATTGGATGAAATGTCTGAATTACTCGGTTTAGATGACGAAGAAGAAGATCAGTGAAAGAAGCCGGTTTCTTCCAGTTTCAACTCTGTAGATTCTTTAGATCTTACAAGTGTTCTATGTGGTCCGTCTTTCAAGCGTTCCAGACGCCAAATTTCGAATCCAATTTTACGCATTGCTTGTTCTCCACGTGCTATTATGGCACTGTTTGATTTCCCACTTGCGTCTACGCTTCCTTTACTTGTCAAGAGTAGACATATATCGTCATTAATTGTTTCAGAGAGTCGTTTAACTGCTGCTATTTTTTCTGATGGAATTTTTCCCGAAGTTTCACACCAGTCATCTAAGACCACTAATTGCACGCTTGGAAGTGAATTGGATGTATCGATCAATATATCTACGGCTTGATTAAAATCTCCCACCAAGTTCATCGCATGGTATCGAGATGAATGTGCGAGGGAAAGATGGGCAAACATTTGACCAAAGCGAACGTTATCAGGCATCAAAGGTGACGCCCATAAGACTCGGCCACCACGTTGTATTACGTCAGTAGCAATATGCAAACCCAGTGTCGTGCCTCCAATACTTCCCTCGACAGCAAGATGAATATTTTTCCCTCCGACTTCAAAGAGTGCTCTGCCCATAAAACAGGGTGAGTGTAACTTGTCATTGATACTTACCCTCAATTCCATTTTTTGGGGAACATTCATCCCCTACCTGCACAACCCAACGGTATGAGCGACGACCTAATTGTCCGAAAGGGTGAACGTATCCCTCGCCGTCCTTTGTCAGACTATTCCGAAGCAGACTCTTTTGCTCATGCCATCAAGCGTGACGGTGTTAGGGGTACTCTTTTTGAAGATAAAAACCAATACGGACCACTTGCAATGCTTTTGGCATTACTTGCAGTCTCAACGGTTACGGGCGCTCTTATCAAAATCCTTTCAAGCCTTTCTTTTTAGAATTGGTTCTGGTGAATTATTGCATAAATTGCCGTATAGTCTGCCATATCTACGGGAAACATCAAACCCTTTGCGAATAGCGAAGGGCTCATGGATGAGGCCTCGGTCAATGTTGAAAGCCGTACATCTCCCCAAGATAAGCGCTGGACAATCATGGCAGCACTTCTTGGTACAAATACTGCGTTCATGCTTTTCCAAGGCATAGCACAGGAAACTAATCCGAAGTTCATACGTGAAATCGCATTAGCCATCATTGCTGCTACTGTACCGTTTCAGGGCATATACTTCTTAATTTACACCTTTTTGCTTGAGCATGATGGTAAATTGAGCCCAGAAAGAATTGATAAATTGAGAATGGCTTCTGCCGTTTGTCAAATCGTTTCGTATATTTCCTTAATCGGCGTAGGATTGATGTGGTACAATATTTCAATCTATGTCGGAGTTGCATTTATTCTTTCAACGGTGCTTGCCTTTATTCTCATTCGTTCAGTTATGAGTCCAGTCACTGTTGCTGATGCCTAGTACTCCATTTGCAGCCATTATTGTGGCGTATAGAGTGCATGACTTTCAAAGGCAATGTTGATGAGGCTCGGCGTTTGGACACAAGTATGGCGTTCTGCCCACTTGATTACCGATACGGCTGCCAAGATTTCAAACGAATATGGTCCGAGGTTGGGCGCCATGAGCGACAACTTGAGGTTGAGCGTGCTCTAATTTGGGCTCACATGCAACTTGGACGAGTAACTGAAGATGATTATAATGCGGTTGCAGCAATTGCAAACCCGGATTCTGTTACGAAAGAACGTGTTTCTGAAATCGAAGCAGAAACTCGACATGATATCATGGCGCTAACCAAAGCAATGGCTGAAGCCGCAGGTGATGCTGGATGGTGCATACATCTTGGAGCGACCTCAAACGACATCGTTGACACAGCTGTTGCTCTGCAACTTCGAGATAGTATTGTTCTTTTGAGAGAACAACTCTGTTTGCTCATCGGTGTTTGTGCAGATGTTGCTGAACGTGAACGTGATACGGTGATGTTAGGACGAACACATGGTCAAGCAGCAGTACCGATTACCTTTGGATTGAAAGCAGCAGTTTGGCTTGACGAACTTCGTCGTCAGTTAATTCGTTTAGATGAAGCATCACCTCGTATTTCTGTTGGTAAATTCCTCGGCGCTGTCGGAACTGGTGCAGCCCAAGGAGAGAATGCACGTGAGTTACAAAGATTGATTTTGTCCCATTTGGGCCTTGGAGTCCCGTTGGCTACAACCCAAGTCGTTGGCCGTGATCGTTATATTGAGTATGTTTCATGGCTTTCGAATGTTGCGACTTCATGTGAAAAGATACTGCAAGAAGTTCGTAATCTCCAGCGTTCTGAACTTAGAGAAGCAGGTGAAGGGTTTGATGTTGAAAAGCAAGTTGGCTCTTCGACAATGGCTCACAAAAAGAATCCAATTAAATCTGAAAATGCATGCGGACTTGCTCGAATTGTACGTGCAATGATTATTCCTACTTACGAAAACGCATTGCTCTGGCATGAACGAGATTTGGCAAACTCCAGTAGTGAGAGATTCACTCTTTCTCATGGTTCTGCTCTCTGTGAGGATGTTCTTGCCAAAACGCGAGATGTTTTGAAAAATATGTGGGTCGATGCTGAGCGTTGCCTTGCAAATATCCATTCTCAGAAAGGTTTGGTCATGGCTGAAAAAGTTATGATTGATCTTGTAGACCATGGTATTCCTCGTGATGAAGCGCATGAGATTCTACGTGCTGCTTCATTTGAAGCCGTTGATAAGAATATTGAGTTGATCGATGTATGTAGTCGCACCCCTGCGATTGCAGCAGCCTTTTCAGTAGAACAATTGGAAGCGATGTTTGAACCGTCAAACCACATTGGTGTGGCTGGCGAAATAGTAGACGAATGTGTTGCTCTTGCACGTCAGGCAATTAAATGAACACTTTCAATTTCAAATGTTCCACGAACGCCATCCCAATTAACAGAGCCAGTCAATTGTAGACTGCCAGAAAGATGGGGGCCACCAGTGACAAGTGTTTCGTATTCTCCTCCTTCTCCGTCGACATTGAATCTGTAGCGTTGTGCAAGTTCTTCAAGTTCTGCTAACAATGATGGATTGAGTGTTCTACCAATCCATTCTTTTCCTAATCCTTCACAACTCACTCCAGTAATGAATACATCGAACCCATTTTCAATAAGTCCGTGCATGTGTGATTGACTTTTTTGGTGCCATAGGGGAGTCCAACTCTTAATGTTCAGTCGCTCAGCCATTCGTTCAATTCTACTTTTCTGGTAATCTGAACGCAATGCACCACTGACCACACCATCAATTTCTAATTGAGATAATGCAGTTTCAAGGTCGGTAATTTCAAGTTCTTGTTTACCTTCTGAATGAACTTCTACCCACTGAACGCCTGCGAGTTTTGCTTGATGTTCGACCAAATGTGTTCCAGGGACTTGAAACATCCAAGAGTCGCCACCTGTAATCCGGACAGTGACAAGATGAGTGACATCCCATCCGCGACATATTGCCCACCACCATGCAGCAGCGGAATCCTTGCCTCCTGAAGAGAGTACTGCGACGCGCATGAATCGCCCATGTATCTCTGTTTGATGAGTGTAGGGGTGAGGCGAGTTTGGGTGAGGGTTCAAATGGGGTGGCGGATTGAACAGCATGTTACGGCCTTTGTGCGAGGATTCATTCTGGTGAACCCTCATCCTCATAAAGTGTCGATTCAACGACACATTGAGAGTGAAGATATGCAACCAAGCGGAAGAGGATATGACCACGGAATTACTACATTCAGCCCAGATGGACGATTGTTCCAAGTTGAATACGCAAGAGAATCAGTCAAGCGTGGAACGACCACTGCAGGACTAAAATTCAGAGATGGCGTAGTATTGGTCTGTGACAAGCGTATTGTCAGCCGCCTCATCATCCCCGAATCTATTGAAAAGATGTTCAAAATTGATAATCACATCGGTATTGCAACTTCTGGATTGGTTGCTGATGCTCGTCAATTGGTTGCTCGAGCTCGAGTTGATGCTCAAGTTAACCGAATCACCTATGCTGCAAGTGTACCTGTTGATGTTCTTGTCAAGAAACTCTGTGACTTTAAACAATCATTCACTCAATACGGTGGTTCCCGTCCATTTGGAACTGCTCTTCTTATTGGTGGTGTTGACGATAACGGCATTCATTTGTATGAAACCGACCCAAGTGGTGCTTACCAATCCTATCATGCAGGTGCTATTGGAAGCGGACGTAACACAGTCATAGAATACTTTGAATCAAATTGGAAAGAAGACCTAACTCTCAACGCAGCAATGAAACTCGGACTTGAAGCACTCCGTAGTGCGAACGATACCGAACTCAACCGTGAAGCGGTTGAAGTCACTGTTGTTGACGGAGATGGTTATCGTGTTCTCGACCGTTCAGAAGTCAACAAGCAAATTGACCGTCTCAAGCCACTTGAAGAATGAATTTGAATAACCACGTTCAAATGCCGTCGCTCGTCTCAGCAATTGAGGGATACAATGGTTAGTTTGGATGATGCCGTGCTTGCACGGATGGAAAAGGGTGGTAAACGGTACGAACTTTTGGTAGATCCCAATTCAGTAGAGGACTTTAAAGCCAAACCAGAATCTGTAGATCTCAATGATTTCCTTGCTATGGATGAGGTCTTTCACGATATACGAGGCGGTGAACGGCCAACTGAGGATGCAATTGAAAAAACATTTGGAACACAAGATATTTTCGAGATTACCAAAACTATTCTAGATAAAGGAACTATCCAACTCACAACTTCACAACGTAAAGCGAGAGTTGAACAAATGCGGCAACAAATTATTCACGAAATTCACACTCAGGCAGTAGATCCAAAAACCAAGAGTCCGCATCCAAAAACGCGCATCGAATTGGCACTTGATGAATCAAAGTATTCTGTTGACCCTTTCAAGCGATTAGACGACCAAGTTAAAGATGCGATTGAACTGTTAAAATCTTTGATTCCACTATCCTTTGAATCCCTTAGGCTTGCGGTTCGGGTACCTGGTGCAGCGTTTGGTTCCGCATCTCGAATTCTCCGCCCCTATTTGGAAAAAGAGCAATGGTTAGAAAACGGAACTTGGGCGGCTATTATTGAAATCCCTGCAGGTATGAAAGATACCATTATTGGTAAACTTATGCGCCAATCTTCTGACACTGAATACAGGGAATTGTAACTCCAAGTCAGTGTGTTTCCTTAGAATTGCAAGGGGTCGGTTTTATCATGGGATGGTGATTCGCCACGAATGGAGAGAAAGAAATGTCCAACGGTCAAAACGGCGCCGAGCTGCGCCTCGTGACCCCGGGTATGGCTATTGGGCCATCTGCTGGGATTCGCGTAGGAAGTGGTGCACTCGCACAAAACGATACAATCATTGCTACCCGTCTTGGGTGGGTCAAACAACTCAATAATACGATCTCTGTTGATCCAATTAACAGCGCTTACATGCCCCGTTCTGGCGATTTGATTGTCGCTACAGTGGCTGAAGTGCGTAACAATCTTTGGTTCATGAATGTCAATGGTCCATTCCAAGGTCTTTTGCCAATGTCATTGGCTCCATGGAAAGTCGAATTCGGTGCTGCTCGTCAGCATATGGGTATTGGCGATGTCGTCTTGGCACGTGTTCAAGAAGTCGATGAATGCCACAATGTAGTCCTCACCATGAAAGGTGTTGGTCTACGTCGTCTAAACCAAGGCTCGGTTCACTCTATCCCAATTACTCACATTGACCGCCTTCGAGGTGAAGGTAACGCAACCATTCAACGACTTCGTGAAGTTTGCGATTGCCGAATCATCGTCGGAGAAAACGGTAGAGTTTGGGTTGACGGCGATGCAGAAGGAATGGCTTGGGCTCGCCAAGCACTCGATTTGGTTCAAACTTCTGGACACAAAAACACATTCGAAGCAGAATTATCTGCTCTTGAAAACAATGCTCCAAAAAATGGTGATGCTTAATGGCTGGATACGGTGATGTAAAATTATTACGCGACGACGGTCTACGACTGGACGGACGCAAGATTGACGAAATGCGACCTGTTACTATCGAAGCGGGAATACTACCTGCTGCAGATGGTTCAGCAATGGTTACCCATGGATTGAACGTTGCAGTTGCTGCAGTGTATGGCCCAATGGAAGCGCATCCTCGTAAGATTCAGCGCCAAGACCGTGCTGTAATCGACGTTCGTTACAACATGGCTCCTTTCTCGACAAGCGACCGAATCCGACCAGGTTTCAATCGCCGCTCCCGTGAGATTTCCAAAGTCACTGCTGAAGCACTCGAATCGGTAGTTCTTGTTGAACGTTATCCACGTTCCAAAATACGAGTCGAAATAGAAATTCTCGCTGCAGAAGCAGGAACACGTTGCGCCGGTCTTACCGCCGCTGCAGTTGCTCTTGCAGATGCTGGAATCCCTATGCGTGACCTCATCGTTGGTGTCGCATCTGGTAAAGTCGAAGATACTGTAGTTCTCGACCTTGACAAGGCTGAAGACAATTACGGCCAAGCAGATTTGCCTGTTGGAATTTTACCGAACACTGGTGAAGTTGCTTTCTTGCAAATGGATGGAGACCTTTCTCCAGATGAATTCAATCTCGCAATGGAATACAATTTCAAAGCAGCAGCAGAAATTCATGTGATCATGGTTGATGCACTCAAACGCCGATATGAAGGAGGTGAGAACTGATGGTAGAACTAGTTCCTACATTACTTCGTCAAGAACTCACTCGTCTCGCTGAAGATGATATTCGACTTGATGGTCGAGGTCAATGGGAAGGTCGTGAAGTCGATTTGGAAGTCAATTGTCTCTACAATGCAGAAGGTTCTGCGAAAGTGGTTATGGGCAAAACAATCGTTTACGCTGGTGTCAAGTTTGAACTTCGCACACCTTGGCCGGACCGTCCAGCTCAAGGTTCACTAATGTGCAGTGCTGAATTGCGCCCCGTTGCACATCGAAAGTATGAGCCAGGACCCCCATCGCCAGAATCTATTGAACTTGGCCGTGTTGTCGACCGAGGCATTCGTGAATCTGGTTGTATCGATATGGAAAGTTTGTGTATTGTCCCTGGCGAGAAAGTCTGGGGTGTAATGATTGATATCCATGTTCTGTCAGATGGCGGTAACATTTTCGATGCATGTGGCCTTGCAGCTATTGCTGCTTTGCGAACTGCAATTGTTCCTGCTGAACGCTTTGACGTTGGCGAAGATTATACATTAAAGGTGAAGGGTAGCCCGATTATGGCATCATTCACTCGTGTCGGTGGACGTTACGTTTACGACCCTTCAGAAGAGGAAGAACTTGGTGGCGATGAACGTATTCATATCACTCTCGGAGACGAGGGCCACCTTCACTCTCTACAAAAGGGGTTAAGAGGTGTGTTCACGCCGGCCGAATTTGCAGAGATATTTGGTGTGGCACATCTGCGATGCGCTGAACTCCGAACACTCGTAGCAAACCAGGAGGGGAACTGATTGGCAAAACGAACTCAAAAAGCAGGCGCAACAGCACGATTTGGAGCTCGGTACGGTGTATCCGTCCGACGTAACGCAGGTGCTGCATTAGCCAAAAAGACAGCCAAGTACACTTGCCCAGTTTGTCAATACCGCAAAGTCGGCCGACTCTCTGTCGGTATCTGGGCATGCGGAAAGTGCGGACACACCTTTGCAGGTGGCGCATGGGAACCATTCACCCGGGCTTCTGACACCAACAGCCGTATTCTACGACGCTCTGTCGAAGGTGCAACTACAGCTGATATGGCATTCATTGCTCAACAAGCAGCGCTTGATTACGAGCGTGCTCTTGCTGCTGGCGAGATTACTGAAGAAGAGTGAATACACTCCGAGGAGTGTTACACATGGCAACCACTTGGTCGCTCACTCTTTCAGTACAATCACATAGTTCCGCTGATACAAAGGCCCTTGGCGATGCACTTACAACAGATGAGGAAATAATTTGGTCATCCAATAATGAGAGTTTCACATTTCAACTTCACGAACTAAAAGCTAAGGATTTGAGAGCGATGTGGAATACCCGAATGCGAGGTCTCATGGCTGTCGATTCTCTCCTCTCTTCGCTTGTTGACAAGTCCGAGGGTTCATCAACCAAAACCGAATGAGAAGAACAGGTGAGAGTATGGACAATATCGAACAACTCCAAGTAGTCGTCAATGAAGTGCAAGCTGCACGTCAACAACTGGCCAATCTTCGTTCTCAAGTACTCGAATTGGAAACAACTGTAGAATCGGTCAAGAATCAACCGAAAGAATTCGCTCTACATCAGCAGATGGGTGGTGTTATGGTTGAAGTATCCGACCGTCAAGCATTACTCAAGGATTTGGAAGAAACTCTGGTTGCTTTGAAAGAGCACCTCGAACGTTTCACCGACCGAGAGGCTGAACTGCTCGCAACATACAATCAATTGAAACAAATGCTTGCGGGGACTGAAAACGCATGAGTTCTCTTGATCATTCTGCAGATATTGAGTCATTTCATACTTGGCTCACGGCAGCATGCTCAAAAGGTGCAGTCCCTATTATTACTGGGAAAAACGGTGACATGGACACCATTGGCTCTGCGGTAGCCCTGGCTTCTGCCCATCCAAATTTGATGGCTTGTGGATTGCATTTAGGGCGAACAGCAAAACGAATGGTCGAAACGCTTCAAGCTCCATTTCGCAAATTATCTGAACATCAAACGGTTTGGCCTCCAACGCTTGGTGGCATTATCATTGTTGATGCAGCAGCTCCAGGTCAAGTAGGAATCTCTCTACCAGCCGGAATCCCTGTATGCGTTCTGGATCACCATTCTACCTGTGATTGGGAATTAGGTGAGAATGACCTTCTTTTGCAATGGAATGTACGTGCTACAACTCAAATTGTCGATTCCTACCTCTCCAAACATTCTCCAGGTTCACGCTCCCTCGTCGTTCGAAAGATGCTTTTAGCAGGGCTTCTGACAGATACTGGAAGATTCCGTCATGCAGATAAAGGCGCATTTCAAACAGCTGTCGATTTGTTAACAGAGGGTGATTTAGATTACGCTGCCTTTGTAGAATTTATTGAAACTGAAACAACAACTCCAAGCGAACGCGGCAGCCTTTTACGAGGTTTGGAGCGTGCCACATCAATCGATTCTGGCGCTTGGAATGTTGTTCACACCTATTCAGGAACCCTTGAAGGGCGGTTAGCCAGCCTACTTATTGGTACTGGGGCAGAGATTGCCCTTGTCAGCAGATTCCGTGATGGAGAAACTCGGCTAACTGCACGTGCTTCAAGGCATACAACGATGAAGGGAATTCATCTTGGTGAACTCATGGCAAGCGTAGCACAACAAATCGGTGGCGAAGGTGGTGGCCATGATGGTGCAGCAGGATGGAGTGGTAAGACAGATAGAATCGCTGCCGAATCTTCATTCATTACTCAAGTGGCATTGATTAAGCGGAGTGATGATTGATGTCGGAGATTGAATTTCCCAAAGCACCAGGTTATTTCATTTCGCGTTGGCGCGAGCAAGGACCAGTCGACATAACAACCTTGATCGCTTGGCGTGAAGAAATGAATTGGGATACTTGGTTGCCCCTCGCCGAGGCTGCTTTGTTCCTTGATGCTGCTGAATTGCTTGAACTTCTTGAAACTGTTCTTTCACCTGCAGAACATGCAACACTCTCACTAGTTCGGCGTCGGATGTTGGGTGATAATCGACTTCAGCATGTAATTGAAGATGCCTTGGAGATTGCTCGCCATCCCGATACGCGTGACTTAGCACTTGAAGGACGTCTTCGTATGGAACTCGGGTTGGTAAAATATGAAGCCGGCGACACAGAAGCTGCGAAAGAAGACTTGACATGGGCGGAAACTCGCTTGAAGTCAGTCGCTCTTGCAAGCAGAGACCATGACCTTTCTCTGATTAACAAGGCTGCTTTGCACACAGCATGTGGTGAGGCTTTGATGGCGTTAGTAGTTTACTCTGAGATTCCTAGAAATGGAAACCATGCAGATGAAACTATTGCTCTATCACGCCTAGGTGCTAGCCGTATTTGCGCATCTATTGGACATAATTTTGATTCAGTTCGCCACGCATGGAATGCGCATGCTCATGCACTAAAGGCCAACCAAATCGGTATGGCAATTGAAGGTGGTGCATTATTTTTGGACTTTTCAAGCGAAGCCATTGATGATTCGGCTGATAGAATGCAGATTCAAGTTGAAAATGCAAGTCCACGGGATGCTGCTGAAGAACCTCGTGAACTCAAGGTTCATCCGAATGATATCAAAGATGTATTCGAATGGTGTTTCTCTCATCTCCCAGAGAGTCATGCCGGTAGTGACCGACCTGATTTGAGGGCGATGGTAAGTTTAGCACACCGCTTTGACAAAATGCAACACTTTGAGACCATGATGAACGACCCAGATGGTGTGGAAGATCCGATACTTGTCGCCATTGTCCAAAATTGTATCGATGACGCAGAATTGAAGTCACTTTGGAACGTTCGACTAGCAACACTTACTATGGTTTAATCTATAGATTGCAACACCATTGAGTCAAATCAGTAAATTCTTCATGAGTCCATTCTTTGAGAGGTGGAATTTCATCCCACCATTGAACCAAACTAACTTTCTCATCAGCAACCTCCCAATTTTGAACTGTAGATGTTTCCACAATAACGTGAGCCACCCAACCTTCAGGATAGTATGTCGTGTTCCATTTTTTGATAACCCCTTCAAGACCAGTTTCCTCTTTCAATTCACGAAGTAATGCCTCTTCTGGCGTTTCTCCATGCTCTAGGTGCCCACCGGGAATTTCCCAGCCACGTTCAGGATGCTCGACAAAAACAACCTTTCCTCCATGACCAAGTAATTGTTGACTTTGCTCTCTCGTGGTGACCCATGCTAAGACAAAAGCAGGTTGTTCATTAAAACTCATTTCTTCACCTCAGAAAGCATTCTTCGCTTTAGCAACCCATTCTTCTGCCCATTCCTCGCCTTGAGAAACAAGTCTTCGTGCTAAGAAAAATGCTTCTGAAGCATCACCTGCATCCATCAATGATTGTAAACGTATCAGATCTGGGTGGACTGAGATTTGTTCTTTTTCTACTGGAATAGAAGTCTCTTGAACATCTTCAATGGTAGAAATCCGTTGCGAAAGTTGGAGCATATGCTCTAAGAATTGTGAACGCTTTTCGATACTTGGTGCGGTCCAAGGTTTCTCTTTCTCGCCCATAAGTCGGCCAGTAATCCGTTCCAAAAAGGCATCACGCACTGTTTGATGTGGTTGTAATTGTTGTACATGGTCATAACATGACCAAGCCTCATCCATTTCTTCACGGCGTTCATAGAGTCTACCTAATTCCATCCAAAGTTCATGATTATTCGGGCGATGGGCTAGGAGATGACGTGCAAGTTCAATGAAAAGATCCTCATGCCCACCTAAGCGTATTCTTTCCAACCGTCGCCCATATACGATATTCGCTCGTTGGTCGCTAAAATCTAACCGTCGACAACGTAGCGCAAAGTCTTCAAGTTCATTTTCGATTGAAGTTGATTCCAAAAAGTTTGACCACCATGTATCTGGGTCGAGTGGGTCACGTCCAAATGCAGCTTCAAGTAACTCAAGTCCAACTAAAAGAAAGTTAACATCTTTCAATTGCTCGATTTGTTCGGCATCACGTCCCAGAATGATGAACACATCTTCAAGCACGGCACAGAGACCTTGTCCATCTTGCACCACTACTTTGATATCAGCCAAACAACGCCAATTTCTTTCATCAGTAAAATCATGGAGCAATGCTTGTCGTGCATTTTGTTCAGCCCAAGCCATGTTTTCATCAAACCGGTCAGGGTCTTTCGAAGCAAGACGAACAAACTTTTGTGCTTGAGTTCGATACCGATTTCCCAAGTTGCGGCGAGGATGTTGCAAAAGGTCTGCACTTTCCCTAACCATGTATAGCACACCTTACCTCTGCATTCAATGTCTTCGCTAAAATGTTCATTGTACCGACATAAACCCATCATGGTTTACGCCCCATGGTATGGTTGCATCATAACCAATTTTGGAAGTGAGTCCATCCGAGTCACGAGATGGATCCAAGGAACTTCCTTTTTGATTTGAAAGAATGATTGTGTCCGTATCTGGTTGCCAACGAGTCATCATGGCCCATTCAACCCGTACAGGATCTCCAATGTCAATATCTTCATCAACGATTGTGACCATTTTCATACTTTTATGACCTGCCAATGCGGCTTGGATTGCATTAAAGGGGTCCTCAGGTTTTGATTTTTTGATTTTAATAACTGCTGCCAACCACCCACACCCTCCTTCAGTCATGTGAACATCAATGCATTCGCATACTTCATTCACTGCGGCCTTAATTGTTGGTGCACGGGGGAGACCCATCAATGTCTTGTGTTCTGCCTCACCTGGGATGAGTGCATGGAAAATCGGATTATCGCGATGAATTACTCCATCGATTTCGATAACTGGTTCTTGCCTCACATCATCGACAGTTCCTGTGATGTCGACATATGGTCCTTCATCATCATCCTCATTGGTAATGCGGCCCCATAAGACGTATTCAGCGTCAGCAGGAGCGAGGACACCGTTTGGCATCCGTGTCAAACGAAGAGGCTTGTTGTACAGTTTTTCATGAAGTGCTGCTGCGATTGTCAATTCATCGATATTTCCATCAAACGACATTGCAGCTGCAAGTAGAACCACTGGGTCAGGTGCATTGACAATTGCAATCTCTACCTCCCTTCCCTCTTTACGTGCGTTCATAGTCATTGTTCGCAGATGCCGTGGAACCAATCTAGCAACCAAATGATTTGGGTCGCGAACAAATTGTCGGTGAAAAGACATGTTTCGAATTCCATTATCCTCGGCAATGATCACACTTGCTGATGAGTAGCGTCCACGGTCTTGGGGCCAATGATGTGGGATTGGAAGTTTTGTAATGTCGACAGTATTTTGCATGTTGTCGAAACATTCCGCTTCCGACGCATCGACAATAACAGGTTCACTAGGGTTTTCCATCGCCCAACCCAATGTGTCAATATATTCCTCCGGGCTGATGCCTATTGCCTCACAGAGGCGTTCACGTGTCAGAATATTGATGGCAGCACGATGGCCAGGGCATTCTGGAATATCTGTGAATAATGTGAGGTCGTGGTTACTCGCTCGCGAGTGTTCCCACATGCCATGAATGATACTGATTGGATTCGATTCTTCGGTGGCTGCACCGAGGTGGTCACGAAAGGCCATATCTTTGCCACAAGGGTTCATCGCTTGAACCTTGTTTAAGACACATGTTCTAATTCCCCAATTTTGGGTTATATCGATGTATATTATAGGATGATTTCATCTCGCAGTATACAGAATTGTTCAACTCTTCTACACTGGCTTTGAGGGTCGTTTTATATATGGGATTCAAGTGGGCGAAGTGCTTCAATGCGGTGATTATGATGGGTAGAGGACTCTTCGCAGGTGCTAAAATGGCCAAGGACCGTCAAAAGTTTCGTTGGTCAGACCGTCGATATAAGAAGCGCATGCTCAAACTAAGAGCAAAGCACGACCCTCTTGCGGGTTCTACTCAAGCCAAGGGTATCGTCATTGAAAAAGTCGGTATTGAGGCTAAACAACCTAACTCCGGAATTCGTAAGGCAGTCAAAATCTCTCTTATTAAAAATGGAAATAAACTCACTGCTTTCGCTCCTGGCGATGGTGCAATCAATTTCATCGATGAACACGATGAAGTGATGGTTGAAGGTATCGGTGGACGCATGGGTCGTTCATACGGAGATATTCCTGGTGTCCGTTACAAGGTCATCCAAGTCAACGGCGTTTCATTGAATGAAATGGTCCGTGGTCGAAAAGAGAAACCAATTCGCTGAGGTGTTGAATATGTCCGAATCAGAAACGGTAGTCGAAGAGGAAGTAGTAGAGGAAGTAGAAGAAGTCGTTATCGAGGAAGTCCGTCCTATTGCAGGAATCGGAACGCTAGTCTTTGGAAAGTGGGATGTTTCTGCAATCACTTGTAAAGATCCAGGTCTTGCACCTTACATTAATCTCACAACCGTTGGCGTCCCACATTCCGGTGGACGTCACGCAAACGCTTGGTTTGGAAAAGCCAAGTTGTCAGTCGTAGAACGATACATCAACAAACTAATGCGCTCAGGTCCTTACACCGGTAAGAAGCAAGGTGCAATGAAGGCATTTGAAGCGGCTCTTGATGCAATCGCAGAAAAATCTGGCGAAAATCCATTACAAGTTTTCGTAAATGCGATTTGCAATGGTGCTCCAATGGAAGAAATCACTCGAATTAAGTTCGGTGCAGTATCTCAGCCAAAGGCAGTCGACGCTTCACCTTCACGACGTCTCGATGTTGCTCTTCGCAATCTTGCAATAGGTGCACATCAAGGGACGCACAAGTCTAAGCGAACTTTGACCAACTGCATCATCAATGAACTTTCAAAGGCTGGTTCTGGCGATGCTACTTCTTATGCAGTTGCAAAGAAGGAAGAATTGGAACGAATCGCATCCTCTGCTCGCTGAACCGAATACCTCGTATTCACTTCGAACTTTTATGTCGTTGGCGAAAGTCTTCTTTCGTTAACTGCCGACGCAATTCGTATCTTCGTAGCGAGTCACTTAAGAACCCCTTTCCGGTGGCCGAGATTGACGAGAAGTCACAGGTGATTCCATGGGCCGAAAGGAAGACAATATTAACAAAGCAACAGAAGTAATGCATATTTTACCTCAGATTCGTAATCTATGTATCGCTGCACACATTGATCACGGAAAAACAACTCTTTCTGACAACCTTATCGCAGGTGCTGGAATGATGTCCAGTGAACTTGCAGGTTCAGCCCGAGTTCTCGATTTCGATGACCAAGAATCAGCACGTGGTATTACTATCAACGCTGCATCAGCTTCAATGGTTCACGAAATTGAAGGAACAGATTACCTAATCAATCTTATTGACACCCCAGGTCACGTTGACTTTGGTGGTGACGTAACACGTGCTATGCGTGCAGTCGATGGATGTTTCATTCTAGCCTGTGCTGTCGAAGGACCAATGCCTCAAACTGAGACTGTTGTCCGTCAAGCACTCAAGGAAAAAGTGAAACCAGTTCTTTTCATTAACAAAGTAGACCGTCTCATCAATGAGTTGCAAGTAACTCCTGAAGACATGATGTCTCGTTTTACTGAGACCATCAAGAAAGTGAACCGCCTAATCGCTCAATTTGCTCCCGAAGAATTCAAGAAAAGTTGGCAAGTCAGCGTGATGGATGGAACAGTCGCTTTCGGAAGCGCATACCACAATTGGGGAATTACAATTCCTTACATGAAGAAATCTGGCGTTTCTATGACTCAGATTTTTGAATACTGTAACAATGAGGACCAGAAGACATTGGCTGAGAAGGCCCCTGTTCACGAAGTTCTTTTGGACATGGCCGTTACACAGTTGCCTGGGCCTGTTGAGGCACAAAAATACCGCATCCCTAATATCTGGACCGGTGACCTTGAATCTACAATTGGAAAAGCAATGATGACCTGCGATCCAGACGCTGAACTCGCTATGATGATTACCAAAATATGGATGGATCCTCACGCTGGCGAAGTTGCTGTTGGCCGTATTTATTCAGGTTCAGTTTCACAAGGTGAATCTGTATACGCAATTGGTTCGGCAAAAGCAGAACGTGTCCAACAAGTCAGCATGATGGTCGGTGGAGACCGAATCACCGTCCCAAAGGTCGTTGCAGGAAACATTGCAGCACTGACTGGTATTCGTTCAGCCGCTGCAGGTGTTACAATCTCTCGTGACAAAGACTTCACTCCTTTCGAAGCAATCCGACACTACTCTGACCCTGTTGTTACTGTCGCTGTAGAACCTAAGAGCATGAAGGACCTACCAAAGTTCATCGATGCTCTTCGTTCACTTGCAAAGGCAGATGCTTCTCTACAAGTTACTACTAACCAAGAAACAGGTGAAGCACTACTCGCTGGAATGGGTGAACTGCACTTGGAGATTACTGTTTACCGAATTGAAGAAGAACAGAATATCAAAGTCAGCGTCAGTCCACCTATTGTTGTCTACCGTGAAGGTATTCAAGGAACCAACCGTGGCCACGCATTTGAAGGAAAATCCCCTAACCGTCACAACAGATTCTTCTTTGAAATCGAACCACTTACCCCCGAAGTCGTCGCAGCTCTCCGTTCAGGGGATCTTGGCTCTGGAACTATTCGTCCAAATGATGCAAAAGAGACTGGACGGAAGTTCGGTGAACTTGGCATGAACAAAGATTTGATGCGCAAAATTTACGCCATCAATGGCACAAACGTCTTAGTTAACGATACCAAGGGTATTCAAGGTCTTCACGAAACTCGTGAATTGATTATTGAAGCATTCAACGGCGTCTGTGTTAAAGGACCAATTGCTGATGAACCAGTTCAAGGAATGTTTGTTCGACTAGTCGATGCAAAACTTCACGAAGATGCTATTCACCGTGGACCTGCTCAAACAATTCCAGCAGTTCGTAACGGAATCAAGGGTGCAATGATACGTGCTCGAACCGTTTTGCTTGAACCTATGCAGAAGGCTTTCGTATCTGTGCCTAACGATTGGCTTGGTCAAGTCACACGGGAAGTCACCAACCGTCGTGGAATCATTGAAGACATGCCATCAGAAGGTGAAGTTACGACAGTTATCGGAGTCTTACCTATTGCCGAAACTTTTGGTTTCTCCAACGATATTCGTGCAGCTTCTCAAGGTCGTGCTGTTTGGAATACCGAAAATCTAGGATTCGAAATGCTGCCACCTCAATTGTTTGACAAGGTCGTTGCTCAAATTCGAACTCGTAAGGGACTCAAGCCAGAACCTTATCCGGAATCTTACTATTCTGAGTGAGTTGAATGCAAGGCTCAATCGTGGGCCTCTTTGCCTCACTTACTGGAGGCGTACCAAAGCCTTCGGTTGAGACATTGCATATTCTTGAAAATGGATGTGTCGGGGATAAGCAAAACGACATGAAACATCACGGCGGCCCAAACCGCGCTGTATGTTTGTTTAGTGAAGAAGTTCTTCAAATCCTCCAACACGAAAACCATCCAATATATCCCGGTTCAGTTGGCGAGAACATTCTCATCAAAGATATTCAATGGGACCACGTTGCCATTGGAACACAATTTCATTTTGAACAAGTGATTATAGAAATTACTTCTGACGCCCCACCTTGTCGAACCATCAAGGACTCCTTTTTGAATGACGAGTTCAAACGAATTTCGGCAAAAGTTAATCCTCAATCAACACGTTGGTATGCTAAAGTCATCCAGTCAGGAGTCGTGGTGGCTGGTGAACACGTTATTCTCAACTGATACGTTTCAATTGGAAATCAGTAAGTTCACGGAGTGCTCGCATAGAAGGGCCCTGAGGGATACGGTCGAGGCAAGCGTGGGCTTTTGCATGGTATTCTACGGCTCTTTGTTTTGCATAGTCTATAGAACCTAAGTTAGCAAGTGCTTGCAAAGCGGCATCTATTGCTTCTGCACCAGCATCTTCACCCTTGCCGAGAGCATCGAGAAGCGTAGTTTTATCTTTTGAATCTGGTTGAGCAAGAGCATGAATCACCATTAGCGTACGTTTACCTTGGGCTATATCTGAACCTGCAGGCTTTCCAAGGACGGCAGAGTCTGAAAGAACATCGATTAAATCATCCATTAATTGGAAACACAATCCGACAGCGAGACCCCAATCAGCCATGCAATCAATAGTTTCTTGGTCCGCACCTGCCATTCGTGCCCCGATTTCAGCACAGGAGAGGAACATGACAGCAGTCTTTCCTTCGATCATCTCGATGTAGTCTTCTTCAGAAACTGCTAATTCATCTTCAAATTCTATATCCATTTGCTGCCCTTCACTGACGCGTCGTACCATCCAAGCAATTCTACTTACCAACGCTGCTACATCTGATGCTTCCAACCCTTCTGCCTGAACCAGACGTTCAAAAGCAATTGCCAACATTGCATCTCCAGCATTAATGGCTGTTGGAAGGTCGAATTCAATATGGACGGCATTACGCCCTCTACGGATTTCATCATCATCCATGATATCATCATGAACAAGGGTAAAATTGTGCACAGTTTCAATCGCAGCACCAACATCTAACATACCCGAATGAGAATCTCCTACAGCCTTGCCGACAAGCCAGGGTAATGTAGCTCGTAAACGCTTTCCACCACCATGAATCAAATGAGTCATTGCTGCGGCTAGTCGTTCATGACGCGATGCCATCAAACTCTTCATGATTCTTTGTTCAACAAGGGGCTTTACTTCAAGAACTGAAATATCTAATCCGGCGCCTATTGCCTCGGGAAGCAAATGCGTCACATCACCCATGTCATGGATTTTATTATCGGCAAGTTCTGCCAATGCGGAATTATCCCCAACTGCATTCCACCATTCCTCATTCATAATTCGAGCAGCAATACATCGGAACCAGGGGGCTATGGAGCCATTGTTCGGCTCCTCTTCCAGCAGTAATTCTTCAAGTTCCTCATAGGTGACCCAAGCGACTTCGGATATTTCATTTGGATTCGGATTTAGTTCAACATCTATTTGAGCAATCAATATATGATCTATTTCACGCTCTATCCAAGTCTCATTCATCCGAGCAGAGTAGCGCATTTTAGTCATGAAGTGGAAGTCCTCGACCGAAATGAGAGATGGTGAAATTCCGAGTTCTTGTTCTAATTTTCGTATGGCAGCATTTTTGACGCCGAGTGCGTTTTCTTCTGACAATTCATCTTCACAATGAAGTGGGTGAGAGCAACATGAATTAGCCCAAACACCGGGGAAAGTAACTTTGTCATCCGCCCTACGTTGGAGTAGAAGACGTTTATTTGAGTCGAACAAAAGGACACTGAATGCTCGATGATAGGACCCTGCATCACGATGAGCAGAGATCTTCGACATTGGACCTAAGACTTCATCAGTCTCACTGACTGAAATAATCGCTTCAGCCATTAATTGCGATTGGACATCATTTGCCCCAATTGAGTCAAGTAATTCTTGCTCTGAATCGGAGAGTTCCACGTTCGGCACATCTTCAATCTCATAACCTGCCATGCGAACCCCAACCCAATGGATTCGCACACGCTACATGAAGAGTTCTCTGTTTTAGGTTGAAAGTTACACCCTTTTTGATTCAGAAGTCATAAGAAATTCACTTTTTAGAAGTTACAATAGTACCTCTAACTGGATTGCCAAGTAAAGCGCCCAATACCCGTTCAGATTCCCCACCATTGACCATGATTACTTTGATTCCATGAGAAGCCACGAATGAACCACGGGCTGCCTTTAACCCGATACCTCCAGTTACATCAATCTCTGATTGATGGGAGCCTTCAAACTCAATATCAGGTGACCAGTGTTCAATGAGGTCATTGTCATTTGCTTGTTCAGGTGGCACTCGAAGCAATCCATCGACTCCCTTAATTGCAAAAACTAATCTCTTTACACGAGGCAATTCAATCGCCAAACGTGCCACGAGGTCATCCCCCGAAAGGATTCCAAATTGTTGGTCACCTTCTACATCAACAACGTCACCAAAAGTTACATGAATTTGTGCATGGCTTTGCTCTAGAAATCTATCGAGACTACCCAAAAAATTAGGGCCAGTGTTTTTTGCCCATAGATGAGGTGGATGAATTAGAGGTATGAGATTTTTCTGAACTAGCGCCTTGCATACATGTGCGTTAAGTTGGAGCATTTCTTTTCGAACTTGGTTGACCGCTTCGAGTTGTGATGAACATTTTTCATCGGATTCAAATTCTTCGGTGGGAAGTATGCCTTCGTGTAATCGCCAATGCTTGGACCTCAAATGACCGAATGAGCCAGCGCCATGAACCAATATTACCTCGATGCCATGGCTTTGGCAGATCGAAACAGTTTGCGCAAGTTCCTCCAATATTTCCAAATCTGGTGTGCAAAGAGATGATTTATCGGTGATAAGGCCTCCACCCCATTTGATAATCACCCGCTCACGCATATGTCTGCGAAGAGGAAATCGCTCAAGAGGATGCCCCTTCATTTTCAAGCAAAAGACAATTTCCTCACCAAGCATTGATGACCCACGGGGTGAAGCAAGGAATATGTCCGACGGTCCATCGCTGAGTGACTTTATGCGCCACCTTCAAGCTATACTTGAGGAATCCGAAGAAATCTCTGACCGTGTAGAACGAGAATCACGTCAACTTCAAATCGAATCTGCGATACAGGAAGCAATTATTTTTGGAAATCGATTCCGGGAACTCCAGGAACATGGGATTGACCCACTTCATTTTGTCAAAATAAATGACCGTGATGAACTGTCACAACATGTCTCCAAGATTGAAACGCTCAATATCGGCCATGATATTTGCAGTGGGTGTGGAGAACGACTTGAAAATGACCTCGACTTTTGCGCCTCATGTGGCGAAAAGCGTTAATCACTCTTCTTCTTGTTCTTCAATTTCCCATTGTGCGATGATTTCCAATATCATTGGGTCATCAGCATCGACACGGTAAAGGTATTCGCCAGGCATTTCATCGACGAGGAAGACAGTTTTTCCAGCTCGGTAGATGATGTGCCCATCAGCGATTGCCCGCACAGTATCGACTTCAAGTATGGCAGGTCGTTGAATACGAACATGTCCGGCCTCCATGGCATTGGTAATACTTCTGGAAAGGTGGATATGCTTTCTGTCACCAGTTGTAATTCCTAGTTCTTTTGTGGTATCTACTTGCTCTTCTTCACAGGGCCAATAAAGTGCCTCAGGAATTAGGTCTGTAGGTAGGTCGAGTTCAAGTTCAATTGAATGACCGTATGTTGCACGAAGCATCTCCCCTTCGACTTGGTAACGTCCCTTGTCATCAGCGTTAGCGATAGCAGCAAAATGCCATCCTCGAAGCCAGTGGTAATGTCGGCGTTGTTTTGAAATTGATTCAGAAAGTTCTCGGCCGTTGACCCATCCATTGATATCCATTTCAACATTAAACTTTTCAGGCGCGTGTCGCAAGACAAGTGCCAGCATACGGCCGAGTGAGTTTGATTCTCGATCACTCATGATGAATTTTCCTTCTTCATTACAGGTGGGGCAATTAGCACCTTTGAAGTGCCCATGTGCTCTACATTGTCGTAGCATATTTCGAGGGGAGTAGAGCGTGTTCTTAGACTCTACGGATGGTTCCAACGGAATAAGTGGGTGAATTTCGCTGACCGACTCACTCAAATGCTTGTTCTCCTTGGCCTTGTCATGGTCGATGTTGCCGTTATCGGTGCAGGTCAAACAAAGTATGGCAATCACCAACTCGGACTCAAAGGAATGTGGGCTGAGGCTGCGGAAAATGCATTTTCCAGCGTCGACCATAATTTCGAACCTCGGCAAGTGGATGAGGCATTCATTGGAAGTGTTGCCTTTGGTGGTGGCCAACTCGGTAATACTGCAGCGTTACTCACTGAACATTCGGGATTAGATGGGATACCAGTCCGACGTGTCGAAAATGCCTGTGCCTCTTCCGGATTTGCTCTTCGAGATGCCTGGATGGCAATTAAAAGCGGTCAGGCCGATATTGTCGTAGCAGGTGGAATCGAAAAAATGAATGATTTGTCTGCAGAACGAAAACGTTTCTGGCTTGGCGTTTCTGGTGATACTGAATGGGAACGACTAGCAGGACTTACCTTTCCAGGGACCTATGCTTTGATGGCACGGCGCCATTTTCATGAACACGATTCATCACATGATGATTTAGTTAATATTAGTGTGAAAAATCATATGCATGGATTTGAAAACGAGCATGCTCATATTCGTAAACAAGTTTCTTTTGAAAAGGCTGAAAGTGGTTTCATGGTCGCTGACCCACTAACATTGTATGATTGCTGCCCTACATCAGATGGTGCATCATGTGTCATTCTCGCTGCGGACCATATCGTTCAGCAATTTACTGATGACCCCATATGGATTCGATCTTCTGGCGCCGCATCTGACCGCCTAGCACTTCATGATAGACCTTCAGTCACACAACTCTTAGCAACACAGAAAGCCTCGAGAGATGCTTATACTGGTGCTGGTTTAACTTCAAATGATATCGACTTGGCCGAAGTCCATGATTGTTTTACCATAGCTGAATTGATGGCGACTGAAGACCTTGGATTTTCAGAGCAAGGGCAAGGTGGCGTGTTTGCACGTGAAGGGCGTGGTGTCAGGAATGAAGGTTCAGTTTGTATCAATCCAAGTGGGGGGCTCAAATCCAAGGGGCATCCACTCGGAGCAACCGGAACTGGACAAGCCGTAGAAGTGTTCAAACAATTGAGAGGAACTGTTGAAGGTTCACGTCAAGTGAGGGATGCAGAAATAGGATTGACCCACAATGTTGGTGGCTCAGGAGCTACCTGCGCCGTTCACATTTTTGGGAGGGAGCGGAATGAGTGAACATTCTCATTGGAAGGGCTATTTAGTCGTTGATAATGGTGATTCACTATTCATTCAGTCCTCTTATGTTCACGATGATAAAATCGTCTATGGACCTGATAGTGACCCCACTACAATGGCTATTGCAGGCATTCAATTTATGCACAGCAAAGGGCACCATATTCTATCTATTAATCTCTCAGATTCTGTAGATGCACTAACTGTATATCTTGCAACCGGTGTGGATTCAATGGCTCATAATGAAGATTTGAAATTTGAGGAAATCGAATGGGACCTTTTGAGTGGTGAAGAAGCAACTCTTGTAGTGGCAAAATCCAATGCTGAATCTTATGACTTTGAAGCACCACAAGATGTCGAAATAATTGATGCAGATTTTTTCAATGACATTGAGGAAGCATGGAGGCTTGAACAAGAAGTACATCATGTCTCACAGGGGGCATATATCTCAAAATCACAATATCTCGAAGGTGCGCGGGCACGATTATCTCTTGCCTCTCAAAATGTCGATGGCAGTATGATTTGGCCGCCGCGTCAACTTGATGCAGACGGTCTACGTATCCCCCCTGAATCACATACACTTCTTCCAGAAGCCCAAGTTGAATCGTGGACCAAACTCAGCGCCGCTGGAGCCCCCTCTGAATTTTCATTGCGTGCTCCAATACTCGGTGGGATTCAAACTCTTTTAGTTCGATTTGAGCAGGGTCCGCGAGGAGTTTTTCTCGTAACAGATGATATAGAATATTCGCCAAAGATTGGGGACACAGTACATTTCGCAGTTCGGCGAATATATGCGCAAGAAGGAATGATTCGATATGGTCTAAAGGCGATTCCTAAGCGTTGATTAAAAAAACATCATTTCTCATTTCATTTCTCCAAAGCCTTGATACAAAGGCGAGAAGGTGGCAACAATATGGCGGGATTTGGCAATATACGCAAGGGCCGCCGCGAGGCTGTAGATAATCTCGGTTTCACCGAGGGTGGTGATTGCCCTCGGTGCGGAGGAGAATCTCAACCTTCGACAATGAAGGGATATCTGAATTGTGTTGGATGTCAACACGAATGGGTAGATGCGGATTATGTTGAAGAATCTGTTGCTCAAGAGATTCCTACATATCATCAAGATAGTGAAAAAATTGAGGAATTTAAGCGGGAAATTGAAAGTGGCAGCCTTGCTGGAGTTCTCGGTATTGAAAAAAATTTATCCAAGGGCCAGGAAGAGTCTCTCACTCGTCTAGAAGATAAGTGGATGTCCGGGATGCAAGGCCATTTCAATACCGCCACCGAAGAAAGAAAACCACTTATGATTAGTTTCGATGATGAAGACAACCTTGTTTCGACCGAAGTTGCAGCACTTACAGTTGTTGCGAACGGTTTTGACGGAGGGGAAGAAATTCGACTTGAGTATCCTGGGAAAGGCACTGAATTCTATTGCTTCAATGTAGATGACTCTCAAGGTTGGAAAAAGGGTCGTTCCGCCGAAGACACAGCTCGTTCCATCTGTAATTCAATCAACAGTAATTCTGATTTAGTTTTCGCAACTCTTGAAGGTGTTCGTATTTCGTTTGAACTTCGCCATGAAGAATTGAAGCCTGAGTCGTTGGTCTTGTTTGTTGACGACCCCGGAGGCACAGATATCGTTGCAGAAAAGAATGGGATCATTCTCGATGCACGGAACTTGCAAGATTTCGACGATTATCGAAATATTGTTGAACTAGTTTTAGAAGATGGTATTATTTCTCCAAGTGAAGACCAATTACTTTGGTCGATGAGGCAACAGTTGGGCATTGATGATGTGTACCATGTCCAAATGGTCTTGGAGATATTTGGCGAAGATACACTAAAAGAATGTACTTCATGTGGAAAAATGGCTCAACTTTACCCAGAATATGCAGCATGGTATTGCCAAGGCTGTGAAGAATGGTGCTGAAGCCATATCAAAAATTTAACACCTCTGAACGAGTCGTTCTATAGAATGGTATTTGGATTGGAAATGAATTTCCCTTGTTCGTGTTCACTGATGTCTTCGCCCATAAGCGAGGCATTCTTCATAAGGTAGTTCGCAATGGCAAGGATAGGTGAGTGCTATGGCAGAAGACATATTGTATATTGGAATTGATTTGGGAACTTTCCGTTCCGTCATGGTATCCTCGGACAGCCATGAAGAAGAAGAGCTTACCGTTATCGGCACTCCTAAGGACCCAATAGCACGTAATTTCCTTAAGCGTGATGTCCTTTTCGGTGAAGAAGCCCTTAAGAATCGTCTCGCACTCAACCTTTTCCGTCCTTTGGAATTGGGTGTAATAAAAGATACTCAAGAAGACCGAGAATTCATTGCCCACTTCATTACACATCTCATCGGACTTTCTGACCCCGAAGATTATGACCGTGTTGTCGCTGTAATCGGTGCTCCTGCCGAAGCAAGTTATGTTGATAAGACTGCTATCTTCGACGCAGCAGCAGGATCTGTTAACGCTGCAATGATTATATCGGAGCCTTTCGCAGTTGCTTATGCACTTGATATGATTGAGCATACCTTGGTTATTGATATTGGTGCTGGAACAGCCGACCTTTGCCGAGTCTACGGAACCATTCCTGGACCTGGTGACCAAATGCACACCGGCTATGCTGGAGATTTCATTGACCGAAAGATTATAGAAGAAGTTCAATCAAAATACAGTGGTGCACAAATCACAAAGGATATGGCTCGACGATGGAAGGAACAACATTCCTTTGTTAGTTCATCCTCACCAGATTCACCAGTCATGGTTGACTTTTCTATTGAAGGAAAGGCAATGAACCTTGATATTACAGATTGTATTCAACGCGCCTGTGAATCAATTGTCGACCCAATTGTTGAGAATGCAAAACAATTGATTGCCGGATCAAACCCAGAATACCACGATGAGTTCCGCCGAAATATGGTTCTCGCAGGTGGCGGTTCTGGCATCAGAGGGCTTGGTGCCATGATTGAACGTAAACTCTCAGACATGGGCGATGTAAATGTTCACGTCGTTGATGACCCAGTTCGCCTTGGTGCAATGGGTGGTTTGCGACTAGCAATGGAAGTTCCAGAAGAAATGTGGAAGAACCTCACACTTGCTTCACGTTGAAACTTTCACTTTAGTGACAAGATTTCACTCCTGTTTGAATAAGACAAAGCATCATTGTATGATTGAATGCAATTCATATTCGGTGATTGAAATATTGAGTCCGTATTGGCTTCAATAGGTCTTTGAAAGAATAATTCGACGTCGAGTCATCTTACCACTCATATGGCATGGGACTTCTTCGGCAAACTCTTCAGTCGAGTCACCTAAAAACGTCAGACTTGTAGCGCGCTCAATTGCTTCAGCATGAGCGTCTGTTCCATCGAATGGTATCTGGTAAATTTTACCATCCTCAATTTCTCCTTCCATGACCCAATCACCATCGATTTCTTTGAAGGGTGGAAGGGGTTGCATAACATCGTCCATATGGGCGGAGGATCTCTTTCGTAATTCTTGAGAAACTTCGTCTAAAATACGAAGACAAGCATTTGGCAAGTCATCCATTGATATTGGCTCCTTCCCGCCGGTTCTTCGAGCAGCAAATGCCGTACCTTGGGCAATATCTCGAGGCCCAACATCTAAACGAAGTGGTACACCTTTGATTTCCCAATCATAGTACTTCTGACCTGCATGTATATCTCTGGTGTCTACCTTGACACGCAAGCCATGTTTGCGGAGTGTAATAGCCATATCTTGAGCTACAGAAACGGTATCTACATCAGAGTTTTTTCGAATCATTGGACAGATGACCACTTGGAATGGGGCGACTGCTGGAGGCATGATGAGGCCATTCTCATCACCGTGCATACCAACTACTGCACCAAGAAGTCGTTCTGACATTCCATATGTTGTTTGGTGGCAATACTGCTGTTTAGCCTCTAGATTCTCATATGAAAGGTCGAATGCTTTTGCCCATTGGTCTCGGTAATGGTGGCATGATGCAACTTGTAGTGTGCGGCCATTTGGCATTACAGCATCGATGCCGATGGTATACCATGCGCCAGGAAAAGTATCCCACTCTGGACGTTTAGCTTTGATGATTGGGAGACATAAATCGTGCATGACATTATTGACAATCTCTAAGTCTTGTTCAATTTGACGTGTCGCACCATCTTCATCAGCATGTGCTGTATGTGCTTCAAAGAAATGAATTTCACGAACTCGAATGAAGGAACGAGTCTGTTTGGTTTCATATCGGAATGTGTTAACCATTTGATAGACTTTGAGTGGCAAATCCTTATGCGAACGAATCCAAAGTGGAAACATGGTATACATTGCAGTTTCAGAGGTAGGGCGAAGGAACATTGGAATATCCAACTCATTTTCTCCAGCATGTTTTACCCAGTAAACTTCCTTTTTGAAGCCACCTTCTTCATCTTCATCACGAAGGTCATCAGGGTCCACACCTTCTTCACGTGCACGTTTTAACCGTGCAACAAGGGCATTTTCCTTTTCCAAAAGATTTTCAGGGATAAGCAATGGAAAGTTGACTTCTTCATGATCTGTGCGTTCCATTTCAGCATGTGTTAATGCATCTATGAGTTTCATAGTCTTCCAACCATAAGGCCTCCACACATCCATACCCTTTATTGGATAGCGTTTATCGACTAATTCAGCCGCCTCTACCATGAATGGGTACCATTCATTAAAATTATCAGCCTTAGATGGAATACCGCGTTTGGCCTTGCCTGGTCCTTGGCTCATGATTCCTTCTCGACCATCACTCGCACATCAAGATGACGCTTCAAAAGGTCGAATATTAGTTATTACAGACGCTATAACTCATTTCCTTAGGAAATATTTGACTTCACCATAAATTGAATAAATTTATGCCAAATACGTGATAGTGTGATGTCTCAACTTATGGAGACTATAGATTTGAATCATCATCAGAAGATACATCATCATTGGAATTGTTTTTTAGAGTTAAGAAACCGACCATTGCCGTCATAAACCATGCAACTTCTAGAATCAAAAACGCCCATTCTTGAATTAAATAGGCCCTAATTGCCAGTAATCCAGAACCGATTGCCATCAATATAAGGTATAGTGGGGCTTTGCTGTGAATTACACTCCGAGTTTCTAAGAAAAATGCAATAAGGATAAGAAACATTCCTATAAAAGCAACAATTTCAGTATTGATTTCAAAAATCATACGATCACTGATTACTTCCGCCATAGTATGAAAATTGCAATACCAAGAACAACAACTGCAACCAAGTCCGGGATACCATACGCACCAGTTTGAATAGGTAGTGACCATCCGTTGCCGGTATCAATTTTGTAAATACCCATCAAATTTATTCTCGTATAACCATTGGTTGGGCACAAATCTCCTGCCTGGCAAAAACTACCTAAAACATAAGACCAAACGCCAAAGAGATTGAGTATGACAAAACTAAAACCTGCAAACAATAATTTCTGCAAACCCCTCTTTTTCTTTACCCCAGTTTGAGGAAGTGGTGGTAGAGGGGGTAGTTCCATGCTTGGTATGGGCATTGCTGGAGCAAGGTCGCCGATGACCTCAATCAACATGTCCGTCGGTGGTGCTACTTCTGTCACTTCTGTGACGCCTTCAGCAGATACGAAGTCTCGAGGCTTGGTCATGGTTACTGGTTCGATCTGTATCCCGTATATCCGTTCAGCAAGGCTAACCAACATAGGGTCATTTGCAATTTCTTCTGGTGAGAAATCACCTGATAAGAGACGATTGAGTTGGTCTTGGTTCGATGACATCCTTCGCCCTCCGTAAGTAAGCGGGTGAAGCCTTCCTTCAAGAAGCCTCCTTCTACTGATTTTTTGCTCGATTAAGCATTTCCAGCTTTTTCAACTTCTGCCCAATCTCTCATGAAACCTTCAATTCCGCGGTCTGTGAGCGGATGCTTCATCAGTTGGCGGAAAATTTTGGCCGGCATAGTTGCCGTATGAGCCCCTAATTGGATGCATTGCAACACATGGGTTGGATGTCGTATTGAAGCGGCGAGTACCTTGGTGGTAATCCAAGGATAATTAGCCCAGGTATCCATTATTTCAGCAATGAGATTCATTCCATCATGCCCAGTGTCATCTATCCGTCCAATGAATGGAGAGACATATGTGGCTCCGGCTTTCGCAGCCATTAGTGCTTGTGCAGCAGAAAATATGAGAGTGACGTTTGTATCAGTTCCATCTTCAGTCAAAACTTTAGTTGCAGCAAGTCCTTCTGGTGTACAAGGGATTTTGATGATGACATTTTCAGGTAATTCGGCTTTGAGTGCACGGCCTTGCTCTATCATTCCGGCGGTATCCATTGCGGTGACTTCTGCTGATATTGGACCATCGCAAAGCGAAGCAATTTCTGTTACGACTTTCTTGAAATCTCTTCCGCTCTTCTTAATCAGCGATGGATTTGTTGTTACGCCATCGAGGATTCCCCAAGCGGCGATTTCTCGTATTTCATCTACATCTGCGGTGTCAAGGAAGAACTCCATGTTACGGTGTTGTTGAAGGCACTCTTTCAAGTATTTGCTTCAAACATTGCCTCTAATTTTCATAGGCAGTGTATTTTGTAGAATTTCCCTTTGCTTTTCCGACCGGATATTTCAATCGGTTTTTTTCGATTTTTGATGTCATCATTTCGATAGGCTCAATTCCAAGTATTGAGCATAATCGCAAACAATATACCATGACATCTGCCAATTCATCGCCTATTTCTGAAAGTAATCGAGGGTCATCTTGAACCTCTTTTTGAGTTGGGTTTGTCCATTGAATTGTTTCGTTTAACTCACTCGCTTCAATTGAAACAGAAGCCATGAGATTTTTTACACTATGGAATTGCTCCCAATCACGTTCCTTCGTGAATCCGTCAATTTCACGCATGGTGTTTCCGAGGGTGTCTTTGTTCGACATGTACCGCACACAGCCAATTCAACTAAAGTATTTTCAGCAGAATTATTTCCGAGAAATTACCTTCTTTGCAGCCAGTGCAATATAGTGTGCAGAAATCTGCATCACTTCTAGCATTTCATCCGCTTGTCCCGATTCACCGAATCGATCTGGAACTCCTACAATTTCGAGTGGAGCAAGTGTATTAGATACTAAATGCTCAGCAACTGCACTTCCAAGGCCACCTATTACATTGTGATCTTCCGCCGTTACAAGTGCCCCGCATTGAGCGACCATCTTGTCGATGAGTTCGCCATCGATTGGCTTGAGCGTGTGCATATCAACAACAGTTGCATGAATACCATCTGCTTCCAATGCTTTCGCAGCCTTTAGTGATTCAGAAACCAATACACCACAAGCAACAATAGCCACATCAGTGCCTTCTTTCAAAACAATTCCTTTGCCAATCTTAATTTCGTCTTCTCGGCCATCATAGAGGACAGGCGTTTTATTTCGAGCCGTACGCATGTAGGATGGCTTTCCTAATGCCGGTAGTTGCATCGTCAAAGCGCGTGTGCTTACATCATCACAGGGATGCATGACCACCACATTTGGCAAGGTTCGGAAGATGGCTAAATCTTCTATAGATTGTGCAGATGAACCGTCGGTACCAGTATGTGTGCCACCGTGACTACCGCACAAATGCACTGCAAGGTTAGGCCGAGCAACACCATTTCGCATCTGTTCAAAAGCCCTCTCAGTAAAGATTGCAAAGGTACTGGCGAATGGGATGTAGCCTGAAGCCGCCATTCCTGCGGCGACAAGAAGCATGTTTTGTTCGCCAATACCACAGGAAATAGTACGGTTTGGATAGGCCTTTCTAAAGTGTAGTGATTTGGTTGATTTTCCAAGGTCCGCTTCAAGAACTACTACCTTTTCATTTCCGCCCAAATCAAGCAATCCTTGACCATACCCATCTCGTGTTGCTGCCATTCTTGTCATACTTCCACCTCTCCAAGTTCAATCATGGCTTGGTGAAATTGCTCGTCATTTGGAGCTGCACCGTGGAATGAAGGATTATTTTCCATGTAAGAAATACCTGCGCCTTTGATGGTATGAGCAATGAGTATTGAAGGTCCATTGCAATTCTCTGGTGCCTCTAAGAAATCCAGTCCTTCCATGACCTCAGTCATGTTATGGCCATCAATTTCCTTCACATTCCAACCAAATGCTCTCCATTTTGCTGGGATGTCAAACATTCGCATTTGGGCTTCACAAAAATCATCGTTTTGAATACGATTACGGTCAAGTATTACTTTGAGGTTTCCTAGTTCATGATGGGCTGCCGCCATTGCTGCTTCCCACACACTCCCCTCCTGCATTTCTCCATCTCCAATCATAACAAATGCCCGTCGCTCGCTCTCATCAAGACGAGCTGCTGTTGCGCATCCCATTCCAAAAGAAAGGCCCATGCCAAGTGAACCTGCTGAAAAATCAACACCAGGGCACCATTTCATATCGACATGCCCTTGACATACTCCGCCAAGTACACGGTAAGATTTCAAATCTTCATGAGATATGAATCCCATCTCAGCGAGAATCGAATACATGCCCGGTGAAGCGTGACCTTTAGAAAGTATAAATCGGTCACGGTCGCCCCATTTAGGCTCATCCGGTCGGACGCGCATTCGTGTTGCATACAATGCTGAAAGTAAATCAATTTCAGAGAGAGAGCCTCCTGGGTGTCCTGCTTGGGCACGATGAACCATTTTGACAATTTCAACTCTGCACTTACGTGCAATTTCTTCTAATTCGGAGATTGACTTGGTCATAGAATCGGCTCGCAAACCTTTGGCTTAGCGGGAGACCTTTGATGGTTTTCATTCGAACAAGAAGAAAATGCAAGTGAAAGACTCACTTCAAGTTCTTAAGTTTGAAAGCATTGAAGAATTTCCATGTAATATTTCGAATAATCTCCATTGCCTCTGAAAAGAGGTTTCCACCTTTCGGTAATGCTCTGGTCGCGAGCCAGATGAATACTGCGACAAACCAACCAAAGAAGAGCAGTGAGAATAGATCATTGAGCGGAGTTACACCAAAAATCACGTTAAGTTTAATCTTCATGACGATGAGGATGGCGATGAATACACCAAGAATCGACTCCCCAGCAATGAATCCCGCACCGATTAGAACACCTCTATTTTCAACATCCTTGGCTGCCTTTTCGGCTTCTACCGACGGATTACCGTTAAGATGGCCGTCTATTCGGAGGTAGGCTGAATTGAGCGCGAAATATGAGATTACACCACCCAGCATAATTGGAACAGAGAGTCCTAGTGGTAGATAGATGCCAATGGCAACGCTCATCACGGGCATTTTCAGCATAATCAGTGCCACAGCAATAATCGCACCGAGCATCACCATTTGAAGGTTCAAATCGCCACCAAAGGCACCTTGAACAATCGCTCCAATCAGTTCTGCCTGTGGTGCAAATAGGGCGAACTCACAGGTAGGGTCATCCGGTAGAGGATTCATTTCACAGGCGGTCTTTGATATTCTAAATGCATTGTGAAGAAGTTGCAGGGTTGGTCCGATAATGATAGCCCCTGTGATTACACCAATAATTTCCGCTGTTTGTTGGCGCCAAGGTGTCGCTCCCACCATATGTCCCGTTTTGAGATCCTGCATAACATCGCCAGCAATAGCTGCAGATGAAGCTACAATGGCTGCAATGAGTAAGGTTGCGAGCATCAGTTCTTCAGTTCCCAAGCCAAGGAAAAAGTCTCCAACGACCCAGACCAATGCGACGGTAAACAATAGCGTAGCAATAGTCATCCCGGAAACTGGTGAATTTGAGGAACCAACTACGCCAGCAATATAGCCGGCAACCGCTGCGAAAAAGAACGAAACGACGCCAAGGAAAAGAGCACCTGCAAGCGCGAGTATCAGTGAACCAGTCGCCCACCAATAGTAAAGGAATGTCAATCCAACTAGTAAACCACATACAATTATTACTTTGTCGAGTGGTAAATCTTGTTCAGTACGCAAAAGTACCTCATCGGTATTATCTTTCTTAACCAAGGCTTTTGAGAGTCCAGTAAATATGGTCTTGCGCATTGACCAAAGAGTATACACTCCCCCAACAACCATTGCACCGACACCAACATACCGTATTTCAGAAGCCCAAATCGAATAAAAACTAGTAACTAAATCTGACGAATCAGGCCATCCTCGAATCAGGCCATACATTGGAACAAGTACTCCAAAACCAATAACTCCACCGAGGAAGATATACGATGCAATTCTTATTCCAACTATGTAACCTACCGACAAGAGTGCAATCGAAAGGTCCATTCCAGCATAGATGCGAGTGCCTAAGAATTCCCAAGCAGATTCAACATTATGATGCGTCACTTTGAATCCTTTGACCATTAATCCATAAATTGCACCGATACCAAGAGCGTAAATAATTGCCAAAGCACCCTCTCCACCTTCTTCGCCAGCAACAAGAACTTCTCTGCAAGCAACGCCTTCTGGGTAAGGTAATGCTTCCTCAACGATGAATAAACGTCGCAAAGCAATAGTAAACATGGTACCAAGTAAACCACCCAAAAGAGCGATAATCATAGTATCGAGCCATTGAATATCATCCCAAATGCCGATGACTAGAAGCGCGGGCACAGTAAAAATAACACCAGCGGCAAGCGATTCACCTGCGCTTGCCATAGTTTGAACAGCGTTGTTTTCAAGAATTGATACATCGTTAAACAATGTCCGTAAGATAATCATCGACATAACGGCTGCTGGAATACTCGCAGATACAGTCATTCCAGCATATAGTCCCAAGTATGCATTTGCAGCAGTCATCAAGATACCCAAGAGAATACCAACTATGACTACACGAAGTGTCAATTCTTTGGGAGATTCCGACGCGGGGATGTATGGTTCATCCAAAGCGCTCATACCCCTTCGACATCAAAGCAGTTGTTCAATTCATCGCTTCAAATAAAATGGGATACCCACCATTATTATCATAAGTCCACCTCGATACCGATATATGCTTACGGTTCGTAAGTGGGGGCTTTGGATGAACACTTGGCATGATTTAGATTCTGATGAAATAATTCAAACTTTAGATACTAATTTGAATGGATTAAGTGAACCAGAAATTATCCGTCGTCGCTCAATCCATGGTAAAAACAAGCTGAAAGAACCAGAAAAAACCTCAGCCATATTGCGTTTCTTTTCACAATACCATGACCCTTTGAATTATTTACTAATTACGGCAGCCATCGTTGCCTTGCTCATTCATCCTGAACAACCAGGAGATGCAATATTCATTTTTATTGTCTTAACTGCGAATGCAACCTTTGGTTTCTGGCAAGAAGGTCAAGCAGAACAAGCAATGGATGCACTCAAACAAATGTCTGTTTCAACCTGTGTCGTAATCAGGGATGGTGTCGAATGGTCAATACCCACTCCTGAATTAGTACCAGGGGATATTGTAAAATTGGATGAAGGGTTGAATGTGCCTGCAGACATCCGCATTGTTGAATCATATCAATGTAAAATTGATGAATCATCATTAACTGGTGAATCTGACAGAATTCTAAAATCGGTTGCTGCTCTTGATTCTACTACTCTTCTTGCAGACCGTAATAACATGGCATATATGGGGACATGCGTTTCGACCGGTCGTGCGATTGGTGTTGTTGTTGAAACCGGCATGACTACAGAATTAGGCCGTATTGCGAGCAATATTGTAGGCTCTGAGTCACCAAAGACTCCACTTGAACTCAAATTGGAATCACTTGGTCGTTTCTTAGGATTTATCGCTTTAGTAGTTGCTACGCTCCTGGTTTCAATTAAGGTTCTCATCGCTTACGGCGATCCGACGATAGATACTGTTGGGCTTAGAGATGTTGCCGTTGAACAATTCATCGTAGCCATCGCAATATTTGTGGCTATTGTCCCAGAAGGGTTACCGATTATCTTGGTGATTACTCTCGCACTCGGAATGCGAAATATGGCGCGTCATAAAGCAATTATTCGTCGTATGAAGGCAGTTGAAACATTGGGCTCGACAACCGTCATATGTTCGGATAAAACGGGGACACTGACAAAAAATCAGATGACTGTTCGTCAATTAACGACAACAGATGGGACATTTACTGTATCGGGTGAAGGATTCAAACCCAGAGGTAAACTTACTTATGATGGTACTGAGGTTTCCGATGCTAAAATGGTAGAACTCCAGAGTGATCTAGCGTTTCGACTTTCCGCAGCATGTCTCAGTCTCTGCCACAATTCTCAGATATCTAAAGTAGAAGATCAATGGCAAGCCATTGGTGACCCAACAGATTCTGCATGTGCAGTATTAGGCTGGAAAATAAATGGTGATGTTCGCAAATTCGCACAACGTCACTCAAGAATTCATGAGTTCTTTTTTGATACCACTCGCAAACGTATGTCGGTTATTCACGATTACGAAGGTGAAAGATGGGTCTTTTCCAAAGGCGGTGCTGGAGGTTATGTTTCACTTGCAGATTGGAAAATCGCAGAGGGGAAAATTGTCCCTCTGGAGAAGGGCGATATCGAATCAGCCTCAAAAATAAACAAAGTAATGGCCAGTCAGGCCATGCGAGTTCTTGCACTATGTGCTAGGAAATTGGGTGAAAATGAAGATATTTATGATGTCAACACTGTTGAATCTAGTTTTATTTTCCTTGGATTGGTGGGTATTATGGACCCACCTCGTGCCGAAGTCAAGAATGCAATTGCCATTTGTCAGAAAGCGGGAATCCGTGTAAAAATGATTACCGGAGACCAACAATATACCGCCGAAGCAATTGGTCGCGAACTCAATATTACAGAAGGAGGAATCCCCCCGATCAATGGTCATACCCTTTCCACTATGGATGATGATGCTATCAGTGAAGCCGCCTCCCAAGCCAGTATCTTCTCGAGAGTAACACCTGAACAAAAAATGCGTATCGTTTCAGGACTCCAAGCTCGTGGCGAAATCGTTGCAATGACGGGCGATGGTGTTAACGACGCTCCAGCTCTCTCGCGCGCTAACATAGGTATAGCGATGGGTATATCTGGAACTGATGTTGCTAAGGATGCCGCAGACATGGTCTTACAAGACGACAATTTTGCTAATATTGTTCATGCCGTTGAAGAAGGAAGGAAAATTTACCAGAACATACGTAACTTTGTTCGATATCAGGTTTCAACGAATGTTGCTGCTGTCGCCCTCATCATTATTTCTACATTTATTTTCGGCTGGAATTTGCCCCTGACTGCGACTCAAATTTTGGTCATCAATATCTTGATGGATGGTCCTCCAGCAGTTGCTCTCGGTGTCGAAAAGAAGCATGGAAATGTCATGTCGCGCCCACCGCGTCCAGTGAATGAAGGCCTCCCTAATTTCAGTGATATCGTTCTCATTTTCTGGCTCGGTGCAGTGATGGTTACAGGGACATTGCTTGTCTTCTTCCTCGCAGGTGGCGGTATTGATGCAGAAAACTGCGAAGTGGCTCCCTTGACAGACCCTGCTACTATGTCGTGGATGGAGGCTTGTGAGGCTGGAGATACATCAGAAGCTCAAGCCTATGCAGATGCCAAGTTTGCCTATGCGCAAACGATGACGTTCTCTGTTTTCATTCTCTACCAATTGTTCAATGTTGTCAATTGTCGTTCAAGTGATGAGAGTATTTTCAAACTTGGGCTTTTCTCAAATAAGGCGATTAATTTGGCCTTGATTATTTCTCTTGGCTTACTACTCTTCTTCGTTCAACTTTCAAATCACACAATACCGATAATCGGTGTCCAAATTGGAAATTTACTTTCAACAATAAGTTTGCAAGCAAGCGATTGGTTAGTTATTACTTTAGTTGCCTCTGGAGTATTCATTATTGATGAATTTAGAAAGTTCATTGTAAAATCACGCTATTTCGCGGTTCAATAATCAGTGTTAATTCCCTTATGAAAGCAACCACATATTGAAGAATGAAGCGCTACTGGTTGCATCATGTCAGCATGGGAGTCTTCTACCCAAGATGCTGGTTCAATCGTTAAATGGAAAGATAATCTACCTAGATTGGTTGGTGAATTATCTTCTTGGAGTGAAAACATCCGCTCGCTTGCACAAAAAGTTGCACAAGGTCAACGACTATCTCTTGAAGATGGACTTATATTGTATTCTCACCCAAATCTTTCAGAAGTTGGAAGGTTGTCGAATTGTGTTCGTGTAGCGCGTTTTGGTTCATATGCATTTTTCAATTCCAATGTTCACATAAATCAGACTAATGTGTGTGTTCTTGCATGCAAGTTTTGTGCCTTCCGGCGCTCGAAAAGAGCTGATGATGCCTATGCTCTCGATATTGAATCTTATCTTGAAGACCTAGAGCAATATGCAGATGTTGTCGATGAAGTACATTCGGTTGGTGGCCTTCACCCCGATTGGGGCGTTGAACACTATGAATCTCTTTTCAGGGCATCAAAAAAGCGATTCCCTCATATCGCCATCAAAGCGTTAACCGCAGTTGAAATCAAGCACCTATCTCAATTGTCAAATATTTCCTTCAACGAAACACTTTTGCGATTAAAAAATGCTGGGCTGGGGTCATTACCAGGCGGTGGTGCAGAAATTCTTGACGATGAAGTTCGTGCAGTTATTTGTAATGGCAAAGAAAGTTCATCTGAGTATCTAGAGATTCATCGTTGTGCACATATGTTAGAGATTCCAACAAATTGCACCATGCTATTCGGTACAATTGAAACGCTTGAACAACGGTTGATGCATCTGATCCAATTACGCGAACTCAACGATGAAACAATGGGCTTCCAGTGTTTTGTTCCATATCCGTTCTTGCCAGATGATTCACGTTTGCCTGAAGCACAATTAGCAACTGGGAGTGAAATACTTCGGACTATTGCCATTTCTCGACTCATGCTTGATTCAATTCCACACATCAAAGCCTATCGAATGAACATTGGCGATGAATTAGCAGAACTTGCACTCCAGTATGGAGCAGATGATATCGATGGTACCGTTCAAAAGGAATCGATTATGCATCTGGCTGGTTCGACTACACCTTTGGACCACGACCGAATACGCTTGGCCCGACTCATCTCCGATGCCGGATGTATACCTGTTCAGCGTAATACCACGTATGAAAAGTTCGAAGTGTTTATTCCTCCAGTACCAAAACAACGTACAAAATTGAAAATGGCTAACCTCTGAGTTGATCTTATGCAGCATTCACTCTGGATGAAAACAATTGGGCGAGTTGCATTCTTGAATTGCGACCCTTTATTTTACGATCTCGACAAACAATGGGAGGTACTTTCAGCACCTCCTTCATGGCTCACAGGACATGTTCTTCGGAAGGATTGCATATTGGCACCAATTCCTGCTGCTGATTATGCTCGACATGCTGACGAACTCATTCTCTTACCAGATATCGGAATCTGTAGTCGAGGTGAAGTAGGTAGTGTGTTGGTATTTGGAAATACATCGATTGAAAAAATGAAATCAATCGCCCTTCCAACTGATTCTGCAACTTCAGTACAATTGCTAAAATATCTTTTAGGAAAGCGCAATCTTATTCCACATCTGGAACTCATGGGCCCTGATCTTGGAAGTATGCTGGCCAAGTGCGATGGTGCCTTACTCATAGGTGATAGAGCGCTGGAAGAAGCAAAGAACAATCCGAATTCTGTACAGCTTGACCTTGGGGCTGATTGGCTACAATTCACTAAAAAACCGATGGTATTCGGTGTTTTTGCAGCACGTAAGGATACGCCAGTTGAATCTTTACGTCTTGCACAGGGAATGCTAACTGAAAATCTTCGACTTTTCGAACAAAGTCCTGGGCAACGTGAAAAAGTCATTCAGTGGGCTCTATCTCGTTCGGATCTAGATTATGATCGACTCGACCGCTACTTCGGAGAAGTGTTTAACCGAATCGACCAAGAACATCTTTCCGGTTTGAATGAGTTTCTCGTCGAAGCTTGTGGTTTATCCAATGGTGCAGAATTCGCATGGTAGACTTACACGGCGTTCTGTTCATTTTACATACCATTCATTCACTTCTCGTCATCTGAATAGGTGACTACGCGCCTAGTTTTCACAGCTTCATCGGTTTGAGGTTTGGTGACTACTTTTCGTTTTGAAGCCCTTGTCTTTTCTTCGATAAAATCGGATTTAGAAATGCCACTATCCAATCGCTTTCGCTTCACCTTCGTAATAGGTCCATCAATACCGTATTGAATTGATTTTGCCTTTCGTCGTTTAGCAACAGGTGCTTTGTTTTCTTCGATGTCCTGTTTCCGACGAACTGCCCTTCGAGACGATTTATCTGGCGCTTCATCTTCATCTTCTTCTGCCAATTCAGAATCAGACTCAATATCATCGTGGTCTTCATTGATTTCAGCATCTTCAACATCATCGCCACCAACATCAATTGCATTTCTTGTTCGAATGAGAAAAATAAATCCTGCAGCGATTAGACCAAGTATTGGTAAAAAGAGAATCGGATAAGAAATAAATATCTGAACCATTGTCCCAATCAACCCAGGTTCAGATTCTACTTGCTCCTCAAGTGTAAGAGTAAGTTCACCCTCGATTACCCACCAAGGTGACCAATGGATTGTCGCAGAATTTGTGCTCTGGACTGTGATATCAATGGGATGCATTTGTGCGTGCTGGGCAAGTGAGGTGTCTGTAGCAGATGGTTGGGATTGCAGAATAAATTCAAAGGGATAAGTCATCGTTTCACTTAGATTGAATGTGAGGACATATGTTACTGCGATATGTGTTTCGTGATCGTTTTGTGCTGTGAGTGTCATGCCGCTTTCAATCTGACATTCCACTTTTCCGTCTTGTAATTGGCCAGCAGAAAGAAGAATAACATTCCCCCATGAATCCACATAATGATTTTCATTCATGTTAGTACAGATGGTTTGGGCCAAAAAATTGGTTTCATCTTGACTTAGTTGAATATCAGAAATTAGTGAACGCCGTGAAAGGTTTCTCAGTGCAGATGAGGTTTCGGCATCCAAAGTATAGGTGTCTCTGATAACAAAAGTAGTAGAATTAATAGAGATATCAACACCTCTAATTGTATCGATATTTGGAATTTTACTGCAAGATTGATCGGCGGAGTGGCAATTGTTATCCATTTGGTCCGATATAGCATCCCCATCATCATCTTCATCTGAAGTGTCCGGGATATTATCTCCATCTAAATCAGCACCATTTCCACCGTATCCTTCGGGTAGAGACATTGCGCCATAGACTGCTATGTGACCAGTATTTGTAGCCACAAACACCATCTCACGCGTTCCAAAATCATTCTCTTTCATCGCAAAATCAAGTGCTTGGTGTGCAAGATATATGGAAACTGAAATTTCTAAATTGTTTGAATCAACTGTTAGGATACGCGGATATAGACCATCCTCCAATACGTGAAGTGCACTGTTATCAGATGACCAATTCAATGCCACACCACCGCCGAGCAATTTTTCTGAAAGAGCTCCGCCTGAAAACGTCCATGTTGTCAATTCACCCCCTTCAGTCAAAACCGCGAAGCGTTCATCTACAGAGTCAAAACTACATGCTTTAATCTCAGAATCAAAAGGCAATACCTTATCTGTCGGATTTCCTTGAGTTTCCCACATTACTAGGCGCCCAGCTTCATCACCCGTCAAAATATAACTGCCCTGAGATGAAAATGCGATACATGTTACGCGGGTATTATGCTCGCCATTGAGTGTTCTCTCAAGTTCCATATCTGAAACACGCAAAAGGTCAACTCCATTGTTACTGTTTGGAACAGCCAATAAAGTTCCATCCGGCGACCACTGTATCATGTCCGAGCGTGAATTCGAACCGTACTGTTTCGAGGTGAGTTGCATTGTATAAATATCGATTATTTGAATCGTATCAGTATCAGCGGTAGAACCAGAACGGGAATACGCTAACGACAATCCATCGGGAGAAAATTGGACGTCCAATACATCACTTCCAACAGGAAATGCCATGATGAGGTCAAGTGTATCTACGTCATGGATTGCAACCATTCCATCGTAAGCACTTGCGAGATACGTGCCATTTGAATTGATGTCAACAGCCTGTGACTCAGTTGCGGAGGGGGTCATCGTAGCATCAATATATGCAATATCCGAATATTGACCTGCACCAGATGGGATAATGCAAATACACACCATGAGGAGGCATATTTGTGTTTGGAATTTATAATACCCAGCCAACATGGCCTCTGCCTCAGTCAACCATGCTCGGCTCTACTTGAAAACTTCGCGCATGTATTGGCGAATATTTTGAAATATGTTGGGCGGTTGGTTCATCAATGACCCCAATGTGGGAGCATCATGGTGGCACAATTACCCCTCGATAAGGATGGCAACAAAATCGTCCGAATCGGACATTCCCCTGATCCTGATGATGCATTTATGTTTCACGCGATGACGACTGGAGCATTCCCCACACCGGGATATAATTTCATTCATGAATTACAGGATATTGAAACATTAAATCACCGTGCCATGAAGTGTGAACTAGAAGTTTCAGCAGTATCGATTCATGCATTTCCCGAAATTTCTAAGGATTATGCCTTGATGAATTGCGGAGCCTCTATGGGAGAAGGGTACGGGCCGATGGTGGTTTCACTTGCTGGAGTATCAAGTGAAGAAGTTCGGTCCTCAACTATTGCTGTTCCAGGTTTGAAAACAAGTGCATATTTGGGATTGCGCTTATCCTGGGGAGATTGTGATGTTGCAGTAGTCCCTTTTGATGAGATCATCCCTAGAATTCTTGATGGTACATACAAGAGTGGATTAATCATTCATGAAGGTCAATTGACCTATGTTGACAATAACCTTGAGGTACATCTCGATCTGGGTGTTTGGTGGAATGAACGCACAGGCGGATGGCCAATGCCCTTGGGGGGTAATGTTGTCCGACGCGACCTCGGGCAACAAGTCATGGAGGATATCACCAAATATACCAAAATGAGTATTGAATTCGCACTTAATTCACCCGACGAGGCTCTTGAATTTGCAAAAAAGTGGGGAAGGGGAATCGATGATGATACGAACCGTGAATTTGTTGGCATGTATGTCAACGACCGTACGATCGATTACGAGGATGAGGGTCGTGCTTCAGTGCGACGTTTTATTCGAGAAGGTCAAGAACTCGGCATTATTCAATCTGATTTCGACGCAGAAAATTTATCCTTTATTGGCTCAAACGAGTGATGATGACAATTGAACAGCGCATAACAAGCGTGAGCCCGTTATTGAAGAAATTCTTGAAGATATAAATCCAAAGGTATAGGACTCCTGTGAAGTTGCTCTTGATTTATTGAATTGGTGCAATACTTCTGAATTACATAAACCCTAGGAGTGAGTGTTTTGAAACCTCAAGTTCAAAGACTCAATGCTTCTGCGTAGTAACAGAGGGATTCTATGCCACACGAACATATTACGCTCGCACAGGCCCCAAATGGGGAAATTGGACCGCGGTGTGAAAGTTGCGGAATACGGCTGACTTTTGGAAACGCCATGGTTGTTGGTAAGTATTACATGTGCTGGGAGCATTATGTTGAAGCTACAGGTGCAGATACCTCAACGACTGTTGGAGACGCTAAAGAACGTTTTTGGATGACTGAATAACTTCGGCGTGTATTCAATAACCCTCACCCACTCCCTCTATTTGGGGAATTATATGGCGACAGGATGGGCAAGGTTTGCACACCGGTTCGGTGCATATTATCGTAGTGCTGAATTCTGGACTCCACCGCGATTAAAAACGAGAGAATGGATGTTCATTCCTTTTGGTGGTTCACCTCCAATACGGCACAAAGGATTCAGTGACATGAATTCTGTCCGCCAATTTATTACAGAGCGTTCAATGCACTCCTGCTTTTATTCTACGGCGTATTGGGAACGACCATTTGAACTCAAAATGTCGGACAAACTTTGGCGTGGTGCCGACTTAATTTTTGATTTGGATGGTGACCATCTTCCCGGTGTTACCGACAAGGATTTCCCAGGTATGCTTGAGGTTATTCAGGAACAGGCATGGTCTCTATGGAACGATTTTCTCGAGCCGGAATTTGGATTCGATGAGAAATACTTGCAAGTTACCTTTTCTGGCCATCGTGGATTTCATTTGCACTATCGAGACCCTTCTTTGTTCCACTTGGATTCTGAGGCTCGACGTGAAATTGTATCCTATATTAGGGGCGAAGGAGTCGATGTGAAGGGTGGACTTGCACGTTATCATGACCTTTCATCAGAGGGCTGGACACGTCGTATCCGAGATGGTATGGGTGGGATGATAGAAAAGTTACGTACGATTTCTAGAAAAGAACAAGGGTATATGGCTGAATTGAATTCTCTTCACCAAGGTCTGCTTGGTCAATCGCAGCGTGAAGGGCGGACTTCAACTAAGGGTAAGGTTTCGATTCAAAGTTTAGCAGATGTAGTGAATCATGATGCGCGTGCAGAGCGTCTAAGAAATGGGAGTTTTGGAGTATTAGAAAAATATGAAGGGTTGTTTTTAGACTTGCTGAAAACAGATTCTTCTGTCGTACTTGGTTCTGCAGGTGAAACTGATGAAGTGGTCACCATCGATGTCAGAAGGCAAATCCGTTGGCCTACATCACTTCATGGCAAGACCGGTATGCGCGTAAGTGAATTTCCACTCAACCGCCTTGATCCTGATGGTTCAAACCCCTATTCAGCTTTGCATGAGGCAATAGTACTCAATACGCAAGATAAGATGGAAGTTGAAATGATTGTTGATGACTCTATTTCTAAATTTGGCGATCAAGTATTTGATAAGCAATCTGGAGACAGATTCGAAATCCATGAAGCAGGAGCAACATTTCTTATTTTGAAAGGCTGGGCAAAAGTTGTCTCGTAGAGTCTTTGACCCTTCAAATTAGGATAATCTAATGCATTGTCGAAGGTAAGGTTCAAGACTACACCCGCATCCAGCGGTTTAGAGGTGAACCACATGGGTCTGCGCAAAGGCAAGAAAAAGAATGCTCAAATCCCTCCTGCGCCGGGTTTACCATTGCCTCCACTTCCAGGCATGCCTATGCCCGTCCCTGGTGCACTTCCACCCCCTGCTGCACCAATGCCACTTCCGGAAATGCCGGCACCTCTTCCGCTTCCAGAAATACCAGCACCTCTTCCACTTCCAGATGCACCAATTCCTGATGCAAATACAACACCTGCCAATGAATATGGGAGTATGTGGGCTAAGCGCTCAGATAAACCACTACAGCAAATATATGGGCACATAGATCGCTTGGCTAAGGGTGAAACCGGATCATTGTTGGATAGATATTCTGAGCGTTTTGGGCATTCACTGGACCGTGAAATCATCGTTCTACGCAAAAAGGAACACGATTCCAAAGTTTCCGAAATTCGGGATGCACCTATTGTCGAATTACTTGATGATGGTGAAGATGATTCAGAGAGCCTAGAATCGCAACTTTCTATTATTGAAAATGAACTTCGAACACTTAAGCCTGAATATCAATCTGCTAAATCATCCGGAGATAACGAACTTCTCTCTCAACTACGTCCAGTCCTTGAAGGGCTCATGTCCGAACGCAAATCGATCATGGCAATGATTGATGACATATCTGTACCAACAGTTGCTGAGGAAGTAGTCCCTTCAGATGTCACAGGTGACGCAGAAGACCTCTTCATATCCTTTGTTTCCATTGTCGATGACTTACTTGGCTCCGATCTTTCCGAAGAAGTCGTATCTGTTTTCATCGATAGCGATGATTTTGGAATTTACCAAGAGGTGGCAAGCGATGCATCTTCTGCTGATGATGACTTGCGCAGACAATTCGTCGCCATCGTTGATAATCAACTCGGTAACATGAGCGAAGATTCAATCGACGCATTCGTCGCATCATCCAATTTTGAAATATACAGCACAGTAGCAACACTCTATCAATCGGATGATAGTTGAGATTATACAAAGGAAGTGAAATACATGGGATTACTCGATAAAGCAAGTGACGCAGGTTCAAAATCAGCAAAGAAACCAGTCGCTAAGGCAGTAGCCAAGGCCAAACCAGTTGCCAAGGCAGTTGCTAAGGCCAAACCAGTCGCTAAGGCAGTTGCTAAGGCCAAACCAGTTGCAAAAGTGGCAACTGCAAGACCTGTTAGGGCTAAAAGAGAAAGAGCAATTGCAAAAGGTATTCCAGAAGGCTTCGTTTACGCTTCACCAAACGCTCGACGTATTGGTTGGTTTACGAACTTTGTAATTAACGTAGGGCCGATTTTCGGATTCCTATTCTCAGTAGCAATCCTCGATGCATTCACAACAATTTTTGCACTTGTTGCTCTTGCTGCATTGGCATTGAACTTATTTGTGGTTCCAATTATGACTGGCCGAACTCTCGGGGATTTCGTTTCACGAACCAAAAATATTACATCTGCTGGTACAAAGCCGAACTTTCTTCACGCCTTCTTTAGCAACTCAGCAGGAATACTTGCACTCATGGGGCTGGTCTTTTTGATGATTTTCGCAGGTTCAATGTTATCTACCAAAGGTTCAGAGCAGATGTGGGCATCAATTTTCTCAATACTTGGTTTAATCTTCCTTGTCCTTTTCTTTGTTAATTATACTATGAAAAGTGGAAGTGAATCAAATCAGGGGCTTTATGATACAATGTTTGGTTCATTCCTCGTCAAGCACATTCCTGCTGAAGGCGAAGTTTCTACTGGATTTATTGGGAAGTTAGAAAGTTTAGCCTCACACGGAGATCGTTACACCAAACGTAAAGAAGAACAAGACGCTAAGAAGGCGGCAAAGGAAGTGGCTGGCGCTAAAAAGGCAAAAGAAGCATCTAGTGATGCAAAGAAAGAATCATCGGAAGATGAAAGTGAATCTCCTGAAGACAAAAAAGAGAAGAAGGACAAGAAGAAGACTAAGTGATTTTACTTGGTGATTGTATGGAATTGCTTTCTTCAAAGTGGTTACGTACGTTCGTGTGGATTTTTTCAACTGCACTTGTTTCAATCTGCCTCATTAACCAATATCTCTTCACTTCACCCTATATCTGGTTAATTATTGGCGCGTATTGTTTGTTTAATGCCTACTTGGAATTCATGGTCAGTGCGATTTTCATTTCACCGGGGAAAACCAACAAATCGTTAGAATCGGAAAATTGGAAATCTAATTTTAGGGAGTTCGACTCGATCACGACCCATATACAAACTTTCCAACAAGAAAATGTCGCCCCCCTCATTGTACTTATTCACGGATGGAGGAGTACTTCATCATCTTTGCAGGGGCGAGCCGAGTGGTTTGTAGAGAAAGGATGGCATGTTGTCATTTGCGAATTGCCAGGGCATGGGAAATCTACTAGCGTTCAAAGATGGAACGCCCTTACAGCTGTCAAGCATATGCAATACCACATTAGGAATCTCCACAACATAATTGAGCCACAACATGTTTCACATGTACTCTTCTATGGACACAGTATGGGTGGATATATCTGCACTCATCTCTCAACTGATGAAATGAATATACCATATGATTTACCCCTAACAGGATTAATCTTGGAATCGCCGCTCATGCTGTATTCAAAAATCCTTGATGAAATCCGAGACCAATTGAAAATTCCTTCGATATTACGCCCACTCCATTTACGAAGATTGTTTCGAGATATCCAAGCCATGCACCACTCGATTAAGGCAAAGAATCTCAAACAATTCGACATCCCTCAATGGGGTATCCCATCTGTTCCGACGTTATGCCTTCAGGCCATGATTGACACTCGACTCGGCCGAGATCATTACAATGCAACCGTTGAAGTTTTGTCAAAGCAGGGGAATTTGACACACCATCTAATAGAAAGTTTGTCACATTCTGGTGCCAATAAAAATGATGAACGGGAAAGCCACCTTCTCGAATGGCTAGAAACGTTTGAATCACTCATGCTCGCTTAAATCGGCTTGTTCACGTGCAAGTTTTCGCATGTCATCGACTTCATCTAGTTCATCAACGATTTCCTCACCCAAGAGAGTTTCTAGAACATCTTCCATGGTGACAATACCTGAAGTCCCACCAAATTCATCTTGGACTAAAGCAAATTGCTGACGCTTTTCAAGGAACATTTCTAGCACTTCATCGACATTAGCAGTCGATGGCAAAGTTATCACTGATTTCTTGAATTCACGCATTGTAAGCCCCCACTCATCTCGACTTGCAGCCATTAGAATTTCTGACCGGATAACTATTCCTGATGCGTCGTCGATGGTGTCATCGTATACTGGAATACGGGATACGCGAATGATTTTATGTTCATCTAAAACCTCTTGAACAGTACTGGCTGAATTAAATGCAGTCATGACCACTCTTGGAGTCATAATATCTACAACTTTGATTTCTCGTAGTTTGAGTAAGTTTTGAATAACCTTACCTTCATCTTCCTCAATGATTCCCTCTTCGCCACCAAGGTCAGCGAGTGCAGCAACATCGTCACGAGTGACCAATGCATGGTCGCCTTTTGGTAAAATGGCTTTAAGTGCTTGAATTGGAACAATTAGAATCGCCAAGATCTTAATGAGGAGATTCAATACTTTTCCAGTAAATGGTGCTAATTTCTTCCAATAAGCAGTCCCTAAGGTTTTAGGAATTATTTCTGACAAGAATAGAACTGCAATAGTCAAAATTATAGAAGCAATAGTTAGGGCACTTTCACCCCAAATCGATTGGACCTCTGAACCAACACCTGCTGCGCCCATTGTATGGGCGATAGTATTGAGTGTCAAAATCGCAGTAAGAGGTTTAACAGCATCATCCTCTTTGAGATTAGCCCAGATTGCACCACTCTTGTTGCCATCTTTTTCCAACACAGCAATGTAGGTATGTGGGATAGAAAGAACAACTGCTTCGAGAATAGAGCAGATAAAGGAAACTCCGAGAGCGAGTGATGCATAGAGGATAAGTGTGGTCATTGCCATGTGACTTCGGGGACTCCTAGCGGGTGGCCTGTCTTTAGGACAAGCAAGGGGTTATTGAAAATGCCCCTTGGAACATTATGTAACAGTGAAATATGCAGGAGTTGTTTAATGAACAGGGGTGAAAGTCAAGAGGTGAGGGCTTTTCCAGTGATTTGAGGGGCCGTGATGACTGATGAACATGTCTTAATTTGTGTTGCTTGGCCATATGCCAACGGCCCTCTACATCTAGGCCATGTTGCTGGCTGTTACCTGCCGCCAGATATTCAGGCAAGATTTGAGCGGGCACGAGGGAATCGAGTCCTCATGGTCTCTGGTTCTGATGAGCACGGGACACCAATTACCGTTACTGCTGAACAGAATGGTATTCCTCCTCAACAAGTTGTCGATGAATATCACGCTCTCAATAATCAAGCTTTGCTTGATCTAGGATGTTCTTGGGAACCTAATGTTGATTCACGCGGCATCGAATACGGTGGTTCATTGTTCAATCGAACTTCCGATCCGCGTCACAAAAAGATGGTTCAAGAGAATTTTCTACAATTGATGAATGCAGGGCTATTCGAAACTAAGACTATGGAGCAATATTACGAAACTCATGAAGATGGCAGTGGACGCTTTTTACCAGATAGATATGTTGAGGGGACGTGTCCTTCATGTTTCGAAGACGGTGCAAGAGGTGACCAATGCGACTCTTGTGGAGCCACATATGAAGCTGCAGAACTCAAAAATCCAGTCTCAAAAATGAACCCTACAGCCCCGATTCAAATACGAGATACTGACCATCTATTTTACCGGCTTGATGTATTTCAAGATGCGTTGGAGCAACATGCTGCCAACCAGCAAAGTCGTTGGAAATCAAATGTCCGTGCTATGACTAAGCAATGGTTGGACATGGGGCTGAGACCTCGAGCAGTCACACGTGACCTCTCTTGGGGCATTCCTTTGCCGATGGATGGTGATGAATGGAATGGCAAATGCGTCTATGTTTGGTTCGAGGCGGTCCAAGGGTACTCCACCTGTGCGCGCATTTGGGCTGAAGAATATGCAGCGCCTCAGAATCACAGCCTCGGAAAAGATGCATGGAAAAAGTGGTGGTGTATTGCTAAAGATGGAACTAAGCCCAGACACTTATATTTCCTTGGCAAAGATAACATCCCGTTCCACACGGTAATCTGGCCTGCACTGATCATGGGTCTTAACCATGCGAACAACGGCAAAACAATTGATGAACCAGTTAAACTCCCAGGGCCAGGTGATTTTGCATTGGAGACAAATGTTCCTGCTATGGAATATCTTATGCTCGCCGGTGGCCAATTCTCAAAATCTCGAAAGCACGCAGTATGGCTCCCTTCATTCTTGGAACGATTCGACCCTGATACCCTAAGATATTACCTTGGGATTAACATGCCTGAAAATCACGACACTGATTTTAATTGGCCAGACTTCGTTGAAAAAATCAACAGCGAACTAATTGCGGCTTACGGGAATTTTGTTCACCGTGTTCTTACTCTTGGTGCACGATTGCCATCGTCTAAAACGGGCCCATTTACTGCCTTTGATTATTTGCAAAGTACTGTTGAGACTCAACAGAAGCTCGAAGGAATTCATAAATCGATTACAGAATCGCTTTCACGCCATCGATACAAAGAGGCTTTGAGATTTGCCATGAATGCTGCACAAGTTGGTAATCAATTATTACAATCTGCAACTCCTTGGAAGTACCTTTCTGAATCCGATGATGGTTCAAACCCAACCTATCAGGAAGAACGAAATGCGGCAATGGCATCGCTATCATTTGGTTGGCGCATCGCTCGGTTTTTGTCAATAACAATGCAACCATTTTTGCCTTTCAGTTCCGCACGATTATGGACCTCACTTGGTCAAACGGGGGATGTCGCACGCATTTCTTGGGAGTCGGCAATTGATTGGAATATACCGATGACTTGGAATGAGGCAAAGCCGGAACCTTTGTTCCAACGCCTCGATTTGGACGAAATAATTGCCGCAGAGCAATCCCTTGTCGAAACAACAGAATCAAAAGAACAACCTGGCCATGTTGTTAAAGGTGGCAAAAAGAAGAAAAATAAATCTACGGAGGAAACAAAGATGACAGAAGCCCCAGAAGGAATAGCCTATCTCGATTTCGAGACATTTATGGAAGTTGACTTACGTGTTGGTAAGATTATATCCGTTGAAGAACATCCAAATGCTGACCGTTTGTTTGTCGTCTCTATTGATGATGGGACTGAGAATGGACGAACTATTTGTGCAGGTTTGAAGGAATACTATTCTGCTGACGAAATGGTTGGTAAATCCGTTGTATTTGTTGCCAATCTAAAACCCCGTGCTTTGAGAGGTGTCACATCTGAGGGAATGATGTTGGCTGCTGATGATGGCGAGGGCAACGTCCGTCTCATTACGACTGATGGCGAGATTTCTACGGGCTCACAAGTTCGTTGATTACTGAGCCATACGTTCATGGACGGCGTGCATAATATTCCGTGAAATTTCACTGCAATCCATTCTTATTTCAGTGATTTTCTGACGCATATCTACGCCCATTTCTTCGGGTAAAGATTGAAGATTAATTTCAACATTAAACAGTGCACCTTTGATTGCTGCACTGGTCAAGAGAGCAGCGACACCAACATCAGAAACTGCATTACCATTGCCCAATGTTGCTAATTCTTCTTGGCATGACAGAAGTTCCATTCCAAGAACAACTGTCTCGTAAGGTATCTCTGACGCTTTCAGAGTTGCTTGCCGGATACTGTTGCGGCGAATATCAATTTCTCCATCATTGGTTTTAGGCAGTCGGAAAGAAGCCATTACTTCGTCAAATGCATCACTATCAAGTTGTGCTAGTTCACCAGATCTAAGATATGCTTTTTGAGCAATCATTTCTGCCCTTTCAGCAGCGATCCATCCTTCTTGCCATTTCTCTTTTCCCAAAGTCAATTGTGCAACCATACGCGTTAGAGCAGTTGCTTGACCTAATGCTATAGCAGCAGCAGTTCCGCCACCGGGTGTTGGTTCTGAAGATGCGAGAGCATCTTGGAATTCAGCTAGAGTCATGTCCATCCAGTTCATTGATTCACCGCCTCAAGTAAAGCCCATTCAATTATTCGCTTTTTGGGTAAAAATAGTTCAAGGTGACTTAATCCTAAGCCATCTATTGCTGCCTTAACGAGAATTTTTTCATCAGTTACTCCCTCCTCCGCATACCACCGCCCAGATTCCAGCATTGCTTCAAGAGGCACTAAACCCACAAGTTCACTGCCAGGTGTTTCAAGACCATGGTCATTAGCAATACTCTGGCATGCTTCATAGGCAACGTGCATAGGGCATTGTGCAACATCTCGTAAATTCATGGAAACTTGACTAATGCCATGCGCTTCAAGAGAGACGCCCATGCCTTGGACCATCGGTAAGAGCCCGCTAATGCGCATTTTCCTTCCATCATCCTGTTTGATGAGGCGGCCAGTTGAACGAACCAATGAACCAATTTTCTTGGCTACCAAGGCATCAGGTTCATCGATATTGACGTTGTATGCAACCAAAATCCCTCGCGCCCCAATAGTGATGCCCCCTGAGCGCTTAGCATTCTCAGTCCATTCTTTGGGTCCAAAGTCTGGAAGTCGCGTATTATCGCTGTGAGAAGTTTCCCCTCCACTTAGCCGTGCTTCCAATCCTTCGTATTGCCCCTTGCGAATTGTCGAAAGTAAATTCTTCTCATCATTCAAAGCAGCCGCTCCATACAAAAACGTAGGGACTTTACATTCATCACCCACGCGTTGTGCGACGGAATGTGCTAATTTTACGCAATCTTCCATGCTCATACCTTTCAAAGGGACAAACGGACAAACATCAACTGCTCCAAGGCGGGGATGTTCGCCTTCGTGGGTGGTCATATCAATTTCTTCAGTTGCCTTTCGAATGAGTAAAAAAGCAGCCTCTTCGACCGCTTCGGGTTTGCCTGCAATTGTGATGACTGTACGATTGTAATCACTGTCAGGTTCTACGCCAAGAACAGCACATCCATCTATACCAAGAACGACTTCAATGATCCTGTCAATTTTTTCAGAATCGCGACCCTCAGAAATATTCGGCACACATTCAACTATTGCTTCCATAACTTGAGTTTCAAGTGGCGGACTTTGAATGTTAACTCTCGTATTGAAGAAAATCAACCGTATAGGGCGTCGGGTGATGATGTCACGCCACTGGTCAATTTCTTAGTTTGGATTCTTTCTACGGCGAGAAGGAAGTCAGACTGAGTGATTTTATTTCGCTTATCCCTGATAGCAACCATGCCTGCTTCAACACAAGTCGCTTTGAGTTCGGCGCCAGAGTATCCCTCAGTCTTATCGACAATAGCTTTCAAATTGACTCTTGAAGTTGACATTTTTGATGCATGCAGGGCAAGTATATCTTGGCGGCCTGCTGCATCAGGGATAGGTATGGTGACAATTCGGTCGAAACGGCCAGGACGCAGTAACGCATCATCGAGAATGTCTGGTCTATTGGTCGCAGCAATAATCTTGACACCTTCAAGGGAATCAAAGCCATCGAGTTCAGCTAGCAATTGCATCAGAGTCCGTTGTACTTCACGGTCACCACTCGTTGAACCATCTAATCTCTTAGCTCCGATTGCATCGATTTCATCTAAGAATATAATAGAAGGTGATTTTTCCTTGGCCAATGAAAACAATTCTCGAACCATTCTTCCACCTTCTCCAATGTATTTTTGAGCCAATTCACTTCCAACCATACGTATGAATGTTGCATCAGTGTGGTGTGCAACCGCCTTAGCGAGGAGTGTTTTGCCACATCCGGGTGGTCCAACGAGTAAAATCCCCTTTGGCGGATTAATCCCAATTTTAGCAAACAATTCAGGTTCAAGTAGTGGCAATTCAATTGCTTCGCGGATGGTTTTAATTTGTTCATCAAGTCCCGCAACTGAATCATATGTCACATCAGGCTTTTCGACCATTTCAGCACCGCTCACCATAGGGTCCCATGCTTCATGAAGAACTTCAATAACAGCTAAAGTGTCTTGATTCAAAGCAACGCGAGTTCCCGGCTTCAATCGCTCAGGTTCCAATCGCTGGTTCAATGATACTTGGAATACAGTGCCGTTCGAAGAACGAACAATAGCAGTACGTTCATCGAGAACATCTTGTAAATGCCCAATTATGAGAGGTGGAGTTTTCAGCAAACGAACTTCATCATCGAGTCTCGTAGCCCTCTTTTTTAGTGTACGTATCTCCGTTTCAAGGTACGAACGTTCATTGATTAAGTTCTGAGAATCATCTAGAAGTTTCTGATAGTCTTCTTCCAATTGTTTGATCTCATCATCGGATTGTGACGATAGAGGAGTGTTGCTTTTTTCAACCTCAGAACTCATAGGACTCAAACACTCGTCGTGGCTACAGTTTGTTAAGTAGTCGCTCTTACTAATTGCTATCTTACGTTCCGAAGGCTTCAAAGACAGTCACCATGAGCATCAAGTGGACTGGGTAGCATGGCAGATTGTGAATTGTGTGGTGCAATGAAAGTTAGCGTCCGCCATGTAAAAATGGGGAAGGCAGAAGTCGCTGCCTGTACTCGTTGTTCCGATAAAATGAATCTAGGTCCAAAGGAGACTGCGCCCGGTTTGGCACGTGCTCAAAGTATGAATGCACGACCGGCACATCTAACTGCATATTCGGCTAAAGGACAGAAGGGTAAAGATATCATGCTAAAGTCTACAATGGAACTTGTTAGCGATTATGCTCTTCGGATTTCAACTGCACGTAAGGCAAAGGGTTGGAATCAAGCAACATTGGGAAAGAGAATGGCCGAAACGGTCAATATAATCAAGTCAACAGAGAATGGTAAACGACCGACTGACTCGGTTCTCAAGAAATTCGAAAGAGTTCTATCTATATCTCTCTTCGAAGCTTCAACTGCTTCGGAAACCCAACGACTGGATAACTCGGCTGGTCGTGGAATGACGCTTGGAGATTATCTCGATGACCTCCGGTGAGTCTATGCCAAAGATATCGGTTCACGCGGTTTGGCTGGCACAAGATGATCCAAAAAAAAATACAGCGGTGTTAGCATCAAAACGAGGCAATCTCCGACTTCACAAACGCCTCAATACACTTCCAAAACGTGGAATAATCCTTGAGCCATTATGTGGTAAGGTGTTTGGCCCTGAAGATCACCAATTGCTTCTGAAAGGTGGTTCACTTGTCGGTCTTGATTGCAGTTGGGCGCATATCGAAGAAAGTGTAAGGCAAGTAATGAAGAAGACGCGCCTCCAACCGCGTATGTTACCACTCCTATTGGCGGCAAACCCGGTCAATTGGGGCAAGCCTGGCCGCCTTACAACTGCTGAAGCACTTGCAACGGTTCTTTACCTAATTGGCGAAAGAAAACAAGCGAGAGAAGTACTCGGGGCATTCCGGTGGGGTGAGCGCTTTTTTGAACTTAACAAGGAGCCATTAGACGCATATTCAGAAGCCAAATCAAGCAGTGAATTGGTTGAATTACAATTCGAGTTTTTCGATATCGAAAGACCCAAAGAATCCGAAGAGACTTCAAGTTAAGTCAGTATGGCAACTCATGGAGCGAAGCCGGCGTATTGGAATTCATCGCTATTCCGATGGCCGCTCCCATATCGCTGAAGACCAATTAGCCAGTGAAACACTGATTCACTTGTATTCTGGTGTGAATAAAATAGCGAGTTTGCTGGGTACGCCTACAGATTTACCAGAATTGTTTCTTGGACATGCATACAGTGAAGGATATGGGCTCTTTGTAGATGCAGTGATTGATTGTGAACAGAGTAGAAGCGGTTCAATCAATATGCGCATCAATCAACCGCTCACCCCTCATGTTTCGAATCAGCGCGTGATTACTTCATCATGTGGCGCATGTAATGCGGATGGATTGGATGAATTGATGAAAGGATTGCCAATCTATTCACACGCACACAAGCCGATTCAACATGAGGTTCTCTACGGGGCACTAGAGTCGATGAGGGCACTACAAATCGGATTTATCGAAACGGGCGGTATGCATGCAGCAGCACTGTGGAATCCTCATCTAGGGTTGCGGCATTTGTCGGAGGATATCGGACGCCATAATGCCGTAGACAAAACAATTGGCAGTGGATTGATTTCAGGTGTGGTCTTTGGGGAGGAATCACTCCTTCTTTCAGGCAGGTGTGGATGGGATTTAGTTGCTAAAGCCGCACGTTCAGGCATTGGCACCATCGTTTGTATCGGCGCATGTTCGACATTGGCAGCAGATACAGCACGGAGTCTTGGAATGAGAATCTTTTCCTTCATGAAACGTGAGAGTAGTGTTGCAATAGGCCTAGTTCCCCGTGTATAATACAACAAGCCTTGAGAACCCCCCTCCACAGGACATCTTGGTGAGCGTATGAGGGATGATGTTCGAGCCGATACCCCACCAGACCAAAGGCCATTGAAAATCAAGAAGAGAAAAAAAATGGCAGCTGGTATTCCAGCAGTAACCTCCTCTTTGAAACATGGACTTCAAAACATGGGCTTGAAGCGTTCAGTGAAAACACTGACGATGGTCAATCAGCAGAGCGGTTTTGATTGCCCCGGCTGTGCGTGGCCTGATCCTGAACACCGCACACATTTCGAATTTTGCGAAAATGGAGCCAAAGCCGTCGCCGATGAAGCAACAACCAGTAGAGTGACTCCGGCATTTTTTGCCAAGTACAGTGTTCAAGAACTCGCAGAGCAAAGCGATTACTGGTTGAATAAACAAGGCCGACTAACTCACCCAATGCTACTCGAAAGGGGTAGTTCCCACTACACTCCACTTTCATGGGATGATGCTTTCGGACTTATCGCTGCCAAGATAAATTCTATGGAACACGCTAACCGTTCCGTGTTTTACACCTCAGGTCGAACAAGTAACGAAGCTGCATTCCTGTACCAAGCCATGGTTCGTAGCATTGGCACAAATAATCTACCTGATTGTTCGAATATGTGCCATGAATCCAGTGGCAAAGGTCTCGGCCCTACCATTGGCATCGGTAAGGGAACCGTCCACCTCGATGATTTCAATCACGCGGATGTCATTATGGTTATTGGCCAAAACCCGGGCACAAATCATCCGAGAATGCTGACTGCGTTACGTGATGCTAAAAACAAGGGCGCTACAATCATTCACATAAATCCATTACCAGAGGCTGGGCTTGAACGTTTTAAGCATCCCCAAGATTACATGAAACTCAATTTTGGAACAACCAAATTGGCTGATTTCCATCTACCTGTTCGTATTGGAGGGGATGCTGCGTTGATGAAAGGATTCATCAAAGTTCATTCAGAGTATGGCGGTTTGGACAATTCATTTATTGATAAGAGCACTGAAGGTTATAATTCGATGGTTGAAAATGCGCAATCGTTTGATTGGGCAGAACTTGAATTGGATTCAGGTATTGACAAGGAACTCATTGTCGAAGTCGGTACGATTTTGGCGAAGTCTAAAGCAACAATTGCTTGTTGGGCTATGGGGTTGACGCAACAACCGAATGGAGTTTCAGTTATCCAAGAAATCGTCAACCTTCTCCTCATGGGTGGTCATGTAGGGAGGCCAGGCGCAGGTTTTTGTCCTGTCCGAGGCCATTCGAATGTCCAAGGTGACCGGACAGTTGGTATTTGGGAGGCACCCCCTCCAGCGTTCATTAAAAAAATGGAGGAGGGGTTGAATATTTCAATTCCAAAGGAACATGGATATGATGTGGTGAATGCGATACGTGCAATGAAAAAGGGTGATGTCGACGTCTTCTTTTGCATGGGTGGTAATTTCATTTCCGCAACCCCGGATACTCATGCTACGGCTGAAGGTTTACGCAAGGTTGGCCTCACAGTCCAAGTTTCAACCAAACTCAACCGTTCCCATCTTGTGACCGGTGAACAGGCAATTATCCTTCCTTGTCTCGGCCGTACTGAACTAGACATTCAAGCCGATATAGCTCAATTTGTCACTGTAGAAAACTCCATGGGAATTGTTCATCAATCACGAGGAGGACTTCAACCAGCATCGAAGGAGTTGCGAAGTGAACCTTGGATTGTGGCAAATCTCGCATCCAATCTGTTCACAGAATCTCCGATCAAGTGGCTCGAGTTATCTGAAAATTATGACCATATACGTGATTTGATGGAACGTTCACTTTCCGGATTCGGCAACTATAATGAGCGTGTACGTAATGCAAATGGATTTTTGCTACCTAATTCTCCACGCGATTCTAGAACGTTCTCAACGCCATCTGGTAAGGCGCATTTCACCACCCATCCACTCCCAAATGTGACGGTAGGGGAAGATCGGTTTGTCATGATGACAATTCGTTCACATGACCAGTACAACACAACAATCTACGATGTCCATGACCGATATCGTGGACTCAGTGGCAATCGCAGAGTCGTATTAATGAACGCACTTGACATGGCTGAACGAGGTTGGAAAAATCGCCACCCTCTTTCAATCACAAGTCATTTTGAAGGTGAAACTCGCTATTCTGCAGGTTGGCTTGCAGTATCCTATGAAATTCCTCGTAAAAACATCGCAACATATTTCCCTGAAGCTAACTCGTTGGTGCCACTAAATTCAACTGCTGCTGTATCAAACACTCCCACCTCTAAATGGATAGAAGTTACGCTTGAGTCAGAATCATCCCTTCCGAAGGGAGATGAAGAGGAATGACGAAGATTGGATACTGGGAACTCATCACTTCTAATTCAAAATTTCGTCGCTTATGGTCTGCTTCTGTCATCTCAATGCTTGGTGAGTGGTTCAATACCATTGCACTGTTTCTTTTGATATTCGAATATACAGATTCTGAATTTCTTCTTGGAATTTTGTTCACTGTGCGTATGTTGAGCTTTGCATTACTTCAACCAATAAGTGGGTTACTTGCAGATCGAATGAATCGCAAACACATCATGGTTTGGACAAATGTTTTGCAGATGTTTTTGGCGCTCGGATTCTTAGCGGTTGACGGACCTGAGGATATACCTTGGATGCTTGGTTTATCTGGTGTTATGATGGTGCTCCATGGTGCATATGTCACTGCTGAACGCGCTGCTTTGCCAAACATTGTCTCAAAAGAAAATTTGGCTACAGCAAATGCACTCGATGCGGCATCATGGTCCACTGCTTTATGCCTAGGAGCAATGCTTGGAGGAATCGTAGTCGAATATTTTGGCACCGATGCAGCTTTCATAATCGATGCATGTACCTTCTTACTGGGCGCCATACTTCTCGCTCCATTATCAATTCCTCAAACCTTCGATAAAGACATCTCTGGGCCCTTGCTTACTACTGCATTTTCCAACATCCGAAACGGTTGGGTTCGAATAATAAAAGAAGCACGGTTGCTTCGAATTGTATTTGCAAAGGCTTCTTGGAACATAGCAGGGGGGGGTTTGGCAGGTGTATTCCTCGTTATCGCCGGCTCAAATCTTGATGGTTTCGGTATCGCACTCGGATTCGGGTTATTCTTTTTCGCTCGAGGAGTCGGCACTGGTACTGGTCCAATACTTGCACGTAAATTCCTCACCGACCAAGAAAAATGGCCCCTACTTGTAGGAATCTTGGTCATGATATCTGGATTTTTCTACTTTTTCGTCGGCTATACGCTCGGAATGAATGTTTGGCTAACTGTATTATTGGTGATGTTGGCGCATTCTGCAAGTGGAGCAAATTGGGTATTGTCAACCATATTGACACAAATGTGGGTTGAAGATGAAATCAGAGGCAGAGTATTTTCTATTGACATGCTCATCATGTCGCTCACATTCTCTATTTCCAGTGCTTGTGCGGGATATTTACTTGAAAAAGGTATATTGACGCTCCAACATGGATTCCAGTTATTTGCCATTATAATGATAGGTTCAGGTCTTGTATTCACATTATGGAAACCAGGTACCCAAATACGAGAGGCTTGAATGATCTCTTTTGTTTGAGAGCCCCCAATGAGAATGCTCAAGGGTATCGCCTTCAAGGCACAAACATGGGGGCCGAAACATCTGCACTGCGCAAGAGTATCGGCGAAGGCATCCCTGAAACATTACCGCCTTATCCTGAATGGGATGATTCAGTCGACCACGCACCTCCTCGACGACAAATACTCACGCCTCAGGAGAAGAAACTCGCCCTCCGTAATGCATTACGCTATTTCCCTCAAGACCAACATAAACTACTTGCTGGCGAATTCTTAGATGAGTTGAATTCGTTTGGTCGAATTATTATGTGGCGATACCGACCTACAGAGTATGAAATGCGCGCTCATCCAATCGATGCTTACCCGGCTCAATGCAGTCAAGCCGCTTCGATTATGTTGATGATACAAAACAATCTTGACCCTGCTGTCGCCCAGTTCCCTCACGAATTAATCACCTATGGGGGGAATGGTTCTGTGTTTCAAAATTGGGCGCAGTATCGCTTGGTAATGTCCTACCTTTCAAATATGACTGAATCACAAACTCTTGTAATTTATTCTGGCCATCCACTGGGATTATTCCCCTCCATGCCAGACGCACCTCGTGTCATTGTCACCAATGGAATGGTGATTCCAAATTATTCCTCTCCGGATAATTATGAACGTATGAACGCCCTTGGAGTGACTCAATACGGTCAAATGACTGCAGGTTCTTACATGTATATTGGACCTCAAGGCATCGTCCATGGTACAACAATCACTCTTCTTAACGCAGCACGGTCCCATTTAGGACTTGGCGGCGATGAAGGGCTTGGTGGAGTCACATTTGTCACTTCGGGACTTGGCGGAATGTCTGGGGCACAGGCAAAGGCTGCTGTCATCGCAGGAGCATCTTGCATCGTTGCAGAATCAAACCCACACGCAGCTCGTAAGCGCCACGAGCAAGGCTGGCTATCTACTGTAACCGATGATGTTGATGATGCAATCGACCAAATGGTGAAGGCTGCCGAAATCAAATCACCTCTTTCTATTGGCTATATCGGAAATATTGTCGAACTTTGGGAACGCTTAGTAGAGCGTGGAATCTCCGTCGACCTCGGCAGTGACCAAACTAGTTTGCATAACCCATTCCAAGGAGGGTATTTCCCCGTCGGTCATTCCTATGATAATGCTGCATCCATGCTTTCCAATGACCCTAAACGTTTTGCTGATGAAGTTCGCTCGACACTTCGGCGTCATGCAGATGCAATCAATAAAATGGCAAAGAATGGCATGTATTTCTGGGATTATGGAAATGCATTTTTGCTGGAAGCAAGTCGCGCAGGTGCGGATGTAATGGCTACAGGTGGTGGATTTCGATATCCAAGTTATGTCGAGGACATAATGGGTCCAATGTGCTTTGATTACGGTTTTGGGCCATATCGCTGGGTATGTTGTTCAGGCGAACCTGAAGATTTGAAAATCACCGATGAAATCGCTTGCCATGTTTTGGAAGAAATGTTACCAAATTCACCTGTTGAAATCCAACAACAAATGATTGATAATATCCGATGGATACGTGGCGCTGGGGAGAATGACATGGTCGTAGGAAGCCAAGCGAGAATTCTTTACGCCGATGATGAAGGTCGCAGGAAAATTGCTTCTGCAATGAATGCAGCCATCGGGTCTGGACGGATCTCTGGGCCAATCGTTCTCGGCCGTGATCACCACGATGTATCAGGTACCGACAGTCCGTATCGAGAGACTGCAAATATCCGTGATGGTTCGATTCACACAGCTGATATGGCTGTCCACAATTTTGTTGGTGATGCGTTCCGTGGCGCCACCTGGGTTAGCCTCCATAACGGGGGTGGCGTAGGATGGGGTGAAGTGGTGAATGGTGGCTTTGGAATGCTTCTTGATGGAAGTGATGAATGTGAAGAAAAACTTCAGCGAATGCTTCATTGGGATGTCAACAATGGAGTTGCTCGTAGAGCATGGGCTCGTAATGAAGGAGCGGAGTTTGCAATTCAAAGGGCAATGGATTCAGAGCCTTTACTACGTGTTACCCTACCAAATCATATGGATGATGAATTACTTGACAGTTTGTTTAAGGAGATAGCACAATGATGATGATTTCACTCGATGGCCATACCCTTACTCCTGCAGAAGTTATGCGTGTTGCTACAGGTAATGCACATGTATCTGTTTCAACTGATGCAATTCCTCGAATTGAAGCTGCTCGTTCTGTCGTTGAACGGATTTTATCTAATAACGAAACGGTCTATGGAATTAATACTGGTTTTGGCGCCCTTGTCCATCAAAGAATTTCTTCGGAAGACTTAGCGCAATTACAAACAAATTTAGTTCGCTCTCATGCGACCGCTATTGGTGAATTAATGTCGAAAGAAGCCGTCCGTGCTATGATGACAGTGCGGATTAATTCTCTCGCTAAAGGAAACTCGGGCGTTCATCCGGGAGTTTTGCAACAATTGGTTGATTTTCTTAATTTTGATATTACACCTGCGATTCCACGTATTGGCAGCCTTGGCGCAAGTGGAGATTTAGCACCTCTTTCCCATATGGCATTGAGCCTTATCGGCGAAGGGAATGTATTGTCGGGTGATGGTGGAACTGAACCAACTCATATTCAAATGAAAAAGCACGGACTCATACCTCTTGAATTACGAGCAAAGGATGGTCTATCACTCATTAATGGGACAAGCCAAATGTGCAGCTTTTTGGTTCTAGCGGAGCAAAGAATCTCGGATTTACTAGTTTATGCTGACCTTGCACTATGTACTTCTATTGAAGCCCGTAAAGCAAGCGTCAAACCTTCTGATGAACGCGTCCATAATGCAAGACCACACCCCGGACAATTGCTGATATCTCGACGTATCCGCACAATTCTCAAAGATTCTCCAATCATTGATTCACATTTGGATTGTGAACAAGTACAAGATGCATATTCATTCCGCTGCGCACCTCAAGTTCATGGAGCAATATACGAACGCCTCGCCTCTTTACAGAGCACTTTGGATATTGAATTGAACAGCGCTACAGATAACCCTCTTATATTTCCAGACCTTTCAAATCCTGGTCCGCATGAAGTCATATCCCAGGGTAATTTTCATGGCGAAGTTTTGGCTTTAACAGCCGATTCAATGACGGCGGCAATGTTTGAACTTGGTTCCATTTCGGAACGTAGAATTGATCAGATGCTCGACCCATCACGAAGTGGATTACCTGCTTTCTTAGCGAAAGATTCAGGTCTAGAATCGGGCTTAATGATTGTCCAATATGTTGCTGGCGCGTCTCTTGGTGAACTACATGGTCATGCAGCCCCTCGTTCTATATTCTCGACATCCACTTCTGCTGGTCAAGAAGACCATGTCAGCATGGGCGCAACTGCATGTTGGAATTTACTTCAAGCTACAAAGAGACTTTCTGAAGTTTTAGCGTGTGAATTCATTGTCGCGTGTCAAGCATTAGAATTTAATGAATTACAACCCTCAAAAACAATAGTAGCCATGAAACAACGAATCCGTTCAGTTGTCAAACCATTGGAGGGCGATCGAAGTACGAGTGCAGATATTATTGCAGTGGCAGATGAACTCCTTGAAGGGAAATGGCTAGCAAGGGTTGAGGCAGAAGTCGGCCGACTCCCACGCTAATCACCGAAGAATAGTCGCTCAAGTTCATCTAGACCTGTAAGTTGACGAATACGGAAACGTGCTGTTGCTTCATCGGTGGCAGAAAATTCTGTTGTTAATCGATTTAGATGTTGTTCTAATTCAACAGCTCGTCGTACCTTTTCCTCGACCACAGCATACAGAGCATAGGCTTCCGCCGGTTGGAAACTCAATGCAGCCTCGACTTCAGATACGTCTAGACCCATCCTCCTCCATTGCAGAATTCTCTTGCGTAGAAGTGCATTGGTGAATCCTGAAGATGGTAAACGTGACAACATCACCAATTGTGGCGAGCCGTCTTCTCCAAGATCCAATTCATTTAAGTCGGAGTCATAATTTGAATCTTCAACTATTTTCGAGTCGGTATTACTTTCAGTTTCGAAATCATTTTTTGGTACTGAAAGGTCAATAGATGGTGCTTCTCGGCGAAGTCGCGCTAACCAAAGTGCCTCAAATGCCAAAGAACGAATTGGAATGATAATTACCCATTGTGTTCGATAGACTGCTTCGCGTAACTCTCGAATGAATGAAAGTACTGCATCTTCTCCATTAATTGTCATGAGCCATTCAAGGCCTTCAAGAATTACAACTCCAGCATGATGTGAAAGGTGTTCCATTATTCGAATGCGGATTTCACTAATATCAGGGCGTATGGCCCCTTCAGTTGCCCTCTCAGAGAGCCAATAAGCCTCAACAGCATTGATATCAATGTGTTCGAGCAAACGGCGATGGGGTAACCGTGAAAACAAAAGGATGTGCTCTTCGGAAGACTGACTTTCTCTATCGACCCAAGAAAGTGTATCATTATCACTAACGAATTCTGTAGTATATATCCGTCCTTTTTCGATGGTCTCACCCCGCGCATACAACTGCTCGTATTGGGGGGTTCACCATCCAAAGTCTATGAATCATTATATCCGACGATGCAATGGCAAGAACAGGTGTGGTTATGTCTGACGAGACGAAAGAAGAAATTGCAATGGCTGAATGTGGAGCCTGTAGGGCGATTGTACCCCTAAAATCTGACAACTGCCCCGAATGTAGCATCTCTTTTTCTGGTGTTTCCGATGAATCACTTGGAGAATGTGGTGCGTGCAATGGATTGGTTCCTTTGGATTCTACCAAATGTAGCCATTGTGGAACTATTTTTGTCGCCGATGATGTCGTTGAAGTCCTGAGAAAATGGCTTGCTGAAACAGGCATTAGTATCCCTATTCTATTCAAGAAGTTTGATAAAGATGGAGACGGACAAATCGACTCATCAGAATTAAAATCTGGACTCCTCAGCCTTAACCTAGCAGACCTCCCACCATCGCAAGTAGAGCGTTTAATCAAAACTATCGATGAAGATGGTGACGGACAAATCGATCTTGGAGAATTGCATGAAACAATTACAGGTCAACCTTACACACCAGAAGTATCCTCGACAACACCAAATGATTCCGTTGAATCGGATGACAAGGTCGAAGAAGATGAATCTGAAAGTCCCGAACTTGAAGTGAAAGAAGAATCAGATGAAGATTCTGATGAAGAAGAATCCGATGAGGAAGAATCCGATGAGGAAGAATCTGATGAGGAAGAATCTGATGACGATGAAGAATCGGATGAAGATGAAGAAGAATCGGATGAAGATGAAGAAGAATCGGATGATGATGAAGAGGATGATGATTTCACCCGCTTCGGCAAGGCTATTGTCGCTTCAGGTTTTACAATTAGAGAAGTCTTTGAGCGACTTGATACCAATGAAGACGGCAGATTAGATGGCCCCGAATTACAGAGTGGCCTAGCTGAGATTCTAGGTGAAGATCTTATTCCTAAGGATGTATTTTCGATTCTTCAGGGTATCGATAAAGACGGTGATGGTAATATCGATGCTATGGAAATTATTGAAGCATTGGAAAATCTCGACATTGGCATAGTATCTGATAAGGCAGATGATGAATATGAACCACTTTCAATCTTACATATGATATCTGATGCTATGGATGAATCTGGTGATTCTCCAAACAAATTCTTCAATGCACTGGATAAAGATGGTGATGGAAATGTTTCTGTGGAGGAATTTACCTCCGCTATTGAAGAACTTATTGAAAGTGAAGTTTCTGCGAAAGACATCGAATCCTTCCTTGTCAATGCAGATGATGATGGTGATGGCGCTATTGATATTATTGAATTTGTCAATGCCCTAGAATCATTGGAAGATGCTGATGATGTCCTCGATGATGACTCTCGACTCTCGCCAAAATCTGACAAACCATTCCCTACGGAATTACAACGTAAAATGATGGGTAAGAAATGGAATGATGTCGTCTGGCCACTCATCCACCTGGCGTTTGGATTATTTGTAGCTATATGGCTCATCAATGGCATGGGCGGTATTGGACCGCTTAGTATCGATGGTAGCGGAGGCAATGTTGCTCTAGAAACTACTTCTGGTATTGGCCATGAAAACTGGAAGGTCGGGGATATATATCCATGCGATGCAGCGGTTCAAGTTGGAGAATGTAAGAACTCTCTCACACCATTAGCAGGTGATGCGTCATCAATGCCCGCTGGATTCTATTGGGATGGAATACTCATGATGCTTCTTGGCGGAATTGGACTTGTAGCATCTCTTGCCACACATCTTGCTGTTGTCCCAGGATGGCGGGCACGTGCTAAGGCAATGAAGGAAGTCGAAGATGATACTGATGAAGCGCGTTCAGACGATTCGGATGAAGAAGACGATGAAGATTCTGAAGAAGACGAGGAATCAGATGATACTGATGAGGAAGAACTCGAAGAAGATTTGGAGGATGAGGATGAGGAAACTGGTGCTGAAGATGATGCAATTGACATCGGATCTCACATCGGATTAACCTTAGAAGACGAAGAAGTATTTGGAGAAATCATTGAATTTGATGACGATGACAAAACAGTAACAATCAAAGAAGATGGTACTGGAGAAGAAATCACTGGTTATCAAGACGATATGTTCGTGGAGTGAAATAATGACTTCTCAAGACACACTTGGGTCATTGAAAGATAAATCATCTTGTCCAGTATGCGGTTGCATTGAACAAAAAGGAAGCGTTCGCTGTTCTGAATGTGGAACCTTTCACTCGGGAATTCATCTCGAGGAGCGCGAAGCCCCCCCTCCAAATTCGATACCTGAACGTGAGATAATCGATCCTTCACTATATTCAATGTCCAACCAACATGCCATCCCAGAGGAGGATTTCGAGGAAAGTGAAACAATTTCGACTTGGGAGGGAGGTTCTACGGATTTTACGATGCCCGATGAAGATGAAAAGCCGCTGGCAAAGATTGACCCCGATGAACTCGATTTGCCTGACCCTGAAATTCTTTCCTGATGATTTACAGTTATAACATTCTCAAAGTGATTTAATATCTTTTGGCTTTTAAAATGCATTTAAGCATAATTCATAGAATGACCTTATGTTAATGGTGGGCTCGGAGAGAATTGAACTCTCGATCTTCGCCATGTCAAGGCGACGTCATAACCCCTAGACCACGAGCCCCTAGGTATCCTGCCCACTGAAACGGTGTATTAAATCACATCGGTGCAGGGTAATGAATTCAACTCACGATCTTGGAAATCCTTCCTGTGCACCCTGGCTGAGAACAAGCGCCAGCCATTCGAGTTCTACCATTTTTCATCTTTATGAGCTGACCATCCTTAATCGGCCCATAGGTTTTGCACTTCAGACAAAATCCTTCAACAATATCCATATCAATCGTTCTTCGCACAGAGTGGTTCGTCTTAGAATCTTCGTAGAGAAGGAGAATTCTCTGGAAGTGAAAAATTTCATATTTTCCCCTTGCCCCCCCCTACTTTGCGTGGAAATTTGCATAATTTTGAGTGGCGCTGGCTGTCACCAACGAGTAAAGAGGCAACTGAGCGGCTACTCATCGAATCTACAGATACGGTTAGAACTCCAATATAATGCCAATGTCGTATAACATACATTATGCGACATAACCGCTCATGGTATTTCACTCACTTTTTGAAATGCCGCCGAGATTCAAGGCATCAATAGGAGATTCGAACATCCCGACCAACGGTGGACCTCCAATTACTGATTCCAAACCGCCATCTCGTGTGTCCAACTTCTCTGCGATCGATTTTGAAATTCTCTTCCAAGATTTCTTATCTTCAAACACGGAATGGACAAGGAACAATCCCTGGCCATCTGTGGATTGAGCAATCCACGCAGCAAGACATCCGGATTGTCGGCGCTTGAATTCTTGACGTGATTCAAGCATTCTTTTGAATCGGGCTTCTTTGCCAGGAGCTCCTGAACATACTACAGTTTCAATTAGAACATTAATGATTTTCATATTATCGCCTTTTAAAATGGTTATTTATTAAATACTTTTCATAAAGCATGAACTGGTAAATCAATGATGGATGAATTTTCCACTCAAGCATGTTGAAATGAATGGAGTGTCAGATGGTTGCATACACCATGCCTCCCAATATGGGCCATCAATTACATTGAAGTTGGCGATTCCACCTTCTTGAATTCGACCATGGACTTTGCCAGACGCGTGTGGTGTAGTTTCTGAAGGATTGCGAGTAGATGCTACAAGCGCAGCAAGAGGATGGACTGAACATCGCTGTGCGAGAAGTGAACCCAAAAATGGCATACTGATAGTTTTGCAATTCGGATTGAAATCAGTTGCAATGGTCCAAGTAAAATCATTTTCAATTGAATCATTAAAGTTCGGCCATTGTGAACCCATTGCATACGGGGTGCCTGGTAAAAATCCCGTATTAACGCCTGCCGACTCCATTTTGATTCTCGAATCGTGATTGGTATAGTGGGCATGATCTGCGGTAGTGACTTTGAGTTCTGCTGCCAAATCTCCTCCACCACCGTCTTTGAATTCATCAATGTGCATTCTTAGGTCAAGACCTCCTGCTCGTGAAGATTTGAGAATGTCTTCCGATTGCTCAAGTGTGAACCATCCAGGTTCACAAAAAACATCCGCAGAACGAGCAATACCCTGTTCCAATACTCGAGGGAGTTGTTCGGAAAGAATTTGTTCGACATATTCATCAGTACTCATTCCTGTTGGGGTATCGTGAGCGCCAAGCCAAGTCAAATCGAGAGATGGAAGGTGATTCATAGATTGAAGTTGAGATGCTACACGAAGCAAACGCAATTCAGATTCCGTCGAAAGCCCATACCCGCTCTTTGCCTCTAAATGAGTAGTACCGGAGCGAAGTGCTGAACGCATCCGTGCATAGCCAAGTTGCAATAGTTGTTCATCGGTTGCTTGAGATGTTGAGCGGACAGTGTCTTGAATTCCCCCGCCCAAATTTGAAATTTCTTTGTATGTTTTACCGGCATGCCTCCACGACAGTTCACGTGAGCGGTCACCAGCCCATAACAAATGTGTGTGGCCATCAACTAGGCCGGGGATGACTGCATTACCATGTAACGAAACAACCGAAGTTTCAGAATTGCTTTCGGGACTACTGAGAACTGCACCATATTCTTCTTGGAGTTCTGCTGAAGGTGCGATTTTCTCAATAGTGTCACCGACTACTACAATGCCCATGCCAGGAGCATCGATAAGGGTCTCTGAATCCAAAAGTGAATGTCCTTGCAATGGGCCGTTTCCAGCTAAATGCGCCAGAGGTCCGACATCCAGAAAAACTGTGCGCATATTCACTGCTGTAGGCTGAGGGTTGAAGAACAATGGCTCTCTGGCTTAGATGATTGTGATGAGTGGCTGGACACTTGGTATTGAATCGACAGCACATACACTGTCGTTTGGATTGGTGGATTCCGATGGAACTCCATACCCTGCAAGTTCAGATACAGTTCGTCCAGATAAGGGTGGTATACATCCGAGAGAGGCTGCAGATCACCACAAAGAAGTCGCACATCTACTGTTTACTTCTCTGCTTGAAAAATATGAATTGTCACCATCCGATATAGGAGCTGTTTCCTTTTCACAGGGGCCAGGTCTTGGGCCATGCCTACGTGTAGGTGCCGCTCTTGCCCGCGGTATTTCGAGTCGCCTTTCGGTCCCACTCATTGGAGTCAATCATTGTGTCGCACATATCGAAATTGGGCGGCAGCAATGCGGTTGTAGTGACCCAGTTCTCCTCTATGTCTCTGGTGGAAACACACAAGTGATTGCACATCTCGATGGAAAATATCGAGTATTAGGTGAAACTCTTGACATCGGTATTGGAAATATGCTTGATAAATTCGCACGTGTGCAAGGATTCCCATTCCCTGGCGGCCCGGTTATTGAAAAACTCGCAGCAGAATGGCTGGAACATCAAGTCGAACCATCGTTAGATGGGCTTGAATTGCCGTTTGCAGTTCGCGGGATGGATTTGGCATTTTCTGGAGTAATGACTGCGGCGCAACGCCTCATTGAAAACGGGGCTGAACTTGGTGCTGTTTGTTGGTCGTTGCAAGAACATGCTTTTGCTGCATGCGTCGAAGTCGCTGAACGGGCACTCTCTCATACAGGGAAAAATGAACTTTTACTTGGAGGTGGTGTCGCGTGCAACTCAAGACTTCGAACAATGTGTGAACAAATGGCTGAAGAAAGAGAAGCCACTTCACATGCTCCACCACGTATGTATTGTATCGATAATGGAACCATGATAGCGCTGCTCGGGATGATTGAAATACAAAATGGACGGCAAACTCCGTATGAAGAAAGCGGTGTTGAACAATACCTCCGGACGGACCAAACTCAGGTTACATGGAGCGTATAGTCCTTCACATTACGCTAATTGTTTTTAAGGAGTCAATGTCGAGAAGTGATTGGGGGAATCGAACATTAGCGGCGAGAGGCGGAAAAAAGACGAACCATTCAACCCCTTTGCTCGCGATGCGAGCGCTCAGCGCAATAAGCGCATGAGTGAACGTTCACAAACTCAACGTCGAAACGCCCCTACCCCTACTCCGACTCCTAGACCTCAACAAAACACCCAAACTGCGCATGATGAATTGGCTAAGAAACGTCAACAAGCGTTGAACAGATTGGGTTCGCAAGAACAAAAGTCGAAGGCTAAAAATCAAGCCAAACCTGAGGCCATTGAGGAGCCAACTTTCACCACTTCAGTGGAAAAATCGGAAACAGTCGTTCCGAAGGTTTCCCGAGAAGACCGAATGGCTGAATTAAGACGGAAGTCTGAGGAATCTAGGAAAAATGCCAAAGCACAGCGCAATGATGCTTCTGAAGTACCACAAATTGATGTTAAAACAGTTGCAGCAGAACCCGTCATAGAATTTGTTTCAGCCGAACAAGTATCAATCTCGGCACAGGTAGAATCTAAAGTCGAAAAATCAAGTTCCAATCCTAAATCTCGAAATGATGTATTCAAAACGGTGCAAACTGAAGTTGTAAAGCCGTCTACTGACCGACGACGCAAAAGACGTCGCGCTGATAAGAAAGGTGGCGGTCGGCAAAAGCAAGAAAAGAAACTCAACCGTCAGAAATATCTCGAGTACAAATATGCTGCTCGGGATCTTTTGAATGACGATTCAATCGCCGAGGAACAACGTTCCAATGTACTCGGGCAAGTTTGGGCCAAAGGTGAGCGAATCGGAGTGCTCGAAGCACTTGAATTTATTGAGCTCAAGGTAGAAGAGGAAATTCTACCTCGTAAAGTCGCAGATAAACTAAGAGATTTAGTTTCTAGAATGACAACAAGAAGGTGAAATTATGACAGAATTAACAGTAAGCAAAAATATGGTAGCAAGTGTACATTACACTGGAACTCTCCCTGATAGCGGTGAAGTTTTTGACAGCAGCGAAGGACGAGAACCACTCTCATTCCTCGTTGGGCACAAGCAAATGATCCCTGGTTTTGAAGATGAAATCATGGGTGCAAAAGTTGGTGAAAAGAAGGAATTTACACTCTCTTCAGACCGAGCATACGGCGACCGCGACGATGAAGCAGTCCAACAGATAGCTCGAGACCAGTTTGCACAACTAGAACAGGAAGCAAAATTAGAAGTTGGAATGCAATTAGTCGCCCAAGGGCAAGGAGGCCCTATGCCGTTTATCATTTCTGAATTATCTGATGATATGGTCACTGCAGACTTCAATCATACGCTTGCAGGACAATCTCTTAAGTTCGCTGTCGAAATCGTTGAACTTCGTGAAGCAAGCGATGATGAGCAAGCCCACGGTCATGCTCATGGACCAGATGGTCACCACCACCATTGATACGTGGGAGTGTTGATGAAGCCCCTCTTCTTGGGGGGTACATGGTCAGTCAACGCAAGGAAGACTGGAAGACTCTAAGTGGTCTTGATTTGGATTTGCAAAGCACTCCTGAATCTCTTGGTAAATTAGGGGGAGATGTTGCAGATATTGGCAGTGCAGGCTCTCCGCCATATACTCGGGGTATCCATTCAACGATGTATCGTTCACGTCTGTGGACTATGCGTCAATATGCTGGTTTTTCAAGTGCGAAGGTGACTAATGAACGGTTCAAATTATTACTTGAACGTGGGCAAAAGGGGCTTTCAGTAGCGTTTGATTTGCCGACTCAACTCGGGCTTGACGCTGATGATGAAATGTCACTAGGTGAAGTAGGTAAAGTGGGGGTTTCAATTTCCTCTATTGATGATATGCGTCAACTTCTCCGCGGAATACCATTGGACAAGGTGAGTACTTCGATGACCATCAATGCACCTGCAATGGTATTGCTTGCAATGTATATAGCGGTTGCAGAAGAAAATGGAGTTTCATCGGATGAAATATTGGGAACGATTCAGAATGATATTTTGAAAGAATATATTGCGCGAGGAACCTATGTATTCCCTCCAAAGCAGAGTATGCGTTTAATCACTGATATTTTCGAATACTGTTCTGAGCACGTCCCTCAGTGGAATACAATTTCTATTTCTGGTTATCATATCCGTGAAGCGGGTTCAACTGCTGTACAAGAAATCGCATTTACGTTGGCAAATGCTCTAGCGTATGTTGAAGCAGCTATCGAGAAGGGGCTCGATGTCGATTCATTTGGGCCACGACTTTCTTTTTTCTTTAATTGCCACAATGACTTCTTTGAAGAAGCATCGAAATTCCGTGCTGCACGATCTTTATGGTATGAATTAATGACCTCTCGCTACGCTCCAAAGAATCCAAAATCATCCATGTTAAGATTCCATACCCAAGTTGCAGGAGTTAGTTTGACTGCTCAACAACCCCTGAATAATATTGCGAGAGTGACTATTCAAGCATTAGCAGCTGTATGTGGTGGGACGCAAAGTTTGCATACAAATTCATACGATGAAGCACTAGGACTCCCTACAGAAAAATCAGCAACTGTAGCATTGCGGACACAACAGATTATCGCAGAAGAAAGTGGCGCAGCAGATGTTGTAGACCCTCTTGGTGGTTCATATCACGTCGAGGCTTTAACAAAACAGATTCATGATTTGGCACTTGATCAAATCCTAAAAATTGAATCGCTCGGTGGAGCGATGAAAGCCATTGAACAAGGATGGCAACAACGAGAAATTCACAACGCAGCGTATCAACATCTCAACGATGTTGAATCCGAACGAAGGAAAATCGTTGGCGTTAATCATGGTTTAATGGAAGATGAAACCGAAACTGAAGTACTGAAATTGGATCCATCTGTGGGCGAAGAACAGTGTCAACGGTTAGAGAAATTACGAAGCAATAGGGATGATAAAGTTGTTCAAATATGCCTTGATGCTATCGTGAAGGCAGCAAAATCAGATGATAATCTATTCCCTCATGTACTCCATGCGGTGAAGAATGACTGCACCCTTGGAGAGATTATTCAATCTATGAAACAAGTCTTTGGAACATGGATGGCCCCCAGTGGTTTTTGAGGTGAGAAAATGAAATTTGGACCAATACACGTTGACCATATCGGAATTGCAGTCGATACGCTTGAAGAAGGTAGTACATTTTGGAGATTGCTCGGGCTGCTTAGCCAGGAAGATGATGAACTTGTAGAGGACCAGGGCGTGACAACTCGCTTTTTCTCAACCAGTGCAAGCAATGAGCAAGACCATCCAACCCAAATCGAGTTGCTTGAACCTACAGGACCTGAAACCCCAATTGGAAAATTTATTTCTAAAAGGGGCAAAGGTGTGCAACAAGTTTGTTTCCGTGTTGGCGATTTAAATGGACTTATCACCCACCTTATCTCACATGGCGTTGACATGATTGATTCGGTGCCAAGAAAGGGTTCTGGAGGGAAAATGATTGCGTTTGTTCATCCAAAATCCACTGGCGGAGTTTTAGTCGAACTCACTCAAGGCTCATGAGAGTCGAGGGTAAGCATCATAACTTTGCATCCCCACACCGAATTGATGCGAACATGTGTTGACAACCTCATTGCGATGCCCCATATTGATGGGCCACTAATACGTAATGAAGTTGAATTCTTGGCGAACCGATTAGAAGTATTGCGCCAAAATCGCCAAATCACCAATGAAGCCTATCTTGATGCTGGTGCTATTCAGGGCGCCTTCACTATGATTGGCAATTTGATAGAAATGGGTGTGTCGCAGCAAGAAATCGCCACACTGATTAAGCAGCAATTGAATCGTGCGTGTGATTTGGAAATAAAACATCCTGGCTTAGATCAGGCAATTGAAACTGGCCGTTTATCATGAGGGATTTGATGCCAAAGTCACTTCTTTCCATTCAAGAAGTAACCAAAAACTTCGCTGAAGTTGAGGCATTGCACGAAATCAACTTGGAGATATATTCGGGTGAAATCGTCGGATTAGTCGGTAGTAATGGGGCTGGAAAAACAACTTTGTTGCGTCTCATGGCCGGTGTCTACAAGCCATCAAGTGGGACTGTAAACTTGAGCAATGGAGAGCCGGTAACCACTATGAGGCATGAGTTGGGTGTTGTTCCTGAATCCACTGGACTGTATTCAAGATTAACTGCATGGGAAAATATCCGCTACCATAGCAGGATGCATGGTATTCCCGATTCAGTATCCTGGGCACGAACAGAAAAATTTGCTGAGCATCTCGATATGAAGGATAGTTTGAGTCGTCACACCAAGGGTTTTTCTCGGGGTATGAAGCAGAAAACTGCATTGCTACGTGCATTGGCTCATGGACCAAATATTCTCTTGCTTGATGAGCCAACGGCTGGCCTCGACATCACTAGTGCGCGTACTGTACGGGCACTGGTTCAACAATTACGTGACGAAGGAGGGACTGTGATTTATTCAACTCACCAGTTGGCTGAAGCACAACAAGTTTGTGATAGAATTGTCATTATTCATAACGGAGAAATTCGGGCTGACGGTTCTCCGGCTGAACTCTTGAGCGATACAAATACTGATTCGCTTGAAGAAGCCTATGTCTCACTAACTCTCGATCAAGCTAGAACACGTAAGGAGGACAACGACAGGGAAAGTGCATTCACTGGTT